>ERZ1034920.391-NODE-391-length-35817-cov-147.077736_pt1 | contig 35817 bp, 43 predicted proteins | sample MGYA00520688_ERZ1034920 | MGnify/ENA primary metagenome ERZ1034920 (study PRJEB33766, sample SAMN09781785) | gut metagenome | biome: gut microbiome | host: Homo sapiens | place: Madagascar | study: EMG produced TPA metagenomics assembly of the PRJNA485056 data...
CAAGCTCTGTGATGGTTGCCCAGCCGGTAAAGCCGAGCACGTCGGACAGGTCGACCGACGCGCCGAGCTCCGGGCTGCGGATAACTGCAATTAGGACGGCTACAGTTTTCAGAGCGCAGGCCCAGACAATTACCGTCGTGATGAGCTGGAGCAGATATACAACAATGGTTCGCGCCATTTCGCCCTTGCTCCACTTGCCTTTTACCCGCATATCTGCCTCCCAATTTATTGCGCACTGCTATGTTCACACTGCTTCTCGAGCTGGTGCAAAAATTTTTTTACATCGCCGTTGCCGCCCAGCTTGACGTATTTCTGCCCGGCGATCAGGCGCTCGGCCATTGGCATCTCTTCTGACATGATGGTCAGCCGGAGGATCGCCAGATACTGCTCGTCCTGATGCGTCTGCATCTTGTCGAGCTTTTTGTCTATCTCTGCCAGATGGTCGCTTTTGGAGTCTGCCTGTGTTTTCTTCTTCTGCGCTGTGCCGACGATGGCCTGAATGACCGTCGTCAGCGCGGACGAGCCGAGTACGGCGCAGATGATCGTGATGGTTCCAGCATCCATGTTTTTACCTCTTTTCTGTCTTCGCCTGCCACGTGATATCCCTGCCGCAGACGACGGTCAGGCGGTCGCGGAGGTAGTTCAGCGCCGTCCCGACGCGGTTTAGGTCAACGGCGTTGTATGCGCCCTTCATCCCTGCCAGCCACTCCGCCAGCTCCGCCGCCGTCATGCCCGCGTAGCCCTTCACGGCCAACTCGTGCACGCGTGCGACGTCCGCTGCCGTTCGGTCGGTGATTAGGGTGTCAATAATCGTACTCATAGAAGCTCCTTAACGCCCGTCGGCTTGTTATCAGAATGACCTTAATGGCCATATCTACATGATTAGAAGCAGAATGCGAAAGATATGCTGTGAGCCGCCCCCGCAGAGCCGAGGTCCGCACTACCATTTTTGGAGACCTGGCTGAAAAACGACGAGTTGGTAGCACACGGCGACCGCTCCCACCAGACGGATGCAGAGCCGTTCTGCTTTTTTATTGTGCTACCGCCAGATCTGTAGTACTGATACATCGAACCTTCACCTGCCGCCGCGTAGGTGGTCGTGCCAAAGATCTCGACCTCACTAAGCAAAAACAGCTTGTCCGACACTGTCTCAATCGTCGAACTCGCACTACCCGCAGACGTCTTCTTGCTCACCTCGCGGATACCATTCCGAACCACCTCCGGCATAAGTGCCATAGCTGCAGGCAGATGCGTCGTACGCATTGCGCTATTCTTCCAGCCGCCAGAGTTCGTACTCGAGCTGTTCATCGGCTCTGCGTCGGCGTAGCAGTCATGCAGTCCGAAGGTAATCGGAGCCTTGCCTGAGCCATCAGCATAATCATCATGATTCTTACCTATGATGTCTATCTGATAATCTACGCCGTTAATAAGCATGGTTTTACTGTTGCCCACAGCCCAAGTATCCGGAACCTCATCCGCTTGACAAGCAGCAATAATAGCTGACCAGTCGTTATCAGCAAATACTGGCTTGAGTACAGGCATCAGAGACAGCTCTAGCAAGTTTGTGCCGACAATGACATCTGCAGTAGCAGAAGACTCTCCAGCAGTAGCGGTTACTGTCCACGTTCCGGTCTTGTCAACCATCAGCGTGCAGTTTCCGCTTGCATCAGCTGTGCCGGAAACCGTCTTGCTACCCTTCGTAGCGGTAACTGTTGCACCCGCGCTGGTCGTAACGACGATCTGCAGCGGAGCACCGGTCTGAATGGCCTGAATAGCTGTCACAAATCCGTCCGGGTAAGCAAGCGAATCCGATGTGCCGCCTTTCTCCCGGATAGCTGATGCAACTTTTGTCAGGTCAGTTGTATTTGTCAAATATTCAGCCATTAAAAGTTCACCCCATTTGCATCTGCTATTGCAACAGCTGTCCACGCCCCATTTACTACTCGCAGAAATTTTCCATTGTCCGAAGCCGTGACAGACGGCACTTCTCGAACCTTGACAGCTCCGGTTTCCCCATTCACGCTCGTCACGGGCGCTTCCGTTAGATAGTCCGTGCCGGGAACCGCGGCGCTGACGCCGCCCGCGCCGTCACCCTTTAGGATGCCGCTGGCCGTGATCTTGTTCTGCTTCCCGCTCAGATCGACCAACCCGGCAGCCGCCGAAGCGATCTCCTGCTTGTCGGCTTCCGTAAAATAGTCCGTCCCCTTGACCGGTGTCTTTCCCGCAGGCCCCTCTGCGCCTGTTGCGCCGGTCTCGCCCCTCGGCCCCTGTTCACCCTGGTCTCCCTTTGCGCCTGCCGCGCCGGGGTCGCCCTTCTCGCCGCGCGATGGCTTTCCCGTGTCGGTCGCCCCGAGATACCAGTTGCCGTTCTCTCCGATGGTCGGGGTTATGCCGTCCGTTCCGCTGGCGCCCGCCGGGCCGGTGTCGCCCGGTTCGCCCTTCGGCCCCTGTTCGCCCGGCGCGCCGGTCTCGCCTTTGGGCCCCCTCTCGCCGGGGTCGCCCTTTGCGCCGTCTGCTCCTGGATCGCCCTTCGCACCGCGTGAAGGCTTTCCCGTGTCGGTCGCCCCGAGATACCAGTTGCCGTTCTCTCCGATGGTCGGGGTTATGCCGTCCGTTCCGCTTGCGCCCGCCGGGCCGGTGTCGCCCGGTTCGCCCTTCGGCCCCTGTTCGCCCGGATCTCCCTTGTCGCCCTTCGCGCCCTGCAGCGGTCCGTTGTTGACCCACGCATTCGTCACGCCGTCGTAGATGTAAATGTCATACGGTGCAGCCGCCCCCACGCCGTAGGCGTCGCCGACCTCTGGATTCTTGACCGACGCCTGCAGCGCGGAGACCGATCCGTAATAGCCCTTGACCACAAATCCGGAGCCAGTGTCTCCCTTCGGCCCCTGCGGACCTGCCGGGCCAGTCTGGCCGGTCTTACCCTGCGGGCCGGTCTGGCCCGGGTCTCCCTTCGGGCCGGTCGCGCCGGTCTCGCCTGTGTCGCCCTTTGCGCCGGGGTCACCCTTGGGGCCTGTCTCGCCCTTTGGCCCCTGTGAGCCGGTTTCTCCCTTCGGACCCTGTGCACCAGTCTCGCCCTTCGCGCCGGTGTCTCCCTTCTCACCCTTGACGGTCTCGACGTCAAAATCAAATTCCTTGCCGTCCGACAGCTTCATCGTATAGGTCGCCGTCGTCCCGCTCTGCGATTTTTTCGTGATCGACGTGATGCTCGCGCCTGCCTCGCCGGTCTCGCCCTGTGCGCCGGCAGGCCCGGTCTGCCCCTGCGGCCCCGCCGGTCCCGTCTCGCCCTTCGGCCCCTGCGGGCCCATGACCGAGCCGAGGTCTATCACGCTGCCGTCCGTCAGCGTGAAAATCAGCTTCCCCGCGTCCGTAACCTCCACGGCCTTTACCCCGCGGGAGATCAGCCCGCCGATCGTCACCGTGACCTGATTCGGAATTTCTACCCTCATACCTGCTCCTTACTCCACGAACGCCCGATTCCCGCTCGCCAGCGTCGTCTTGTCGCCGTGCGTGTACCGGATATCGTAGGTGTACTTTCCCTTCGTGAATTTTGCCGTGACCGTCGCGTCGAAGTTCAGCGTGACCTGGTCATTCTCCACCTTCGCAAAGCTGAACGTGTGGACGGTCTGCCGCGTATCGTCCAGAAACACGACCGCCATGCTGTCCGTCGTCCCGATCGTGACGGCCTCGCCGTCCTGGTCCTTCAGGTCGAACCGCAGCACGATCGAGAACGTGTCCCCTTCGTACCACCGCAGCACCCCTTTGTCGATCCTCGGGCTCGGATAAGCCCCCGGAATTGGCGTCGCCATACCGCATCCCTCCTTTTCATCCAGTGTAGCAGACCCCCGCGCCGGATTCACCCCACGCCGCGAAGCAAAGGCCGGGGCATCTGCCCCGGCCTGCGGTTACTTGTACGGATTGTTTTCTTCTTTCCAGCTCGTCCCCATGGCCGCCCAGAGCGCGGCCTTCTGCGCCTTTGTCAGGTTCAGCCCATCCAGCACGGTCTGGATCCGTTCCTGCGAAACTGTCTGCGTTCCGAACTGCTTGAAGTACGTCTGCTTGTACTGCATGTAGGCGTCATAGCCGACGCCGTCCGCTGCCAGCGCGTCCATCTTCGCCTGCTCCTCGTCAGACGCCATGACGGAATAATAATATGCCGTCTTCGCGTTCTGTGGGATGTCGTAGGCGTACAGCATGGCGAGCTTTGCATTCTTGTCGTCGACCTTCTTCATGGCGGTCACGAATGCGTAGCTTTCTCTCTGGCCGGTTCCTCCCTCGGTCATACCCTGATAGGCGGCAGTCTCCTTTGCGGACAGCGACTTGAACCCGCTCTCCACCCAGCTCTGTGCCTCTTCCGTCGCCGTCTTGCCGAACAGCAGCGCCTGTGCCCAGCTCTTCGCCCGGTCTGCGGGATTGTCGTTATACACGGGATACTGTAAGATGTCGCGCCCCTCGTTGTCGACCGAGTAGCTGCCGCCGCGAGCCGCCGCCGTCGCGCCCTGATACGCCTTTCGGATCTGCCCGCCGCCGAACGGCGTCGCAAGATACAGGCCCGGCTTCAGAAGCTCGTTTCCGATGGTCTGTGCCTTCTTCGCAGGCGCCATGTCCTCGTTCTTTGCCAGCAGCGCCTTCTCGATGTTTCCGAGGTTCGGGATGGCCGACGTCACGGCGATCCTGCCGCTGTCAATGTCCAGCCCCAGCGCCTCATCCACGCCGAGGATCGTCAACGCCTGCGTGCCCGGGAACTCAGAAATGATGTTCCCCTCAAGGTTCTTGATTGCCTGATACGTGCCCGGCTTCTCCTTCGTGAAGTCCCATTTCCCGGATACTGCCGCCTGTACCGTGTTCGGCAGCTGATACCCCGTGAAATCTCCGACCGTATCATTGATGATATCCAGCGGATCCAGCGCCGCACGCCTGCCCACAATGCTCTCATAGAATTCATTGTAGATCCACGCGCCGATGAGGAATTTGAACATGGCCTTCGCCAGCGCCGCCACGCCCTTCTTCCGCTCCTCCTGCGCCATATCCTTGAAGATCCAGCTCAGTTCGTTGTTGACCTCCAACTGAAACTGCGTGAACAGCTTTACCAGCGGGTTCCGCGCAGAGTACAGCGTCGGCGTCGACCCCTTGCTCCTGTCTGCCATGATGCCGGACGCAAACTGATCCGCCTCCTGCATCGCGCTCGTCTCGCTCATGCCCCGCCGCAGGTTCTGGTAATACCGCGCACGGACGACGCTCCCCGTCGTGAACGTGTCAATGGATTCCATCAGCCAGCCTGCACCGGCGGAGACTTTATCCATCGTGCTCATGGCCAGCCGCCCATAGCCGCTTCGGTTGTTGATAAACGTCGACGCAGCGTCCAACCCGTCAGCGGTCTTGTAATTTTTCAGTGTATCCCACATGCCGCGCAGCACGTCCGCCGTCGACACCTGGCTCCATGCCTGCGTGATCGGAATGAAGTTTGTGAGCGCCGAACCCACGTTGGCCGCGACCATGTTCGCGCCCACGCGGGACTCAAACTTCTTCATGACGTTGTAGAACTTCCGCCCCATGAGCTTTTCCATGCCCCGGTCGAGCCGCGACTTCTTCCCGGCCAGCAGATTCGTGTATTCGTCCAGCTCATCCACGAAGTTGGAAAGCCCATACCGTCCGTTCTTCGTCAGGTTCGCGACCTGCTCGTTGGCCTCGTCCGGATTGAGAAACGGGTTCATCATGATCGCGTCGATCCGCTGTTTCAGGCCCTCGTCCGACGCCCGATACCGGATCTGCGTTGCCAGCGCCCGCAGCCGCTGAATGTCCGCCGTGTGGAAGATCACGTCCGTCGCGACCTCGATGTACCGGTCAAATCCCTGCAGCGCGTCATACGCCGTCGCGTAGCCAAGTCGGTTCTGGATGTTCGCCATGTACCGGATGCCGGGCTTGAAGTTTGCCGTGAGGCCGTTGATCGTCGCAGGCAGCGGCGACACATCGCCCTCGATCCCGGCCGCCCTTGCGAACTTCTGCAGAATGCTGCCGCCTTCCTCGTTCTCCTGGAAGTGTGGGAAATATCCCTGCAGATAATTGACCGGCTCATAGCCGTTCTCAATGCGCACCCGGTTCATATCCTGGAACAGTTTGTCGTAGACCTCATGAAAAACCTTCACGGCTGCCCGCACCTTGCCGAGGTCCAGCTTCGGGTTCTGCTTCTCGAATTCCTGAATCGCCGCGTTCCACTCGTCAAACGTCATCCCCCCGCGCCTTTCGACACGCGGATGCTGCTTGAGATAGTCCCGGTTGAATTCCGCCTCGCCCAGCCACTGCACCGCATAGCTCTCGGAGACCAGATTCCCCTTCCGTACCTGCCGGTCAAGCCCCAGCGCCCGGATCCGGTCCTGCTGCTGCACAAGGTAATTCTTGCGCTTGCTCTCGTTCTCATGGACGGGCCAGAAATACTTGTTGATGAATTCGTTTGCCTTCTCGTCGGAGACTTTGCCCTTCCTGGCAATATCCCGGATGTTCCGCTCCATCGTCTCCCGCTGGTACCGGATTCCCATGGTCTTGTCGACCCACTTGACGGCCTCGGCTTCCGTCAGCGCCTGCTCGGCAAAGTCCCGCAGCCCCTGCTTGCGCTGCGCGTTCCACGCCTTGAGCTTCAGCGCCAGCATGTCATAGTCTGCCTTTGCCTCGTAGACCTTCAGGATCTGCTGTCCGTTTTCCAGGCCCGCCACGTATGCCGGGTCAGTCTCTCCGCGCAGCAGCCGGTTCACGATCTTCTGGTCGGCTTCCGTCAGCAGCGTCTTGCTCTGCGCTTTCTCGACCACTCGCCTTGCGTCCTTCAGCTGCGCCCACATCTGCTTCGTTTCTTCCGCCGTCTGCGGAATAGCAAGCTTTTCTTTGGCCTTGTTCTGCGCGTCCAGATACCGCTGCGCCACGCGCAGCCCGCTCGTCAGCCGATCAATGGATTCCGTGAAATTCGCCTGCTGCCATTTCTTGAAGCTCGCCGCCTGCTGCCCGTAGTATTCATCCAGCGTCTTCTGTACCTTCTGAATGCCGCGCGCCACATCGTAGATCTGCATCAGCTGGTCGCTCGGCGCGGTAATGTCCGCCGGAAACAGCTCCGGCGCCATCTCCTGCAGCTGCTGATACGCCACATCCACCGGCAAACCATCCTTGCTGATCGTCAGCGTCCCCATGGCCGCCTTCCGGAATAGATTGTAGTCTGCGATATCCTGCCGGTCCGTCTCGGAAATGGAGATCTTCTGATCCCTGATGAATTTTTTCAGGTCCCCGTACTGCTCGATATACTGCTGATCCTCCTCCACGCCCGCCTTGTAGGCCGTTTCAAAGAGGTCATTCAGCTTCGCCCGGTCAAGCTGCCCGTCCGTAAAGAACGACCGCAGCGCCTCCTCGGCCATCGGCCGCAGAACCTCCCGCTTCGCCTGCCCCGGCACGCTCAGATTCTCCGCCAGCTCGTTCACCAGTCCGGACTCCAGCCGCCGCACATACTGTGCCGCCTTCTCCCCCATCAGATCCCGATACCGCCCGTCCTGCGAAGAATACCGGATATCCGGGTTCGTTAGGCTGAAACTTCCGTTGTTTGCAACCGCGGACTTCACCTGCGCAGAATCAAACACAGCCCATGCCTTCACGCCGTTCTCAACCGCCTGAACCCCGTCGTATCCATGCCGTTTCAGCATCTCTACCATCCCCGGCGTATTGATCACCTGCCACATTAGCTCCGGCTTCCCCGCCTGTTCCCATACGGCTTGCAGTTCGCTAGGTCTGATCTGTAGCCGCTTCGCAAGATCCACATAATTCCCGCTGTATCCGCCGTCAGTGTTTCCAACATCCGCCGGATTCTCCACGCGAATATATGCCGGGATAATACGATCGACGTTCCCTGCGTAGATCGATGCCTCCGGCAGAATTCGCTCAACGCTGCGCGTCGCAGTGGAGTATTCTTCCGCGTACTTGATGTTTGCAGTCAGCCAGATCGGTTTCCCGCCTACATCAAACTTTGTAAATTTCGCTCCGGCACCGTGGAACACCAACAGTGGCTCGCCTGTCGTGTTCGTTGCCTTGCTGTCTGCGAACCAATCCCGGAACGCTGCCGTCTTCGTCTTCTCCCGCTCATCAATCAGTTTCTGCATGAGCCTTGGATTCCGCAGGAAAACGGCGTCCTTAAACACACCGCGCCCGCTCCCATCGTCCAGCATCGCAGAGACGGTCTCAAGGTTCTGTTTATCCCGCTCCGACGCCTGCCGCGCGCTGGCAGAGAACCGGATATCCGGGTTTGTCTTGTCGAACGTCCCGATGTTATCCGTAGCGGATTTGATCTGTGCGGAATCAAATACAACATAGAATTTGTCGTAAGCCAGATCTTCTTTGCTTCCATCATATTCAAAAATCACGCCGTCGTGCCCATGTTCTTTGGCGTAGCGAATAAACGGTGCTTCTGCAATGTTATCCGTGAATTGTTCCGGGGACAATTTCACCTTGTACGGATTTTTCATTTTGAGATAGGCTTCAATGATACGGTTTCCTCTGCGTTCATCTGCCATGCTCTCTGCATAATCCCTGCTTTCACTGAAGAAGTACGCTCCGTTCTCCTGCTGGAAAGTATTAAATTCCGCATTCGTCCCGTGGTACACCACCTTCGGTGTCCCGTCCGCATTCACGACCTTACTCGCGCTCTCCGGGTGATTCTGCCAGTCCCCAAACCAGCGCTTGAATTGTTGCGATTGTGTTACATTTTTTAACTTTGGCTTGACAGTCGACCCCTCATCCCTTATACTGGCCACAAAGCCGTTGTCAGTATCAGGCATCTTGGGCATTGGGACCCTTGCCACCTGGTACAAAGCAGCGGCTTTTACTTTGTCCACATAGAACAATGTTGTTTCGCCGTTATTGGACTTCTCAATCGCGTTTGTGAGCAGTCCCGTCACCGCATTCTTCTTTTCATAAATGCTGGTAACGGCATTGCTGTCAATGACAATCGAATTCTGTCTGCCGAACCCGTCAATGTACACCGGAATAATCACAGTTTTGGCGTCTTTGATGAACGGCAGCAGCGCAACGACGCCTGTTCCTCTCTGTGATTCAGATGCGATGATCGCGACCGGGCTTTTCATCGCACGCGGGAGCTGCTTCAACATCGGTTCCCCAATGTGATGCTCCTCATCTTTTGTGCCATTGAGTGCGTAGTCCACATGCGTCTGATTGATCGTGACCGGCAGCGCATTAAAGCCCACCTTCTGAAATACTTCCGGTGTCGGCCCGACCACCAGCGTATCATTTTTTTCGATTTTCCCGGCTTTCCAGTCGTCCACCTGTTCTGCAAACGGCTTTGTGAAATCATACTTTTCTGCTTTTGATGCAGACATCTTCGCCGGCGGTGCTCTCGCGCTGCCGGATTTTTTCTGCCACTGGCCGACCTCCATCTTCACGTCCGCGCGCAGCTTGTTCGTGCCGTAGTCCGTTCGGTTCATGCCGGCGTAGGTATCCGCGATGATCTCCTCGACGTAGGCGTCCGTGTCGTCGCCGTAGATCCCGGCGTATGCGTCCACATAGCTCTCGATCATCTCCTTTGTGATCTTGCCCTCGCCCAGCAGCCGCTTCTGGATCTTCGCCGCCATCTCCGGCCAGCGCTTGACGAGCAGGTGATATCCCTCGTGCTTCGCCAGCTCGAACGCGGAATATTCCTCGCTGTCTGCCCGGATGAGCACGGAGCCATCCTCCGTCACGGCGGCATCCGCATAAAACGTCTGCCCATCGATCTCCTGCGTCAGCTGCCCGGTGAAGAACCGCGCGTTCTGCACGCCCATCGACCGGAAGAACTTTGCCGCCGCCTGGATATCCTCGCTTCTTCCCTCCTGCCCCTTCGGCATGACGCGCACTTTTTGCGCGTTGTTCTCTCCAAAACCGAGAGCCGAAAGCGTTACTTCATCCCAAGCTTTTGCGAGATCTCTTGCACCCTGCGCTCTCTTTCTTCCGGCGTCAGCTCTTTGCTGCTGCGCTGTGCTTTGGCGAACGCCTCCATCCTGTCCTTCGGCACGCTGACCAGCCTGCCCGACTTGTCCTTCATCAGTAACCTCGATACTGCCATTGTTTACCCCTTTCTGCCCTGCGGCAAGGCCCGCTCGATAGGCGGCTGCCGCCACGTCCTGATTCATTCCTTCGGCGTAGCGCATCGCCCGCTGCTCACTCGCGCCGAGTCTGCCCTGCTCATAGACCTGTCCGAATCTCTGCGCATACTGCTCCGCCGGCATGCCCGTCGTGTTCCCGTTCAGGAAATACGCCGCCGTCTGCTCGTCGTAGCCTGCTCTCTGTGCCTGCGTCTGCAGATACTGTTCCTCCTGCTGCAGCGCGGCTTCATCGAGCTCCTGCTCCGCGTCCGCCGTCTGCCGCTGGGCATACTGCACCGGATCCAACTCTCCCATGTTCTCTGTCCCCGGAATTGGCGCAAATAAGCTGTCCTGGTCGTACTGCCGCTGCGCCGCCTGCTGGGCCTGCTGCACCGCCTGGACGCTCTGCTGTGCCCGATTCTGCTCCTGCTCCTGCTGGTACTGCTGCGCAAGCCTCTGGTTCTCCTGCGCCGTCTCCGCCGCGCTCTTGTAGATCTGGAACGTCTTCTCGTCCGCCTCGGTCTGCGCCTGCTCCTGCCGGGCCTGTTCCTGCAGCTGCTCGAGCCTGGTCAGCGTCTCCGGCACGCGCGGCTCCTGCCCTTCGTCCACGGCCGCCTGCTGCTCCTTCGCCACCTCACGCAGCGTGTTCTCCACGGCCTTCTGCGTCACCTCGCCTCCGTCGTCCACGGTCTGCTGCAGTTCCTCGGCCAGCTGGTGCGCCTTCGTGCCCTCTTCCTGCGCCATACCATAGTCAATGACGTCCTGCACTTCGCCAGCCTCGATGACCGCTCTGGCCGTCTGCGTGACGTTTGCTTCCAAAATCACGCGGTTCACGCCCGCATACGTCCCGGACATGGCAAGGCCGGACAGGCCGCCCGCGAGGAACGAAAGGCTGTCTTCTTTTGCGAAGTCTCCGACCATCGCCGCCAGCGCCTGCGCAGGCGTTTTGCCGTCCGCAATGTAAGCCGCGTAGGCCGACATGACCTCGCCCCGGTCATGCTTCGCCACCACGTCATACGCACGGTTTAGCCAGTTGGACGCGATCTCTTCCGCGCCTTCCGACGCGAACGACCGCAGTGCCTTCCTCCACACGGCCTTCCCGCTCAACATGTTCTCGATGATATCGCCCACAGAATACTTTTCCGTGAAGCCCTCGATCGCGCCCTCGACGATACCGTCGACCAGCGCGTCCGCGTTGGACTTGCCGTTCTGGATCCCCTCATAGACCGAATCCGCCGCGACCTGCGAGCCCATCACCCAGTTCATCGTCTCCGCAACCGCGTCCTTCGCCCCCGCACCGGCCACGCCGCCGAAGGTTCCCACGAGCCCCGTCGAGACCGCCATGTTGACCGCGCTGTCCAGCGCCGACGTGCCCGCCTGATAGAGGAACTGACCCGTCGGGTTCATATTCTGCATCACGCTCTGCCGAATGCCGGAGGACAGGCGCGTCGCATTGTATGCCGGGCTGTAAACATTCGTCGGCATATCCTCGTTCTGATAGCCGCCGGCCCACTTCGGCAATACGCCACGCAGCGACTCCACATTGCCCAGTGCCTTCCCCGGCGCCAGCGCCGCAGAGAACAGCGTCGCCGCAGCTTTCCCCGCGAAGGATCCGCTTCCCATCTCCTGCGCCGCCTGGTCGAGCTTCTGCGCGTTGTCGTAGTCGTCCAGCACCTTCTGCCATTCCGCCAGCCGCTTGAGCGTGTCGTCGCTGTAGCCTTTTTCGTTGAGCGCCGTCTTCGCGTCGTACTTCGCATACGCCCGCACCTGATATCCGTTCAGTTCCTGCCCGCGGTACTGCCGGAGCAGATTCTGGTCTTCCTCGCTCAGGTTCCCGATTGCCTCCTGTGCCCGGGCCAGCACGCTCTGGCTGTCGACCGCCGTCTTCTTTGCCTGCAGGTTCTCGATCTCGTTCTGCAGCTGCGTCACGCTCTTCCCATTTTCCGAAAGCCCGGTCCCGGAGAAATGCGTGTCCGCCTGTTCGATCTCCAGCGCCTCAATCTGCCTGCCCAGCTCCTGCGACGTCCGCCGCATCCCGCGCACCTGATCCCGCTGCACGGTCTGCGCCGCTTTTGCACGCCGGTTCTGCGCATCCACGTCCTCCCGCACCTGCTGCGTGGCCGGCGCAAACCGGCCGGCCATCAGCGCGCTCTGCTGCCGCAGGGCTTGCGTTCCGAGCTTCCCTTGTGCTCGCATCTGTGCCGAAGCATTTTTCTGCGCAGTCTGCTCGCGGCGCAGGCCCTGCGTTGTGAGCTGTCTCGAAATGTCCTCCTGCTTTGCCGCCTGATACTGCCCGGCGGCTTTCTGCAGATAGTTGTCATACGTCCCGTGCTGCTGTACCATCGCGCCCGACCGGTTGAACTCCTGCTCCGACAGCACATCCGGATAGCCCATATTGGCCCTCGTCTTCTTTGCCTCTTCGACCGCAGCCCTATACGTCTCAAAGGCGTCTTGCTGACGCCTTTGAGCTTGCTGTGCCTGCCGGATGAAGTCGACCTTGTTGAGAATGCCGCCGGTCTCCATCTGCTGTTTGACTTCAACCTTCTGTGCGTTTTTCAAAAACTTGTTTTTCGAGATCATGTCCGTTTCCTCTTCTTCGCCGCAGCAGACGGATAGCTGACGTTCGGGTCGATCTTCACGCCTGTCTGTCTCCAGATGTTGTACGCCGTATCTGCCCACTGGCTCTTGCTCATCTGGCTCTGCGCATTTGCTGCCACATCATACGCCTTATCCAGATTGCCCTGTTTGAGCAGCGTCGTGAGCGTCTGGTTCACGCCTCTGTAGCTGGCGTCTCCCATCTGTACATTATTGCTGTAGCTGCCATAGTTGCTGATCATCGTCCGCTTTCCGCTGCTTCCACCGGACCCGCCGCCGGATTTCTTCGCCGCAGCCTGCTCCGCTGCCAGCGCCTGCAGATACGCCGCGTTCTCGTTGTTTGCCTTCTGCGCCCAGTAGTCGAGCATCGTCGCCCACTGGCTCTGGTCCAGCGACCGCTCCGAGTTGTACGCGCTCCGCGCATCCGAAAGATCCGAATAATAATCGCTGACCGTATCCCGGTAGCGGCCGTAGTCCGTATCTTCCCGGCCCTTCACGAGGCTGTACTGGTTATAAAGGTCCGTCCCCTCATCCTGATACCGCTGATATGCCTGCTGCTGGAGCTGCGGCACGATGTCGTTGAGGTTCTGCAGATACGCATTGTACGCCTGCTGGCCCACCTGCTCACCGTAGGTTGAGCCATAGCCGCCCGTGAGTGCCGCCGCCTGCCCCATCGTGTCCTGCATGGCCAGCCGCCCGAGACGCTGATACTGCTCACGGTACTGCTGGTACAGAGGATCCGTCCCCATGTCATAGCTGAATTTCTTCCGGTTCCGGATCTGGTCATACAGGCTCGTCAGCTCATCGTCCCAGCGCGATTGATACGCGCCCGGCTTGCTGGCCTTGACCTGCTCCAGATACGCCTGCGCCGCCTGTACGCTGCCCGACGGCGTGTACCCGCTCTCCAGCCCGTTCAGCTTGCTTCTCGTGTAGTCCGACACGCCGGACATGGTGTAAGGGCTGTTCCTGGTCTGATAGCTGCCGCCGTAGTTCCTCGTCGTCTGGTTCTTGTTCACCAGCTGCGACTGGTAGCTGCCGTCCGCGTTCACGCCCGTGATGCGGTACGTGCCGCCGCCGGTCACGACCTCGTCGCCGGTCGAAAGCCCCGCCGGGGCCCTGCCGCCCGACTCTACTCGATATACGCTCATAGTCTCACCGCCTTAAAGCTTGAAATGTGTCGCGTACTGCTTCGGCATGTACGCCTGGTTGTAGGCGTTGAAATACCCCTGATAGTAGCTGTTGTACTTCGCCGCCTCGTTCGCATATTTTGTCGTCTCCCCGTTGGCGTCGCAGATCTTCATCCCCAGATACCAGCGGTAAATCTCATCATACGGCCACGGGATCAGAAGCTGTGTCTCTAAGTCTACGTCCTCCCCGTATCCCGTAAACGGCTCCGGTTCCTTCTCGTGCTCGTGCGTACAGATGATATCCCGATACACGATTCCGTCCAGCTCCGACAGCCACCGGACCTTATCCGGCGTCTCGTACTGGTTCGACAGTAACCGGTCGACCGTCTCGATCGCTTCCCGAATTTTCATTTTTCCTCCTTACCAAAAGAAGGGGCATTTCTGCCCCTTCCTCTGCTTCCTGCCGTCATGGGCATTCACTTGTCAGTTGTCCGCCTGCGCGCGGCGGAAGGCTTCCTCCTCCGCCATCCGCGCGTTCATCAGGACTTCATACACCGGCAGCGGGACCTGCACGTCCTTGCCCTTCGGCACCATGAACGTCCGGCCGTTCACCGCCACGAAGCGGCTCTGCTCCTCGTTCTCCTGCCCGCGGGGCAGGTAGATCGTCTTCATGACGTTCCACACGTCTTCCGGATTTTCCTGTACAGCCGCCGCGGCGGTCTCTTTCGTTGCCATGCTATGTGCTCCTTTCTCAGTTCGCCTCGTCCGTTCCGGAGTATGCGCTGCAGCTCTCCACGCGGACCATGCGGTCCTCGTACAGCAGCTTCGCCGCCATCTCGGCCTTGTAGCCGACGGTCGAGAACTGGTTCAGCGGGCCGCCGATCTCGTCCTTACCCTTGACGATCATCTCAAGATTGCCGCCCTCCGGGTCGATCATCTTGTATGCGTCCTTGCCGAGGAACAGCGTCGCGTACACGCTGTAGTAGACCGTCGTTCCTCCGCTAGACGCTGCAGTCTTGACCGGGCAGGTCGAGTTGTTGAAGATCTTCGCCTCCGTCGTCTCGACAAACCGGACGCCGTGCAGCTCGCCGATCTCACCCGAGAACAGCGGCGTGACGTCTGCGTACTTGTGTGCCTCGACCCATGCGTTCGAGGACCGCAGGTCGTATGCGACCGACGGGTGGATGATGGCGACGTACTTGCCGTCGATCTTCGGAGCCTTCATCTTCTTCAGCGTCGTCACAGCCTTGTTGACCTCGTCCGGCGTCAGCTTCGCCGTCAGGTCGAGGCCTGCGCGGCTGGTGACTGCCGTATGCGCTCCGCCCTCTGCGACCTTGTCGCAGTACTGCACGTTCGAGCCTGCCACGACCGCGTCGCGCACGCGCTTATCGATGGACGTGCCGGCGGAAGCGCCGAGTTCTTCGGTCGCACCCAGGATGACGTTATCCAGCGCATGCAGCTCCAGCTGGTCGGAGACCGTCACGTACAGGCCGATCTGCTTGATCGCGCCGGTCGTGCTGGTCTGGCCCATCTTCTGGCCGGTCGGGATGACGCCTTCGGTCAGTTCCTCCGCGTCCTTCAGCGTGTTCCACTTGCGCCACTCGACGGTCTTGCCGTGGTTGCGCGGCAGCGCCTGACGGCCTGCCAGCTGCGCATGCACGAGGTTCGGCCGTGCGTTCTCGAGCAGCTGCGTGTCGTAGAACGTCTTCATGGTCGGTGCCAGCGTGTTGGCGCTGTCAAACGCCGTAGTCGTGCCGGTGCCTGCGTTTACGTAGTTGCCGGTCGCGTTGACGAGCGTACCGGCGTCAGCAAAATACTGAAATCCGACTTTGGATTCAAACATAGCTTCTTATCTCCTTTCTCAGGGGATCACTCGTTCCCCTCTTGCCGCGCGGCGGCGCATGTCCTCCACCTCCGCGCGTGACCAGTGTGTTTTCATCGGGACGTTCTCTCCGCCCGCAGCGCCGGAGCCGATCTCCTGCGGCCTTGCGCCCTGCGCCTGTATGGTCCGCATGACGTTCTCCCGCGCCTGGTTCGCCACCAGCTGCGCCTGTGCCTGTGCGATCTCCTGCTGGTGGATGACCTCATAGGCCGTCTTCGGCGGCACGCCCGCGCCCATGAGCCGCGCAAAATCCGGGTTCTGCATCTCGGTCTCAAAGTCCGCGCCGTACCGCGCCGTCACATCCCGGGCAAAGTCTGCCTGGATCCCGGCAAAGGCTTCTCGCATCTGGTACTCCTGCAGCTGCCGCCGCATGGCCGTATTCTCGGCCCTGCCGGCGTACTCCTTTTTGAGGGCGTCCGCCGACATGCCCTTTTCCATGGCCTCCGCGCTATAAAGCCGCTCGTCAGCGGAAAAGCGCTGTGCCAGTGCCTCGAAGTCCGTCTTCCGCGGGTCCGACGTGTCGATCCCATAGAGCGCGCCCAGCTGGTCAATGATTGGCGCCATCGCCTCGGCCTGCCCCTTGTACTGGTTCAGCCCGCGCACGCGCTGCTTTACGACCTTCTGCACCGCAGAATCAAAGTCCTGCTTGTAGCGGCCCCGGATCAGACTGTCGAACGTTTCTTCCTGTGTACCCTGTCCCTGAGCGTCGGGGACGTTGGCCGGCTGCTGCTGCACCTGCGCCTGTGCGGCTGCCTCCTGCCCGCTCTGCTGACCGGCGGCGTCAGCTGCGTTCGTCTGAACGCTTACGCCCGTGAATTCGCCTTCCATGCTGTAAATTCCTTTCTGGCGTTTATTCTAAAATCATCGTAGCACAAACTTTTCCCAACTTCACCCCACGCCAGCCAGAAATAATCTCGCCGGAATGGGCCGCCGCAAGCGGCGGTTCTCATCCCGGCTGCGTGCTTTCTTCCGACTTTTTGCGCGCATTCTCCACGATCTTCGGCTCCTGCGTCTCGCCGGTGTTGATCTCCGGCTTCTTTGCTGCCGCGGCGCTCGCCTGCGGGACTGCCTGTCCGCCCTCCTGCAGGATCTGCTGCGCCAGCCCCTCACCCATGACCGGATCGTACCGGTCTGCCAACGCCAGCGCCAGCTGCTGCCACTCGACCAGCCGCTGCTGCAGGTCCGCGTTCTCCTGGACCTTCTGGATGATCGAGTCCTTCCCGTCAAAGTCCATCATGTCCAGCGTTGCAAGTGTCTGGTCCACCATCTGCGGGTTGAAGAATCCCAGCTGGAAGAACTGCAGTGCCAGCTCGTTCTGCGCCATGGACGTGTACTCGCTCGCCTTCTGCGCCGAGACCTCAATGTCGAAGACCGGCTTCCGCATTCCATCCGGCTGCCCGTTCGCGCCGTAGAGCGTCTGCGGCTGCAATCCCTGATTGCTGTACTGTACGAACTGCTCTGCCCCGCGCTGCCCGATGATTCGGAACTGCCGCGGCAGATCATAGAACTGCCGGATGCGCTCAATGACCATCCGGATCATCCGCGCGTAGGCCCGGTAAGCCGACTTTGTGGAGTCCTTGCTGCTCCTGCCGGACGCTTCCTGCAGCGCTGCAATGGCCGAGGCCGCCGTCACGCCGGAGCTCGTCGCGCCGTTGTTGACGTCCGTGTTTCCCGTTGTCCACTTGAGCTCCTCGATCTTGTTCTGCAGAATGGCGATATAATTGCTGTTGAGCATGTTGACCTGGATCGGCTGCAGACTGTCCTGCCCCAGATTCCCATCCACATGCACGAACGGCTTCGTCCAGTCCGCGAATTCCTGCTCATTGACCGACCCGTCCGACCGCTTGAACCACCGAGGCGTCGTCGTCATGATCGCGTTCTTTACGATCGCCTGATTCATCCGGTCGATCTGCTCCTGCGTCGACTTGCCGATGTCGATATACCCATACCCGGCAATGCTGCCCTCCACCGGGAACAGCGCGTCGACCACAAACGGATATTCCCCGTCGTCATACAGGCCCGTCTCCGCCATGGGCTTTCCGACCGGCTGCTGCACGATGCTGCCGTCCGGCATTGTCATCGTGTCATACCGCTGCTCTGTGTCGTTCTCCGTCGCCTGCAGGATGGTGTCTCCCACCAGCTTCGCAAAGTGCAGCACCTGCCGTCCGTTCTGATATTTCTTGTAATACCAGTCCACCACCATCGACTTGTTGTCGAAGTTGATGACGTCGTCCGTGTTGTACTTCTGCTGCACCTGCTGCTTGGAGTTGAGTTTTCCCCGCAGCTCCGGGTACTTCTCGACCAGCAGATCGTTGTCCACCATCTCCGTCAGGAAGATGTTCTTCGACTTCTGCAGATCCCGCACGCCCGGCTCCCAGAAGAAAGACAGAATATCTACCGGCTGCACCGAGATATCCCCGAGGCCGTTCAGCTTCGAAGAATCCCACTTCACGTGCCAGATGAGCGTGCCCTGCTTGAGCTTCGTCCACTGGCTGTCCGAATAGACCTCTTCGAAGTCGTTCTGTTCCAGAATGACCGGCAGCACCGAGGAAAGCTTCGCCGCCTCCTCCCGGTCGTCCGGTTCCCGCGGGCGGATGGCCGGGGCCGGATAGGCCGCGATCGCGTCCGCGTGCTTGCCCATGATGACGTTGAAGAGCCACGCCGACGTCCACTTGTCATCCTCCGGGTTCCCCTTCTGGATCCGCTGCCAGCTGCGCATGCGCCACCAGTCCTCCGAAGCAATGACCCGCGCCTCCAGCGCACTCTTGCCCTGCCGGTATTTTAACAGCGTGTCCATGGCCTTTCTGGCCTGCTCTTCGCCGATGGCCTTTCGCGCCGTCAGCCCGCTCGCCGTGTCATTCTGCATGGTCGTCTGCATCTGCTCTGTCTTCATTGTCCGCTTCCTCCTTCCGCAGGTCTTCCGCCGTGAGTCTTGCCACTTCGTTCTGGATCCCGTCCAGCACAAAGCCCACGATGACCGGCGGCAGCCCCGCCTCGTTGATGGCCTCGATCAGCCGCCCCCGCAGCTGCACCACTGCTTTTGTGATATTCATAGCTCCTCCTATCCGTTATAACTGCTGATTGCCCGGTTGAGCGCTTCCTTGAGCGCAGAATAGCTGTTTGCAAAGTACGTCGCTTCCAGCTTCGTCCCTGCCGATACCGTGCTGACGCTTCCCGCGCCTGCCAGATTCCCGATGGCGTTTGCCGCCTCGTTGTAGATGGCCGCCGTGATCGTCTGCCCGGCGTAGGCCGTCGTGAAGGAAATGCTCCCGTAGCCTCTGGCGGCCCGGACCTCGTTGATCTTCGCCGTCATCCGGTTCCAGCTCGCCGCCGTCAGGTATGTCACGGCCTTCCCCGCCGCGATATACGACGCATCGTCGCTCGTCCACGCGAAGGCCGCGATCTGTGCCTTCGTCTTGCCGGATACGGTGTTGGACGTCTTCGAGTCCGTCCCGGCCTTGTTGACGATCCAGAAGTAATACGTCGTGCCCGGGTCCAGCCCCGAGACCGTCGCCGGTGAGCTCCCGATCGACTGCGATCCGATGGCCGTATAGCTCGTCTTTCCCCAGTAGAGCGTCCAGCTTCCGTACCCGCCGCCGTTTTTGTCCCACGTGACCGTCGCCGTGTTCTTCGTCAGTGTGACCCCGCTGATGTATGGTGCGACTGCCGTGATCTTTGTCTTGTAGTACACGCGCACGGCCTGCCCGCTCGTAATGGGGATCGTCTCCGTCGCCGCGTGATTTGTCGCATACCCTTCCGACGCGAGCCTGAAATACTGGAATTCATACTCCTGCGAATACGTCTGGTACTGCGTGCCGGACATAGACAGGAAAAACGTATTGCCGATCGTGCCGGAGACGGACCCGTCTGCCAGCGTGTGCTGCCCGTCCAGGTAGTTGTAGATCGGAATCGTCGTGGTCTTGCTCTGGTAGTAGACCTTGACGGTCTGCCCCTCCTTGATCGGGATCGGGTAGCTCGCGTCGTGCTCCGTGCTGTAATTCTGCGACGACAGCCGGAAATACAGGAAATGATACTGCTGCGAGTACGTCTGATACTGCGTGCCCGCGGCCGAAATGTAAAACGTATCTCCGATATCGCCTTTGAAGGACCCGCTCGCCAGCTGCGTCAGGTTATCCAGGAAGTTTAGAATGCTGACCGTCGCCTGCGAGGTCGACTGTGCCAGCGTCCGCACGCTGATGGAGTTTGTCTCGGCGACAAGCGTCCCCGTGCTGCTGTTGTAGATCCTCACGCGGCAGATATACAGCGTGTCCGGTGTCAGACCAGTAATGACCCGGTGGGCCGTCGTCGTGCCCGCAGTCGAGTCCGTCACCGTCGCCATGACCTGTCCCGCAAGGATATATTCATATTTCCGTTTGTACTTCGTCGTTGACGACATGCCGGATACCGTCAGCGTGATGCTCGTCGGCGTACCCGATGCGCCGGACAGCGTTGCCATTCAGCCAGCCCCCTTATCCGAACACCGGCGTAATGCCGCTTACGCCGCCGGAAGCGGTAAACCGGATACTCCCGTCCGATTTTATCTGCATACTGGCTGTCCCAGCCGCGTTCTGCAGATACACATCGCCGCTTGTCGAGCGCACGCGCACCGCCGGGCCAGACAGGTCGACCGCATAGGCCGCCGAGCTGGAGGACGTAAACTGCAGACTGCCCTCCGCGCCGCTGATCTTGCCGTTCGAGAAGTTTGTGCCCGCGATCTCAAGACCGTTGTTGATGATGTTGATCTCATCCATAATCTGCTTGAGCTTCGTCTGGATGCTCGTACCGTCGAGCTTCAGATCCGTCGCGTTGATCGTTCCGCCGATCTCAGCCCCCGTGCACGTCAGCTTGCCGTTCGCGTCCACCTTGAATTTGTCCTTGATAGAAAGCCCGCTCGTGCCGAAGTACATGCTTGCGCTGCCCCCAAATTCGTTGGCCGTGCGGTAAATGCTGCTTTCCGAGATCGTCCACGGCCCGAACGTCGAGTCGGCTGCCGCCGTGATCTTCCCCGACAGCACCGCCCCCGCCGCCTCCAGCGTCCCGGACGGGAAGTGGAGTTTTTTATTGCTGAGATACGCGACCTCCTGCCCGTCCTGCCAGAAGCTCACCCGGTCCGGCGTCACCGTCACCAGCTCGTTCTTCGTCTGGTCGATGACCCGTTCGCCGCCGTCCGTCACCGTCGTCTCGATGTTCCCCACGCCCACGCCGTAGACCGGCACAGCGTCCTTGTAGTAGAGCAGCCCCGTCTTGATATACTGCTGCGAATTGACGGAAAACTGGTTGTTGACGCCCGCCGTGTAGTCATACAGCTGTTTGATGCCGACGGAGTTTCCCTCGATCGTCAGCTGTGTCTTCTCGAGATACTTGCCGAAGTCCGAGATGGCGACATAGCTGCCGGACAGCTTCGTCGACCACGTCTCCGAGTTCGCCGCGGCGAAGTCCGCCGTCTTGATGATGAGCGCTTTCAGCGCTCCATAGCCGGAGAGCGTCGTTTTCTTCTCCGCCTCGGAGAGGCTGTCCGCGTCGATGGCCTGCGAGATCTCCGTCAGCGTCGCCTTCGCCGACCAGTCCGCCAGATTCAGCTGCTCCGTCACGCTGCACAGATACCGCCGCATGCTCTCCAGCTGCTCCTGCGTCGTCTTCCCCGCGATCGACGGGTATGCAAGTGTTAAAGATCCCATTATGCGTCACTCCCTGCCTCTAAAACCCGCGCCAGACTGAACAGCTTCATCTCGCCCTTTCCCGTCAGCCGGAACTTCAGATGGTCACACCGGGCCGGGCGGATGGGCAGCAGGAAGGTCCTGAGGCCCCGTCCCTCGATATGCCCGCAGTGCCGCCAGACGCCGTCGGAATCGTACTGCACCCAGAAGTCGACCGAGGAACCCTTCGGCAGCTGCATCCGCAGATTGATGCGCGAGACATATTTCTTCCCGACGAGTCCATACGTCATGATCCCCGTCTCCGCCATCCAGCCTACCTGGCCTTCCAGCGTCCCGACGCTGCCGTACACGGTCTTGAGCGTTCCATTTTCGAGGAAATACAGCTCATCGTCCACCCGCGCGAAGTCCTCTGCGTGGGTGCTGTCCTCCTTGTGCCACAGACCCTTGCGCGTGTCGTAGACGAACAGCGACCAGTTATGCCCTTCATCCTCCATGCTGATGAAATACTTTCCTCTGGCGCCGCCCGCCACAGCGTTGTAATACAGCTTCGTCCCGAAGCAGCTTCCGATTTCGCTCGGCAGGCTCCCGTCGTACACGCAAACGCCCATGCGCGATTTGTAATACAGCCGGTCATCCACCACGACCAGGCTCTTGCTCGACCCATTCTGCACGCCCGCGCACTTCTGCACGACCACCTGATGCGCCCCCGTCGCCGACGGATACACCCGGTGGAAGCAGTCTTCCTTGAAGAAAATCGGACTGTCCGCCAGCGTCGCCGCGCCGGTCCACTTCCCGTCCGTGCCGCAGCTCGCGCGCCACGAATCCGTCGACACGCCCTGGTAGCACTCCCAGTTCTTAAAATCGCCCAGCTTGCAGCAGTAGATCTCATTGACGGTCTCGCCGTCCGCCACACCGTACTTGCAGCCCCACAGCCGGTTCCCGCTCTCGGTGATGAAGTCCATGCTTGGGACCTTCCGGGCCGTCTTCACGGTCCCGCTCGTCACCTTCGTCGTCTCGTCGACGAGGCCCACGATCACGATATAGCTCTCGCCCACATCGTAGAGGATCTGGCTGCCGTTGAGCTTTTCGACCTGCTCGTTCCCGGTCAGCCCCGAAAGCCGGATTCCGTCGTATTGCTGAAAGCCCTTCCCGATGCCGTTCGCGGAAAGCTTCAGATACACCGTCGGCACGGATACCCACTGGCTCGTCGCCTCCGCCCACTGCTTGAGCGTGTGGAGCTTGCCGGACGTATCCAGCCAGTACTGGCCATTCGTCGGGTTTTCCGGCTGGCTGGCTTGCTTATAGCTCACCGTCAGCGCCGTCCCGTCGACGAGGCAAATAGAAATTTCCACGTTCGTGCTCGATGCGTCGACCACATTCTCCTGTCCCATGTATCCGTTGTCGGAATACTTCTCGGTGTTGAAGTAGATCCCATCCGGGAAAATGCACAGATATGCGCCCATGGAAATGAGCTGCTTTTCTCCCGCCGAAATGGATACAGACGGCATATACGCCTCCATCGAAGCGCCGTTGATATAAAGCACCTGGTTCTGCACCCAGCACAGCGCATCCTTCGCCAGAATCCCCTGCACACCCTCGATCGCCTGCGCCGTCCCTCTCCTTGGCCGCGGCGCGAGCAGCGGATACGCATCCGCCGACAGATTCTCCATGTCGTAAAACTCCCCGTCCGCCAGCTCGAGGTTGTGGTTGTATCCAAGAAAGACCTCCGTCATCATGGTCTGCTTCTCAGTCTCCGTCAGTTGTGGTGCCAGCATGGCCTTACCTCCGTTTCATCATGTCCAGCGGATCAAAAAGGATCCGCTGCTCTTTCACCGCGCGGATCGGCTTGATCGGCCGCGACATGCAGAAATATCTCCATTCGTCCGCGACGTGGTCTTCCATCTTCGTATCCAGATCTTCTGCCCGATGCTCGTCATAAATCAGCGTCGGGATCGTCCGGATGAACGCCCTGCAGGTGTTGAAGACATACATCCGCGGATATCCGTCCTCGTCAAACTGCAGCCGGTAGTGGCACTGCATCCAACCTGCAATGCGTTCATTGTCGCCAGGCGTAAAAAATACGCCGTACCGCGCAGCCGTGTCTGCGACCGATTCTCCGCGCGACGCATCCCAGATCGCGGGGTCCGCCACGCCGATGATGGTTTTCCCCTTGAGCCACGGGTGCTGCATCTCCGTTTTGTGGATCTCTTCAAACTGTTTGTCCGGTGTCCACTTTACGCCCTCGTTCGGCGTCCGCGTGCAGCCGTACAGCTCCATGATCCGGTAGATCGTCCCGTCATAGTCGACCGCCCACCATGCGCAGGAAAACGGCTTTCCATAGCCAAAGTCGTAGCTCCGGCAGATCGTCCATCCGTCCGGAATCTCAAACGGCTCGATGACATGCGTCCAGCGCCGGTCCTTGTAATGCTCCGGCACGTCCCGGAAGTCCTCGAAGAACTGTCCCTCATAGACATCCCAGCGGCCATCCTTCCACGCTGCCCGCAGCGTCGGCGGCAGATTCTCCAGCTCGCGTAGGTAGGCAGGCTGCGTATCCATGAGGGCCTTGTTGTCCTCCACCTTTGCCTGAATGAAGAAATAGTCATCCGGGTCTTCATCGGGATTGAAATTCCGATCGACGAAGACACGCTTGAAGTATGCATGCCCCGGACCGCCGGGGTTCAGCGTGTAATACGTCCGCTTTGGAAATCCATTTGTTCCGCGCACGCAGAGATTTATCTTGCGGATCCAGCTTTCCTGCAGCTGTCCGGCCTCGTCGATGAACACCACGTCATATTCCGCGCCCTGATACTGCCCCAGGTCCCCTTCGTTTGCGCAGTATCCGAAAGAGATCGTCGACCCGTTCGGGAAGCGAAACATTTTGTCCGACCGGTTGTATTTTGCGAACCCGGCCAGCTCCGCTGTCAGCTGCTCGATGTGGTTATTCTGCAGTTCTTTGTAGGTTTTCCGGACAATCAGGATCTTAATGCCCGGATACCGGAACGCCAGCAGCTTCGACTTTGTCCGCACGGCCCAGCTCTTTCCGCCGCCGCGCGCGCCGCCATAGGCGATGTGCCGGTGTTTGTCCTTGAGGAAGAGTGTCTGCTTCGGCTGCGCCCGCCCGAGATCCAGCGTTCTCATTCGCTCGCGTCCTCCGCGTCACATTCCAGCAGCACACGCGGCGTCTGATCCTGCTTTTCGTCCCCGGCGTCTCTTCGATATCGGAACCCATACTCCAGCGCGAACTGTGCCCCCCGCTGAGAGTCCCGGTCGAACAGTCTTTCGGCCGTATATTGTTCCACGCGCGTCTGCGCGCGCGAAATCGTGTCCATAAATTCTTTCCTGGCCTTGTAGTTGTACAGGCTCTGCCTGCTGGAAAATCCCAGCGCCAGCGCAAGCCCCGGTATCGTCGGCGGCTTCCGCCCCACCCAGACCGGAGTCCCATCTTTCTGGTTGAAAACGATGTCCCCTTCCTTATCCCGCAGGATCTCTCCCTTGCAGCTCTCAAAATACGCCTCGATCAGCCCTTCGATCTGCTCCACGGATTCATACTTCGGTTTCCTCGCCATGGCTCACGCCTCCCTTCTGCTTTTCAGCATAGCGTATCCGGAAAATCTTTTCACCCCACGCACGCAGAATGAGCGCATACGGCGTTCCGCATGCGCTTCGGCTCTCATTCTGTTCTTTCGTAGTATCGGAGCTTCGCCGCCGCGATGCTGCACCGCACGTAGTCAAAGCTGGCGCAGTATCGCGTGATGTAGTCTGACGTCTCCCGCCGCTCAGGAAATGCGAGCACGCATTCTCCCTCGCAGCGGATCGTCTTTTTCCCGGCTGCCTGCCAGAATGGGCAGATATACTCCCTGTGCCAGTAGTCGCTCGTCCCTATCACCCTTTCGTTTTAAAACCTTACGCATATACAAGGTTTAATTTAAGCGGCTCCCGTTCCGCTTGTGCTCTGATCTTGGGTCGACTACATACTTATAATATTGATACCCGTACTTTGTCGTCCGGGCCTCTACGAGGATGTAACCTCGCGGGGCGACGGGCGGATGCTTGGGGCTGTACTCGCGCACTGCCTCGGTCGCAGGTTCCGGCTCTGGGCGGATACAATTTCGCGTCGCCTTGTACCGGTGGCCGCCGAATTCTTTTCTCCAGTGCGCATGCAGGTAACTGGCCAGTGCTGTGTAGTCCTGGCCGTGGTCGACCTTGTTTCCCTGCTCGTCTATATAATAGTTGTGCTTTCGCAGGTGCCGAACCTCGATCACGCTGCCGAGCCCCCAAAGCCCGCCGATGGCCTCTTCCGGGATCCCCTCTGTTACCAGGTGCAAATGGAAGCGATTGGTTGTTTTTCCTCTTCCGTAGAAAGCAACGATTTTGGCCTCCGGATAGTGATACTGCATGCGGCGCACAAGGTTGTCGCGCACTCTGCGCATTTCCTCTGCGGTATGTACCTCGTTTTCTGTATCCAATGTCAGGGTAGAATACAGGCTTGTTGGAGAGAAATTGGCGTTCATCAGCGCAACGAGCCGATCCAGCGATTGCTTGCTGTTGAATTCATCGCGCTCCGCCTGCGTCTGGAAGCGCGGCTTTCGCGGCTTGCTGGTCTTTTTGTCCGCACCGTCGGACACGGTATACACGATCTGCGTACATACCGCCCCTGTAAACATGCGGCGCTTGTGTCTCTTCACCATAGTCTCAGATCCTCCCATCTCTGCCCGCTCAAAGCGTGGCCGGAAATTCCGGCCACAGTTTCAACGGTCAGTTCGTGTATCCGCATGCCTTGCATGTGCATACGTCTGTCTCAGCGTCCCATTCGCAATCTGATGCCCCGCATTTTGGGCAGTGCCCCCACGCACCGCGCGCTCCTTTGGGATCTGGCCCCGGCCCATTCAGCTTTGCATACCACAGATCCCGCTTCTGGCCCGGGTCTTCCCAATGTGCGGTATGCTCACGATTGTCCCCGCGTTCCTCTCTAGCCTTCTCGATCCGCATTTCCAGACGAGCAAGCTTTTGCCTTCTGGCTATCTGCACTTCCACCGGAACACCGAACAGCAGCATCATTTCTTCCAGCGCGATCTGCACGTCCGCGATCTCCTCGGCGATCTCGTCGTGGTTGTCGATCAATCCATCCCCGAGGCCGCCCCGAGCTGCAAACGTCACCCGCTGCGCCTTGCACAGCTCCTTTGTCAGCTCTGCCATCTCTTCGATGGCTACAGCGACCTGCATATCGCCGCCGAATACCTCGATTGCGGCTCGATAGATTTTCGCTGTTTCAGTCATTCTGCGCCGCCTCCATTTCCTTGCGCTCTTGCATAAATCCGTGCAGGTAGAGCTGCAGGAGCTTTTGGGCGGTGTTGATGTACTTGTTGAGATCCTTCTTCCCGATCTGCAGTTTGCCTGTGGTTACGACGCGCAGGTCCGGCGTGCCGATGACCTGGATGCAGGCGGGCTCGTTTTCCTTCGGGCCGTCAGCCGTCATCTCAAACAGCGGAGGCGTCAGCTGGTCCATGGTGACGCGCGGCGGATATTTCTCATCCCGGAACTCGACGCACCAGCCGGCATCCTCCATGGACGTCTGGAATCTGCCGAGCTCGCCATAAAATAGCTCCATAATCTTTCCCATTGCGATTCTCCCTTCAAATTGTAAGTACTTCCCGCCTCGACTGGCGGGCAAATTTTCGTTCCGGGCAGAAGCGGCATTCGGTGCAGCTCCAGGCGCCGCGGTAGTTGTTGCGCATCGGGCAGAGTGGGTTGTAGCAGATCCCGGAGCCTGCCCGCTGCGGGCCGCGGCCGAATTTTTTCTTCTTCGGTTCGGCTTTTGGCTTTTTGGCTGGATCCTTCTTGGTGACGAGCGTGGCCGCGCGTTCTTTCCGGAAGCAGCCGCAGCTTTTTGCATGCCCGTTCCGGAGGTATCTGCCATCCTTGCTGCAGATGGTCCCGCATTTACACCGGCAGATCCAGTGTGCCGTATCTCCTTTTTTGCTGGTATCCCGCCCGATGACATGCAAATATCCAAAATCCGTGCCTGTCAGATCGACTATGTGTGACATTTCCATTCTCCTTTCGTCAGGGGCCGGTCTCCCGGCCCCTATGCAGAGCGGACTTGCACCGCCTGCGCCTGCGCGCCTCCCTGTCGCCGCAGACGAGCTGCCCTTGTCTGCTCAGACAGCTTTCCATAAGGAGGTAACACGATGCCGCCGGGCGATCCCGACACCCGGCGTGGGGTAACGTTGACGGTTCCCATCCGCGCGCACGTTCCACACGCGCTTTTTATCCCCGGCCCGCGGGCTTGAGGTTTCGCGGGCCGGGTGCAGAGCCGGGGTGATCCTCCCGCAGCCGTCTCATGGCGGAGCGGCCGCGGCCAAAGTCCGAAAAAATATGGTCCCCGGCTGATTGCTGGCCTTAGTCCTCGGGCTGGCTGATATCCTTGTGCCGCAGCCCGTCGGCGTTCTCGGTCAGCGGCAGCGCCTGCCGCCGCGCGTGCTCATCCGGGTTCCAGCCGCACCGCGCGCAAAGATCCGGCGCGAGCTTTGCATACGGACAGGCATTGCCCTGCTTCGGCAGCCCGCATGCCTCGCGCGGGCTGCTCTCGTTTTTTTCTGGCATGTCAGACCTCCTGGATCTCGATCCCGAATTTGGACCGCATGAATTTGCGGTTGCGCAGATACTCCTTTGTCCGCGTCGGCTTGGACTTCACATCTTCGACGACGAGCTTGCCGCCGAATTTGTACGAAAAGTCCGCCGTGTACCGCACTGCGCGAATGCGCTCACCGGTTTCGGTGATGTAGCTCTCCTGCAAGGTGAACTGCGGCTGCAGGCGCAGATCGGAGATAATGCCAGCCCGGAGCATCACCATCAGCTCGTCATACCGCCGCGCCTCCTTCTGACTGTCGAAGCGCAGCTCTCCGCGCGTATCCTTCCGGCTGCCGTACTTCGTCTTCTCATGGCTTCCCTTGTGAATGGGAGCTGGCGCCGCAGCGCCTGAGAGGTCGATCTGCTGCCTGGCATACAGCTCCCGCATCCTCGGCGGCATGTCCGCCATGCTCTCAAACCGCAGCCCGCTCATTCGTCAGCCCCCAGTTTGCATGGTTTCGGCTCGTGCCGATGGACATAAGGATCTTTCTTGCGCGTTTTCTGGTCATGTCGCGCCCTCCGTCGCCCGCTCTGCCTCAATGCAGGTATAGTGGCGGCTGAAATAATCCCAATTTGTCACGCAGTCGCTTCCCGCATCGTCCGGCGTTGCATCCTCATAATCAAAGTAGATGTTGATGTTCGTCCCGAATGGCTCTATGCTGACGATTACTGCGGTTATTCGCACTGCTCGACCGTCCTCATCTGTCCAGCGTTCCCCCACCTTGCACGGCAGCACGACGCACCGGCCGTCCTTGTCGGCCTCGGCAAGCTCGCGGAGGCGGTCAGCCTCCACGCCCAGCGCCTGCGCTGCCAAATTTATCATCGTGTCCTCCGTAAATGGAGCCTTGATTTCCTCCGGCGTCAAGCCCGTGTCCTCGTAGGCCGCTAGGCGCAGAAACCGCTCCTCTGGGATATTCCGAGGATACCCGTTTGCAAGGCGGCGCTCGTACTCTTCTCGCTGCGCGTCGGCTTCGCGTTTATTTGTCAGTCGTTCCATGTCTGCTCCCCCACATAGCACCAGCTCTGAGGCGGGCGTCGAATCTGCAAGCTACCATTGCCGCAGGTCCCGTTATGCTCCCAGTACATAGCGCAGCTATCACACCACCAGTCATTTTTGCATGCCCGTCTGAAGTCGTTCAATTCGCGCGGCGTATCGTAAATCTTGAGGTTGGAGATGTGCCAGCCGAAGCCGGTGGCAGCTCCGAGATACTGGTGCAGCTCCGCAGGCTCTAGGCAGGTTGGCCGCGCAGCATCCGACGGGATCCTTCCCGCGCCGTTAATGTTGATGATCTGATCGCACAGAAATTCCCCGATGATTTTGCCGTTTCCGCATTTGTAGATGTAGCACTTAAACGGCGGGTTCATCTTCGGTCGCGTCTTGCGCACCTCGATCGTTTTCTTTCCGCTGACGATTTTCTCACACCATGTCGGATTGATACTGATTAAAACTGCTTTACTCATGTCTTTCCTCCTTCCTCCGGCACTTCCGGCAGCGGCAGCCAGTGGGTAACTGCGCAGTCTACCGGATTGTTATATACATCATCGGGATTGAACTGCCGGTTCTCCCACCATCCCTCCGGGATGTAGTAATCATCCGCCTCCTCGTCGTACATGCCATAGCAGTAGATGTCGCTCCAGTTCCACGCACTGTCCTGCGTCAGCATCTTCCCGTCCTCGTAGATAGCCGGTATCACGAAAATGTATCCGTTTCGATTGCAGACTGCCAAAACATCTGTCTCGGGTTCCGGCAACCGCTCCGTCACCGGAATCCAACTCTGTTTCTCCCGCAGCGCCGCGTTCTCGGCGGTCAGGCGCTCGATCACGTTAGCAGCCGCAAACTCGATGTATTCCCGCCGATCTTGGATTTCTCCGACCTTGCAGTTTTCGCACGCGTCGTCGTGTCCAAGCCCCTTCGCGCAGCACCGCAGCGCCTGCACGATTTCCTTGTCTGTCATAGCGTGTCCTCCTCCATTCCTTCAAGAACCATTTGCCCCGGCAAAACGCCATCCTCCATCCACCAGTGCATCACGTCCTCGCCGGTCTGCCAGTCGCAGGGCAGCCCCCGCGTCTGCCGTTCTGCAAGCATCCTGTCAAACGCCCGGACATACGCCGCCTTGATCTTCGGATAGCGCGAGAACTCCACCTTCCGGTGCTTGCCTGCCATCGGGCATCCGATACAACCCACGCGCTTCCATCCGCATTCATACAGCGGATTCATACAAATCTTTTCGGCAGAAGCGTAGTCCCACACATCAGATTCCGTCCAGTCGATGATTGGATTGATCGTCCGCTTCCCCTTGAGCTGGCAGTTTTCCATCAACATGCGGCTTTCGTCATTGTCGTTCATCAGCGTCAGCCGCTTGTCCTTGCTCTTATGCAGCGCTTCCATAACGCCGCGAGATTTCCGCTTTTGTGATTCGGCCCAGCGAACGCCAGTTGCAATCCATCTTCCTTTCCCTCCGCCCTCTTTGAGTTCTGCGCAGCAGTAGCGCGCCAGGCGTGTTGGCGGCATGAGCTTTCTCGGGATCAGGTTCCACATCGTCACGTTCCCGCCGTCCGGCGTCCGGTGCGTATCGATTGTGCACTTTACGTTCGCCAGTTCCAAGCGCCGGAAGGTATCCCGCACATGCCAGACAGTCTCCGGCGCGTCCGCCGTTGTGAGATTATGTAGGGCCTCAAACGGGATCCCGCTTGCCTCCGCCAGATGCAGCAGCACGTCAGAGTCCTTGCCGCCCGAGTACGTGATCACCAGCGGCTGCTTGTACAGGCGCAGGCTCATATCCGAGGCCATCCGCAGCCGCTCAATCGCGGTTTTCTCTAAGTCCATCGGTCCAGCTCCTCCTTCAGTGCCCGGAAAATCGGGTATGCCTGCTGCGGCACTACGGCGTTCCCGAGGCATTTAAGTCTGTCCACCCTGGCGGGAATCCCATGAGCCAATCGACCCACGTCGGGTTCAGCTGCCCAGCAACGTCCGTCCGCAAACTCCTGTGATTTTTCCCGCCGTGTGACCCCTGTGCATCTGCCGCGCACGGTGTTGTAAACATCCGCTCCATTGCCACTCTCTGCGTCAGATTGCATTTGCCCGGATCCTTTTTCCTGCTCGGCGGCACAGATTGCAGCGTGTCTTTGTATTCGTTCGCACGCGGCGTCGGCCATAGCCCGCTCCGGATCAGTACCTGTGTCCCTAGATGCGTGCTCTTTTCTGGTGGCCTTCCGCTCGTCACCGCAGTCATGCCGCATTGTCCTGCCGTCGGTGTCGGCAACATCTGCGATGCCGACGAAGAAGACCCTCGATCTTCTGTGCCACGCTCCGACAGCCGCAGCCTCAAAATTAAACACGACGACGTGATAGCCAGCACGCTCCAGATCCTTGACCACCTGCCCGGCGGCAATCTTGATGATTCCAGGTACGTTCTCACCGACAACGCAACGCGGGCGCAGCTCTCGGATAACTCGGAGCATCTCCGGCCAGAGGTATCGATCATCCCCTTTGCCCTTTTGCTTTCCAGCCACGGAGAAGGGCTGGCATGGGAATCCGCCGGAAATAACGTCAACTGTTCGTAGGCCTGTCCGCTCATAAAAGCTCTCCTTTGTCAGTGTCCGGACATCACGCCAGCGCGGCACGTCCGGCCAGTGCTTTTCCAGCACCTTCGTCGGGTAGTCGGCAAACTCACACTGCCCGACGGTCGTAAATCCTGCCCACTCGGCAGCCAGATCAAGCCCGCCGATCCCGGAAAACAGGCTCAGATGCGTCAGCATTTTGTTTCCTTCCCCGTCGGCGTCAGCTTTGCGAGCATGATCTGCCCCAGATCCGCCACATATACCAGCCGCCCGCGGCTGTAGACCATCAGCTTCTCGCCCTGGATTTCCATCCGGTCGGCCTCGATGTTCGTGATATCCTGGCAGGCATCACACACAAATCTCATACCAGTGCCCCCGGCCGGGTGTCCGGCGTGTAGTGAAGCTTGGTTGCACGGGCGTTCTGGTGGTACTCCGGGCGGGTAAATTTATAGCCCCAGTGTTTGGCTGCGGTGAAAAGGGCCGCATAGCCGTCCTCGGCGCGGACGGTTAGTTTCTGGTCTCCATATGTAACGGAAAAGTGGTTCTTGCCGGTGTATCCGGCCTGCGCGATGATCGGCTGCCGTCTGGCTGCCCGCTCGCCGGGGTAATCGATGCTATTTCGCAATGTGTTTGCGCCTCCTTATCTGGTTGTCGGCATGGACCATCTGCTTTCCCGCTGCAAGATCGGGCTGCAGGCTGTCCCTGTCACGGTGGTTGACGTCGTAGATGTGGTTCCGGATGCTCTCGTAGAGCGTCCAGCTGCAGCACCCGGCGCGGCATGTGCCGCTTCGGTCCGGGCAGTTCCGGCCGCAGGGCGGCGGGATGGGCCGCATGCGCGGCGCAAAATAATTCACTTCGCTTCCTCCTGTACGTGCTGCAGCCATGCCGCGAGCGTTTGCAGCGCCGTCTCGCGCTGCAGCAGGTCTTCGACCGTGTCCCGGTCGACGCGCGGCATGCTCCGCAGGATCTCCCGGTCATTGGCGCAGTCATCGGCAAAAGCCAGAACGGCGTCGATGATGTCTGCCAGCTGATCCGGCCGGAGCTCGACCGGGATCTTCGATTCGTCCATCACAGGATCCCGTAGGTCGTCAGGCCCAGCGCGATCGCGCCGGTCGCGACGCAGGCGTCGGTCATCTCTGCGTACCCGGCGATCACCGCCAGCACAAAGGCCGCGCCGCCCAGCCACACGCAGCAGGTCTTCGCCACCCGCCGCATGGCCTCCCGGTACCGCAGCTCCTCCAGCAGTCGCTCCTGCCGCTCCCTGGTCTCTTCCTCCGGCTCATACCCGAGCCGTTCTGCAAGGTTGGTTCTCATGCTCTTTCCTCCTTCGTCTCCTGCATTCGCCTGACGAGCCGCGACAGACGGGCGTTTTGTGTAACGAGCTTCTGCGCGTCCAGATCCAGCCCCTTGCGCTTCAGCCCGTTTATGATCTGCGCCGCCTGGCACTCGCAGACCAGCGCCGCCTCGATCAGATCATGCAGCTCCTGCGCATCCAGCGTCAGGGTGTAGCTCTTGACGTTCGCCATGGTCCAGCCTCCTATCTCTGCACCATCCACCGTGCCAGCTCCGTGAGCGACACCGTGTACTTGTTCCCAATGTGCCGGGCCGGGAACCGCCGGTCGGCCAGCAGCGTCCGCCTGTCGATGCCCAGCGCCGCCTGGCATTCCGTGATCCCGATGGCCGCCCGGCCCGGAAACATATCCGTCAGCAGCTCCAGCTGCGGCCGGTATCCTTCCAGCTCTCTCGGCATCCCCTCACGCCTCCTTCTTCTCGCTCATCAGCTTCGCCGCCGTAGCCACGCCCTGCATATAGGCGATCATGACCTCGATCTGCTGCGGGTTCATGTGCTTCATCTCACGCAGCACACCCTCGACCTGCTTCTTCTGTTCCTCTGACATTGTTCTCACCTCGCTCGGTTCATTTCTTGGTTATACGTTAGCATACCTTAGAACCGTTGTCAAGCACAATTTCATTCCTTGGTTATATTTTTTCTTGACATTTCATTTCCGTTGTGTTACCTTGTGGCTAGAAGGTGGTGAACAGCTTGAATACAATCAACGATCGAATCGCTTATTTAATCAAAGACCTTGGTATCACAAAAACGAAATTTGCCGAAACCATCAACTTGAGCCAGCCGTTCGTGTCCGCCGTTTGTTCCGGTTCAAAAATGCCCAGTGACCGCACAATCTCGGATATCTGCCGGGAGTTCAACGTCTCCCTCGCATGGTTGGAGGACGGCGAAGGGGAAATGTATGTCCAGCGCAGTGAGAATGAGCGCATGGCGATGCTCTTTACCGACGTTCTGGCCGAAGCCGACGAATCCACACGCAAACGCGGCATTGCAGCCGCCCTCGAAATGCCCCCGGAGTTCTGGGACAACATCCTCGAATACGCAAAAAAAATCACCGGAAGCAAATAACCTGCTTCCGGTGTTCTTTTTATTCGTCAAAATATACAGAAAATCTCAGGTGTGCTTGACTGCTCCCTGCATTTTCTGTATTCTGGTAGAGGGTGGTATTTATGCGGACGTATGCCGAAACAATGTCTATAATCTGCGTCGTGCTTCTTGTTCTTCTCATCCTTTGCACATCCTGCTCTCCGCGGCAGTACACAAGCGATGACTTGGAAGCAGCACGAACTGAGGCTTACCAAGATGGATATCGTAACGGATACGACGACGCAACGCTCGGACTCAGTTACTAATATCTCGGTTCCCCATTATTCCGGTAGCCGCTTTTCCGCTTCAAGCAGTCTCCCACACGCCCCCGTTCTTCCAGACCCTCGCATTGACGAAAAGGCATATTGCAAAGAGATTGCAGCCGTTCAAAGCAGCCTTTCTTTCCCTCTTTCCAAAGGCAAATACAACCCATACTCTGGCAAGCCCATTCAGACACTTCAGGACTACGAATTCTACTGTCAGTGTGTTGCGCTTCGCCGTATTTATGACAAGAAGTTAGCTTCTGTATCTGCCGTCGTCCAGTCTACGCAGGACGTTCTTTCTGCCGCAGATGCTGTCGTTATGGATTCCCGCAGGAGCGCAGCAATAGCCCGCCAGGAGGCCGCAATCGCAAAGCGTGAAGCCGCTTTATACAAGCATGACGCAGCAGTAGCTAAATCCGAATACGCTGAGTTGAAGACGCGCTTTAATGCTCGGAAAAAAGCTACCCGTCTGGGGTTCGTTGTACTTGTCGCTTTGTTGGTCGGATTTTTTCTGTTTCACGCTATTTCTCGCCCCGCAAAAAGCGCTCCGCATTCCGCTCCTTCTTCTGCATCCGATTCTTCCTCGCGTGAATCTTCTGGTGTTGGCTCTAATCGTCCATCCGGTTATGTATCCAGTGAATATGTCGGGAATAAAAAGAGCCATAAATTTCATCGTTCATCGTGCTCCTATCTTCCTGATGATGATAACCGTAGAATTTTCAAATCCAGAGATGCCGCCATTGACGCCGGATATGAGCCATGCGAGCATTGTAACCCATAACGTCCCGCCGGAACGGTTTCCCGTTCCGGCGCTTATTTTATGATGTGCCGCAGGAATCGCAGGATGATTTTCAGCTGATCCAGTGTGGCCCGCTCTAAAATGTTTTCAATCTGTTCCATTGTCTTTTCCATCTCCGTCTCCATTTCTCCACAAAAACCGCGTTCATTTTTTGTTAATCTTTGCCTCTTGTTCGCGCCTCCCAAAAGTTGTAAGATATAGGTAGGCGTTGCCCGCGCCGCTGGCCGAACAACGGCGCGGGCTTTGGTTTCGCGCAAACGACCGGGAGCCGTCTGTATCTGAAGCATGGCATACGCCGGTTGGGTTTGTAAACCTGTCGGTTTGGTTTTCAGCGTAGGTTTTTCTGAAATCTTACTGCCACAGGTGTGGTTTTTATATATGGAGGGATGGTTTTTGTCAGAAAAATTGTGGGAAACATGCCGCGAAGCAAAGGACACCATGCAGCCGCATAAGACGAATCAGGATATCGCTGACGAATCCGGCGTATCCGTCAATGCCGTCAGCCAATTCCTGCGCGGCGAGACTACGAAGCCGTACATTGATACCGTCGGCCCGATTTGCGCATCCCTCGGCGTATCAATGGATGAGCATTTCGGCGTCCCGCCTGCCGAGCCTGCCGGGTCTTCCGATGCTGAAAAACTCCTCGCCGAGAGCGCGGCCCTTCGTGCGCAGCTTGCCCAGCAGCAGAAGTCCCTGCACATGCACCGACTTGTGACGCTCATCCTCTTGGGTATTCTTTTGCTGTGTGCCCTTGCGCTTGTGG
>ERZ1034920.394-NODE-394-length-35642-cov-16.998342_pt1 | contig 35642 bp, 34 predicted proteins | sample MGYA00520688_ERZ1034920 | MGnify/ENA primary metagenome ERZ1034920 (study PRJEB33766, sample SAMN09781785) | gut metagenome | biome: gut microbiome | host: Homo sapiens | place: Madagascar | study: EMG produced TPA metagenomics assembly of the PRJNA485056 data...
CGGTTCTGTGAGGGGCGGACAGAGTAATCTGATTCCGTCTACTCGACTGACAGCCCTTCGGGCTGAGGGTTGTGGTATCGCCGCTTCGCGGCGATGATTATGAAGTCAGCGTTACGTCCTTTCCTTCACGCCTCCCACTGTCATCCGAGCAACAGCGAAGGATCGTCGGTCGACCAATTAAAAGGAAGGCCCTTTTATGGGCAGGCTAAGGGCCAACTTTGGCCGACTCGCGCATTCTATGCAGAATACGCGCAGTAAAAGTAGTAAGTGAGGGAAATGCTGCTAAATACCAATCGGCGGGGGGAGTACGACGGTACATGCCGTAAATGACCATCCCCCCAGTCTCCAGCCCCCAATCCCTATTCCCCATTCCCCGACTCCCCACTTACATCCAAGGTTGATAGACAGAGGACAGGAATGGTAAAATATAGGTTCAGAATTAAGAAATTTTCAATCCATCATGATATGTATACAGCAAGGAGGAACTATGCATTTTGTAAAATGGCAGGCCTGCGGCAATGATTTTGTCTTTGTCAATGGCTTTGAGGAAAATCTGGAAGAAGTGACGAAGCATACAAAGGAAATCTGTGACCGCCATTTCGGTATCGGTGCTGACGGCATCATTTTTATTCTTCCTTCCCATAAGGCAGATTTGAAGATGCGTATTTTCAATTCCGACGGTTCTGAAGCGGAAATGTGCGGAAACGGCATCCGAGCCTTTGCCAAGTGGGCAAAGGAACTGGACCTGGTAAAGAATCATAAAATTTCCGTAGAAACGGGGGCAGGCATTCTTTATCCGGAAGTGCTGGACAACGGTCTGGTGCGGGTGGATATGGGGAAACCTCATCTGTCCGCTTCTGAAATCCCATCTGTCGGCTTTGGCGACGGCCCTGTGATTGATAAGACCCTGGAAAGCAAAGCCAATGGCAAATCCTATCAGGTTACCTGCGTTTCCATGGGCAATCCCCACTGCATTATTTTTGTAGATGATGTGGAATCGGTGGACGTTACCGGTGAAGGACCGAACCTGGAAAAGGACAGCCATTTCCCGAAGAAGACAAACGTGGAATTTGTAGAGCAGCTTTCCGACGGCCATTTCCGCATGCGTGTATGGGAAAGAGGCGCCGGCGTCACCATGGCCTGCGGCACAGGCACCTGTGCCACCGTTGTGGCAGCTATCCTGAATGGCAAAGTTTCTAAAAGCGCCGATGTAACCCTGGATGGCGGCCGCCTCCATATTGAGTGGGACGGAAATCCGGAGAGCCATGTATTCATGACAGGACCGGCGGAAAAGGTATTTGAAGGAAATTATCCGCTGTAACAGCAAAAAGAACGGGGGCGTTGGATATGAACAGTATGACCGGCTTCGGCAGAGGCAGTGCCGAAAACGAACTGGGCACCATGACGGCAGAGCTTAAATCAGTGAACAGCCGCTTCCTTGAAATCAATATGCGGAGTGACCATTTTTCCGCTTTTCTGGAAGACACAGCTTCCAGACGGATTAAACAGGCCCTGCACCGGGGGAAGGTGACTGCTTTCCTTTCCTTCCAGCCTTCTACAAAAGGGAATCAGGTGAAAGTGGAGCTGGATCAGTCCCTTCTTGAAGCTTATGCCGGCGCTTTGAAGGAAGCGCGGAAAACAGAGGGACTTCGGAGAAGAAAGCCCTCCGTTTCCGATCTTTTGACCCTGCCGGAACCTTTTATCCATGTGAAAAAGGAACCTCTTCCCGATGACAGGCTGGCACCTCTTCTGGAAGAAGCGGTGGACAATGCTTTGAAGGAACTGCTGTCCATGCGGAAAAGGGAAGGGGCCAACCTGAAGGCAGATCTCACAAAGAGAATCGATTTCCTGCAGGAAAAGAGGGCCTTCCTTCTCTCCAAACAGGATGAGGCAGCCCGTGCTTATGAAGCCAGGCTGAAGGAAAGAATCGATAAAGTGCTTCAGGACAGGAATCTTTCCATGGATGAAGGCAGGATACTGGAGGAAGTGGCCATTTTCTCCGAAAAGGCGGACTATACGGAAGAAGTCGTTCGTTTCGGCAGCCACCTGGACCAGTTCAGGCAGATTCTGGAGAGCAGCGAGCCATCCGGGAGGAAGCTTGATTTCCTCCTTCAGGAAATCAACAGGGAAGTGAACACGACGGCTTCAAAAGCCAGTGACACTCTTGTGGTTGACTGTGTTATAATAATCAAGACAGAACTCGAAAAAATTCGCGAGCAAGTCCAAAATATTGAATAAGGAGTTATCAAAAGTGGGGTTTTCATTAATTAACATCGGTTTTGGCAATATGGCGGCAGCAGCCAGAGTCATGGCAATCATCAGTCCGGAATCTGCACCGGTAAAGCGTATGATCCAGGACTGCAGGGACAGAGGAGAACTGATTGATGCCACCTATGGCAGAAAGACAAGGGCTGTTCTCATTATGGACAGCGGCCAGATTATCCTTTCCGCCGTACAGCCGGAAACCATTTCTCACAGACTGACGAACAAGGACACGGTCATTAATGAAGGATTGGACGATTAATCATGGACACTAAGAAGAAAGATGAGGGAATCCTGCTGGTGGTGTCAGGCCCCAGCGGTGCAGGAAAGGGAACGATCTGCAGCGCCATCCGTTCCATTTATCCGAATCTCCATTATTCTGTTTCTATGACCACCCGTGAACCCCGGAAAGGGGAGGTGGAGGGGGAAAGCTACTATTTCCGCACCAATGAGCAGTTTGAAAAGCTCATTCAAGAAGATGCTTTCCTTGAATATGCCAGGGTGTATGACCATTACTACGGCACTCCTAAGAAGTACGCACTTGACCTGATTAATGAAGGGAAGTCGGTACTTCTGGAAATCGATATTCAGGGGGCCATGCAGGTAAAGAAAAGGTATCCCAAGGGCGTATTCATCTACATCGTTCCGCCGTCTCTCAAGATTCTTTCCGGCCGGCTCCATGACCGGGGTACAGACTCGGAAGAAGTGATCCAAAAGCGGCTCTCCCAGATTACAAGCGAACTGGCCATGGCCCATCAGTACGACTACATTGTGGTGAATGACGTACTGGAAGATGCGGTGCATAAGACCTGTTCCATCCTGGAAGCTGAAAAATGCAAACTGTCCCGCAACGAAGGACAGATCGAAACCATTTTCAAACAATATATCAGTAAGGAGGTACCTTTAAAATGATGTGTTTTCCATCCATTGACAGCCTTGTCAAGAAAGTAGATTCCAAGTATACACTGGTGACCCTGGCAGCAGACAGAGCCCGTGAACTCACTGACGGACAGCCTCCGCTGATTCCCGACGCGCAGAACAAGAAACCGGTCACCGTGGCACTGGAAGAAATTTACAGGGACAAGATTACCTACAGCTTTGATAAATAATGAAAACACCGATAAAGCCATCATCCGGCCTTATCGGTATTTCCATTTTTGTATTCCGCAGAACTTTGAGGAAACAGGATTTCCGGGAAGGATTTGTAAATGTTTGAGAATAAACATATTGTAGTAGGCGTGTGCGGAGGAATTGCCGCATACAAAGCTGCCGGTCTCGTAAGCCGGCTTCGCCAGAGCGGTGCCGATGTGCACTGCATTATGACAAAAAATGCAGCCAAGCTGGTCACTCCCATTACCTTCGGCGAACTGTCCGGCAACGATGTAACGGTGGATATGTTTGCCAATATCAATAAATGGGATGTGGAGCACATCGCCCTGGCCCGTCTGGCGGACATCTTCGTCATTGCTCCTGCTACGGCCGATATCATCGGCAAGATTGCAAACGGCATTGCCGATGACATGCTCTCCACCACCGTCATGGCCACCAAGGCCAAAGTCCTCTTTGTGCCTTCCATGAACACCAATATGTATGAAAATCCCATTGTCCAGGAAAATATAGCCAAACTCCGTGCCCATGGCTACCTTTTCGTGGAACCGGAATCCGGCCATCTGGCCTGCAATACCAGCGGGAAAGGCCGTTTCCCGAAACTGGAAACCATTATGGATGCCATTGAAAAAGGACTCTTCGGCAAAGGTCTCCTGAAAGGAAAGAAGATTATTGTCAGCGCCGGCGGCACCCAGGAAGCCATAGATCCCGTCAGATACATCAGCAACCGCTCCAGCGGCCGCATGGGCTACGCCATTGCCAGAGCCGCTGCTATGGAAGACGCTGATGTGACACTGGTGAGCTGTACCACCGCCCTTCCTGTACCCACCGGTGTAAAAATCGAATACGTCAAGGATGCCAGAGAGCTTGACCGGGCCATGAATGCCCATTTTGATGACTGCCACGCAGCCGTCATGGCAGCAGCCGTTTCCGATTACCGACCCAAGGTACAGGCCACCCAGAAAATCAAGAAGGAATCCCATGACGTGCTGAATATTGAACTCACCCAGAACCCGGACATTCTCTACGGCCTGGGCCGGAAAAAGAAGGGCCAGTTCCTGGTTGGCTTTGCCGCTGAAACCAATGACGTCATCGAACACGGCAAGGAAAAGCTGAAAAGAAAGAACCTGGACATGCTGGTGGCCAACGATGTGGCCATGCCCGGCGCCGGATTCAACGTACCGACCAACATTGCCTCCCTCCTGTACAAAGACGGCACCATGGAACAGTATCCCAAAATGACAAAAGATGAACTGGGCCATATCATCGTCGAAAAGATTGCTGAAGGCCTGAAATAAAAGAACACAAAAACGCCGCTTACTGCGGCGTTTTTTATGTGAAGAAAATAGCGACGGTGCCCATATAATAAAATGACGCCTTCGAACCGGAAAAGTACATGACAAACGGTCAGGCTTCTTCCTGAGAAAGGAGCTCCCCGACAGGGGTGAGGATAGGTCTGCCTTTAAGCCGATTATGGAAATCCCCTTGCCCCCGGCAAAGAATCCCGGTAAGCGGTGAAAATAAAGCTATTGTTATACATAGGGGGGACCTAAAAAAACGTCAGCCCTGTTTCTTCAAAATCCTGCACTTTCTTCCTTTCAGCTCAATCAATCCGTCTTTTTCCATGGCTTTCAGTTCCCTGGACAGGGCACTCCGGTTGGCACACACGTATTCAGCCATTTCCTCCCGGGAAAAGGGGATGGTAAAATCCAGTGTACCTGTTTTTTCTGCTTCCAGGGAAAGGAAGCACTGAATCTTCTCCCTCAGGGATTTGCGGGAAACTACATTGATTTTTCTCATGAGGTTCTGGCTCTTGTATGTCATCATGCTGATAAGGTTTTTGATGAACAGCAGCACATTTTTTTCAGCGGCATGGCGAAGAAGGCGTTCATAGGGAATAAAGAGCACCTCCGCTGCCTGTGGCGCATAGAAGGTGACGGTGGAGGCGGGGCGGGGAGAGCAGGCAAAATTTTCGCCAAACAGGTCTCCCTTTCCCATACGGACCAGGATGGTTTCTTCTCCCCACACATCTTCCTTTACCATGTAAACATGGCCGGTGAGGATCACGCCCAGACTGTGAATCACTTCATTTTCCTGGTAAATATAGTTTCCTTTTTTGAAATTTTTCACAAAGCAGCCGGCGGTTAGCAGTATTTCATGAATTTCTTTTTCCTGCATATGCTGAAAAAGGGGGAGTTCCTTATACTTCTGTTCATCCATGGCAGTCTCCTTTATGCAAGGTTCTATGTACAAATTTCATTTCTTTCTCATTATATCCTTAATATGTTGCGTGGGCAACAGTTTATTTTATCCATTTCATCTATAATAATAAGGCATGAAGAACCGGTTTAATAAAGGAGGAAATATATGGAGAATCAGATGTTTTGCTATCAGTGTCAGGAAACTGCCGGTGGAAAAGGCTGCACCGCAGGAGGAATGTGCGGAAAGAAACCGGCTACAGCCCATCTGCAGGATGTACTCATTTATGTAACCAAAGGACTGGCTGAACTGGCCACAGCATACCGCAGGGAAGGGCATGCTGTATCTTCTGATGTGACCCATATGCTGGAAGATAATCTCTTTGTCACCATTACCAATGCCAACTTTGATGATGATTTCATCACCGCTAGGATTGAAGATACGGAAAAAGCCAAGGAAGCGCTCCGTCAGCTTCTGCCGAAGGATTTTTCCCTTTCTGAAGCCGCTTTGCCGCTGGATATGGCTTCCACCGCTGGGAATCCTCACATTGGCGTTCTTTCCGAAAAAGATGAAAATAAAAGATCTCTCCTGGAACTCATTACCTATGGGCTGAAAGGGCTTTCCGCCTACCTCCGCCATGCGCGGGTGCTTCATAAGGAATCGGAGGAAATCAGCAATTTCCTGGCAGAAGCTCTTGCTGAAACCCTGAAGCAGGATCTCACCCTGGATGATCTTCTGGCCCTCACCATGAAAACAGGCGAAATGGGCGTAAAGGGCATGGCTCTTCTGGACGAAGCCAATACAGGCGCCTATGGACAGCCTGAAATCACTGAAGTGGATATCGGCGTCCGTAACCGTCCGGGGATCCTGATTTCCGGCCATGATCTGAAGGATCTGGAAATGCTGCTGGAACAGACAAAGGATAAGGGTGTGGATGTTTATACCCATGGGGAAATGCTTCCGGCCCATTATTATCCCTTCTTCAAAAAGTACAGCCACTTTGCAGGAAATTACGGCAACGCCTGGTGGAAGCAGCGGGAAGAATTTGAAACATTCAACGGCCCCATCCTTATGACTACCAACTGTATCGTTCCGCCTAAGGACAGCTACCGCAGCCGCATCTGGACCACCGGTGTGGTCTCTTTCCCCGGCCTTTCCCACATTGATGAAGTGAATGGAAAGAAGGACTTTACTCCTATTATTGAGCAGGCACTTACCTGCCCGCCGCCGAAGGAAATCGAAAAAGGCACCATTGTAGGCGGGTTTGCCCACAACCAGGTATTTGCGCTGGCTGACAAGGTGGTGGATGCCGTTAAATCCGGCGCCATTAAGAAATTCATCGTCATGGGAGGATGCGACGGAAGGGCAAGAAGCAGGGAATATTACCGCCGTTTTGCAGAAGCCCTTCCAAAGGATACGGTGATACTTACCGCCGGATGTGCCAAGTATAAGTATAATAAGCTGAATCTTGGCAGCATCGGCGGCATTCCCAGAGTGCTGGACGCAGGACAGTGCAATGATTCCTACAGCCTGGCTCTCATTGCCCTGAAGCTGAAGGAAGCCTTCGGCCTCCATGATGTGAATGACCTTCCTATCGTATACAATATTGCCTGGTATGAACAGAAGGCGGTCATCGTCCTTCTGGCCCTGCTTTACCTGGGCGTAAAGAATATCCATCTGGGCCCCACACTGCCGGCCTTCCTTTCTCCGGCGGTGGTGAATGTGCTGGTAGAGAAGTTTGGCATTGCCGGCATTACCACGGTGGAAGAGGATATGAAGATTTTCTTTGATAAATAAGGACGGAGAGAGCTGATTTCCACAGCTTAGTCAACTTTTGCGCATGAATTACAGTTAACTATTGCTAAAAAGAAGAAATAACGTTATAATAGTACACAAGTGAATGATGACTCATCAAGAGCAGCTGAGGGATTTGGCCCTATGACGCTGCAGCAACCATTCCCGAAAAGGAACCGGTGCTAATTCCATCAGCATTATGCTGGCAGATGAGAGGATAGGCTCTCCCTGCGGAGAGCTATTTTTTTGTTTTACATTCCAACATTTCCAAGTGAGGAGGATTTATATGTCTAAGAAAGTATTATTTACATCGGAATCCGTAACAGAAGGTCATCCTGATAAAATTGCCGACCAGATTTCCGATGCCATTCTTGATGCCATCCTGGAACAGGACCCCAATGGCCGCGTTGCCTGCGAAACCATTGTAACCACCGGTCAGGTGCATGTTTTCGGTGAAATCACTACCAGTGCCTATGTGCCCATTCCCCAGGTCATCCGCAAAACGATTAATGACATCGGCTACACCGATGCCCGCTATGGGTTTGACGGTGAAAGCGTAGGCATCAATGTGGCCATTGATGAACAGTCTCCCGATATTGCCATGGGCGTCAACCAGTCTCTGGAAGCCAAGGAAAAGAAGGCCGACAAATATGATATCGGTGCCGGCGACCAGGGCATGATGTTCGGTTATGCATCCAATGAAACACCGGAATACCTGCCCATGCCTATCGCATTGGCGCACCGTCTGGCACGCCGTCTGGCTGAGGTAAGAAAAAACAGGGAAGTTCCTTACCTTCGTCCTGACGGAAAGACCCAGGTTACCGTAGAATATGATGACGGAAAGCCGGTCCGCGTGGATACAGTGGTTATTTCTGCCCAGCACAATCCTGATGTAACCCATGAACAGATTGAAGAAGACATGATCAACAAGGTTATCAAAGCGACTATCCCGGCCAAATTCCTGGATGAAAATACAAAGTATCTCATCAACCCCACCGGCCGTTTCGTTATCGGCGGTCCGCAGGGCGATGCAGGCCTGACCGGCCGTAAGATTATCGTCGATACCTACGGCGGCATGGCCCGTCACGGCGGCGGCTGCTTCTCCGGCAAGGATCCCACAAAGGTAGACCGTTCTGCTGCCTATGCTGCCCGTTACGTAGCAAAGAATATCGTTGCTGCCGGCATTGCAGACAAATGCGAAATTGAACTGGCCTATGCCATCGGTGTGGCTGAACCGGTTTCCATTTTCGTAGACACCTTCGGCACCGGCAAAATCGATGATGAAAAGATTGTAGACCTGATTCGCAGAAACTTCGAACTCCGTCCGGCAGGCATCATTGACATGCTGAACCTCCGCCGCCCGATTTACAAACAGACCGCTGCCTATGGTCATTTCGGCAGAACAGACATTGACCTGCCCTGGGAACATACGGACAAAGCGGAAGTGCTCAAGAAAGAAGCAGGACTCTGAAAATTTCCTTCATTTCTTAAACAGCAGGAAATATGATAAAATAATGGATAGCCTTCGGGCTGTCCATTTTTATTGGGAGGAGCATTATGACGGAATCCATAGCAGAAGTTTTAATCAACAGACCCTCCAAGCATCTGAACCGTACCTTTTCATACCGCATCCCCGCGGGGATGGAAGCGGGCCCCGGCTTTCGCTGTGTAGTCAACTTTGCCAGGAGGAAGGAAGAAGGGATTATCCTTTCCGTTCATGAGGAAGATACGTCAAAGCTTCCCTATAAAATCCTCCCCATCGAATCACTGGTAGATTCATTTCCCTGGTTTACGGATGAAATGATTCAGACAGCCCTTTGGATTTCTTCCTACTATATGTGCACCCTCATTGATGCTCTTCGTCTCTTTTATATAGATAAAAAAGCTGTCCGCACCCGTATTGCCTATGTGCTTGACTGGGCAAAAATAGAAGAGGATTCCTCTGATATTGCCGGTCTGGTAGACCGTTCTGTAGAAGCCATCGATGAAAAGCCCGCCGGCCTTCTCTTTGGAGACTCCCTTTTGGACTATGTGAAAAAGGGCTATCTCATAAAGAAGGAAACGGTGGATGCCGCTCACAAGGCGCCTTTGGAAAAGTGGATTATCCCGGACAGAGATATGACCGATGAAGAGCGGCGCCGAAGCAAAAAACAGGCAGCATTAGCCGATTATCTGAAGATTCATGGCTCTGCTTCTGCAGACGCACTGAAAGGGGAAGGATTCTCCACCACCCTTATCCATGCATTCCAGCTTAACGGTTATGGTCATCCTGTGTATCGCAGGAAGGACACTTACTCCCTTATTTCCGATGAGGGGGAAAAGGGTGAAAAGACGCTGACGGAAGAGCAGCAGAAAGCCGTGGATACCATATGTTCTTCCATTGACCGAAGCAATTATGAAGGATTCCTTCTGAAAGGAGTTACGGGAAGCGGCAAAACAGAAGTTTATCTCCGCGCCGCCAGACATGCCCTGGAGAAGGGAGGATCTGCCCTGATCCTTGTGCCGGAAATTGCGCTGACCCACCAGATGACATCCTACTTCGCCTCTATTTTCGGTGACAAGGTAGTCTTTATGCACAGCGGCCTCAGCAAAGGCGAGCGCTATAACAACCGTATGCGTATTATGAGGGGAGAAAGCCCTATTGTCATCGGTTCCCGATCCGCCATTTTCATGCCCTTCAAGAATCTGAAACTCATTGTGGTAGATGAGGAATACGATACGTCCTATAAGCAGGGGGAAACACCCCGGTATAACGGCAGGGATGCAGCCAAGGTGATGGCGGTGATTTATCACTGTCCCATTGTTCTTGGGGCAGCCACGCCTTCCATTGCTACCTATTATGCGGCAAAGGAAAAGAAAATCAGACTTATCACCATGAATGAACGGGTTTTTAAAACACCTCTTCCCCAGATTCATGTGTGCGATTTGAAAGAAACGCCGCCTATTGACGACAGCGGTCTCATTTCCGCGCCCCTGGTATCCCTTCTTCATAAAACCATAGAGGATAAGAATAAAGCCATTCTCCTTTTGAACCGCCGTGGCTTTGCCACCACCCTTATGTGTTCCTCCTGCGGCCATGTATTCAAATGCCCCAACTGTGATGTTTCTCTTGTCTACCATAAGGAAACAAACCGACTTCAGTGCCATTACTGCGAAACGGTGCATCCCATTCCCCGGGAATGTCCCCAATGCCACAGCCGCCGCATCCTTTTTCTGGGTGCAGGAACGGAACGGATTGAAGAGGAACTGCACCATTTCCTGCCGGAAGCAAGGATACAGCGCTTTGACCTTGACAGCACAAGAAAGAAAAACAGTGCCAAAGACATTCTGGATAACTTCAGAAAGGGGAAATTTGATATCCTTTTCGGCACCCAGATGGTGGCCAAGGGGCATGATATTCCCGGCGTTCAGACCGTAGGGATTCTGTCCGCCGACAGCATCCTGAACATCCCTTCCTATCTGGCAGCGGAGCAGACCTTCAACCTCATTACCCAGTGCGCCGGAAGGGCAGGGCGGAGCAGAAAACAGGGGGAAGTGATCCTGCAGACCTATAATCCTTCCCATTACGTGATTCAGTGTGTTGCCCGGCAGGATTACGAAAGCTTCTATCAGAAGGAAATCGCATATCGCCGCATGCTCCAGTTTCCTCCTTTCACAAGACTTATGAAAATCACCTGTTTCAACGAAGATGAAAAAAAGGCGCAGGACCAGGCAGGACGGATTGACCGATGGCTGAGGCAGGTCATTCCCCAGCTATCCGGTGAAGTCCGGTCCACACCTCCCTTCAGCGAACCCATCAAGCGGGTTCGTAACCTGTACTACGTTTCTATCCTGATCAAAGGGAAGAATCTTACTTCCCTAAAAAGTGCCATGCGGGGAGCGCCTCTATTTCAGGAAAATGATATAATTATAGATGTAGATCCATTATAAAGAAAGCAGTGCGTTTCCCCTGGGAACAGCACCTTGATTTATGTATTACATAGAAAGAAGGAAAAGTTTTGAGTACTATTATTACCGCCGGAAACCCTATTTTAAAAATGAAAGCACAGCCGGTTGAAACCTTTGATAAAAGTTTGAAGTTCCTTGTGAACGATATGAAAAAAACACTGTATGAAGCAAACGGAGTAGGCCTTGCAGCCCCTCAGATTGCCGTTTCCAAGCGTATTTTCGTAGCAGATGATGGGGTATCAGGCTTTGAAGCCTATATCAACCCGGAATGGAAACCGGATGGTGATGAAATGGACACTGACACGGAAGGGTGCCTGTCGGTCCCCGAATTCTTCGGGGAAGTGACCCGCTATGCCAATGTCATCGTCCGCTACCAGGATATTCATGGCAGGAAGAAAATGAAAAAAGCTTCCGGCCTTCTGGCCCGCTGCATTCAGCACGAAACAGACCATCTGAACGGCATTCTTTTCATCGAAAAAGCGATTTCTCTTCATAAAGGACCGAAAACCAATGAGTGATTCCTATCGTATCGTATTCATGGGCACCCCGGATTTCGGCGTGCCGGCTTTGGAAGCTATGGATGCAAAGGGCTATAAGCCCATTGCCGTTTACTGCCAGCCTGATAAAATCAACGGAAGGGGCAGAAAAATCAACTATTCTCCGGTGAAATCCTTTGCTCTTTCCCATAACATTCCCGTTTTCCAGCCGGACAGCCTCAAAAAGGCGGAAGAGCAGGAAAAATTGAGGGAACTGAAGCCGGACCTTCTGGTGGTCATTGCCTACGGCAAGATCCTTCCCAAGGCAGTTCTCGATATCCCCACCTACGGTGCCATTAACGTGCATGCTTCCCTTCTCCCCAAGTACAGGGGAGCCGCCCCTATCCAGCGGGTTATTATAGATGGAGAAAAGGAGACCGGCGTTACCATTATGCAGCTGGATGAAGGCATGGATACAGGCAATATTGTTTCTGTCCGTAAGATGGACATTCCGCCTCATATGAATGCCGGAGAGCTCTTTGATGCGCTGGGCCGTCTGGGAGCAGAAGAACTGATTTCAGTACTGGATGAGCTTCCCGAAAAACTTTCCCATTCCGTTCCACAGAACCATGAAGAAGCCACCTATGCCGAGAAGATTACTAAAGACATGGGCCATTTAGACTGGAACCTTCCAGCGGAAAAGCTTGACTGCCTTATCCGCGGCATGAACCCCAATCCCGGAACCTTTTCCTTCTACCGAGGGAAAAGAGTAAAAATCCATGAAGCTTTCCCGGAAGATGCGTCCCATACAGCAGCTCCGGGCACCATTATTTCCCTTGAGGGAGAAAAAATTCATGTGGCCTGCGGCAAAGGAGCCCTTGTCATTTCTGAAATCCAGCCGGAAAACCATAAAAGGATGCATGCTTCCGACTTTATTCATGGATACCAGGTGAAAGTGAATGATGAATTCGACCGCTAAGCCCCTCCCTTCCGCCAGGAAGCTTGCCTATCAAACTTTATATGAAATCCTTGAGAAAAAGGCCTACGCCAACCTTGCTCTCCAGCATGTGCTTAAGGAATATCCTTTAAGCGGCCCGGAAAGCCGGCTCCTGACAGAACTGGTGTATGGAGTACTTCGGAAATACAACTATCTCCTCTGGGTGATTTCCCGCCTCAGCACCTATTCCCTGAAGAAAATCCATCCCTCCGTCAGGATCCTTCTCTGTCTGGGGCTCTACCAGCTGATTTACCTGTCAAGGATTCCTGCTTCCGCCGCCGTCAATGAATCGGTAAAAATAGCCAAGAAAATCACTCATAAAGGAAATGTGGGCTTCATCAATGCCATTCTTCGGGGCTATATCCGCCGGAAAGACGAATTGTCACTGTTTCCAAGGGAAGAAAATCCCGTTCTCTATGATTCCCTTTACTGGAACGAACCGGAATGGCTTATAAAATGGTGGCAGACTTATTATAAAGATGAGGCGGTTTCCATTTTAGAAGCCTTCAATGAAACGCCGAAACTGGCGGTTCGTGTAAACACATTAAAGACAACTGCAGCTGAACTCCTTCAAAAGATGGGGGAGAAGGGCATCAGGGGAGAGACTGTCCCCTGGGATGACCACGCCCTTGTCATCACGGAAGGCGCCCATGATTTCTGGCCATTGGCAAAGGAAGGCCTCGCCTATGTGCAGTCCCTTTCCTCCATGATTCCTGCCAGGGTGCTTTCTCCGAATGCGGGGGAAAAAGTACTTGATATGTGCGCTGCGCCCGGCAGTAAGACCACACAGATGGCGGAAATCATGAAGAATCGAGGCTCTATTGATGCCTGGGACCTGTATCCCCATAAGATTTCTCTCATAAAAAACAATGCAAAGAAACTTGGAATTTCCATCATCCATGCAGGAGCCCGGGATTCTTCCAAACCATTTCCTGCCCTCTACGGGAATTATGATAAAGTCCTTCTGGATGCGCCCTGCTCCGGACTCGGTGTCCTATCCCATAAGCCTGAAATCCGCTGGCACAGAAAGGAAGAGGATTTGAACGCCTTTCCACCTCTGCAGGAAAGGCTTCTGTCCTGTGCTGCTTCCTACGTGAAGGAGGGAGGCATATTGGTGTACAGCACCTGTACCCTGAATCCGGCGGAAAATGAGAACATGGTTTGCCGTTTTCTTGCATGCCATCCGGAGTTCAAACCTGTTGATTTTACCTTATATGAAGGAAAGACATCCAAAGAGGGAATGATGACCATCCTGCCCTGCGAACTCCAAAGTGATGGCTTCTTCATTGCCAGACTGCAGAAGCAGTCAATTTTTTGAGAAGGAGTCAATATGCCTTTTAATATCTGGGGACACACCCTTCCTGAAATGGAAGAATGGGTGGTGTCCATGGGATTTCCCAAATTTCGGGCCAAGCAGCTGCAGGATTACCTGTATCGCCGCTATATCTATGATTTTACCGAAATGAAACAGCTTCCCGGCGCCATGCGTGATATGCTCAAAGAAAAAGCAGTGCTTTATAAGCCGGAAATCATGAGCTCCCTTACATCCAATGACGGAGACACCACGAAGATACTCCTGAAGCTTTCCGACGGTTCCCTCATCGAAACAGTATGTATGCATCATGTGTATGGCAATTCCATCTGCGTTTCCACCCAGGTTGGCTGTGCCATGGGCTGTATCTTCTGCGCATCTACCCGAAAAGGGCTGGAAAGAAATCTGACAGCTTCCGAAATGCTGGCCCAGGTCTATGCATTTAAAGAGAAACTGGATGCGCCTATCCATTCTATCGTACTCATGGGTTCCGGCGAACCCCTTACCAACTATGAGGAAGTGCTTCGCTTCATCCGCCTTGCCGGCGACAGCGGGCTTTTGAATATCAGCCTGCGAAATATTACCCTTTCCACCTGCGGCATTGTTCCCCAGATTTACCGTCTGGCCGACGAACATCTGCCCATCACCCTGGCCATCTCCCTACATGCTCCTAATGATGAAATCCGCAACCGGATTCTTCCGGTAAGCCGTAATATTAAAATCGAAGATGTAGTGAAGGCCTCCCGTTATTATTTCAAGACCACCGGCAGAAGGGTTACCTTTGAATATATCCTTATCAAAGACATCAATGCTTCCCCTGAAAATGCAGAAGAGCTCTGCCGCCTCACAGGGAAGATGAACTGCCACTTCAATCTGATTCCTATCAATGGCACGGAACACATCAAGCTCTATCCGCCAGACATGGATGAAATCCGCCATTTTGTGGCTGTATTGGAGAAACACGGGAAAAGCGTTACTGTCAGAAGGCAGATGGGCGATGAAATCCAGGCCGCCTGCGGGCAGCTGAAACGCCGCTATCTTTCCGACCGGTAATTCTCCTTCGATTTTTCTTTTTTTATCATTTTTCTTCATTTTTGGGGCACAGTCTGGAAATTGTCTTCTTTTTAAGGGGATGATTCCCACTTTTTCCTCAAAAACAGGCTTCTTAAGGGATGAGAAAATTGACTATCCCCGCCGATGATGTTAGTATTAAATTAATTGGATAAGTTACGGTTTATCATGCCCGTATTTCCATTTTCGGGCTGAGGTTGCTTCTTGATAGGAAAAGACTTAGATGATACTAACTTACGGAGAATCGGAAAGAGGCCTTGTGAGAAAGGCAAACGAAGACGCCATCAATCTGTCAGTGGAAAATCTGTACATCCTTGCTGACGGAATGGGGGGCTATGACGGAGGCCAGATTGCCGGCGCGCTGGCTGTACAGAGTGTGGGTCATTTTTTCAGCACCTCCCTGGAGCCTGCTTTTTCAGAGGAAAGTCTGAAGGAAGCATTTTATGCTGCCAACCGGGCCATTCTAAATGAGAAAAAAGACCATCCGGAATGGAAATCTATGGGCACCACCCTGGCTGCGGCTGCTCTTTCAGATGGCAGGGTTCTTTGGGCTCATGTAGGAGACAGCCGTCTTTACCGTTTCCTGGATGGCAGGCTGGAGCAGATTACCACAGACCATTCCTTTGTTATGGAATTGGTGAATGAAGGAAAGCTCTCTCGGGAAGAAATGAGAGTCCATCCCAGAAAAAATGAGATTACAAGGGCTGTGGGAATCGGTAAAATTCTTGAAGTAGATACAGGATCATTTGACCTGAAAGACGGTACCTTCCTCCTTCTCTGCAGTGACGGTGTATCGGGAATGGTGGAGGACCGTGATTTGGAAAGTCTCATTGCTTCCAGTCCCAGAAAGACGAAAGAAGACCTGAAAGAACTGGGCCGCCATATCATGGACAAAGTCTATGAAGCGGGAGCGAAGGACAATGCTTCTTTTATATTGATTCAGTATTGGAACTGAGTGGAGTGAAATATGACTGGTAAGATTCTAGATGATCGTTATGAACTGATGGAAAAAATCGGTTCAGGCGGAATGGCCGATGTGTATAAGGCCAAGGATATCCTTCTTGACAGGATTGTGGCAGTCAAAATTCTGCACAGCAGTTTTGCGGAGGACAACGATTTCATTGTCCGCTTCCGCCACGAAGCCCAGTCGGCGGGCAAACTGTCCCATCCAAATATTGTGGGTATCTACGATGTGGGCTGCGACGGCGATGTCCACTATATCGTCATGGAATATGTGGAAGGGGAGACCCTGAAGCAGTATATCCAGAATCACCCGAATATTCCCATTGACACGGCTGTCCGCATTGCCATTGAAATCGGCTATGCCCTGGAAGAAGCCCATGCCAATGGCATTATTCACTGCGACATCAAACCCCACAATGTACTTCTTACAAGAAATGGTAAAGTAAAGGTAACCGATTTCGGAATTGCCAGAGCCATTAATTCGTCCACCGTGATCGACAAAGAATCTATTCTTGGTTCCGTTCATTATCTTTCCCCGGAACAGGCGGCAGGGGACAAAATCACAGCCAAAACGGATATTTATTCCCTCGGCATCGTGCTCTATGAAATGCTGACACACCATCTTCCCTTCGAAGGAGAGACAGCAGTCAGCATTGCCCTGCAGCATATGCAGGGAGATATTCCCCGTCCCACCAAGTACAATCCCGCCATTTCTCCCATGCTGGAAGAATGTCTTTTGACTGCCCTGCAGAAAGACCCGGACAAACGATATGATACGGTATCCGATTTTATTTCGGAACTGAAAATTGCCCAGGGATTTACTACCACCATTTACAAGCCTGCATCCCATGACTTTACCGCCATGACCAGACCTATCCCCCAGAAGGCGGTTCGCAGCCATAGGATACAGAAAGAATCAAAACTTACAAGGCTTATTACCAATCTGCCCCAGAAATATATATGGATCGGTATGGCCGTTCTTTTTGTCCTCTGTTTTGCCTGGGCCTTCTTCAGCTTCGGCAATTTCTGGAGCAGCGAAAATATTACTGTGCCTAATGTGGTAGGAAAACCGGTGGAAGTTGCGGAAACCACATTAAAGAAATTGGATTTAAAAGTGTCGGTGGATGAAATCGCCAGCGACGATGTACCGGCAGGAGAGGTCATTTCCCAGACACCTGCCGCCGGAACCAATGTAAAAGCAAGGCGTATCATCCATTTGACCGTCAGCAAGGGCGGTTCCGCCATGCTCATTCCTGACCTGAAGGGGCTGACCCTGGAACAGGCCAAGGAAAGACTGGACAAGATGGGCCTCACCCTGGGAGCCGTGGAAAACGGAAATGATCCCGATAAACCGTCTGACGTGATTATCTCTCAGAGCCCTGAATCGGGAGCAAAGGCCACCAAGGGTACGAGGGTCAATATCGTCATCAACATGAAGCAGAAGGTTCACGTGCCCAATGTGGTAGGCATGACCCTTGCTGATGCCAGAAATACTCTCCTTTCCATGAAACTGTCCGTAGGCACCATCAGTGCATCTGACGGTACCTCCACTGACGACAGCAGCGCTGTCATCATTTCCCAGGACCCGGCAGGCGGAGAATCTACATCCTCCAATGTAGTCAATCTCACCATCGGCAAGAAGAAAGCTCAGGCCCAGACAAAGACCGGCACTGTGAATATCTCCATTCCTAAGGGAGGTAATGCACGGCAGGTAGAAATCTATGTTACCGACGACAATGGAAAGCATACAGCCTACAGCGGCAAAGCAGCGCCGGGAAGCACGGTAAGCAAAGATGTTTCCGGCACCGGCAGTGTCCATGTACAGGTAGTTATCGACGGTTCCGTGGTACAGGATCGGGAGCTGTAACCATGAAGGGAATGATTCTAAAGAACCAGAATGGATACTTTACCATATACGGTGAGGAAGGCAGTCTTTCCCTCTGCCGTTCCCGGGGCAGATTGAAAAGGAAGACCGATATCCTGGTAGGGGACTATGTGGACTTTGAAACAGGGAAGGGCAGCGAAGCTGTTATTACCCATGTGTATCCCCGTAGAAACGAACTTCACCGGCCTCCGTCAGCCAATATTGACCAGCTTGTTCTTGTGTCTGCCATCCGGACTCCCGATCTGAATCTTTTCCTTCTGGATAAGATGGTGGTACTGGCGGAAGCAGCAGGGATTGAACCACTTCTTGTGATTAACAAGGCGGATCTGGATGAAGAGGGGGCTCAAAAGGCAGTGGATTATTACCAAAAAGCAGGATATGCTGCCTTTGCCCTTTCCCTTCTTTATGATGAAGGATATGAAGAACTGCTTAGCGCCCTGCAAGGACCGGTGATTGCATTTTCCGGCCCTTCCGGTGTAGGAAAATCAAGCCTGCTGAACCGCATTTTGGGGAAATCCCATTTCCTTTCCGGTGAAGTAAGCCGTCATACGGGGCGGGGGAAAAATACGACCCGCCATGCAGAACTGATTGAATGGAAAAACCATACCTTTCTTATGGATACGCCGGGCTATACCTATCTGGATCTTATTTCCATAGAACCGGGGGATCTTGCCTGCCTTTTCCGCGATTTTCGGCCTTATCTGACCTCATGCCGTTTCAACAACTGCATGCATCATAAAGAACCGGACTGCGCCGTAAGAAAGGCAGTGGAAGAAGGGCATATCCAGCAGGCCCGATACGATTCCTATATCCATCTGCTGGATGAATTGAAAAATGGTTTCAGGAGGTAAATGATGAAAATTGCTCCATCTGTGCTGGCTGCTGATTTTTCCAATCTAGCCTTTGAGCTGAAGGATATTGAAGAAGGCGGTGCCGACCTGGTCCATCTGGATGTGATGGACGGTCATTTTGTTCCCAATCTTTCCTTTGGTGTACCGGTAATTCAGTCTCTGCGGAGGCGCACCCACCTGCCCTTTGACGTCCATCTCATGACATACCACCCTGAAGCCTATCTGGATGGATTGGAAGCCTGCCATACCCACATGATTTCTTTCCACGTGGAAGCTGTGCCCCATCTTGACCGTATGATTCATAATATTAAGGACAGAGGCATCAAGGCAGGTATCGCCCTGAATCCGGGTACCTCTTTAACCACCATAGACCAGGTACTCCCGCTTCTTGATTTCGTTCTCATTATGTCCGTTAACCCGGGATTCGGCGGGCAGAAGTTTATTCCCTATTCGTTGGATAAGATTGCAGCTCTCTCCGCTATGATAAAGGATAAGGGGCTGTCCATTTCTATCGAAGTGGACGGCGGTGTGAATAAGGATAATGCACCTCTTCTGAAAGAGGCAGGTGCAGATATTCTGGTAGCCGGTTCTTCCGTTTTTGGTAAGAAGAACAGGAGAGAAGCTGTCAGCGCATTGAAAGTATAATTAAAAAGCGGCGGTCCTGCCGCTTTTTTAGTGGGAAAGTTTCAGTGTTTCTTAAAGATTGTCAAGCGCCAAAGGCTTTAAAGTGTTACAATAATAGAGTAATTTATTTATGTTTTAACAGGAGTCACATGTATGAGCGTAATGAATCAGATTGACCACTACCTGAGTACCGACGGCATCCGTATAACCGTAGCCGATATTACAGATGCCGCCCGGGAAGCCCAGGAAATTCATCATCTTTCTTCCCTTTCTGCAGTGATTTTAGGTAAAGTGCTGAATGCCAGCGCCATTCTGGCCATGGATTTCAAAAACCATGAAGGCGTTTCATTAAAGTGGGTGACAAATTCTCCTCTTGGCACCATTCATGCCGATGCCTATGAAGGCAGATATGTCCGCGGATTTATTGAACATCCCGATGACGGTTCCGTTTTCTATACTCCCGATAAAGAAGCGGAATGGGTAAGCCGGAGGGGTAAACTCTTTGTTACCCGGTATTCTCTCCTGAAAATGCCCTATGTTTCAGCCGTGGACCTTCCTGACGGCGATACAGCTGCCTGCGTGTCCGATTATATCAATTCTTCAGACCAGACCTTATCCCATGTGGAAATCGAAGCGCTGCTGGATGAAAAGGGAAAAATCATCCGTGTGGCCGGTTTCATCGCCCAGCTCATGCCGGAAGGTGATAAAAAACTGTTCGGAGAACTGTTTGCCAGAGACAGGAAATGGAATCTCTTTGACGAATCAGGGAAAGAGGATGCTCTGTCCACACTTCTTCATAAAGAAAACTATGTCCTTCTTGGCACGGCACCCGTTTCATTCCGCTGCACCTGCGGAGAAGATCGCATCAAACATTCTCTTCAGGGCCTGCCTTTAGCAGAACAGCAGGGACTGCTGGACGATGACCACATAGAAATTGCATGCCATTACTGCGGGAAGAAATATGAAATTTCCCGAGAAACTTTGATAAAATGGTTTAACGAAAAGGGAGGAAATGTACAATGAGTAAACTGGCTTTTATCGGCGGTACCGGCGTATATGACCCCGGTATCCTGACAGATCTTCATTCCGAAGTCATTGAAACACCCTATGGGAAAGCAAGCTATGAATCCGGGAAATTCGGGGATAAGGAAATCATTTTCCTGGCCCGCCACGGTGTGCATCACACCATCCCGCCGCATAAGATCAATTACCGTGCCAATATCTATGCGTTGAAAATGCTGGATGTCAAGGCAGTGGTATCAACTACTGCCGTAGGATCTCTGAATCCTGACTATAAGGCCGGAGAGCTGGTTCTTGTGGACCAGTTCATCGATATGACCAAGTCCAGGGAAGGCACATTCTATGACGGAGAGCATTATGGCGTTGCTCATCTGGACATGACCCATCCCTACTGTGAAACCCTGCGGGAGGCTATTATCAAGGCCGCAGAGCAGGAACATATTACCCTCCATCCCCATGGTACCTACATCTGTACTGAAGGGCCCCGTTTCGAAACACCGGCCGAAATCAAAGCGTACCGCCAGTGGGGGGCTGATGTAGTAGGGATGACCAACCTTCCGGAATGTGTACTGGCCAGGGAAGCAGAAATCTGCTACTCCACCATTTCCATGGTCACCAACTTTGCCGCCGGTATTTCCAAAGAGCCCCTTTCCCACAAGGAAGTGGTGGACTGCATGAACCATAACCTGGAAAGCTTTAAGAAAATCATTACCGTCCTTTCTAAAACTTACAATCCGGATACGGAATGCAGCTGCCACCATGCGGCCAAAGACTTTGGAGGATTTCATCTGTTATGAGCGAGCCACTTGTATCCCTGAAGTGGGAGAGGGGAGCGCTGGTCCTTCTTGACCAGACCGGGCTGCCGGATAAGCTCTCCTATATCCGCTGTACCGATTACAGGGAAGTGGGGAAGGCCATTTTCCGTCTCTCCGTTCGCGGCGCCCCTGCCATCGGTGTGGCCGCTGCTTATGCCATGGTTCTGGCTTATCAGGAAATTGAAAAGACAGTGCCAAAAGAGCAGCAGAAGAAAGCTTTCCTGTCCGCCGGACGAGAACTGATTTCCTCTCGCCCCACTGCGGTGAACCTCTCCTGGGCGGTTCATGAAATGATTCGCACCTGGGAAAGCCTTCCTAACGAAAATAAGCTGGAAGGTCTGACAACAAGGGCCAGGGCCATCGAAGAGGAAGATAAAAACCTCTGCAGCCGCATGGCTGATCACGGTGCCGATCTTTTTAAGGGAAGGAAAAATCTACGCATCCTGACCCACTGCAATACAGGTGCCCTGGCTACTGCAGGCATAGGGACAGCTTTCGGCGTTATCTACCGCCTCTATGAAAGAGGTCAGATTGAAAGAGTCTATGCCGATGAAACAAGGCCTCTTCTGCAGGGCGCCCGCCTCACGGGCACGGAACTTATGGTGAATCATATTCCCTGCAGTCTAATTTCCGACAATATGGCCGGGTGGGTGATGAAAGAAAAGCACATTGATGCCGTCATTGTAGGGGCTGACCGCATTGCAGCCAATGGAGACGCTGCCAACAAGGTGGGAACCTACAGCCTCGCTGTTCTCTGTGCCTATCACCATATCCCTTTTTATATTACCGCCCCCTTTTCTACCTTTGACTTCTCCATTTCCAGCGGAGATGAAATCCGCATAGAAGAAAGAAATCCGGAAGAAGTAAGGCAGATCAAAGGCGTTTATACCGCACCAAAAGATATTCCCGTGTTTAATCCCGCTTTTGATGTGGCACCTCATTCACTGATTACCGGTATCATAACGGAGAAAGGAGTTCTTACTCCTCCCTATGATGTGGCAATAAAAGAATATGAAAGGAGCTTACACTAATGAGTGAATCTATGATTCGTGACATTTCCCTGGCTGATAATGGAGAACAGCGTATTCGCTGGGTAGCAAAATTCATGCCTGCTCTCAATGCCCTTCGTAAAGAATTTATTAAAGACCAGGTATTTAAAGGCAAAACCATTGTTATGTCCATCCATCTGGAGGCTAAAACAGCCTATCTGGCCCTGACCCTGAAAGCATCCGGTGCCAATGTCATCTGCACCGGCAGCAATCCGCTCTCCACCCAGGACCCCATTGCAGCAGCCCTTGTGAAAAACGGAGTAACCGTTTACGCATGGCATGGCTGCAGTGATGATGAATATACTATGTTCCTTAACAAAGCCCTGGACCATATGCCCGATATTATTATTGACGATGGGGGAGACCTGGTACACCTGCTCCATACCACAAGAGTGGATGCAAGGAAGAACCTCATCGGCGGCTCCGAAGAAACAACCACTGGCGTATACCGCCTCAAGATTTTGGAAAAGAACAAAGAGCTTCAGTTCCCCATGATTGCGGTAAATGATTCCTACTGCAAGTATCTTTTTGATAACCGTTACGGCACCGGCCAGTCCGCCTGGGATGGCATTATCAGAAGCACCAACCTCACTGTCACCGGTAAAACGGTGGTGGTAGCAGGATACGGCTGGTGCGGCAAAGGTGTTTCCATGCGCGCCAAAGGACTGGGTGCCCATGTCATCGTTACTGAAGTGGATCCCATCAAAGCCATTGAAGCCGTTATGGACGGATTTGAAGTGATGCCCATGGATGAAGCCGCCAAGTACGGTGATTATTTCCTCACCGTCACCGGCGATATCGACATTATCACAGAACGTCATTTCATGAAAATGAAAGACGGTGCCATCTGCGCCAATGCCGGTCATTTTGACTGCGAAGTCAGCCGCAAAGACCTGGAAAGGATCTGCACGAAGAAATTTGAAGCCCGCAAAAACATCGAAGGATATGTCCTTCCTAATGGCAAAACCGTATTCCTCATGGCCGAAGGCCGCCTGGTAAATCTGGCTGCCGGTGACGGACATCCGGCAGAAATCATGGACCTTTCCTTTGCCATGCAGACACTGGCTGCCCGCTACCTCCTGCAGCACGGTAAAGAGATGGAAGCAAAAGTATACACACTGCCCCATGAACTGGATACAAAAATTGCCTCCATCAAACTGGCTTCCATGGGATATAAGATTGATACCCTGACCGAAGCCCAGAGAAAATACCTGGGACTTGACTAAAGGAGGCACCTATGAAAATCCTGATTAAAAACATCGGTCTTATGCAGGACGGGAAAGTCACCGAACATAAGAATATAGCCATTGAAGACAAATATATCAAGGAATTTCCTGAGCATCCTAAGGGAGAAGACTACGATGAAATCATCGAAGGCCATGACATGCTGGCCATGCCGGGCCTTGTGAATACCCATACCCATGTGGCTATGACCCTCTTCAGAAGCTATGCTGATGATATGGCCCTCATGGACTGGCTGCAGAATAAAATCTGGCCGGCTGAAGATCATCTGGATGATGACATCGTCTACTGGGGCAGCACCCTTGCCTTTGCGGAAATGATCCGCGGCGGCACCACATCCTTCTGTGACATGTACATGTACATGGACGCCTGCGCCAAGGCCGCCGACAAAGCCGGCATCCGCGGCAACCTGGCCAGAGGCCTTGCGGGCATCGGCCCCAATGGCCAGAAGGGCATCGATGAAAACGTAGAACTCTATAAGAACTGGAACGGGGCAGGGGATGGCCGTTTCAAAGTTATGATGGGACCCCATGCACCCTACACCTGCCCTCCGGACTACATCAAAAAAGTACGGGACGTGGCAGAAAAATACGACATGCCCATTCACATCCACCTTTCCGAAACAAAGGGGGAAGTGGAAAACTGTGAAAAAGAATACCACATGACACCCATTGCCCTTATGGACTCCCTGGGCCTCTTCGAAAGACCCACCCTGGCCGCCCACTGCGTTCATGTGACAGACGATGATATTCGCATCATGAAAGAAAAACATGTCGCCGTGGCCCATAACCCCGCCTCCAACCTCAAACTGGCCAGCGGCATCGCTCCGGTTCCCAAAATGAGGAAAGCCGGCATTACCGTAGGCATAGGCACCGACGGCGCTTCCTCCAACAACAAACTGGATATGTTCGCCGAAATGCGCCTCACCGCCCTCATCCACAAGGCAGCCAATTACGACCCCTTCGCCATCACTGCCAAAGAAGCGGTGGACATGGCCACCAGAGACGGTGCCAAATGTCTTGGCTACGACAACCTGGGTGAACTGAAAGAAGGATACCTGGCTGATATCATCCTGGTAGACAGAAGCGGCTTCCACTGGAAACCCAGATTCGACAGCGTATCCCTTGCCGTTTATGCAGGCAACTCCATGGACGCGGACACCGTCATTATCAACGGCAAACCGGTAATGGAACACAAAGAACTCCTCACCATTGATACAGAAAAAATGGATGCAGAAGTCAAGAGAGTCACAGAAAAACTCTACGCCTTCACAAAGAAATAAGCTATAAATAAGCTATACCGCTCTATATCAAAAAAGCTGTGAATCATTGATTTCATAAGAATCATGATTCACAGCTTTTTGCATGGAAAGATTCCGAAAGCAGGACAGCACAAAAACACGGTACCAATCTGTGCCAGACAGTATTGCGGGCCTCTCGAAATCAGGCGCCAACGCTGAGCATACAGGAAAGTCCTGCAGCCGCCTTGAACCCGGGAAGCGCTGATTCATTCGCAGAATCAAATTTCATATGGATTTTTGTCCAATGCTTCGTCATCAGTCTCCTTAAATAGCCTGCTATTCGCGTCGACTGATTCCTTGCATTGAACTAAAATCCAAGAATGAAATTTGATAACGATTGAATCAGCGCGTCCCCGTCGTCCGGAAATGCGGGCTTATGCTGCAAGGGATGGTATCCGTGTTTTTGTTTGGTGGTCATGCTTTTTACGAATCTGCAGAATTCGTTCCGACTTCCCTGGGCCCCGGGAAATCAGGGAGGGGAATCAGGAATCTGTATACAGAGATTCATGGTTTCCTGTCTGCCATCGACATTCCGGCCGGAATATTCGCGATATACATAACAGACGGGAAAAGAATCCTTCCATGGAACATCCTGATTTCCTCCTCCATAAATTTATATTGCATAAGCCCCTCATTTTTACAACCCACCTCCAAAATTTTGTCTTGAAGAGTAAATGTATAAGATAATAATCCCCCGTCTGAGATGGGGTCCCGGCGAAGCAGTGGCGATACTTGTAGTATCTAAAAACCTCCTATGTATGGAAAGCCGGAAGGGCCTTTATGATAGATAAAAACGCCAACGAAAAAGGCGTGGACATGGTATCCCTTGACCGCGACACCATGATCCGTATTTCCAAGAACCCGGGGTGGTACCAGGCTCTCTACAAATCCTACGGCTGCGCCCCGAACGCCAGGGAACTCTACGATATCGCCCACAAAAAGATGGAAGACGAAGTCTATTACAACCTTGATAAAGCCGACACCGAAGGCATGGACGAGAAAGAAACCATGGAAGCCGCCAAGAAAAGAGTCGAATCCCTTGAACGGGTGAAGGACATTGTAGATAAATTTGATGATAAAGATATCGTGGCCCAGTCACTTCTGGAACCGGAAACCTACGAGCAGGTGTACACGCCCACCGTAGAAACGCTCTCCCAGGGGAATGCCGCCGTCAAAAAATCCGCCCGCGACTCCGCACTCATCCTGTCCAAAATGGCAGAGAATTTCCACAAAAATTATGGCGTGCCGCTGAAAATGGCAGCCGTGAAGATTGCACAAGGTAACAGCGAAACCTTAGGAGAAAGGTTCTTCAGCCCAGCCAATAGAGATGTTAACCCCGACTATGAACTCAACGTTGTAGATATTACAAAATATATTCCTTCAGAGCCTATCAGCAAAAAAGGCTTAAGAGATTATGTGAAAAAATATTTATATAATCAGATGAATCAACGGACGAATGACGGCAAGGCAATTATAAAAGTTCCAGAGAGTGCAAAACGGCAGAATCACATTGCGGATTCAAGCTTATACCGAGTACTGAATAACCCTAGGATGAAAGACCTAAAGGAACGACACGATCGTTCCATTTTAGATATCACTGATTTAATTAGAAATTCGATACTCGTAGAAAGCCAACCGAACTTCAAGTCAAATAAAAAAAGCAATACCGCAAGGTATCACAATTTCTATGTTCCAATTAAGGTCGGAAATGACCTGTATGCCGTTAGAATAACGGCAGAAGAAGACAAGTCAAACCTGGGTAAAGCTCCAATGGAACTGGAACTATACGATGTAATTATAAATAAGAAGGCAGACTCGCGAACCTCCCACCGAATGGGAATACTCGCAGACAGCCTGCCTTCCAAAATCACTATACGAGATTTATTAAGAAATGTCAAGGATGCGCATGGGCAACCGTTTATTAATCCGGACGGATCCCTTTCCCAGGGAATCAACTTCTACAGAAATGTAAATGGCTCATACAACCAAATGGCCGGGGAACGAGCAAATACTGCCATGATAAGTTGCCTGCTGAAGGCTGAATCTATGGAAAGGGAAGCGGTTTCCTCTAAAGAAATTTTTGGAAAAACCGGATGGATGAGAGGTCCGGACCACAAGTGGAGATTTGAAATTCCGGACAACCTGGACAAGATTGATTTTCCGAAAGACGGGAAAACTCATACTCTGGGAGAAATCTATGATAACCCGGACCTCTATGAAGCCTACCCGGAACTGGCACAGAAAACAGTGAGGATGGAAGATACCAAATCCGGAAAAGACAAGAGAACACGCGGCGCGTATGGGTATGTAGCTGAAGACGGATCTATTGTTATTGACAGCTCCCTTCAGGCGGATGAAGCAAAAACCGCACTGGTCCACGAAATACAGCATTCCATCCAGGCCATTGAAGGGTTCTCCCGCGGAGGAAATAAGGAAATGGCCAAGAAATATATTTCTGATACCATTGACCGGCTCTCCATGGATCTGATGGATATGGAATTAAAAGACCCAAAGGCCAAAGAGTATATGGACATGGCTGAAGAAATAGCGAATAGCTTTGACGAAAACGACGTCAGGGGATCGCTGGCCAAAGTGAAGAAACTCACAGAAAAAAGGAAGGCGCTGCTGGAGTCCCTGCCGGAAGGCGAAAGAAAAGAACTCTCCACCATTGAAAGAGACATCAGCCTTCTGGAAGATGCCATGAAGCAGGACGACTACGCTGCTTACAGAAGACTGGGCGGAGAAGCGGAAGCCTTCATGGCTGAAGGCCGCGCCAGAAATCCTTCTAAATCCATGCCGGACTACAACACACCCTATGGCCCGGCAGTGATTAACTACGCCGGGGAATCTCTTCCATTTAGAATGGAAGAGCCGGACCTTGTGGCCTTGCACAACCTTACTGTAGAAAACCTCAAAAAGGCTATTGATTTAGGCGGACTTGCAGTGCCGTCCGTTGCTATCACAAAGAAGCAGACGCCCTATAATTTTGGGTCCAATGATGGAGTAACCCTCATCATGGACAAAAATGTGGTAGATCCTGCAAAAACCCCAGTGTTCTCCAGAGACGCCTATACAAAAGTCTTCCCGTCCATAGTAAGAACCGGAGACAGAAGAAAAATAACTAAATTCATAGAAGACGCTATCCTGCCAGCGCAGAAAGAGATTCCCCGTGAAGTGGTGGATTATGGGAACCTTTACACACCGAGCTATCCCGCCAACCATAACGAAAAGAATGGAGAACTTCAGGAGGATGTAGAATCTTTCCTTCACTCCGACGGTGCTAAGTATCTCTATCTAAAATCCATCGGGAAAGCCCCAAAGCTGAAGATGAAAAAGCGGGGAATCCCAGAAGAGCTCTCGAAAGAGCCAAAACTTGTTAAGGCTCTAGAAAGCCTGGAAAAAGAATACGGCAGTCTGGACAAGCTGGATGAGAAGGGAAAAGAAAGACTCAGTAGAGTTCTCAAAGAAACTTACGCAGAGAAGCTCAAAGCCAAGGGGATTCGTTTTCATAGGCTCATAGAATCGGCAATGAAAAGGATAGAAAGCGGAGATCGGGCTAGGGAAGTAATCTATGAGTTCAAGAAACGCAACGACATGATTCCGGACAAAGACTCCTTCATTTCTGACCTGAATAAAAGAGCCAAGGGGAAACCCTTTGAGAGTTGGAAGGAATCCTTCCGAAATGAGATGTTAGGGGAATCTATTATACGCGACACCGGGAAACCTGCCAACTTGGAGAACATTACCGCCGCCATGATAGGCGGACTGAAGAATGCCCAAAAGAACATGTTTAGTGGATATGGAATAGGAAACATCATCGCCGCCAGCGGGAAGAAACTCAAGTCTCTTGACGAGTTCCACAAAGCGGAGAAGAACCTCAATCCGGAAGCAGATATTGAAGACGGGATGAGTAAATCCAAAGAATTCCTGGACCTGAAATCCGAAGTGGAATCTTTCGTGAATGCAATTACACCGGCCTACAAGTGGGAAGGATCGTATAATGCCATCTCAGAGGCCTATGGCGTTTTAGTCGATTACGTAAAAGGCAAGAAGCTGAGTTCGGCCCTGGCTGCGCATGATTTCACCGAACCACCGGAAGCAGAAACCATCGCGAAGCGAATCAAAGAGAAAGTAAAGGACTTACCAGCGAAATACTTTGAAGCGAAACCCCAGAGGGCTGTCTACTTCAACGAAGTAAAAGGAGCCATTCTTCCGAAAAACACCCCGAAAGAAATCAAAGACTACCTGAGAACACAGGGGGTGAAAGTCCGTCTCTATGACCCGAAAGTAGAAGGACAGAGAGAAGAAGTCACGAATAAGCTGCAGAACCAGGTGAACCAGTATTTCCAGGGAGAAAAATACTTAGGGGCCTACGACCGCGACACCAACGCCATAGAAATTTTCAATGGTGCCAATCAGTCCACCGTCATCCACGAAGGGGCTCACATGTACCTTTCCATGCTGGAAGAATACGCAAACCTATCACCGGAGGAAATGGCCAGGTACTTTGATGGAGACGAGGCCAAAGCCACCTCCTCCCTTCAGAAAATAGCTTCCGACCTGAAGACCATCAGGGAATGGGCTGCCTACACGGAAGGCCACCTGAAAGAGTACGAAGGAACGGCCCTTGAGAAAGAATTCAAAAAATATGGGGAAGACATCGAGAATGGAGTAGAAGGAGCCGAAGAAAGATTCATGCAGGAACGCTTTGCCAGGGGATTTGAGAAATACCTCATGGAAGGCAGTGCCCCTACTAAAGAACTGAAAGGCGTCTTCAGAAGATTCAAGAGCTGGCTGAAAGACATCTACTCCGCCGCAAAGAATCTGGGAAACGTCAAACTCACTCCGGAAATCAAAGACATCTACGACCATATGCTGGCTACAGACAGAGAAGTGGAAGCGTGGGCCGCCCAGAGAAAACTGGACTCCATAGATAAAGCACTGAACGTCAACGCTTCTGAAGCAGAAAATCTGAAGAAGTGAAAGAGAAAGCCAAAGAAATCGCCCTCTCCTACTACATGAAGACCATGAAATCCGACGCCCTGGAAGATTTCAGAAAGTCCATCGACACCCCGGAAGCGAAAAATGAATTCGCCAGGAAGCTTGCTGAAGAGAACCCGTTCTTCAAAATCGAGCAGATCCTTCACTCCGGGCAGCTCCCCACCCAGTCGGATAAAGAAAATTTCCTGAAGATGAACAACTACGACTCCGAGAAAGAATTCAATGAAGCCGTAGAAATGATGGGCGGAACCACTGAAGAGCAGTACAGAAAGCACATCGAATCTGAAATCCAGAATTTCAAAGACAGTATGCTCACTGAAGAAGACGTCAGGGCCATGGCCGAAAGCGTACTCGAATCACCGGAAGGCCTTCAGAAGAGAGCCAACCTGGAAGCTACCTTATTAGAAAAACGAGTCAACCAGTATATCAACGAAATCACCACATCCCAGTTAAAGCTCAAGAGAGCCAGCGACAAAGCCAAAGCCGCTGCCGAAATCCGCGAACGCTTAGGACTCGTCACTTCGGAAGACAAAGCAGAAATGGGCAGGCAGACCGAGAGAATTGCCAAGAACGAGGAGAAGATTTCCAAGCTGGAAGACCAGGTTAAGAAGCTGAAAGACCAGCTGGCCAAAGAAAAGGAAACTGATTAGGAAGATGGTCAGTGCTCTGGGCCAGTTTGAGGAATTCGAGAAAGAACTTCAGGGAATTAACCGGTTAAAAGAAAAACTGGAGGAATAGCATGGACCCCAATCAGTTTACAAAACCCATCAATGATATAGCGGCATGCCGCCTGGGAGACTATTGGGAAGTCAAAGTCGTGGCGGGTGGGATATTGGTGGCTGCACAGTTTCATTTTCAGCTCATGTCTCTCTTCGTGGCACTCATAGTCATAGACTTGGCCACGAAGTGGATAGAGCTGGCACATAACAGAATCAAGACAGATGATTATACCCCGAGCCTTCTGGAAAGTATTAAAGCCATTCCCTTGGCCCATAGAGCAGGAGTCATTTCAAGCAAAGCAATGAATACACAGTTCTGCGGGAAAATCATCGTCTATGTCATAGTGGTAATGGCAGGGTCAATCATAGACGCGATGACAATACAGGTACACTCATATGGGCTCGTAATGCCATTGTGCATCTCCTATCTTGCGGCATCGGAACTCCTAAGCATCATCGAGAATCTTGACGACGCCGGAGTCTCTGACGTACACGACCTTGCCGCATTAATCAAAAGAAAGAGAGGATAAAATGGAATCAGAAGAATTTATAGAATCCATCGGAAAGGAAGCAGGGAAAATCTGCGCTGACTATAATCTCCCTGCGTCTGTCTGCATTGCTAAGCAGCATTGGAGTCCGGATGGGGGAAAATATGGCTACAATCCACGCTAACGGCCTGGAGCGGTTGATGGATGGAACGATTAAGGAGAAATCATCATGGAAAGAATACATCGGAGTCAAAATCATTAAAGCAGAACCGGAAGCAGCCCGGAAAGACTATCACATGCACTCAAAGGGCGAAGACGGGTACAAAGTCGTCTATCCGGACGGCTACGAGTCCTGGAGCCCGAAGAAAGTATTCGAGGAAGCTTACAGGAAACTGAAAGGCAATGAGTTGTTAACAACTGCAAAACCAATGTTCAGCGCCGACTTAAGAGACCGCTTCCGGGCAAAATATTTACAGCTGAAAATAAGGAAAGAGAAGCTGGACAAAATGCTGGAAGGATATAAGGCCGGAACGCTCCCGTTCCATCCCAAATGTTCCTACGAGCTGTTAAAGAGCCAGTCTGATACCATGGGAGCTTACCTGAAAATTCTGGAAGAACGTGCAAGAATTGAAAATGTGCCCCTGGAGGAATAATGTGGAAACTATCGAAAAGTATCGCCATTGGATTCTTCTTGTTGTCATTATCCTGTTTGTCTCCAGCTATTTCATTTGGCGAGGAGACTACGGGACTTCCGACCCAAGAGGAATGGAATCAGTTCGAGACGGACTGGACCAATCAGCAGAACAACTTAAATCTGCTTCAGACGAAACTGGACGTGCTGAGTCAGAACTCGACGGAGCAGCAGCAGACAGTGATGAGATTGCAGACACAAGTAGACAGCTTGCAGAGCAGACTGAGAAGAGCCAGGCAGAACTTGCAGACTGCCAACGAATCCTTAATCGAAGCAGAGAAAGAGATGCAAGAGACCAAGAACTCTTTAGAAGAATTGAAGAAAGAAATAGAAGCTCTGGAACACCAGCTGGTAATAGCTAAACGCCAGCGGGACGTATGGGCTGAAATCTCTTTCATTACCGTGGGAGCGGCAATCTTCCGGAGGTGATCCAATTTAAAAAGCCCCGATGCATTTCGGGGCTTTTTTGAGTGAAAATACGAAGATTGGAAAACGTCTAATAATTGACCGTGACTGAACAAGCCGGCATTTTTCTTGCCACCATTTTTGCCACCATTTTTTCGTCAATTCACAGGATATTCATAAGTTTAAGAGAGGTGCTCATAAGTGGGAATATACCGAATAATACCAGTAGTTATCGCATCTATAAGGGATAGAAAGGGAAATCAAGGTATAATAAGTGAATAGGTTCCGATAATTTAATGTTATCGGAACCTATTTATTAAATGGCTTATATAGTATAATAGACTATAGGTATAGGTTTTTACAGTATGGGCAGAAAATCGCAGATTGATAAATCACTAAAAATTCGTTATACAAGGGAGTGAAAATGGATACTCACTTTGATAATCACTTTTTTCTTCGAGATTTCAGCAGGAATGCACAGACTGAAGGACTTTCAGATAAGAGTATCAATTCTCTGGCTGTGACTAAAGCGGAACATACCATTGACGCTTATGAATCGGACTGGAATGATTTCTGTGACTGGTGCCGATATCATCACAAGAGTTCTTATCCTGCAGCACCTGAAACTATTGTTAATTATATCAATGATCTGGCTGATTATGCAAAGGCTGCCACCATTCGCAGAAGAATCAGCGCTATTTCAGAAAATTATAATGCATCCGGCGAGCCGGTGGAAAATCCGTGTAAAGCCTGGATAGTAAAGGAAGCACTCATCGGTCTTACCCGTCTCAAAGGATCTATGCAGAAGGGAAAGACTCCTATTTATTGGGAGGAGCTGGAGGAAATCATAGGCCGAATGGATTTGACAACGCTTCCCGGGCTGCGTGACAGAGCAGTCCTTCTGCTTGGATTCATGGGAGCTTTCCGGCGCAGCGAGCTTGCCGGGCTGAATGTGGAAGATATCAGGAAATATCCCCAGGGTATTGTGATAACCATACAGCATTCCAAAACCGATCAGTTATCAGCAGGGCAGCAGATAGGCATCCCCTACCTTTCCCATACATCCATGGACTGTATCCATGCACTGCAGGAGTGGCTTACTGCGGCTCATATTACATCAGGTCCCCTTTTCCGAAGCTTCTTGAAAAATGGAAGGGTATCTTCCCGTCGGCTCAGTGATAAAAGTATCAATCTCATTGTCAAAAAATATGTGGCATCCATAGGGCTCAATCCAGAGTTCTACGGAGCCCACAGCCTTCGCCATGGTTTTGCTACCTATGCGGCTCTCCATGGGGTTGAAGAAAGGCTCATTATGAAGCAGACCCGCCATCGTTCTGTGGAAATGGTACGCCGCTATATTAATGAAGCCGATCTGTTTACTAATAACCCGATTGATAAGATGTTTAACCGCACATAGTATGGATAGAACAAAAATTCTTTTGAGCGGTTTTCTTGCTAAAAGAATTTTTGTTCGTGATTTATTTGCAATCATTGTCATAAAATTCACAGGAGTAAAAACATGATGATTGGGAAAGAGGAAATTCTGGCTCTTCTTGAGCAATATCATATTCCCTATGAAATCACAGAGCACAAGGCAGTATATACCATGGAGCAGTTATCCGAGGTACCTCTTCCCTATCCGGAGGATGATGCTAAAAATCTTTTTGTGAGAGATGATAAGAAGAAATATTATTATCTTATTACTGTCCGCGGCAGTAGCCGGCTTGATTTGAAGTTATTCAGTAAAGAACAGGGCACCCGCCGCCTTTCCATGGCTTCTGCTGAAGATTTGCACAGGTTCCTGCATCTGCCCCCAGGTTCTGTCACCCCCTTCGGTCTCCTGAATGATGAAAGCCGCCAGGTTATTTTCTATCTGGATCAATCCTTTCTGGATGGTTCCGGCCGCATTGGTATACACCCCAACGATAACAGGGCCACGTTATGGATATCTGCCAAACATTTGATATGTTTTCTTAAGAATCATCATATTTCTGTTCATCTATTCAATTCAGCAATATAGCAAAAGCAAACGTCCATTCTTTTGACAAATTTATAAGTCATAAGAATGGACGTTTGCTTTTTGCTAATCCAAATTAACAGGAATCTTGATTGTCATACCCGGCTCCAAAGCACCAGGATTTGAAATATGATTAAACTGTTCAATCCGGTATACCGCCTTTCGAATATCCTTTGTATTATCAATCCTTCGGGCTGCAATATCCCATAAGGTATCATTCTCGTCTACTGTCACCACTTCATATTGCACAGAGTCGCCTGCAACGGAAGCATTTACTCCCCATCCGCAAAGGATAACCGAAGCGATGAATAGAAAAATTATTTTTTTCATGGCAGTTCCCTCCCCATTATGTGATATCCTATCAAACTTGTATTCTTGAGAACTGTATTTTGGAAAACCGTTATTCTCAGAACATCGTTTCTGAATATATGATAATACAAAACATAGTTTCGTACAATAGAACAGAGGATTAGACTTTTTTAATTATAAGGGAGTATATGTTCTTAGTATAAAATGGCATGCGTAAATTTATTCTATGAACTTCTGTTTGATTTTATTCTTATTTTCCTGTATAATAAGTGCAGGTTATTGTAGCTTTGAATATATAGGAAAATATGATACATTTGCATTTTCATCATTTTATCAATAGGAAGGAACTGAAAAATGGCAGCAAAAAGATTAGGCAAAAACAGAGAATTAACAAGCCGAGAAAAGAGCATTCTGGAGTTTATCCGTCAAAAGATTTACGAAGATGGTTTTCCCCCTACAGTTCGTGAAATCTGCACTGCTGTAAATCTTCGTTCCACTTCCACTGTGCACGGCTATCTGTCCAGACTGGAAGAGCTGGGAGTCATTAAAAGAGATCCTGCCAGCTCCAGGGCCATTGAGGTGGTTGGAGATATGTCCTGGCGCCACAAGAAGATGATTCCCATGCCTCTGGTAGGTGCAGTCCGTGCAGGCGAGCCGCTGGTGGCAGATGAACATCTGGAGTCGGTCTTCCCCCTGCCTGCTGAAATGGTAGGCAGTGACAACAGCTGCTTTATTCTGGTAGTTCGCGGCGACAGCATGATTAATGCAGGTATCCAGGAAGGGGATTACCTTATTGTATCGGAACAGGATCATGCTCAGGATGGAGATATTGTAGTGGCTCTGGTGGGAAATGATGATGCTACGGTGAAACGTTTCTATAAGGAAGATGATCATATCCGTCTGCAGCCTGAAAATGATGCCTATCAGCCTATTATCTCCAAGAATGTAACTATCCGTGGAAAAGTAATCGGTCTTTATCGCCATTTCTAACCCAGCATATTTTAGGAAATCTATAGTAAACGACATAAATAGCTTTACTTTGAAATAACGCTTGCATATGTTATACTCTAAATGGAGGAATAGCGTATGAATAAGCG
>ERZ1034920.396-NODE-396-length-35596-cov-12.829043_pt1 | contig 35596 bp, 38 predicted proteins | sample MGYA00520688_ERZ1034920 | MGnify/ENA primary metagenome ERZ1034920 (study PRJEB33766, sample SAMN09781785) | gut metagenome | biome: gut microbiome | host: Homo sapiens | place: Madagascar | study: EMG produced TPA metagenomics assembly of the PRJNA485056 data...
CAACAAGATAAAAAAAGATAAAAGATAAAAAGGGGAAATTCAAATGAAAAAAATCATAAGCATTTTATTATCGGCTTTGCTTATTATAGCAAGCCTGTCGTGTATAACAACAGTTTGTCAGGCACTTGACACAGAAGACGATACGGTTTATCCTGGGGACCAAATAACCATTACTTACAGCTTTGCAAAAGATATCCCGGCGGGTTGTCCTTGCTATCTGTTTAGAACGAATTATCCGCTTGAAATGGTAAAATACAGTTCTTTTGAAAATCATTGGGTTCTACAGCCTATGGTTGTTACAAATACTACTGAGGAAGATAAAAATGTATCGGTTTCGGCCTTTACAGCTTATGGTCCAGAGGTAAAAGCAGGCGAAAAAATTATTTCGCTTGTATTTGATGTAATAAAAGAAACAAAGGTAAGTGATCTTGATTTTTCACTTATAGAGCTTCAGCTCGGTGATAATAATCTGGTTGACTATAGTGGGGATTTGTCATACTTTTCTTATGATGTAAAAATCACATCAAAGGGTGAAAAGCCTACTGAGTCTACAACAGTAGAACCAACAACTACTGCACCTACTACAGAGGAACCCACAACTGTAGAACCCACTACGGCAAAGCTGAAAACTGTAAAAGGTACTGTAAAAAGCTATTTGTCCGAAAGTGATACGGTTACAATTCAGCTTATAAAATCGGGTGAGGTAGCATATGAAACAACCGTAAAAGGCAACAACGCCAAATATTCAATTTCAGGTGTTGCAAGCGGAACATACACGATGAAGGTTTCAAAAAATGCCCATGCAGACAGAGAATACACGGTCATAGTTGCAAATTCCGATGTAATACGGAATGCTAAAATTTTTGCGATTGGCGATGTAAACAGTGACGGTGATATTTCGGTTGTCGATGCAACTCTTGTTCAGAAATATATCGTTGGTCTGGAAAATCTCACAGATTTGCAGAAAAAATCGGCAGATGTAAACGATAACAACGAAATTTCTGTTGTCGATGCAACTCTTATTCAGAAATATATTGTCGGTCTTGATAATTTCGCATAATATGGAGAAATAGTTGCTTAATTAAATTAAAATTGAAAATTGAAAATGGAAAATTATGGTCGAGCGTAGCATTGCAACCGCTCGCACAATGTTACAATTGTTTTGTTCAATTTCAAAAAATTACACCCTTTCGGAGTTTATCGAAAGGGTGTTTTTATGCTTAAACTATAAAATTATATTTTATCAACCGTCAATTTCTACGAGGGCGAAGCTCTGCGGTGACATTGTTACTTTGCCGTCTGCAAATTCAGCGTTGCCGAGGGCATATACTGTTTTGCCTGTATATTTTGCGTTCATTACTGCACTTTCGCCGAGGGGGTTGAAGTACATAACGAGGTTGCCTCTCTTGTATGCAAACGGAATTTTGCCTTCTTCATACATAAATTCAAGCTCACCGTTGCCTTTAAGGTCATCGTACTTGTGACGAAGTGCAATGATGTCTGTTACAACCTTGTAGATGCTGTCGGGATCGTCCTTCTGATTCTCAACAGTCGGAGCGTCGGAACTCTTATCAACTGCAAGATACGGCTCGTCACTTGTTGAGAAACCGAGATTTTTACCGCTGTTCCACTGCATAGGAGTACGGGAGCCTGTTCTTGAGTAACCGCCCTCCTTGCTTACGATGCCTTTCTGGTATCTCATACCGATTTCATCACCGTAGTAGAGGAACGGAACACCCGGCATTGTGAAAATGAATGCATTCACAAGCTTGATAGCCTCTTTGTCAAGATATGCCGTAACTCTCGGCATATCGTGGTTGTTTGTCATAAAGCTGATGTAGCCGTTGTCCTTTGTCTTTTCGTAGTTAGGAAGATATTCGTCTGCAAATGCTTTGATATCACCCTTGCCGTTAGGATTGAAAACAGCCTGATCGCCGAATTCACCGTAGCGGAAAAGTCTGCTGTAGCCGTTTCCGTAGTGGTCAAGATAGAAGTCCATATGGAAACCTGCATTGTTGATTGCTCTTTCGGGATTGCACCACTCTGCAACCATTGCGGCATTCGGATATTCCGTGTCGAGCATATCACGCACACCACGCCAGATTTTTGCCGTCGCAATTTTATCGTCATCGTTCTTAACAAGTGAGTCAGCCATGTCAACTCTGAAACCGTCAGCACCCTTGTCAAGCCAGAAACGCATAACATCCTTCATAGCCTCTGCCGTTGCAAGACAGTCGGGATGATCACACGGCAACTGCCATTCGGGATGCGTGATTTCGTGGAAACCGTAGTTAAGAGCAGGCTGTGAGCTGAAGTAGTTTACCATATAGTTGCCGTCACGCTCGCAAAGTCCGCACATCATACGGTACTGCGGCGGTGCGTCCCATACGCTCTTTGTAAAGATGTAACGGTTTGAATATTCGCTCTCTGCGGCTTTCTTTGCCTCTAAAAACCATTCGTGCTGGTCTGATGTGTGACCGGGAACGAGGTCAAGAAGAATCTTAATGCCCTTTTTGTGAGCCTCGTCAAAAAGACGAACAAGGTCATCGTTTGTACCGTAACGCTCTGCAACCTTCTTGTAGTTGCGAACATCATAGCCTGCATCCATAAAAGGTGAATCGTAAATCGGGTTGAGCCAGATTGCGTTGCAACCGAGGCTTTTTACATAGTCAAGCTTGCTGATGATACCCTCGATGTCACCGATTCCGTCACCGTTGGTGTCACAAAAACTCTGCGGATAAATTTCATAGAAAACAGCGTCATTAAGCCAGTTTGGCATAAAAATCATTCCTTTTGCTTTTTATTTTCTGTGGCTGTATCTTACGGCATCATTGTAGCATTAAATTGTTGTGTTGGCAACCTTTTTGTATTGCATACACAAAACCTGACAATTATGTGTGAAAAAACAGCCAAATTTTATTCCATTAATATTTACTTGCAAAAATGCTTCGTTCATCATAATATGTAAACAGATGTATGTGTATCGGAATTTAGGGGAGGGAGTATTTTGACTGTTGACAAACTCGGCGATAATAAACTGCTGATTAAGCTTGATGAATCGGATATGGAGAATTTTGAGCTTGATTTCGGAAAAATGAGCTTTAAAAACGAGGATAATCAAAAGGTGATTATCGGGCTTATGCGACTTGCCTGTTGCAGGGCGGGGCTTGACACGAACGGTAAAAATGTGAAAATAGAGGCTTTTCTGCTCGGCGATGAATGTTGTATCCTTGTTACGGCAAATCCAAAAAAACGAAAATACAGGCTGAAAAAGTCCGACAACGGTCTGTGCTGGAAAATGGCGAATGCGTCGGATTTTCTGAATGCGGTAGAGACTTTGTACCGCAGTAACATATGTTGCAGAAAAAGCTCCGCATACGAAATGTCGGGAAATTATTACCTTGTGTTTGATTATTTTTTATTGCCGAAGCATATGATACGGGTGTTGTCGGAATACGGTGAAAGACAAAAATCCCGCAACGCAACGGCAAGAGTGCGTGAAAACGCAAACCTGTTGTGTCATGCCGATGCAGTTGCGGTGATAGGAAAGTTTTTGGTGTAAATTGAAAATGGAAAATTGAAAGTTGAAAATTGTTTTGTTTGATTAAAAAACACCCTTTCGGAAATACTCCGAAAGGGTGTTAATCTATGCGTATATTTAATCTTTTTTTACTTCAATTTCGCCGTGTTCTTCTTCAAAGGACTTAACCCTTTGCTTTATATACTGCTCAATTTCACGATTTGCGGAACGACCTTCATAGTCGGCAACATATCTGAATTTCTGAAAAAGCGTGCGGTTAACTCTCAGAGTGTATCGTAAAATATTATCATCCATAATCGGTACTCCTAAATGTTATTATGACACTATTTTAATGTAATTATTGCGTCAAAACGAAAATGGTGCTATTATGATGTCATAATGGTGTCATAATTTTAGGAGTGTGAAAAAATGAAAATTGCGATAGTAGGCTCAAGAAGTATTACAGTGAATAATTTAGGTGATTATTTACCTGAGAATACAACTGAAATAGTAAGCGGTGGTGCTATTGGTGTTGACAGAAGTGCGAGAAATTACGCTAAGACACATAATATTAAACTAAAAGAATTTTTACCCGAATACGAACGATACGGGCGGTCAGCACCTTTGAAAAGAAATTTGCAAATAATTGATTATGCCGATGAAGTTATTGCATTTTGGGACGGTATGTCACACGGAACACGGTTTGTTATAGAGAATTGCAAAAGAAAAAATGTGCCGATTAAGGTTTATGCTTTGACAAATAAGTAATGTTGTAAACGAACCGAAAATTTCATATAAAAAACGGTCGGGCAACATAACTTTGCGTTTTGCAAAGCAACTGCCCGACCGAAATTTTTTATTTTCATTTTAAATTTTCAATTTAAAAAACTATCTTTGTTTCGTGAATGAAAACTCAATTCTGTTGTTGTCGTAATTAAGCACCATTGTCAGCACACCGCTGTCATAGCTCAGCTTGTATGCCGTACCGTTTACTGTCAGGTCAACGGAGGTTCCGTTGAATGTGTAGGCTGAATCACACGAAATTCCTGCAAGAGTAACCGTGCAGTTACTGCTGTCCTTGAAATCAAGACCAAACTGATCCTCGTCAATTCCAAGCTCACTGTATGAAATTGTTTCGCCGTCTGTCTTTGCTGTTGTCGGTACCCATTTGCCGATTATTTCGGTATTTCCGTTGCTTCCGCATCCGCAGAAAATTGATGCGAAAACAAACACGCACAGCACAAGGCACATAACCCTGACTTTCATATAATACACACCCTTGAATTTGTTTGTTCCTCTTATGCAGTATATTTTACCATTTTACGCTTTATTCGTCAAACTTTAAATGTTATAAAATTGAAATTATATGCCACATTTTATTTGCGGATAATTGACAAATCGACACATAAATGAGATAATAAAAAGGTATATGAACTCGGTTTATCCGAACAATAAATCAAGAGGAGTAATGACTATGGCAAAGGAACTTGCTAAATCCTACAACCCGTCAGAGTTTGAGGACAGAATTTACGACTTCTGGCTGAAAGGTAACTACTTTCATGCAGAGGTTGACAAAGATAAAAAACCTTATACAATCGTAATGCCGCCGCCAAACATCACAGGTCAGCTGCATATGGGACACGCACTTGACGAAACACTTCAGGACATTCTTATCCGTTGGAGAAGAATGCAGGGCTACAGCGCACTTTGGCTCCCCGGTACAGACCATGCGTCAATCGCTACAGAGGCTAAAATCGTTGAGGCAATGCGTAAAGAGGGTATCACTAAAGAGGATATCGGCAGAGAAGAATTCTTAAAGCGTGCATGGGAATGGAAAAAGGTGTACGGCGGAAGAATCACAAGTCAGCTTAAAAAGCTCGGTTCAAGCTGTGACTGGGAGCGTGAGCGCTTCACAATGGACGAGGGCTGTTCAAAGGCCGTTAAAGAAGTTTTTGTTCGCCTTTATAATGACGGAAAAATCTACCGTGGCAACCGTATGGTAAACTGGTGTCCTCATTGCTGTACATCAATTTCGGATGCCGAGGTTGAATACAAGGAGCAGAACGGCCATTTCTGGCACTTGCTCTATCAGGTTAAGGAAACAGGCGAGTACCTTGAAATCGCAACAACCCGTCCCGAAACAATGCTCGGTGATACTGCTGTTGCCGTCAACAAGGACGATGAGCGTTACAAGCATCTCCACGGCTGTCATGTAATCCTTCCGCTTCTTAACAAGGAAATCCCGATTGTTTGTGATGAACACGCAGATATGGAAAAGGGAACGGGTGTTGTTAAAATCACTCCTGCACACGACCCTAACGACTTTGAAGTCGGTCAGCGTTGCAATCTTCCGATTGTCCGTTGCTTTACATATGACGGTCACCTTACAGGTGCAAAGGATGTTGAAGAATACAACGAGTTAAAGGCAAAGGGACAGCTTGCCGAAAACGAACCCGAGGTTCTCGACTGCGGAAAATACGCAGGCATGACAACAATGGAGGCAAGAGAGGCTATTGTTGCCGACCTTAAAGAAATCGGCGCTCTCAAAGAGGTTGAAGAGCTTACTCACGATGTCGGCACTTGCTACCGTTGTCACACAACAATTGAGCCTATGGTTTCAAAGCAGTGGTTTGTAAAAATGGCTCCGCTTGCAAAGCCTGCAATTGATGTTGTCCGCAAGGGCGACACAAAGTTCATCCCCGAAAGATTTGAAAAGGTTTACTTCCATTGGATGGAGAATATCAAGGATTGGTGTATTTCCCGTCAGCTTTGGTGGGGACACAGAATCCCTGCATGGTACTGCGATGACTGCGGCGAAGTTATGGTTGCCAAAGACGCACCCGAAAAGTGCTGTAAGTGTGGCAGTACACACATTCATCAGGACGAGGACACTCTCGACACATGGTTCAGTTCGGCACTTTGGCCGTTCTCAACACTTGGCTGGCCCGACAAAACTCCCGAACTTGAGTATTTCTATCCCACAAGCACTCTTGTAACAGGTTATGATATCATCTTCTTCTGGGTTGCAAGAATGATTTTCTCGGCTTGTGAAAATATGGGTTCTGCTCCGTTCAAGACCGTATTTATGCACGGTATTGTAAGAGATGAAAACGGCATCAAGATGTCAAAATCTCTCGGTAACGGTATTGATCCGCTTGAAGTTATTGACAAATACGGTGCAGACGCACTCCGTTTCTTCCTTGCAACAGGCAACACACCCGGTAACGATATGCGTTATTCCGACAAGCGTGTTGAGGCTTGCGCTAACTTTGCAAACAAGCTCTGGAACGCATCCCGTTATGTTCATATGAACATTGACGACCACGATGTTAAGAATGAACTTCCGAAAACTCTCACAACAGAGGACAAGTGGATTGTTTCAACTCTCAACACAGTTGCAAAAGAAGTAAACGAAAATCTTGAGAAGTTTGAACTCGGCATTGCAGTTCAGAAGATTTATGAATTCATCTGGGACTGCTACTGCGACTGGTACATTGAGCTTGTTAAAACAAGACTTTCAAGTGACGGTGAGGACGCTCAGAATGCAAGACAGGTACTTCTTTATGTGCTTGATCAAATTCTCAGACTTCTCCATCCGTTTATGCCGTACATCACAGAAGAAATCTGGCAGACAATTCCTCACGAGGGCGAAACAGTAATGCTCGCAAAGTACCCTGAATACAACGCAGAGCTTGATTATCCCGAGGCATCGGATGAAATGAAAAAAATTATGGATGCAATCCGTGCAATCCGTAACCGCCGTGCAGAGATGAATGTTCCGCCGTCAAGAAAAGCAAAGGTTTATGTTGCAACAAAGTTTGCCGACACATTCAAGGACGGCACACAGTTCATTCAGAAGCTTGCATCAGCAAGTGAGGTTGAAGTTGCGGAAAGCTTTGAAATTGAGGGTGCCGTAAACATTGTAACGGCAGACGCAAAGATTTACATTCCTATGGACGAGCTTGTTGACAGGGAAAAGGAACTTGCAAGACTCAACAAAGAGCTTGAACAGGTTAAAAAGCGTCTTGCACAGAGCGAGGGCAAGCTTAACAATCAGGGCTTTGTTGCAAAAGCTCCCGAGGCTGTAATTGAAAAGGTTAAGGGACAGGCCGCAAAGGAAAGAGAGCAGATTGCTCTTATCGAAGCCGCAATTGCCGCACTCAAATAATTCGGCAATCCGATAAAACGGAATAAAATTATAATCAAAGGCTGAAAGAGCATAGTTGTTCTTTCAGCCTTTTATGTTTGTGCAGATATTCTTAATAGGGCGAGAGTAAGTTTTTTAAATTGAAAATTGAAAATGGAAAATTATAGTCGGGAAGACAGTTTGCAAAATGCAACGCATTGTTTCCCGACTGTTTTTTGTATATGGAAGTTGTTGTTTATTTGTATGGAAAAACAGATTTTGTAAATACACTACGGGATTGTGCGAACGGTTGCAATGTTACGCTCGGGCATAATATGTTTTTTCAATAATAATAATTAAGGGTTGCTTAATACACCTTTGTGTATAGAGTGAAGGAATCCGCTCCCGATTGTTAAAATTATTGTAAAAACAGTCGAATTCCCTTTACTTTTGTTGATAATTATGTTAGTATGTAATAAAAGTTGAGGGAAATGTTTATGGCAAAGAGAATTGACGAAATCAGACAAAAGGTTGAAACCGAAGGCGAGGTTTTCGTCTCGGATTTAAGCAGAATATATAATGTAACCGAAGAAACTATCAGGCGTGATCTTGAAAAGCTGAAGAAGGACGGTATCATTACCAGAACTTTCGGCGGAGCTGTTCTTAACACAACTCCTCAGAATGACAGAGTGCATTTCTTTAAACGCAAGGGAATCAACCTTGAGAGCAAAAAGAAAATTGCTAAGCTGCTTGTTGATAAATTTATCGGTGTGAATACGATGATGATTGATAACAGTACAACTGTTCTTGAGGCTGTTAAGCTTTTTAAGGACAATGAAAATCTTACCGCAATTACCTTTTCTGCACAGATTTTTCAGGAACTCGACACTTGTAAAATGAAGCTGGTTTCAACCGGCGGACTTTATGATGAAAAAACCCGTTCTTTCTACGGAAAACCTGCAAAAGAGGCTATGAAAAAGTACAATGTTGACCTTGTTCTCCTCGGATGCAAAGGGCTTGATATGGAAAGAGGCATAACTGATTCTTCCGAAGGTGAGGCTGATTTGAAGTCTGAGATGGCAAGCCGTGCCGAATGTGTGGTATTACTTGCAGACCATTCAAAATTCAACCATACTGCGTTTGTCAATTTTTTGGATTGGGATAGGATTGATTATCTGATTACCGACGAAAGGCCGTCACAGGAATGGCTTGAGTTTTGTGAGCAGATGAAAATAAAACTTATGTACTGATTTACCTTGTCCGATACATAGTTTGAGCCAGTGCTTTTTATAATTTTACCCATTAAAGCTCCTGTTCTTTTTAATCAAAAACGGCAGGAGCTTTTGTACTGTCAAAACTTTAGCAGATTTAACAGTTTTGAGAACGCAAAGAAATTATTTTTGTTATTATTGGATAGCATTGTTAAATCTGAGTTGAATTTTAAACATAGTAATTATTTTATATATCACTATGGAAATTCTATTAATTACGGTTATTTTTGCAGACGGGAGGATATTATCCGCCCGCAAGGCGAGCCGCCTTGCCCAGTTCGTGTAGATAGCTTGTAATGTCAAAAAACATATTATGCCCGAGCGTAATATTGCAACCGTTCGCACAATTCCGTATGGGCGGATATCATCCACCCGCCAAGTAATGACAGAAAATTTATGATGAAAATAAACTGTATAAATGGGATACATTTACCTAAATAATGTAGCAGTCAGTTACAACTAAACTTAATTATTTATCAGCTAAAAATTCCTTGCCGGCTTTATCGGTCGCAAGAATTGCATTGATGAATGCGTCCTCAGTCGGATTACCGGGGACATACTTCCACTCAACAACGCTTGCGGCTTTGTGCGCAATTGCAGGCACATCATCCGGAGTAAGTGCAATTTCGCCGAGAGTGCAAGGAAGTCCGATACTGTGGTTAAATTCAAAAATTCTGTTTCGTTCCTCAAATTGTCCGTCATATGTCAGCAGACACAGCACACCGAATGAAACAATTTCGCCGTGCAGATGTTGCCGTTCACATTGCGGAAAGAGTGACGCACCGTAATAAACACAATGTGCGAGCGATGAATTGTAGTAATAATCCTCCTCGGGATTAGGATTGTTTTCGTGAACGGTAAAATTTGAAACAAGTCCCGCCGTGATAATAATGGCAAGCGCAACCTGCTCAATTGCCTCTGTCGGCACATTGTTTTTGCAGTCCTCAAGAGCTTTTTTGCCAAAGCTTATGAGCGGTTCGGTACTTGCGGAGGCAATTGCCTTGCCAAGTAACGGTGTGTGAATCATATTCTTTTCACGACACGCAAAAATTACTTCATATTCCTTTGAAAGTGCGTCACCGATTCCTGCCCACATAAGCTTTTCGGGTGATTCGGCAATAATTTTTGTGTTGATGAATGTGTGAATTGCAGGGGCTTTGTGGTACGAATATTCCTTGAAAGTACCGTTGGGATTGTACATTACCGAAAGTGAGGTGCATGACGCACAGTTTGATGCAATTGTCGGGAATGTGAACAACGGTTTGTTATATAAAGCACAATAGGTTTTTGCCGTGTCAACAGCTCGTCCGCCTCCGATACCGAACACCATATCAGCCTTTTGCACAGACGGATTGTTCTTTATTTTTTCAACATTTTCATAGCTGGAGTCACCGCCGTACCATACAAAATCAATGATTTCAATGTCAGAGCCTTTGATGCCTTCAAGCAAAGCCTTTTTTGATTTTTCCATAGCTGTTTTACCGCCGACTGCAACCGCCTTTTTGCCGTACGGCTTCACAATTTCGGGAATAGCCTTGTAGCAATCAACTCCCACGCTGTAACTCGGTAAAAATTCGCTGTATGTGTGTGACATAATTTATCCCTCCGAAAACAATACTTATAAATAAATTATATCACCGCAGTTTGTGCATTTCAATACATTAGCACAATAAATTGTTAAAATTATTATTGCTTGACAGATGAAAATATGCACACATCTTATGCAATTTAGCAAAAAATTGCGAAGAATATTCGTGAAAAATACTTATGGAAATGGCTTTTGCAAAGTGCTATAATCTTGTAAATATATATAAGAAGGGCGGTGCTTTTATGCAGGAAATATACGGACAGAAAACAGACAGACAGCTTGCAGCAAAGCAGAGACTAATTGCAGTTGCGGCAGGCAGGGAAAAGGCAGACCTTGTTTTGAAAAACGCAAAGTATCTTAATGTGTTTTCAAATGAATTTTTGAGCGGTGACATAGCCGTTGCAAACGGACTGATTGCCGGCGTCGGAAAATATGACGGTAAAACAGAGATTGATGTCAGCGGAAAACTCGTTCTCCCCGGCTTTATTGACGCACATATTCACCTTGAAAGTTCAATGGTGACTCCTGCTGAATTTGCAAAGGCAGTTGTTGCCCACGGTACAACCACAGTCATAACCGACCCTCACGAAATCACAAATGTAATGGGCATTGACGGAGTTGAATATATGATTCAGGCATCGCAAAATTTGCCGATTGATGTTCATTTTATGATGCCGTCATGTGTGCCTGCCACAGAAATTGACGAGAGCGGTGCGGAGCTTGACTGCAAGGATATTGACTTGTACTTGGATAATAAAAAGGTACTCGGACTTGCAGAGATGATGAACTATGTCGGTGTTATCAACGGCGATAAAAATGTGCTTTCAAAAATTGTTACCTCGCAGGCTCATCATAAGAAGATTGACGGTCACGCTCCTGAGCTTTCGGGCAATGACCTCAACGCATACATTGCCGCAGGAGTGTATTCCGACCACGAGTGTTCCACCTTTGAAAATGCCCTTGAAAAGCTGAGGAAAGGTCAGTTTATTATGATAAGAGAGGGTACTGCCGCTCATAATCTCAAGGCACTCATGCCGCTTTTGACTCAGCAGTATTACTCAAGGTGTATGTTTGCAACAGATGATAAGCATCCAAGCGATTTGCTCTATGGCGGTCATATTGACTACATCGTAAAACAGGCGCTGAAAAACGGTGCAGATCCGATTGTTGCCCTCAAAACAGCAACCCACCATGCCGCAAGATATTTTTTGCTCAATAACAAAGGTGCGATTGCTTCGGGTTATCTTGCCGATATTGTTGTTGTTGATAATCTTGAAGATTTCAATGTTGAAACAGTTTTCAAGCGTGGCAAGCTTGTTTTTGACGGCGAAGTTAAGGACTTTTCTGCTCCCACAGTTGATGAAAAGCTTGCCGAAAAATGCTTTGACACTTTTCATCTTGACAGCGTAACTCCGAGCAGTTTCAAGGTTGACGGAAAACTCGGACTTATCGGTCTTGTCGGCGGTGAATTGCTCACACGCAATCTCGGCACAGCAGATAAAATTGATGTGGAAAACGATATTCTGAAAATTGCCTGCATTGAGCGTCACAAAGGCACAAATCATATAGGTGTCGGCTATGTAAAAGGCTATTCGCTGAAATCGGGCGCAGTCGCAACCTCGGTTGCCCACGATTCGCACAACATTATCACAGTCGGCTGTAATGATGATGACATTGCCGTTGCCGTGAACGCAATCAAGGACAGCAAGGGCGGTATCGCAGTTGTTGAAAACGGCAAAATCAAGGCTCTGCTCGAACTCCCGATTGCAGGCTTGATGTCCGATGAACCGCTGACAACCGTAAACGAAAAGCTTGAAAATGCAAAGTCATCTGCATATGAACTCGGTGCGGATAAAAGCATTGATCCGTTTATGACTCTCTCGTTTCTAAGTCTGCCCGTTATCCCAAGCTTGAGAATAACCACCAAAGGTGTGTTTGATGCGGAAAACTGGAAAATGCTCTGATGTACGGAAACTTTTAATAATACAATAAAATAATTTAAACAGGAAAACAAAATGCGTATTTGTCACTTTGTTTTCCTGTTTTATTTTGTAAAAGGGCTATAGTCATTTTACAGTCACTTTGCATTTGTATAATTTGAATATAAAAGAAATCGGTTGATTAAAACAAATAGCAAATAAATTAAGAAATCGGCATATTCATTGTAATTGTTCAAATCAAAAAATGTGTTTAGTAAAAATTGAGGTGAAAAATATGTCATATTATATTACCCGAATATTTAATAACAAACTTAAATTAGGAGTTATACTTTTTATTTTTGTAGCTCCGATTTTAGATATATTGATGGCTCTTGTGGATGTGTTCAAAGGAGCATCTGTTCCTGTTCCCGGATTAGTTACTTTTTTGGGATCTTTCATGACGGCAGGACTTCAAGGCGTGTTGACAGGGTATTTACCGTTGTTCTTGGCAATTATTGTTGCGGATGATTGCATTGAAGATTACAGAATAGGATACAAAAATATTCTTATCACAAAAAGAGGTAAGAATAAATATTTTGCATTAAATATGCTTAAAAGTTTTACTGTTTCATTTTTTGTGCTTATAATTCCTCTCTTACTCAATCTTCTTATGGTGCATATTGTTTTTGCGGGAGGTACATATATTCCTGCTGATGTGGAAATGCTGAAATCTGAACCCAATCTACTTCAGTCTTACAGCAATCCGATGTTTTATAACATACTTTATATTCTTGTTTTTTCATTCATTGGCGGTATTGTGGGAAGCGGTGCAACGGCACTTGCAATGGCATTTCCTAACAGATTTATTCTTTATCCGTTAGCTTTCATATTATGGTATATATCGACTGCCATCAAACCGTCTATCATAGGAGCATTAACCCCGTTTACTGTGTATCCTTTATCACATTATACTTTTACAATTATTTTTGTAGTAGCAATAAATATAGTTGCTGTTCTGTTTTCGTTCTTTAAGGTGACTAAGTATGATCAGGTGTAAATTAAAAAAGTATGCAATCATACTTCCGCTTTGTGCAGTGTTTTTCACTATGCTTTGCACATACACATATTTGCGATTTTATAATTATTTTAATTCGGATTATGCTGAGAAGTTAAGCCCAAAAGGTGTTTTTTACAGAGTTGCAGGTAACGGAGATTTTAATGCATCAGGTAATGTTGCTTGCATTTTCATAGTAGTGTTTGTTCTGTTTTTGTTTTACATATTTACCGATGATAATGTAAGTTACATTGTAAGACTGAAATCGAGAGCCTCTTTTGTTACAAGAAGAATTGCTGATTGTGCGGTATTTGCTTTTCTGTTTTCATTTTTGATAGAAGCAGTCAGCGTAGTTGCGGCACTCATCTGCTTTGACATTAACCTGATTTTAGAATCGAATTTTCTGCAATATTCGGCACTTGAACTTTTGACTTTGTTTTTGTTTTATTTCAGAGCAGGACTCGTTATGCTCTCATTCGGAATAATCATTTCTCCAAAAGTTGCTCCAATTATCACCATAGCTCTGATTTTTACAGAGTTTTTTGCAGATGTAGCCTTTATGATAAGCAGGGTATGGCTTCCGTTCAGAGATGCCATAGTGGTGTCAAAACTTATGAACGGCGAAATGGTTCTGTCGGATATGTGGGGCATTATATTAAGAGCATTGCTTATGATGTTTATGCTTATCTTCTCTTCCTACTTTTTGTATCAGAAAAAGGATGTTTTGAGTAATGTTAAAAAGTAAGCTTGTTTTGTCGATAATACTAATTGTTGCGTGCTTTGCTCAATTGTTCAGTTGTGTATTTCAGGGAGATTTTCAAAATGCCTTTATGATTGGTTTAGCCCCAAGCGATTACGGCCTTGAAATTACAAAATTTCTGCCGCTTTTGCTGCCTGTGTGTTTTATTCTCTTCTTTACAAGCGGCTCAATTGAGAACCTTAAACAAGGCTACGGCAAGATGTTGATTGTACGCAATTATTCAAAAACAGTGCTGATTTTAAAGCGTTGTCTTAACAATTTTATAGCATTGATTTGCATTGTTTTGTTCCAGTTCATAATCTTTTTTGTTGCAAGAGAAAGTATGACTCCCGTTGAAAGCGGAACTCTTAAATCTTTGATTATGTACTTTCTGACAATTTTTTCGCTGATAGTTATTCAGTCTTTGCTTGAAATCAGTATTCCTGCACATGTTGTGAACATAGGAATTTTCATCTATTGCTTTATTGCGTACTATTTGGTTCAGAATTTTGTTGACGCACCGATTTGGAAAATGATTCTCTTCCCGAGTTTGATGTTCGGAATGCAGAACGGTGCTGTGTCGGGCGAGAGCATTTACTACGGATACCTGTTATTCATAGTTGCGTTAAATGCTTTGTGCATTTTTATTCTGAATTTGAGATTTAAGAAAACCGATATTTTTTGAGGTGATATTATGGTAGAAATAAAAAATTATTGTAAAAGTATCAAATCAAGACCGATTTTAAATAATGTAAGTTACAATTTTGAGTACGGCAAAATCTACGGAATTTACGGACACAACGGTTCGGGCAAAACTATGCTTTTGAGAGCAATTGCAGGCTTGCTTGTTCCCGACAGCGGCTCTGTTGTGATTGACGGAAAGGTTTTGCACAAGGATATGTCGTTCCCTCCGAGCATAGGCATCGTGATTGAAAATATGAACCTGTTGCCCCAGTACAATGCTTTTGACAATCTGAAAATCCTCGGCAAAATCAAGAAAACCGCCACAGATGAGGACATTACAACAGCGCTTGAGCGTGTTGGATTAAAGTCCGATTTAAAGGTGAAAAAGTTTTCGCTTGGTATGAAACAGAGGCTGAATATTGCTCAGGCTGTGTTTGAAAAGCAGAAAATAATCCTGCTTGATGAACCGACAAATGCACTTGATAATGACGGTGTACAGCTGATTTACAAGCTTCTTAAAGAAGAAAAAGAAAGAGGTGCGCTCGTGGTTATCACAACTCATCACAAAGAGGATTTGGAAGAAATTTGTGATGTTGTTTTGAAAATGACAGAAGGTGAGCTGCATGAAAAGTAAACTGTTTACTCATAAATTTTTCGTTGTTCTTTGCATCTCGGTTGCCGCTTTGCTCGGCTTGTCTTTCCTTGCCAGAGCAACAATCGTAAATAACAGATTTGAACAAATGGCTGTTGACCGAAAATATCGTCTAAAACCTTCTGCCGACGGTCAGTTTTTAATTCAATTTCAAGATGATAAAAACGGAAATTTTTATGCCACTGTCGGCTTGTTTCAGGGCGGATATTACGGCTTGGACGATGCGTATATTCCGACTTCATACGATGAAAATACAAAAATAACCGCTATTGAAAAGGAAGCTTTCAGCGAATTTGATTGTCTTAAAAAAGTTGTTATCCCCAACGGCATTTGTGAAATCAAGGATGACGCATTTAAGGATTCAAAAAATATAACGGAAATTTATATTGCGCCCTCCGTAAATAAGATTGCAAAAACCGCTTTTGACGGCATTGACAACCTTACGATATATGCCGAAAAGGGTTCTTATGCTGAAAAATTTGCGGTTGAAAATAAAATCAATTATAAAAACTATACGACCGAGCCTGAAAATCCGGAGGCTAAAAATACCGATTATTCAAAAATCAGAAACGGTGCGTATTACGGCGAATATTATAATTATGATGTTATCTATGATGACGGCAAGCCCGTGTGCGTAATAACTAAATATAACCCAATGTCGACAGAGGAAAAGCTTGAAATTCCTGCAAATATTGACGGCTTGGATGTGATTTCAATTGCAGATGATGCAATAAATTACGGTGGTGCAAAGGAAACAGTCGTTCCCGATACAGTAAAATTCATTGCCGATAATGCGTTCAAAGAATCCTACTCCCTTGAGGATATCTACCTGACCAAAAATGTGTCCTACATAGGAAAATCTGCCTTCAAAGACTCAAAAGACCTAACAATCCACGCCCCGACAGATTCCTATGCACACACCTTTGCGACCGAAAATAAAATAAATTTCAAAGCTACAGACGATTAAATCTGATAAGCAATGAATAAATCTTTAATTTTACAGCCCTGTACCCATTTGCAGGGCTGTTTTTTGCAAGCAAAGGGTAGATAATGGTACAGTGACCTTTGGTATAATGTTGACAACAGGTTGAAAGACTTATAAATTTAAAAACGCAGGAGGATTTTATCATGGCAAAACAGAAAGCATATGTGCGTATCAACAGTTCTGAAAGATGTTGGTATGAGATTGTTGAGTTCGAGGTTTCGGATGATTTGTATGCAAAAATAAATGAGGCAGTTGAGAACAATATTCCGTTGGCGGATTGCGATTTTGCCGATGAATTGTACGAGCTTGCAGTCAATTTTTCTTGAGTATGACAATGAAAAATACGAAACTTATCGTGTTGACATTACATTCAAAGAAAACGGCATAATTACAGACATAACCATTGATGCAATGGGTTTACAGTATCATGATTTCCGTTCTGATAACTATGCCGAATGTTATCCGAATTACGAATATATCGAAGACGCCTTGCATGATGCGGTGAAAATGTAATCATTTTATGCTGTATTCAAAATTACCCCAAAAAAATCACAGAAAAAATACCCCCTAAAACAACAAAAGCTGAGGATAATTTTCATATCCTCAGCTTTTTTTTGATTTAATCGGTCCATAGTACTGACAATGGGACAATGCTTTGCGTTATAATAAATTTACTATAAATTGCTGAATATGTTGTAATAAAATGTGATATATGATAAAATAAGAGGCGAGAAGACAATAAAAAAGACAACCCTAAGGTTGTCTTTAGTATGTGGTGCAAAGGGGTTTCCACTACCCTACGGCATATTGCCTTATCTTAGAACTCTGATGAATATTGATAAACTTATAAAAAATGGTTTATTGTGTTTGTTTTGATGAATATTGATAAACCTATACATCAAATTTCTAAGCTCTAATTTGATTATAATATTGAAAAATATATTTGTCAATAGAAAGGTGAGAATTATGAAATATATAATTGGACTTGATATCGGAATCGGTTCAGTGGGCTGGGCTGTTGTAAGAAATGACGATGATTGCAAACGATTGGAGGATTTTGGTGTCCGCATATTTGAATCCGGAGAGATCATTGAAAGTAATAAAAATATACGAAAAAGTCAAAGAAGAAGAAAATACAGAGGTATGCGAAGAAGAATTAGGAGAAGGAATCATCGAAAGGAACGATTGAAGAACTATCTTGAAAATATTGAATTTGTAAGTAGGGCGGAACTTTCCGAGTTCTTTGCTAAAAACAATCATGATATTATAGATATACGGGTTCGTGCCCTTGATGAAATGGTGACTCCTGTTGAACTTACTGCGGCATTGTTGCATATAGCAAAGCGTCGCGGATATAAAGCTTTTTACGAGTTGAGTGATGAAAATAATAACGCAAAAGATAAAAAAGCCAAAGAAGAAGAAGAAAAAGATATCTACAAGGCATTAACGAATACTGCAGATGTTATAAAAAATGGTGGTTATCGCTCAATTGCAGAAGCTATAATGAAGGATTCTGAACATTTTTCTGATAAAATTTCCGGAAGATACAAGTATAGAAATATAAAAGAAAAAGATGAAAAGGGAAAGAAAAAATCAGATGGCAAAATAAGTGAAAATGACATACTGTTTCCTACCGAAATGTTTGAAGATGAGGTAAGAAAAATTTTAGGCAAACAGAAAGAATTCTACCCTCAACTTACAGATGAAAGTATAGATAAAATATTTGATATAATATTTTCAAGGCGAGATTTCGAAGATGGACCCGGAAATACTGACGATGAAAACAGACCATATAAGGGCTTTGTTGATTCAATAGGCAATTGCCCCTACTATAAGAATGAAAAAAGAGGACACCGTTATACGGTAATAGGAGATTTATTTGCTTTGGCAAACAAACTTTCTCAATATAAATATGTTGAGAAAAACACAGGCGAAGTAGTAAAACTACCTCGGGATTTGATGAGAAATATCGTGAGTCAGTCCTTACAAAGCGGTAGCATTACGAAAACAAAAATCAATGAACTCGCAAAAGAATTTAACATTGTAATTCTTAATACTAAGACTGCTAAAAATGAAAATATTGCAGATTGTATTAAATACCTCAAAGCTGTGAAGCCAATTTTTGAATCATACGGTTTCGATTGGGATAAATTGATATCGGAGGAATATACAGATCAAAATTCTTTGCTTAACAGGGTAGGTGATACAATATCTTTCAATATAACTCCCAAAAGAAGAATTGATGCTTTAAACAAAATTGATGAACTAAAAGGAAAAGATGAACTGATAAAAAAGCTCTCTAAACAAAATTTTTCAGGAACAGCAAAAGTTTCAGATAAATATATGATTGATGCAATCAATGCCTTTTTTGATGGAACATTAGTAGGTGAATTTCAGGCAAATGTACAACAAGATGAGTTTTCAGTAAGTATAAAAACAGAAAAATTGTTAAAATTAAAACCTTTTGATAATAATAGTGAGTATGCACAAAATCCTGTGGTGTTTAGAGCTATCAATGAAACAAGAAAAGTGGTTAATGCAATTGTTCGAAAATATGGCGCACCAAATGCAATGAATATTGAAATCGCAAGTGAACTCAATAAGAGTTTTGACACTCGTCAAAAAATATCCACTCAACAAAATAAAAATGAAAAGGAACGAAAAAATGCAATAAAACAAATATCATTGATTACAGGTCTTGATGAAAGAGAAATTAGGCCACAGTACATTGAAAGATATCTTCTTGGAGAACTCCAGGGTTGGAGATGTATGTATTCAAATGAAGAAATAACAAATAAGGAAGAAGCAATATTGAATAAAGGAAAACAATATGAAATCGATCATATTGTCCCATTTTCGAGAATTCTTGATGATACACTAAACAATAAAGCTCTTGTTCTTGCAAGAGAAAATCAGAAAAAAGGAGCAAGAACTCCGTTGATGTATCTATCTGCTGAAAAGGAAAAAGAGTTCAAACAGCGTGTCAATAAGTTGTTTAAAGGCAATAAAATCACCGAGAAAAAGTATAGGTATTTTATGCTTGAATCTCTTGTAGGCGAAGATGCTGAAAAAATTCTCGGCGATTGGAAAACAAGAAATCTTAACGATACACGATATATTGCAAAATTTTTGGTTAAGTATTTTAATGATAATCTCTACTTTGCAAGGGAAAAGGGTGACGATAAGAGACCGGTAGTTTATGCAGTCAAGGGTGCAATAACATCATCTCTTCGCAGACAGTGGCTCAACAAAGAAACATGGGGAAGATATGATAAAGGTGAGCTGAAGAAGATAACATATTTTGATCATGCAGTTGACGCAATAGTAATAGCAAACTGTTTACCGGCCTATGTTATTATAGCTGCCGAAAACCACAAGCTTAGAGATATATACTATTCTGCAGGTAAAATTAAAACAGAGGAGTATAGAAAAAGTCTTGACAATTGTGTTGATACCCTAATGAAATATTATGGAATGTCTCCCACTGTTTCAAGAAAATTACTTGAAAAGGTTAAGGAAACACCGTCATTACTGAAGAATATTCGTTTTGAAGTTGAATACCGTGTCCGTGATTACGAGTTAATGAAATATTTCTTTAACTATGATACTAAAGTAGGTGAAGATACTCTTGATCAAATATTTAGAAATGATTTGTACAAAATATATGATCACCAATTTGCAGACTCAATTGAGATGCCGATTGTATCAATTAAGCCTGAAAGAAAATATTCAGGGCAGATGGTTAAGGATGGTTTCATAAAAAAGAAAGATGCAATTTCAGGAAAAAACAGTGTCAAAACTATTGGTGAGAATAATAGTACGGTGTTAAATGATTCACGCTTTTATTGTGTAGATGTATATAGAACTTGTAATGATGAAACAAACCTAAATTTCATTAAATATACCGACTTATTAAAAAGAAATAATCATTTATATCTTCGTTCGGATTATAGATATCCTGATGATTATGCTATGCACGAAATGTACCTTTTTTATGGCGACTACATCGAAATTACAAAGAAAAATAAAATTTGTTGTGGATACTACTTTTCATTAAAGAACAGTTCAAGAAATGAACTGTATATGTCAAAAGGAAATACGAGACGAAAACTTAACAATATGAAGGAAAACGAGGTGTGTTCAATAACTAAAAAGGATACAGTAAAGAAATTTGAAATAGACATACTTGGTAAAAAGCTTGGGGAGGTAAAGAAATATGGCGAACCGTTATCGTTGCTTCCGGAGAAAAATTGAACATAAAGGACAACTGGCTTATAGTATCAAGTGCAGAAGGCGAAAGTAGGGTTCCGGTTTCAGACATATACTCACTTGTAATAGAAAATCGTGCAGCAATGCTTAGCGTAAGTGTGTTGACCACACTTACGCAGGCAGGTGCACATATAATACTTTGCGATGAAAAACATCTTCCGGTGTCTGCAGCATTACCAATTAACACTCATTACAGACCATTTAATGTAATAAAGAAGCAAATTGATATGACATATGAATTTAAAAATTTATTGTGGCAGAAAATTATTGAAAGAAAAATACACAACCGGTATTTATGCTTGAAATACCGTGAAATTAACAAAGAAAAATGTGATGAAATTGATGCGTTATCCAAAAGCGTGAAGCCCGGGGATACAACAAACCGAGATGCGGTTGCGGCACGAAAATATTTTGTTGCATTTGAAAATTGTGATACACTTTTTGAAACACTTACATATAGCAATCGTAAGAATTTAATTGATTTGCCAAACCAAATTATTTTGCAATCAGATAAAAGAATGCGTATAAGATATGCAATAGAAATATATGTAAAATCTCTTGTGTCGGCAATTGAAAATAATTATGAAAGTTATAGTATTTTTTGATTTACCCGTTTCGACAAAAGAGAAAAGAAAGCAATATTCGCAATTTAGAAAAAATCTGATTAAATCAGGTTTTATCATGGTGCAGTTTTCTGTATATGCGAGAACTGTCAGAAATAATGATGATGCAAAAAAGTATTCAAAAATAGTTAAAAGTATTTTACCCCCATCGGGTTCGGTACGATTGCTGATAATAGCCGATCGTCAGTATGATTCTATGGAAATTTTGATAGGAGAAAAGTATGCAGAGGAAAACTATCTTGACAAAAGAGATATCATTGAATTATAATATACTTGTGTTTGAATTGTCAAAACCGCCTACATTCTACAAGATGTAGTGGTTTTGGCTCTCTGATGAATATTGATAAACTTATACCTCAGCCGAAACAGAAAATTGCGTTGAGCCGTTTTGGCTCCCTGATGAATATTGATAAACTTATACTAGCCGAAGAGTTTCAAAAACGGTCTACGGTTTTGGCTCGCTGATGAATATTGATAAACTTATACGAATAAATAATGTCAGCCAACCCTGAATTAGTTTTGACTCTCTGATGAATATTGATAAACTTATACCAACGTAGTAGAAACTCATCTTATTACCGAGTTTTGGCTCTCTGATGAATATTGATAAACTTATACAGCCGTCCGTAATGTCGGACTGTCGGAACGGTTTTGGCTCTCTGATGAATATTGATAAACTTATACCCGCGGAGTGATACTTATCAGAATCTCTTTGTTTTGGTTCTCTGATGAATATTGATAAACTTATACGCAAGAAGGGTGCAGAAGGTATTGATAATAGTTTTGGCTCTCTGATGAATATTAAATTAAAAGAAACAGCTTGTGGAATTCTGTTCTGCAAGTTGCTTTTTTATAACCAAAGAGGAGATAGAGGGACAGCGTTCTTTGGTATAATATAGTGGACAGTTTGGAACATCGGACGAAAATAAAATTTTTTTGCAAATTGCAATAGCAAGTTAAAACAGTTTTTTGTGGATGAAATTGCAACCACAGGCACAAAGCATATGCACATTTTCATTTACTCAAAATCGCCGATTCGCCTTTCAACATTGAAGAACAGATTCCCTGTTGCACATATTGATAAAACTAACGGCAGTGTAACGGAAAATTGTGACTATCTCCGTAAGGAGAGCAAGTGGCAGGGTTCTGATGAGGAACAGACAAACCTTATTGATACTTTTGAAGAGGTTGGTAATGTTCCAAAGCCTGTTGATGAAAATTCTCCCGATATGTCTGCTCTGATTGAAAAAATCGAAAACGGACTCGATACCTGCGAAATTATCAAGCTCCATCCAAAATATGCCTTTAGGATAAAAGAGATTGACACACTCAGGCAAACAGTGCTTGAACTTTTATGCTCATGTTGACAAAACAAGCAAACTGAACATTTCACGCACTCTTGATACAAAGCTGAAAATTGATTTGTAATTCCGTGAATAAATTTTCATTTTTCGGAAGATTTACTGTATTTTTAGAATGGATTTTGCGGTTAAAAAGGTGCGAAAATCCTGATGATTACTGATATCTTGTGCCGTTAATTTTCAAGTCGAAAATCACAATTTTTAGAAAATTTTTAGAAAATCCGAAAAAAGTTGCCGACAGAGAAAACTTCTGCAAAAAGAAAAAGTCTCAAAAACGGCTTATCTAAGCCATTTTTGAGACATCATACCTTGGCAGGGGCAGAAGGACTTGAAGCGGAATGGAGATTTAATCAAATGTTATTTAATCCCCCACACTGTTATATAGTTTTATATTCTGTTTTTGGATTGGAAATCAGATACCCTTGCATAACAGTTTAAATGATAATGTAAAATCATTTTGGTATAATTTTGGTAGAAAAATGGTAGAAGAATTGCCCGCTGAATTATTCTGAAACCGGAGTTTGAATTATGAGAGATACATATCATATTTACCTCACAGCAGAAGAACGCAGAGTTGTTATCAATAGCCTGATTGATTTGAGAAACAACCTTATTTCACAAGGAATGTACACCGATTTAGTTGATGAACTGCTTATTAGAATTTCAAAAGCCAAAGCTAAAAAGATTAAGATTAAGGGGGTTTGACAATGGAGATTACATATACAATGCAAGGCGACTATTTGCTGCCGAACTTAACACTGCCCGAACAGGATAGCCGACCAATCGGCTTATGGGGACAACAACGCCTTCGCTATATCAAACGAAGCCGCCCGATTTTATATACCAACCTGCTCACAAAGTGCAGACTGAATGAATACCTTGCCGACATTGACGAACAGGCGCAGAAGATGTACGACGAGCTTGTGCAGTCTTTTGCTAAAGAAGAAGGCTGCACCGAACAGCTCAAAGCAACCGACCAGTTGCTGTGGGTACGCAAGATGAATAATGCAACCCAGCGAGCGAGAGAGGTTGTGAACGCTGAAATAATCTATAATTAACACAAATGCTGATGTGGTTCTTAATTGAATTACATCAGCTTTTGTTTTTTAGGGGATTTTCTAAAAGCGTATTCTTATTTATCTTTCAGTTCAATCGAAATATCTATTCCAAGTGCATCAAATATTCTTATCAAAGTATCAATCGAAATGTTTTGACGACCACTTTCAATACGACAGATATTTGATCGGTGCATACCGGTGCGTTTAGCTAGTTCCATTTGAGAAAGTCCTTTTTCGAGCCTACCTCAACTATATTTGATATTATCGCTTGACGCTTTTTAACAACATCATCACTTACTTTGATATAAATCACCTCACTGATTTGTTATCATATATGATAACAACATAATGGTTAAACACAAACTTTCTTCATACAGAAATACAAAACTGTAACCGAAAAGTAGAATCATTCAAAAAGATCGACGATATTTGAACTTGACTTTTTTGCGTATCGAAGCGTTTGATAAGCACCGCCGCTCTTATGCGTAACGCAGAAAACGCACAAATCGGAACGGTCAACCATTGCTCTGTTTCGGATTTGAATAGCAGATTTCGGGTGAGCATTAGCGGATTGCTCGCAGACCTCAACAGAATCGTAGTAGTTATCATAGCATTTCCTGTTCTTGATATAATCCGATTTCAGATAAGGCATAACCCAAGTGACAGAGCAGTTGGCTGTATCCAAGTGCTTTCTGCAACGTTGAATTGCAGAGGTAACAAGTTGGTCAAACTCGCCGTCACGTCCGACGAGAAATTCGACATATTCGTGTTCATTAAGCAACTTATCTATTAGCCGTTCAATCCTTTGTTCAACTATCCTAAAATCATCTATCTGACGATGCCCGAAAAAGCAAACCGTATAAACTGAAAACATAATAATCTCCTTTGTGGGATATATCGTAAATTATAACACATAATCTTTATAATTGCGATATATCCCACACGATTTATCGCACATTTTTGTAGAATTGAATTACGATAAATCGCAAAGGAGAAGGCTATGAGAACAAAAGAAGCTGTTGCGCAGCGCATTTTGGAGCTGTGCCGTGAGAGAAACATTGCTGTCAATGCCCTTGCAAATATTTCAGGCGTGTCGCCGTCAACCATATACAGTATGCTCAATCAAAAGAGCCGGAATCCGGGCGTGGTGTCCATCAAGAAAATCTGCGACGGTTTGGAAATCACTGTTCGACAATTCTTTGACAGCCCGCTGTTTGATGAAACCGAACAAGAGATAAAATAAAACGAGCGTGTAAGCAGGAGTTGATTCTGCTTACACGCTTGTTGTGTTATTTTAACTTTTTCAATGGGGCTAATAATACTTCATAAGCATATCTATATACATTTTGGGAAAGAGCATCCGGAGTAAAATCGCCGTGTGCCAGGCAACAGCGAAGCATATACAATACGGTAATGATAGCTCTGCTTATCTCTTCAATATCTTTAATAAAATCATAATTGCCTATTTTTATAACATTTGAGTTGTTTGGGCTAGGATGTATGCATAAGACATTTTTCCTATGATAAGGAATTAACTGTCTGTAGCAACTAAGAACAGTTTGTTTTTGTGTAAAGGTTAATGAATTATAAGATGATTGTTGTGATAATTCGTTTTCATCAAAGCCTACTTGTTCATATCGAAACACTTCACTCTGATCTGACAATTTTTGAATAATAGTTATTAGTTTTCCGTGCTCTCTCTTACATACATAGTGATAAGTATAGTAATCAAACTGGTGCAGATTATTAGTGTTCTTTATTGGCACTTCTGCAAATGAGATAATCTGAGCTACACCAAAGTATTCTTGAGAAGTTATCGAAGACGCCAATAATGATTCGTGTAGTTTGGCTAAGCTACTTTTAAATGAATCACTTTCTGTGCCGGTATTAGCCAAAAGATTATTTATGTATGTCTTAAAGCGGTTGGTGTGTTCAATGATATACTCAATACATTTTCTATCAGTACCCAATGGGATTTCACCGCTGAAATTATACCAGGCATTAAATGCTATCCAAGCCTTCATAAATGCTGAATAGTAATCAACTTTTATATCTGCTTGTTCGATCCAATCTTTATAGCCGGGCATTTTATACACCTCACTTTGCAAAAATCACTTCATTATCCATTATTTCAAGTGCCTGTTGTTCCAACAGAAATGCTTCATACCGTTTTTGATTTGCTTCTAATGCTAAATTGTTGATTTGTTTTTGTACATCTTTGTTTTTGAGTAAAGGAATAGCAATTTGACTAACGTGGTTATCATCAATTTCATCGACAACAGAACCGTAAGTAAAGCGTTTGATTAATACATTACCATAATCAGATGCAAGAAAAACATTCAGGTAACCAGCTATCTCACTAGAAGAAGGAACAACTCTAATAATATGTTCGCTTGTAACCCAATGCTCCCAATGCTTTGGTACCATTGTAACTTTACCAATCGTTCCACTACGAGTAATAAGAGTGGTGTTTTCTGATATTTCTAATTCTTTTATAATTCTTGTATTATGTTTTGAGTTTGATAAGTATTTTTTGTTTGTTGGATCCAACTCCCATAACTGTTTTCCGCCAATAAACACTCTACCAAATCCCTCATCAACATAAACTCTTTTGAATCTGCCCGGAAGAATAATATCAGAACTAATTCGTTCATCACCAACTGTTGTAACTTCTTCGGCATATTTGCGTAGATGATTAACAATCGCATCCACGATAGGTAAGTGATACGAAGCGTCTACACGACCGGCTAAATTACTCAGTTTAACGCTAAATGCATTTACGTTTGCAGAATTTTTTATATTATTTTGTTTGAATTCGCTTATAGGAGGCAACTTCAATTCATCAATAAGTAAGGTTGTCGCTTGGTCAATTAATTCGTTTGATTCATCACGCAATTTGAAAGATTCGACAATAAGATTATGTATTCTTTCTTTGATTTCCTTTGGTGCATCAGGTATGGGAATGGTGGCAAGGTGCTCAGGTTCTATATGTGTAATAACAGCACCATAGCTATTAGTAAGTAAAATTTTATTACCCACTTTACTTTTTAAATATGTATAGACATACCCTTGATCTACTGTGTTTTTACAGTTGATTCTTAAAAGGTCATGACTGAATATTTTATTTTTTAAAGTATCTGATACATAAGACACCTTTCCTATAGTACCAGAGCAGGTCATCAAAATTTGCCCTTTTTTAACACGCAAATTTTCTATATTAGTTTTAGTCAAATGGGAAATATATCCATCCGGTTTTGGCTTAATATCAACTATTGTGGATGGCTGATATATTGGAAAATCTGAATGTTCAAGCCATATACGTTTAAAACGAGCACATGTATAAGATGTCGTTAATCCATTTTCGCCTCCTATAGTTGCAGAAGGAAATTTTGAGTTTTTAATAATTTGTCTGGCCTGCTTTGCCTCTACATCGAAAACACTTGCTTCAAGACGTTTACCACGAAAAATAACATCAGACAAAGACACTGAACACCATTTCAATGGTATATCATTCGTTTTAACGTCAATAGTATTTTCATTATCTAATTTGTGTGCCAAATTACTGTTTACCACGCTATACCCTCCTGTTGCTTCCATTTTGCGAAAATCTCGGGAACATCAGGTGTTTGGTCATCCTCAACTTTCTTTTTTTGCTGATGAGATATAGTGCGTTCGCCGGTACCTGTATCTCCCAGCACAAGAACGCTGTTAGTATCCGGAACGAGTATTTCGTTACCCTCTTTATCTCTCTTAAAAATTGGATTTCCTCGTTTATCGTGCCCCACTTTTTCAACCATAGCCATAAAGATATTATAATCAGCCATTTTTCCTGATTTTTCCTCTGAATCTTTCTGTTGCTTCGTTTTCTTTTGTAAGAAAAGAACAGATGTCTGCGTGCCGTTACGAGGCTGAAAAGTATCAACGTGAAGATCGACACTGGCAACGATTCGATGATTTTTAATCAGCCACTCTCTGATGTAGCCTAATCCCGGTGAACCGAGAATCGAATCAGGCAAAACAATACCCATTCTTCCGCCAGGGACAAGCAACTGAGTACAACGTTCAATGAACAGAATTTCAGGAGGGACAGACGATTGCAAACGTTCTGTCATCGTCCATTTGTTATTTGCTTTATCATTATCCCAAATGTGCGCTAATTCAAATTGCTCAAGTACATTTTTGTCTTTAACCGGAATTTTGCTTCCAAAGGGCGGGTTAGTTACGATTACGTTGAAAAATTCCAAGGTGGTGTGGTTTCTTATATCAGATTTCTTTACACCAAGCGCTTCTGCAAGTTTTGTTTTGAAGTCATCGCTCCACTCGTGAGGCGGTAATAAAGAGTTGGTTTGCAAAATATTACCGCTTCCATCGTTATTCATAACCATATTCATTTTGGTAGCTTTTACAAGATCGGGATTTATGTCAAAGCCAAAGAAATTGGTAGCAGCCATTTCCGATATTCTATCTTGAAAAGCTCTGACAGAATCGCTATCCCAATCTTTTCTTTCACATCCAATATCCTTAGAGAAATCTTTTTCAAGCTGTGCTATAACGTGTGTCATAGCGGTTACAAGAAATCCGCCGGTTCCGCAGGAGCTGTCCAAAACCTTCTCATCAATTTGGGGATTAATCATTTCCACAACCATTTTCATAACATTTCTCGGCGTGAAAAATTCTCCTCGATCACCTCGAAGATTAGCGCCTACAATTTCTTCATAGGCTTTTCCTTTGATATCAATGTTAGTATTTAATAAACTATATTTTTGAAGTTCGCTAACAATATAAGCAAGACTACGGGGAGAGAGCTTTATTTCATCATTGGCATCGAAAATCTTTCCGTGTTTTCTCTTGACTCTTTCAAAAATCTTGGAAATTCGTTTTCTAACCGTAAGCTGACCATCAGGATTGGAACGTTCTTCGGAGGTGGTATAAAACTCCAACGGCTTAGGAATATTACGCTCATCTTCTATTTTGCAGAAAATAACCTTTAATAGCTCAAAAAAGGCAGGCTGCTTTTGCAAGCCGTCATTGACGTGAATATGGTTATGGCAGGTTTTAAACACAAAAAGAAGATTATCATCATAGGCGTTCTTCAGCGAAGACCTTTTAGGACGGTTAATGTCATCCAGATTGCCGTCGGCAGAAGGAATGTCATTGTAATCCATAAAAGCAAGATTGCCTTTATCATCAACATATTTGTGAAAAACTTCTTTTTGCTTTCCGTTAGTCCACATACCCCATTCGCAATTAGGACAAGCTGACATATAGGATTTCAATTGTTCAACGCCGTCTTTTGCATTACGAGCGTCAACTGTTTCTTTCTTACACTCGATGATTAGCTTAATATTATTTTGAGTTTGCTCAATATCTGAATTATCAAAAATAACAATATCAGCACGAGGTTTTCTTGAACCCAGTTGCAAAGTGTACTCAATTCGGATTTGTTTAGGAGAATACTTGTGCTCATTAACAAGACGCTTTTCAATTGTCTGTCTAACGTACTCCTCCGGTGTGTCATTGCGGAATTTTCCGTCAACATAGTCACAAATCTTTCCTTCCGGAATTACAATAACTTTTGTTTCAGGCATATTATTTTCCTCCTAAAATTTTTCCAATCATTTTTTCATAAGCTGATTTATCGGTCAAATAAGCTTTGGCAGCTTCGTTAAAAAAGTCAACAAGCTTTCGATCGTTTAAAGCCAGTGTCCCTTTTAACTTACTGTGCATTTCAGGTGTAAGACGGACTTGTACCTGTTTTGTTTTTTCATCCACTGACTTCACCTCAACTTGATATCAAAATATCTTGATATAATGATATCATTTTAATGCTGATTATTCAATTTCAAACAGAGACTTTTTTTGTAACAATGAATACAATTTCGTAAAATCTTTTATGAATTAATCTTCTGCTTTTCAGCAGGCGTTATTTTTTGCAAAAAATTTTTGAAACAGACTTAAAAAATGACCTTTCCCATTGGGTATAGGTGAAGGGGCAAATATTTTTATAAATATTTTTCTCGATATGGTGTATATTTTGCAGGACTTTTTTTGCATTAAGGGTGAGGGGATAATTCTTTATCGAATACATCTTTTTATGAACAAGTGAGGATAAAATTTTAGTTTGGGGTTGTAAAATACCCCTTCCCATTCCAAATAAGTGAAGGGTTTTTGAAAAAGTTTCAAAAAAGACTTCAAAAATGACCTCTCTCATTAGGTATAAGTGAGAGGAAATAATTTTTTCTCAAAATGGGGTAACAAAATCCGCTTCTCAGTGGGTAATAGTGAAGGGATATTAAAAACTGAATATTGCACAAAAACAACAAAGATAAAAAAGTTTCCTGATTAGGGTTCGTTTTGTCCTCTCCCAGTGGGAACAAGTGGAGGAGTTAATTTACGACTCGTCGTACTGCACAAAACCAAGAGATGATTTTGTGCAAGTCAACAAAACATTGAGTGCTACCCGTAAAAACATACCTTACCGCTCCTTACTTAGTGAAGGAAGTTTCAAAAAAATTGAATTTCGGGTTTACTTTTGACCTTTCCCATTTCCTTATATATGGAGGGCAAAATCAACAATGCATAATCAACAAAACCGAAGAGCCCTTTTGTAAAAGAAGCAGATTTTCAAAAAACTTTTTGAAAAGGCTTATAATTTCCCTGATTTTTTTGCGTATAGGGTGAAGGGATATTTAGAAAGGATGTGATACCCGCCGAAACAAATCTACAACTGAATAGCTGCCAAGCGAAGGATAAACCGCCACGACCTCTACGGAGCGAGCGCAGCCGGAAGGCTGACGGCACAGCGTCGAGCAGGATTGCCTGTCAGGAAAGTACGCTTTGGCAGTGCCGGCAACAAATACAGTTTGATGTCACGCTTTTTAAGGCTTACAAGCCGCTCATAATGCGCCCTCTGAGCGACGAAACGCACGAAGAAGAGTAATTATATTAGCAGCTGCATTTTCGGACTTAATAAGCGTGACAGGAAAGGAGGCCAAATGCTCATTGAAATTAAGGCAGGACAGTTTCGGAAGATCAGTCGCTTGGTCAGACGGGAGTGCTGCAACTGTATGGACGGCAACTGTTTGTTGCTCGACGACGGCGAAACGCATACCTGTGTGCAGTTGATTTCCAAGTATCACATCTTTTGCAACCATTTCAAGGACGCTGTGCTTCCTCTCGACAAGGAGTTGTATCGGGAGCTGATCTTTGGCAACGATTACAAGCGCTGCCAAAGCTGCGGTTCACGCTTTTATTCCAAGGCTCGCAATAAACGCTACTGCAATCAGTGCGCCGAACGAATCAAACGGCAGAAGGCAGCCGAACGCAAGCGCCGTCAGCGTGAGCGGCAGAAGCAGCTCCTATATATAAATAACTAAATAGACAAATAAAAAAATAACTAACCGAAAAAAAGAAGTTTACCTTAACACACCTACCTATATAGGCGGCGAATTTATCTTTTTTCGGGAAGTGGAAAGGAGAACCAAATGAACGACAACGCAAAGGTTTTTTCGCTCATTGAGATGAGAGAAATGATGATCGACACCTCGGGCTATCAGATGATGGAGGAGGTCGGAGAGTTCACCGGAACGCTTGAAATGAAAGCGCAGGGACACAAGAAATCCATCCGTATTTTCATCACGCTCGACGACGGAAGGAAAATCATCACACCGATTTTCTGGTGGCAGACTTACCTCGGATTTTACTATATGCCAATCGGTACGAAGCTCCGACTTTTTTATTCGGAAAGTAGTCTGAACAAAATCTATCTCGAGAAGGTGGAAGTCATTGGACAGGAATAATGAAGCTAAGTTGAAAGCGGATTTGATTGTAGCCGAAGCCTTGCAAAAACCTGACAGTGAAGGCTATCCGAAGTTGACCGAGGAGCATCCGTTTTTCGGAAGGCTAAGGCGTTTTATGGATGACAAATCGCACTGGCTCGGAACGGCTACAGATCTGCTTAACGCTATGAACGATACCGCTACGTCGCCGAATACAGTTACGAAGCTGCTCAATAAGTTTTGTATCGACCTGTATTTCAGTGACGGTATTGATGTATGTTTCAGACGGACAAACCGAAAGAGAATCATCGAGCTCTACCGTTATCGGCGCAGTGAAAAACGAGAATAGCGTGACAGATTTGTTGACAGTTCAGGGATGAATGATAAATCTTAGCAAGCAGTGTGTTTGTACTCCCAAACACGCAAGCTTCGGAAACTGTGCGCAGTCTTAGCAAGCAGACCATTCATACTCCCAAGGGAGTTGAACGGTAGTTGCCGAAGCTTAGCAAGCATACTGTTTTTACTCCCAACGGAGCAAAAGCAGTGCAGCTTGTTAGGGAGAACCCTAATACCCCAAACAGGAAGGAGAAAGAAATGAGCAACAGAATCAAAAAACAATTTTGGTTTACACCGGAGGAAGAGGCTGAATTCAGAAGAAAGGTTGCTTTGACGGGCTTGCCGCAGTCAAGCGTCATCAGAATGCTAATCAAAGGCTATGAGCCGAGAGAGCGACCTGACGACAGATTTTTTCAGGCGATAAACTCAATTAATGAAATGATCCACACAGCACAAAAGCTTTTGGAAAGGTCGTGCCAACTCGGTGTTGTTGACAAGGATACCGTCGAGCTTGAAATAAAACGCTGGGCGTATTTTATCAGCAATATTGAGAGTGAGTTTTTACGACCAGAGAAAAGTCCGATCAAGTGGAAGTAGAGAAAGGAGAACACTTATTGAAATATCAAACAACAGAGAATGTTCAAAGCATTCCCATCAAAGAAATACAGCCGTTCCGTAATCATCCGTTCACCGTGGCGGACAATGAGGATATGGCGAAGATTGTCGAAAGCATCGGCAAGGTCGGAACGATCACGCCGTTGCTCGCCAGACCGTTGCCGGACGGCGGTTATGAACTGATTTCGGGACACCGCCGCTTGGAAGCCTGCCGCAAGCTCAGGCTTGATACTATACCCGTGATTGTCAGAGAAATGACGGACGATGAAGCGGTGATCGCTATGGTTGACGCTAACCTACAGCGTGAGCATATCTTGCCGAGCGAAAAAGCGTTCGCTTACAAGATGAAGCTGGAAGCGATAAGTCATCAAGGAAAAGCCTGTGGACAAGTTGTCCACAAGTCAAGAGATACTGTTTCCAACACCGACAGCGGAAGGCAGGTGCAGCGATACATTAGACTGACGAAGTTGATTCCGCAGCTTTTGAAAATGGTTGACGAAGAACGCATCGCCTTCAGCGTCGGAGTTGAACTGTCTTATCTGTCCGAATATGAACAACAGGATTTGCTTGAAGCGATTGAGTTAGAGGACAAAACGCCCTCGCTCTCACAGGCGATCCAAATGAAAAAGCTCTCGCAATCGGGCAGACTTGACAGCAAAATAATTGAAAGAATTATTTCGGAGGACAAGCCCAATCAGCGAGAGAAAATCAGCTTTCAATATGACGAGCTGAGTAAATATTTTCCAAAATGCAGTCCGCAGGAAGTTCAACGGCGAATGATGAAGCTGGCGCAAGCCGACTATCAGCGCCGTGTCCGAAACAGAAACAAGGAAGCGAGGTGAAAGCTATGGCTGAAAAGGTTTATGAAATGTTTACCGAATATAACGACGTGGTAACGGTCGAGGAGGTTATGGAGATGCTCCATCTCGGCAGAGTAACGGTTTACAATTTGCTGAAAACCGATAAAATCCACACACTGAGAGTCGGCAAAAAATATGTCATACCCAAGAAAAGCGTGATAGATTTTCTTGCCGCATAAGATTATTTGATTTGCACATTTGTTAAATGAGAGCCCGTTGTGTTATTCTTTATACACAGCGGGCTTTTCTTCCAAACGAAAGGTGCGAAAAAATGAATATAGAAATGTTTACCGAATACGATGATGTTGTATCTGTAGCAGATGTCGCTAATATGCTTCACATCAGCAAGGTGACTGTCTACGATTTATTGAAATCAGGCAGGATTTTTACGCTGAGGGTTGGCAAGCGGTACATCATTCCGAAGAAAAGTATAATTGATTTTCTGACGGTCACAACAAGCGGAAAGCGAGGTGAGAGCGTTGGATAAATCAAAAGAGATATTTTCGGAGTACAGCGACATAGTAACCGTTGATGAGGTTATGAAAATGCTGCGCTTAGGCAAGAATACGGTATATAAGCTCTTGAAGGACGACGAGATAATGAATGTCAAGGTCGGAGCAAGATATGTTATTCCGAAACAGAGCGTCATCAAATTTGTATCAACCACAAATCGCAAATCTTAAGAAAGGAAGGCTTACATTGGAAGGAAGCTTAATAATAAAAGGCAATTACTACTATGCCAAATTTCGTGTCAACGGCAAACAGAAAATGATTGCCACGAAGATACCCGTTAAGGGTAACAACAAACGCCGTGCAATTGAGAAGATGAAAGAAATCATTGAGAGCTACAAGGATATCAACCTTGAATGCGACGATGTTCTCTTTACCAACTTTCTCGACAAATGGCTGAAAGGTATCAAGGGAATCATAAAGCCCTCTACGTGGGAATCTTACGACAAGACCGTGAGCGGCAAGCTAAAGCCCTATTTTGAGCCAAAGAGATACAAGTTCAAGGATATGAAGCCGGGGGTTTTTACCAAGTATTTTGTGTTTCTCTCTCAACACGGCAAGTCAAACGGCAAGGGCGGTTTAGGATATAAAACGGTCAAGAATATCCGTGGCGTGCTGTCATCGGCGTATGAATACGCTCTTGAGAATCGCTACGTTAACGAGAATCCGGTATTAAGGAGCCGTATGCCGTCATTTCCGCACAGCATCAAGAGGGACGTACCCGAGTACAACGCACAGCAGGTCAGGAAGCTCCTGCTTTACGCTAAAGAGCACGAGAGCCATATCTACATATTCATGCTTCTCGCTCTCTATACAGGGCTGAGAAAGGGCGAATTGCTCGCCTTAACGTGGGAGGATATAGACTATGACAAAAAGCTCCTGAACGTCAACAAAAGCAGAACAGGCAGCCGCAAGAACGTGACAATGCAAATCACAACGCCAAAGACAAAGAGCAGTAACCGCAAAATTCCGATAAACGATTTTGTGATCGGAGAGCTGAAAGCCGAAAAGCAACGGCAAGAAGAATACTCCAAACTGCTTGGCAACGGCTACGACAAAAGCCACGACTTCATTGTGCGCACCGTTCTCGGAAAGCCGTATGTCAATCTCAGTGCAATCAATAGAGTTGTAAATCGTCTGACCGAGAACGCCGGCTTACCGCATTGTACAATTCACGGCTTTCGCCATTCAGTGGCGAGTATCCTTGACGACAACGGCGTGCCGATTCAGGACATTTCCGTTTTGCTCGGTCACGAAAGCGTAAACACCACCGAGAGAATTTATATCAACCGCCGCAAGACCGCAAAGGAGGCGACGATTAACACTCTCGACAGCGCCATAAATTTGAACATCGCATAACGATGGTAGAATTTTTGGTAGAATTAAAAGAAGAAAGGCTTCGGAAATCGCTTTCCGAAGCCAAAAATCACTGGCAGGGGCAGAAGGACTTGAACCCTCGGCACGCGGTTTTGGAGCGACGAAAGTTACTGTTTAAGCCGTTTTATAGGTAGTTAAACTGTAGAAATCTATCCCTGACAGTGTTATAAAAAATGAGTAAAAGTAGTTTTAGAACAAATAATTTGTAGAATTATTGTAGAAAGAGACCAACCATAACGATTATACATTATTTATGAGAAGACAATAAATA
>ERZ1034920.397-NODE-397-length-35520-cov-38.942930_pt1 | contig 35520 bp, 40 predicted proteins | sample MGYA00520688_ERZ1034920 | MGnify/ENA primary metagenome ERZ1034920 (study PRJEB33766, sample SAMN09781785) | gut metagenome | biome: gut microbiome | host: Homo sapiens | place: Madagascar | study: EMG produced TPA metagenomics assembly of the PRJNA485056 data...
ATTATATTTTCACAATCTTTTTGTGAAATAAAATCAAAGTCATCACTATTATCAAGCCATCTTATAATTTTATCTATCTTTTTTTCATTATTTTGACAGCAATTATATCCAGAAATAGCTCTATTTCCAGTTTTATAATGATACTTTCTTCCACATGTTTTACAATATATGTCAACTGGCTTCGTAATTGCTGTATATCCAATAATTTCAAAGTTACAGTCTGAATGTGCTTGATAAAAACGTTGATAAAATTCGTTATATGAAATTTTTTTTGCCATTATACTTTCTCCATCTTTTAGTGCTGATTATCCATTTTTAGTTACTTAGGATATTTTCCATATAACCATCTATTTTTTTGTTTCTGTTTTCACAACTTTCTAATAATAAGATTATACAGGAGTTTTATAATCTTGTAAAGTAAAAATAGCTTTAGGATTTCCCAGCTTCAAAATTTTCTTTATGCCCTAAAAGTCAAGGCCGTTCATATTACTCTTTTGTTTCCAAAAGTATGGACTATATCTTAGCGGAATTACCGCAATATTCATTTCCAAACACGTATCAATAGCATTTGTACTCCACCGATTCGTGGATAGTCTCTACAGGATATATTCCCACGGTATTAGCATACTCAATTCAGCCTTCACCGTTAGCCTATAAAAAATAGACCTTGCTGATTAGCAATAAAAATATAACAGGCAACTATGTCTACCAATGTTCTCAGGAGCGTCTTTGGTAACTGATTCAATTGTCGCAATTTGCGCGGCCAATTGGTCCATATTTACGCCAACAGTATTTGCTGTTGAAGCAGCCTTCTGCGACGCAGTAGCTAATTCTTTTACATCAGCCGCAGATACGTTTGCTACTTCTGCCCAAGAATCCAAAGCCTTAGATAAGGCTTCCATGTTTTGGTCCATACCGTAAGCGTTCATGTAAGCTACGATTTGGTCTGATGTTACATCACTTGTTTGTCCAGAAGCATTAGCAAGTTTGATAGATAATTCAGATAACTGCGTGGCTTGCGGAAGGTCGTACCCAGCCTGTGAGAAGACCTGTGAACCTTCTGTTACAGCAACCGTAGTGCTACCTAGACTTTTAGCTACCTCATTGGCTGTTTTAGCATATTCATTCATCTGCTCTCTTGAATAATCAGTAACCATCATGATATTGGTCAACGAAGCATCCAAATCTTTCACATATTGAGCAGCATTGTGAACACTATTCATCATTTCTTGGAAACCGCTAGCGATAACACCCCAACGGACAGTATTTCCAAGAGTACTCATCATCTTGTCAGTTGTTCTACTAACAGTCTTTATTGTAGTATCAACTTTTCCAAGAGAGCCAACAATGCCATTGAAAGCTTTATTGCCTACAGCACCAGCAGTGCCAAAGGCCCCTTGTAGCTCTCCTAATGAAAGCCTTGCGCTTTTCAAAGAAGAAGTAAGTTTTGACATGTCAAGCATGCCAATCTTATTATTATAACTACCTTTCAAGATAGTGCTTAGTTGATTTATTTTCCTCTGGGCATCTGAAAAACTTTCATCACTTATCAAATCTAAATTACTCAATTTGATAAGCTCATTTTGTACCATCTTTAGCTCAGACTGTAACTTTGAAATACCACTACTGTCTAATGTTGTACGAAGATTGTATTCAACACTTGAGCTATACTTGCTAATAATACTCACATCCTTTCTACAAAATTAGAGCTAGTGATGTTTCAGAATCACAAGCTTCCTTATATCTCCAGTAGGTATAAAAAAAGAGCCTACTTGACTCTTTCAAAGTAGGCTCTAAAAAATTATCGGGATATGCCCTATTCAAAAACATCACTTGCTACTTTTTCTCCAGTAGGAACAATAGTGATATTATTATTCATTCCCCACTTATCAGCAATCTCTAGAACATTGCTAATACCTTCTTGCTGAGAAGTCTTCTTTAGCTGATTCATCGCGTTTTGAATGACGTCACCGCTAAATTCTTGAAGATTATTTAGCAAACCTCGCGCGGAAAGCGTATAAGCGCAATAATCATCAAACCAAACTTCGCCAATATCCGCAATCTTATTTAGCTCTGCGGCATATTCATCCATCATCTTGTCAACTACGCCTTCTGAAATAATCTTATCCCAAGCGTCATTGATGTTCTTGGCCGCAATGCCTACAAGTTCTTCCTTGTCTTCTGGATAAAGAATGATTGCGGCAAAGACATATAGAGCACGCTCAAAGATAAATTCATTCATAAAGCCATTGTCGTAACTAGCATCTGCCGCAAATGATACAATATCATACATATCTTGAGTAGATAACTTGCGGGACTTCTCAAAATCAATATCAATCATATTTACTCCTTTTGTCTCTTATAAATATATTAGGATTATATCATATAAATATATTTTTGTCAACTATTATTTGAACAAACTCATAAGAGTTTGAGTATTTCTTATTGTCATGTCTATCTGAATTTTAGTAGCATATAGTTTATCAGACACGGAATTGAATAATTTAGCAGAACGCTCATTCGCGATAGTGGTATTTGGCTTAGAACCTTGCCACACATTCATTGCGACATATGGTGCTCGTGACAAAGAGCCTTTATTCCATTTTGATAAGCTTACTTTAGAGCTAATATTAGCGCCATTATTGGACATTCTTTCAACTAGAATATCTTGAACAGTGGCAATTCTATCTCCTAATACCATGAAAGTTGCTCTGTCCTCTTGGGAAATTCCAGCTAAAGCATCAAGAAAAGCTAAGTCATTCAAAGTATCTTTTATTCTCTCCCACCAATTGTCATGAAGAGGTTCATTCCCATGAGCAACAAGCATTTGATATACAGTAAATAATTCATCAGAACTAAATCCTGCTTCTCTCGCTAATAAAGTAAGCAAGGGAGTCCCACTCTGTAATCTAATACTAGCACTTTGTACGCCGTTAGTGGACTTTATAAGTCCTTCTCCATCTTTTACAGTGAATGTAACGCCAGCCCGCACGCCATTTTCTGTGACATAAAAACCATTATCAGCCTTGCTTGTCTTTACAGATAAACGAGATTTAGATACATTGATTTCCTTCAATGCCTGTTCAAATATTTTATTATTTTGTGTAATAATATCTATACTAATCCCATTGTGAATATTTCCTAAATGCTTATTTTCAATTTTTAGATTTTTGTTCATTTCTTTCATGACTTTTTCAGCACCAAGCAATGAACCATATACTCTTGTTGTCTCTGCGGCGCCAAATTTTATATTATCCATTGAAGCATTTATTTTATTTGAAATCTCATTCAAAATATCGCTCTCACCAGATACAGTATGTCTAGTTTGTGCTCTTCTCTTTGAAGAATCGCCATATTGAACCAAGGCTCTTTTGATTGGCAATCCTTCTCCTTGAAAATGTTTTAGTGCGTAAGCAGCTGCCGCAATCTTCCTATAAGATGTTGTGATGCCAGCTTGTGCTTCAGCAGAACCTTTTCTAACTTTGAAAAACTCTCCGTTCTCATTAGAAAGAATATCACGCAATAATTTTTCACATACTTTGCTTTCTTGATTGCTAGTCAAACCACCTTTAGAAATACCACTTTTAGCCGCATACTCTCTAACAATAGAAGCTTGTAAATCAGCTAAATTAGAATCAGTAGGTTTCAACACTGTATTCAAAAAATTCTCTAATGCGTTTGTATATTGAGCAATACTATTATTGGCCGCACCTAAATCAATGCTTTTAGCAGCCGCAATTGCTTGCTCTAATGGAAGCATCTCTAAATCTCCAGGAGGTTGAGATTGATTCTGCTCCATATCTACATATTTTTTCAATTCATCTCTATATAGACCCGCATCATATAACTTTCCCAAAGTTTGTGCGGACATACCACTCGCACTTGCCGCATTTATTTTATTAGATTGTGCTTTCATAAAATTACTATATTGACTAGCTAGAATTTGTCTCTTGGAAATATTATACATAGCACTAGCAGATGCTAATACATCATCATCTATATTAGCAGACCAATAGTGTAAATATCCTTTATCTTTTCTATGAACCTGTGGTTGATAGGTGTTACCACCAGAATTTCTATTTTGAACTCTAAATACGCTCATATTCACCTCCTTCTATATAAAAAAAGAAGGGAGAGAACATAGTTCCCTCCCTTCATGTCTTATCAATATTTATTCTTGTGAATCAAGAATATCTTCCATATTGATTGAGTCAGTTACAGATTCGTCTTCTGTAACTACGTCACTGTGAGTATCCGCCACAGACTCTTCTTTAGACGTTGTGGCTGTTATTCCCCCGCTACTTCGGTAAAGACAGACTTTGTATACCAATTAGCGATTTCAGAGTCGTTCCTGCGGCCCTTGTGACCCATTACATTTTTGTCAGTGTAATTGTGGGTCGTATCAGTCTTGTCAATAACCTGTAGGACTGCCATCATCTTCTTCTTCCTGTTGAACTTAGTATAAGCAGGGAAGCAATCGATGGTGAATGTAACATTTTGTTATCTTATAGTTTCCTATAAGTTCAGACTATATCTTCATCTCTAAGATAGAGAGTTTTCCACTTCGCTTATTATAAGCTACTCCATAAAGGATAGTCGTTGAACGTATATTCGTTCGCTGCTGATTACCAGCTAAGGCTTCCAGCAATTCAAAAAATTATTTTTCCGCGCATCACTACGCGGCCACCCCTACATTCATAATTGAGGTGGATGGGTCCAGTTATCTTTACGTATTTTTATTATACGTACTACATAAATAGTAGCTTATAGTTTCCTATAAGTTGAGACTATATCTTCATCTCTAAAATAGAGAGTTTTCCGCTTCGCTTATTATAAGCTACTCCATAAAGGATAGTCGTTGAACCAAATAAATTGGCTGCTGATTTTCATTTTACAGAATCCCAGCAATTCAAAAAATTATTACATGCTTATTACTAAGCAGCCAGGCAACCTATTTTACCTGAATTGGCCATGCTGAAAGTAAAGTTACTCTGGATTTTACCACGAGGAACAATGAACTCAGCAGGTAGGTCTACACCAGTAGCTTCATCACGGAATAGCGTGGAAGCTTCGATGTAGTAGTAACCAGCAAAGTTCTCTGCATCAATTTGCATTTCCATGGCTTCTTCGTAATGGACTTCATAACAGTCAATACGAACAGTATCACCAACATTTACATCGCCATCTTGACGGTCATCACCCGGGGAATCAGCCTCAAGCTCAAATACGATAGTCTTGTCAGCAGCTTCAATTTCGCCGTGAGTACCAATCGTAGCATCCGTAGTGGCACCAGCTTCGCCAAGAATCTTTACCTGAGCTTCAGTAATAGCAGATAGGTAATTAGCCTGAGCGCCAGCGCTGTCAAGAGTGACAGGGTAGATTGGGGCTTCCTTCGTAACGATTAGAGTTGCGCCATTGCGGTCCTCATTCGTTAGCTTGCAAGCCTTCTTACCGCCAATAGTCTCTACAACCATGTCGTAAGTTGTATGGACATAAATTGGATTCTCAGTAACGCCGTCAGCCTTCTTGCGGCCCCTAACAAGGCCAGCACCAGATAGCATGGCAAAGCTGACAGGAGACATTAGAGAATCTTCGAGTGTGAGAGTAAGAGTCTTCTCACCATCCCCGTCTTTCACAATATACTTTTATTTATATGTATATCCTAGACTATCTCTTCATCCTTTTCATAAAAGGAGTATATCTATTCGAGTAAGTTATTACTCTACTGCTTCCGCATAGTCGTTGAACCAAATAAAATTGGCTGCTGATTGTCTTGTGTATACTCAAGAGTTCCCAGCAATTAGATATATTTTTCATACATATTACTATGTAAGTGGGCAGGATGACTTTTCTACCCAATTAGTCGTGGATTCATTATATTCCATATAGTTCATTACTCTATATGCGTTTACTAACTGCTATATGTTACCATATAGTTTAGACTATATCTTCGTTTCTCAACGTCTCTCGTTTCGGAATCATTTGATTCTACTTCACATAGGAATAGTCGTTGAACGTTTTTTGTTCGATGCTGATTGTCTCAAAGAGAGTTCCCAGCAATTAGAGAGATTTTACAAAAGCAATTCCACTTATTTACCTTTGCCCGCATATGTTCTATCTAAGTCGTTAGTTTAGATACGTTTTATTACAGCTATATATCACTATATAGACCAGACTATATCTTATTCCTTATATAAGGAATCCATTCACTTCGCATCACTTGATGCTACTCCATAAAAGGATAGTCGTTGAACCTAATTTCTAGGCTGCTGATTATCTTTATAAAAGATTTCCCAGCAATTCAAACAGTGTTTGCTATAGCATTACTGCTAAAGAGAGCAAAAAAATACCCTGGGCATAAACCGTAGTAGCTGCACCTTCTAGGCTGGAAGTCTTAGCGGTATCAATATATAGCATTGGTTGACCAGCGTCGAAATGCTGACCGCCAAGGTCCACAGAGGTGAGAGGCTTGAACACTACGTCGCAACATTTTACTTGGACTATCTCTTCATCCTTTATAAAAAGGAGTCTCGCACTTCAAAACATGTATCAATAATGTTTCTACAATTTTAGTCTCTACACTTATAAATATAAGCACGGTGTTGGTATTTTGCTTTACTTTTCACCGTTAGCCCAAAAGGACACCGCCTGATAAAGCGTTCACGAGATTTGTTCATCAGTTTGGTCACTCAATTACTTGAGGGTGAGACTTGCAACGCCCACAAAAAATCTCACGCACACCAAACCTATTCATAGATTTGTACCTCTTTCTTTTTAGATTTTTACTTACAGAAAAAATTGTATACATTTTTTTCCTTGGTCTATCATCCACTAACGCACTAGTTTCCAATAGTCCAAATATAATAAACATGCACTATTCCGCATGATTATTGTTTATAAATATTATCTAACCAATTGTCAGGCTCAGTCATTTTACTTGTATCCATCATAGGCGTTGTTGCCACTTTCTGATATAAGTCATATGCCTGTTTGACCTGATAACGCTTATACGCATCAAACAACTGAAAAGGGGTATAATTATACAAAATATTTATATCCATTCCAAGTCCAACAGAAAGAACAGATGTATAATTACCAAACAAACTGCCTATATCGCCTTGTTGTTCTGCTTTTTGCTTGGCACGAATCTCATTGCCACGCTTCAACTTAGCCGCAATTTCTGCGGCCTTATCATTCGCAGGATTATATTCTATATTTTCTTCTTTTGAGCCTATTGGAACGAAACAATCTCTAAGAACATCTTGAAATGATTCAAAGGCAAATGAATTCAATCGCCCAACGATTCTTTCATCTTCTCTTGTTCTGAATTGCATCATGCCAGATAATAACTCTACTTTATAATCAGGAAAAATCAATTCAAACAAATCTTCGATGTTCTCTTGAGTTTGTTTATCATCTCGTATAACTATCAACAATAACTGAAAAGTATCCAACATCGCTAATTGAGGATTGCCCTCTTTTATTGGAATTATTACTTTTTCTGCATTTAGAAAAAACTGTATCGCAAAAAAGAATTCATCTTCTCCAAAAGCGCAAATATCTTTTACCTTTGGCTGCGATACAGCTACATTTATTTCTGGAACTATTATCGGCATACCAGATAATAGTCTACCAATATCTCCTTTTATCCCCATTTTCATCACTATGCCATTACGACACCATGCTCATGAATCGCGGGCAATGAATTATCAATATGCTCGTCATCGCTGGCGTTGGAATTGGTCGCTACATAGCGCAATAAAACCCCTCCAAGATATTCATTGAGCACTAATTGGCTAGCACCTAGAAATTGAAGAGTACCAATTCCTGAAAGTTTTTCACCATTTAGAATACCGTCAATATATCCAGCAATTTCCCATGGCCGCAATTTATAATCATTCATATCCCAGTAGTCAAGATGACATATAATACTAAAGCTAATAACACAGTCTCTATATTGTAGATTACTCGTAGGAGTAAAATCATCAAATTCCAAGAGAACATAAGATTTTACTTCTTCATGCTCACCAAATGATAATTTAGGAATAACTTTGATATATTGATTATCAATCATATCTTTGATTGTGTATTGATTGATTTTTCTTTGAAATTGTTCTTGCGTAGGGTCAAGGCAATTTGGAGTATTGATAATAAGAAGTTTCTTTAGTTTATCACTATAAGGTTTACTTTCAACCAATAACTTACGCCAAATGGTTTCTTGGTCTGTTGAAATAGAGGTAAATGTAGAAGAAAAATTCTTCTTCAAAATATTTGATGCTACTTTTCTCATTGTACCTCCTTACAAAGACTTTATTTCTACTTCTAATTCAGTAGTATTTCCATCTTCAAGCTCACATTTGATAATAAAGGTACCACGCTTGCCAGATAGAATTTCCACTTTACAAGAGCCATCGTTACTATCAATAATTTCCGCGAGTGGACTATCAATACTGAACCTGACTTTTCTATCATCGCCTTTTATCCAGTAGGTGTGAGTATCATAAGGATATACTGTTTGCGGCCCTTGGATAACAGGCTTAGCCCAGTCAACAGTAACCGTTTTGAACTGCTCACCATACACAATATCAAAAGTCTTGATTGCACCAGGATATACTTTTACCTTGCATACTCGACCATCTTCAAGAATCTCTTGAACCTTGACTCTTGGATTATTGCGAACTTCCCATTGAATCTTGGGGTCATAAGCAAGGTCATTGATAGCATAACCTACAACGGTATCTTGCTTTACAATATCTTCACCAGAAATAACATTAGTTGGAGTTTCACCGCCCATGTTCTTGATTTCTGGAAGTTCCTCAATAGAATTATCATAATATTCTTGGATTTCAAGTTGAAGGATGCCTGGCGTAGAAAGACTATCAGTAACTTGAACCTCCCAACGATGGCCGTCAATCTTTAGTTTTGTAAAACGCTTGAAAAACTTTCTAGTGCTTTCATTATTTTCAATAAAAATACGCGCAGATAGATTTAGCTCATTGATATTGATATTATTCTTTAGAAACCAACGAAGGTCAGTTTCCACTGGGCCACGACAGTATATCCAATACGTCTTTCCATCAACTTCAAGAGTGTATCTACATTCAACGATTTGCGCAGACAAGTATGCGGTTTCACTCATTTTCTGTAAATATACCATCCAATGCGTCCCATCGTCAAGAACCTCAAATGTCTTACCTGGTTTTAGTCCGCTGGCATATTCTACAGCAAAATTTTCATAATCGTAGTCCGCCTTCAAGCCACCAGACATAGTACCAATAAAACAAGGCCAAACAGAATGGTCTACCTTGATATATCTAGTGCTATACGAATTCTTTGTAGCCATTTGAAAAGTTCGTAGCTTTTGCTTATTGATTCTATCTAATTGGTCACCGCCAAGATATTGAATTCTGCTTGCTAATGTTTTCATTGACATTTATATTGCTCCTTTAGCTCGTTTACCATAGAGCAACACTCAAAGATAGTACGCCTAAAAAGCATGAAGTCTAATTCTTCACCCTTGAGCCGCATACCATCTAGCTTACACACCAAAGAAAATAGTTTAGGCTGGTCCGCAATCATATCAGACATTCCCAATAGCTCAATAATAAGAGTTTCAGTAGGCTTTATCCAATCCTTACCCTCTTCACTCATGGGGAGAAGCCTAAAAATTTGGCCTACAATTCTATCAAGATTAGTATAAATTGTCGCATTCTCAACAGAATATTTCTTATTATCTTCAAATACTATTATCGCCATTCTTCTGGCTCCATGATTTGACTAAAAGTAGAACGAATAACGCCAGCGTTATCTTTGCGTCTGCGACAATAAACGCGAGATAGATGGAACGCATTATTCTCATATTCTTTCTTTAGAGCAATAAGTTGCTTCATGTGACTCGCCTGGCTTGTGAATTTATAGTCACTAGATGAATATTTCTGCCTAATCAAGTCAACATTTGCTAGCTGAAAACCAATCCATTCTACAATCATATAATTACGAAGAATCAACTTCTCTTCAGTGGTAAGTCGTGCGGAAAAACATTTCTTATCAAAATCTAAATCAAAAGGGTCTTTCCATCTAGGAAATTCAAATTTAGGAACAGCTGCCACAAGAATCTCTTGAAGCATTGCTTCTGTATCTTCCTTTGTCATTTCCATAAACATATCATCTGTAATACCAGATAAGAAAAAATCATACATCTCTTTGAACGTAGTCTTGACTTCTTCTACTGGTTTCAGAGGCTCGGCTAATTCAGCCATCCTTTTACCTCCTTATTATTCTGCCTTTACCCTGCGACCAGAGGTTTTCTTGGCTGCGGAACGTCGGCGTGGCTTTTCAACATTATCACTTTGATTATCCTCTTCTACATCATAGGCATGTTTGTTAGTAATCATAGCGGTAATATCAACTCCCATTGCTTTATCAATGGCCTTACGCTTACGTTCATCAGGAATCTCTAATTCTACCGCATAATCAACAAGCTGTTGCTTGATGCCTTCTGGAGCGAAATCAAGAGCATCCAGGAGAACATCAAGATTCTCATTGTTCAGACAATTCTTTACATCTTGCGGAGTCCAGTTATATTCTACAGTTTCTTCTGGGTCAACACCGAACTCCATTGCAAGGTTTGGATTGCCCACTCGAATAAAGTCTTGAAAAATAACTAGATTACCGCGTTCATATGCGGCCTGATGAAGTTCCTCTGCCTTTACACGCATAGATGCGTAAGGCGCAAGACGGCGAAACTGGCCGTTTGGAAGTTTATAACCAACGCGATGACCAACTAGGTTAGTGATTTCCACATAATCTTCATCATTTACGATAGTAGCACTCATTTTTTATCTCCTTGTATATCCTTGTGTAATAGAAAAAGGGGTGCCTTGCGACACCCCTATAAATTTTATTTGAAAGAAACGGTTGGGTCATTGGAACCGTCAGTGAGAATACCCTTCTGGTCGTCATATACATAGTATACGTTGTCAATGCCGGAACCCTTTTCCATCAGATGCTTAGTACCACGCTTTAGGTTATCGAATGTGATATTGAACTTAGAGAAGTCCTGTACCGCATCCTTGCTGTAGTCCTGTAGCAACATAAAGCCGGTGTAACCATCGGCACTAGGAGTTTCACTTGTATAATTATAAGTGTTATCCTTGATATTGAATGTAGCACTTACGTTCTTAGGATTGCTTAGTCGAACGGGATTATTGTTTACATCAATATCCTTGAAGTCATTACCTACAATGTCGATTTGCGCGCCTTCTGCTAGGTTATAGAAGCAGATGCCATTATTCTTGAGCGTACCCTTGAAGGTATTATTCTTGATAACAGCCTTGGTAATGTCACGCGCGTTGCTAATGCTAAACTCAACCATGTTGTAAATGTTCTTATCGCCAGCATCAAAGGTATTGTCTTCAATGGTAACTTCGCCACTAGTCATAATATTGACAGCAGTACGGGCAGAACCATTTACAGTGCTGTTCTTCATGGTAAATGGCTTAGTGCCGGAAACCTTTAGAACAGGCGTTTTATCTGTAGCAGAAGTTCCAGGAGCAGAAAGAACAACATTATTTAGAACTACTTCTGCGTCATTGACGGTTAGAAGTTTTTCAATAGCAACACCGTTGCCAGAAATCTTCATATCCTTATCAACGGTCATCTCTTCCTGGATAGGAGCCGCACCTGCGGGAATCTTTAGAGTACCGCCCGCAGGAACAGCCGTAATAGCTTCCGCTAAAGTATCATATTTAGATGCGTCAACCGCATCCTTATCTTCGTCCTCTCCTGGGGTAGGTGGCTCAGGAGGAACAATTGGGTTTAGCGGGTTGCTTTTTTTAGTTCAGTGTTCTGATAAGCACAAATAGAAGGATTGGTGAATACAGCTACACCAAATTTCTTGTAGGTGTGCATCTCGGTTGACCAGTCGTCATTCTCAGCAGTGGTGCGAACATGAGTATCACCCTGGAAAACAACCTTGACAGGCTTGCGGTCAACAGTAGAGAAGATGTAGCACCACTGTGGGTCAATAGCCTTCTCAGTATTAGTTTCATCAGCCATGGATTGCTCTAGGATAACAACATTGTGGCCCTTGTAATCACCGAGCATACCCTGTCGCCATAGAGTATCCTTCATACCGTCAGAGAAGAACTTGTCTTGTGGAAGCATCTTGGATGCGAATTCACGAGTGCAGTATAGAGTAGCAGGACCGTTGCCATAGGAGTCAGAAATGGCAAGTAGTTCATCCATGACAGCTTCATCAAAACCGCCAACAGAAGCCTTGTTGACAGCTGGAAGTTGAGCAACAGCCGCAACTAGGGCCTTATGAATTTCCTCATAAATGAACTCATTCATGCCCTCAGCCATAATATCGGTGAAGTCAGCGAAAGTCCAACGACCATCTAGAACTTCCTCGAACTCAACACGTAGGGCGTAACCGATGGCGCTAGTAGCAACAGTTAGTTCCTTACCATCAAGCTTCATCGTCTCGTAACGACCAGCTAGACCAACGCGAGTGACAAAGGACTTAGCACGCTTGCGGGCAGCTTCAGTAACCTTTAGCTTGAAAACTGCGCGGTCGCTGTTACCAATGGACTTGACTTCAGCGAACTGAGAATACTGTTCCTCGACCTTACGAGGTAGAATTTCATCTAGGCTCTGTTCAATTAGTTCGTAAACACGAACCTGATTGCGGCGGAAAGAATTATAATCGCCAGCAAGTAGATTTAGCTGCTCACGTAGAACATTGTCTACAGTGTCAGCAGAAAAGCTCTGCTCCTTACCATTAGCGGAGAAGGAAAGAGCGGTCTTGTGGGAAGCGGCCTTAGCTAGTTTTAGAAGGTCGGATTGTTCCATAAGTTCCATTATATGCTTTCTCCTTTCTTATTCCGCAACGATAACTTGTAGCTTTAGACCAGGCTGACCATCTGGGCAAGTGTAACACTTGACTACCTTACAGACAAGCTTGCCATCGCCTTCGCCAGCTTCTAGAATACCTTTAGCACCTGGAGCAACCTTGTCACCAACGTTGTAATCACCAGCAGCTAGGCAATTGGTGGTAAAAATGTCACCAGCATGGAGCTTATAGACGCGAGGAGTCATAACACCATCAAAATAGTCAGACTTCTGTAGAGCGAAGTCACGATGCATCTGCTTACGCTCGTCATATAGCTTGACTTCATTATAGCAAAGCATCCAAGGACCTTCGCCAGTAAAGTTTACTTCGCCAGCAGCGTAATCATACTTTACGAAAGTGCCCTGCTCTAGAATTTCAATATCAGAGTTCGCAGGGAGTTGAGCGTAAATCTCGCCGCTGCGCTGGGCGGATAGATGATTAGGTTCAAGAACAGCGAAGTTATCGTGACCTGGAATCTGAACATCTGCCGCAGTGCGGTCAATCTTCATTACCGTTTTCCTCCTTTTAGCGGATTGTGTCGCGGAGAGCATTTAGAAATAAGTCTTCTCCCGCTTCTTCTGTGGAAATATCTTCATCGAGTGAGAAAGTTGTAATTGGAGCAGGTGCGTCTACTTCAACCTTACCATCTACACTGTCAAAATCAACATTTTTCTGTACATAAATAAGTGCTAGTTTAGCTTCAATTTCATCACAAGTAAACTGACGCTTATTAGCAATAACATCTGCCTTATCTTCATCGCTTAGCATATGATACTTGTCAATAATAGCTTGCTTATCAACATCCTCACGCTCAGCTTTGAATTCACGAAGTTGTTCAACTTCTTCCAGTAGAGCAGAGTATTGAGTCTGTAGCTCTGAAAGTTGAGTCTGAACTTCCTCTAAAGAATTCTTACCGGAAGGCTTCTTCTTATCATCATCATCCTCGGTGTCATCATCTTTGGAATCATCATCATCCTTAGAATCATCGTCCTTGGAATCATCGTCAGAATCATCCTTCTTATCATCAGAGGGCTTTTCATCCTCTTCTTTCTTGTCATCTTTTGCGAATTCTTCTTCGGCAGTGTCGTTGCCCTTTTCTGACTCTTCAGTCGCAAATTCTTCGGTAATCTCTTCAACTTCTACTTCTGGAGTTTCCTCCACAGAAGTCTCTTCAACCTCTTCATTTGCTTCAAATAGAGTCTCTTCTGAAGCCTGAACTTCATTTGGCATATACGACCCTCCTTTGTTTTCTAACGCATATTTTAGTTCATTCATCATACTGAACAACGTGCGGGTAAACGTTTCACCGTTACTAAACTGCTTGTCTGTACCAATGACAGAAGCACCTTCGAAACAAGGCTCAACATCATCACCAAGGATACATAGTTTAGAAAAAACCGCATCGTTGATAATAAAAAAGTCCATCCCAGACTTACTGTCATTTGCCCAATGACCATCAACATCAGTAATTTCCATGGATTGCGGCTGTCCCTCTTGAATGGCTTTCGCACACTCAGGGTACTGACCGGTCCATAGATAGCCAGTAGTCATCATATATTCACGCTCAATGTCATTCCCAAATTCATCTGTGTCAATGAATTTCTGGAACCAAACATCAGCATCAGGCGCAACAAATCCAAAAGGAATGGTGGAACATTTGAATTCCACCTTTCCATTTTCAATGTGAATAATTTCGCCGTGGTCACCGAAGTCCTCTTCTTGCTCACGCCAAACACCAACAATAGGCGTTGCCCTTAGTGAATTAGACATTTGAATCGCAATATTCTTATCAATGAAGGAACCATTGCGGTTCTTACCTAAATAGAAGACTTTGATTTCACACTTTGAAACGCCTGGGCAAATGGCATCTTCTTGTAGATTGATAAACTCGGGATTGTCAATTGTGGCAACCGAGCGATTCTTCAACGCCATTATTCTTTACCCATAGCCTCTCTATTAGCAATTGTCTTATCGGATTTTTCTTGGTCGTCCTTCTCGGGGCGTCCTCCCTTGTCACCAGAGGAGGGACTGCTCGCAGACTTCTTCCCATCATCGCCCACTTTGTCTTCTGCTGTAATAGTAGCAGATGATTGCGGTGGAACGAATAGGTCATTCAAATCCATAAGTTTATTCTCAAACACTGCTGTCATAATGACGGACGATTGAGAATGCCCAAGAGCAACCATAGGTAATAACTTAGAAAAGCCAATAGAAGTCAAGTCTTTATAAGTATTACTTAGGTCCTTATAATTGTAAACTGTCGTTCTGAGCATTTCTACTTTATAATAAAGTCGCTTTGGGTTTTTATTGAAAGGTTCTAACAACTCTTGAGCATAATCTTCAAATTGAAGAATAAGGTTTGTCATAGTTGCTTCGTCATTAGCAATAGATTTTTCAAGAGCAATATTACCTTCTGTGTTGAACTGCTGTTGACTAACACCAGCTTCGTTGTATACGCCGCGCTCAATCTTATTCAACTGGTCAACTGAAGATACATTACCTTTGTCAGACATATCAGCTACTTCAACATCCGCAAATGTTGTTAGAACATCTACTCCAACAGCATCACCAAGCATACGAACAACATTGTTATGTAATGCCTGGGCTTCTTGAACATCGAAAATCAAGTCACCATTCTTATCGATTGGCATTTTTTGTACAATAATCCTAAGAAGCTGCTGAAGCATTTTCTTCTTATCTAAATCTTGCGCCGCTTCAAGGTCCATCAATTTGGGAATAACCGAAACAAACAATGGTGCGTCAGAGTTGCTTAGGTTGAACTTTACTGCGCTTGAAGGGTCAAGTAGATACCATCCAGCTTCGTCTCCTTGAAAATCCTTTTGAAGCGTCCTGTTCTTATATGCCACATACGCTTTCTGAATTTCTTTTGGAAACATTTTTAATACTTTAGTGCGGTAAACCGAATCCGCAAAAGTGTCATCAAAATACTTCACATTGAATTCTACTGCGGGCTTACCGTTATGCGAATAACGACTGCGGCAATAATTCACTGGAAGTTCTTGAAGATAGCAAGCATTCGGCTGAACCATTTTATAGCCATAGTAACAGCCTTCTCGGATAACTTTCAGAGCTATTTCACTAAATACACGCTTAGGGCTGCTGTTCTCCAGGAACCGAGAAGACTTGTACCATCCTTCTATAACCTTTTCATCTTTTACCTTTGTGTCAAAACGCATAGGCGTGATGAACAAGTCATATCTAAATAAATAAGCCATATAACGGCACAAACGAGAATAAATACCACTATACCTATAGAAGAACTCTGATATAGCGCGTAACTCTTTTACATTATTGCGCTCAATGGCTCTTATCACGTTTTCGCGCTTATAACGTTTGCGCGAAGTGGTATATGAGCGGGATATTACTCTATCTAAATCAAGGGCAACATCGTTTGAAAGAGTAGTTTTGCCTACTTTAATTTTGTTGAAGTCTAAATCCGCAGGAAAGTCTGAATTTTTATAACTTCCTAAGCGGAAATTTCGTTCACCTTTATCTTTTACAGTAGCCAAAGCTCACCTCCTTTTTAGTATCCAGCTGCCCGCATAATATAATCGTATGAAATTTTACCTTCATCATAATAAGGTATTGTTACTAATTTTATATTATGGTCTAAGCAATATCTTTTTTTCTTTATATCATTTTCACGTTGTCTGTTGAAAGCTTTTTGACCACCAAATTTTTTTATCGGCTTATAATGTTGCATGCCATTGAATTCTACTAAGTAGTCAATATCGCCGCAATCATCAAATACGCAAAAATCAAAACGAAGCGGAACACCGCAATGTCCCACTAAGTCAGGAAATTCATACTCTTCTCTAAAAGGCAAGCCAGCATTCTCAAGAACTTCATGGATTTTTATTTCTCCATAAGAATCTAGCATTTTTATTCCTTATCTATTTGAGTAATTATCAATATTTTATTATTTTATACTAGCTACGATAACACTAGCTTGCCCAAAAATTTTTACATTTTTCCAGGAGAGAAGAAAAGGAAATCAGATATATTGCGGCCCTTCCTTCTACCTCTTTTATCCTCCTGGACTTTGCACCAATACAGACCATACATCAGTGCGGACACTTTATCCTTTAGAACCTTGCGAGAAGATTGCTTTAAAATAATGTTCGCACCTTCATTCTCTTGGATAAGATTAGCCATCTGTGACTTTAAAATGTCCGTCTCAACAAATGGCCGCAATTTTTCCGCACGCTGGACCGCATTCATTCTTTTACCTTGTGATTGCGCCATCAACTTATTCTTTGCGACATTACTATCAATCAGTAAGTCAATTTTGCCACTTTGAAGCTGATTCTGTACATATGAATACATCTCGCTGTTCAAAGGAACATTTGCCTTCATAAGCCACATAGCATTCTTCACAAGATTATTTGATTGTTCTTCTAAGCCCTTATAATTTCTCTTAGTGCCATCATCCATATCATCATAGTTATAAATTCCAAGAGTGGGCAAAGGCTCCCCTGTATCTGGGTCATCTTGGTCATCAAGCATATAATCAATTAGACCTATGCCTAAGCCATTCGCGTCGATTACACACATATTACATTTGAAATCTCTAAAAAGACGCTTGATGTGAATTGCTTGCTGACCAAAATGTTCTTCTTCAAAAGTAAAGATATTTACAATATCCTTTTTATCTACGCCCGTCTGTTGTGGCTTTACTTTGATTACAACCACTTCAGTAGTGCAAGCAACTCTGCCGACATCAACGCCCAAGACGTAGTATCCTTTTTCTTTATTCAAACCATTATTATAACAGGTTTCTGCAATATTTAGTACACGATGCTTATCAAACTTATTGATATTGAAGAACGCTCCTTCCAGCGTTCCTGACCACACGCTACCCAACTATATTCTATGCGGCTCGCTATTTCCGCACACAGTTTACACTGCTATACATTACTGTATAGATTAGACTATATCATTTTCTCCAGTAGAAAGAAGAAATATAACGTTTTGACCGCCTAATACTTGCGGCCTACTGCTTTCGCATAGTCGTTGAATCATTTATTGACTGCTGATTATCTTATATAAGACTTTCCAGCAATTAGTTATATTTATAGAGTACAGTAATAGTTTATACTCTCGCTCGAAACCTGATGCATCCATAGAGTTAGAGAACTCTTGATTTTGAATAAAGTTTGCGGGCTGTAAGCCCTCTACAACTGGTCAATAATTATATTGAGATTTATTGGACTATCTCTTCTATTGTTCCCAATAGCAAAGAACTTGGAGTGCTGATAAATCGTACTCTACTCCGCTACATTCATCGCGGATAGTCTCTACACCTTCTATTGGCACGGTATAAAGTTTTCTCTCTTCCACCGTTAGCCCGCAATGCGGACACCCCTTTATCACGGGTTCACGTTGTTTCAGGAAACCACCAGTATTTTAGCTTCCAATCGCCGCCTACGACAAATGCTTCAAACTCTTTGTCCGCAACCATATGGCAAAGACAATCAATGAGTTTATCATATGCGTACGTTCCCTTATAGCCGGCGCTTGTGACATAAATAGCATTCTGATTTAGAACTTCGTCTGGGTCAATAACGCCATTTACTTTTCTTGAGATAACTAGCATTGGTGCTACAATTTCTTCATACTTTGCTTGGTCTGTAATTGTAGCAACCTCTTCTGTGAGTACACCTTGAGCACGTGCGCCACGAGAAGAAGAGGTCATGGAAAGGTTCTTGATAATAGACCCATTCTTGAACACGAAAGAGACTTCATCCTTCGATTGCTGTGTCTTAGCAATCTGCCCTTTGGTGTCCCATTGAATCTCTGAACGAAGTGCGGGAATAAGGTTACACAGCTCGTTCATCTTACTCTGTAGAATCATACTACTTTCATAAAAATACTTTATATTACTATAAAGATTAGACTATATCTTCTTCCGGTTTGGAAGGCTTCCACTTCGCTATATAGCTACTGCCACATGGGCATAGTCGTTGAACTTTTTTCTTTAGATGCTGATTGTCCGCATGGGATGTTCCAGCAGTTCAAAAGCTTTATTTTTGTCTACATTCCTATAGACCGAACCAAAGTAACTCGGTTCTTGGCTTCTGCTACAGTAATAAGATTTGCGCCAGGATATAGAATAGCCTTTAGCATCAAAGATAAGACCGCAAGAAACGATTTTGAAAATCCTCGACTAAAAACCGCGTACATATTTCTATATCGCATGCTGAGCCGCAGATAGAGCCTCTGTGTGAAATATAATTTGAACTTATTCTCAGGATTCAGACTACATAGATAATCAACGAATTTATCAGGATATATTCTCCAGTAGGAGATAAGTTTCTGATAGCTAGAAAGATTGGCTCGAATCTTTTTCTTATCAACTTCAACCTTTTTATGAGATTTGCGGCTGACTGTTTTCAATAAATCTCTAAGCGCCATAGTCTTCCACCAGCTTCATGCTCTCCTCCTGGACTTCATCAAGATGGGACTTTTGATATTCTCGCGCTTCCATCTCGGCCCGCATATCTTCTGATACAGATACAAAGCCTTCTGATACCATCTCTTCCGCGGATTTTGTCTTATTTTCTGAAACCTTCTCAATAAAGGATTCAATAAGGTCACCTAGACCAAGTTCATTTTTTACCAGATTAGATGTATAATTTTTGAGGTCCTTGATAATAAAGTCGATTTTGTCTTTAGGACATTCAATAGGAGATTCAAAATGCGGAATAATACCGCCTTCTTGCTCAATAAAGCCTACTAATTGTCCAATAGAATCAATATCTCTAGTCGCTTCTTCCTTATTCTGAGATTCAGTGAATTTACCGCTGCGCCGCAATTGGTCATATACTACGGATAAGTCTTTATAAGATTTGAAGTCACCTAGGTCTAATGCTTGGTCCATCTTCATCTTAGTTTTACAAATAGTAATAAGAACTTCTTCACGGTCAGAATTCAATTCATACTCAGCCGCATACTTTTGGAATCTATCTTCTAGCTGGACCCATTCGGATGGACGATACGATGTGCCCCACTTTACGCTTAGATATTTTATATCATCTGCGAAAAGCTCTTTACGAATTCTCTCTTCGTCATCTTCTTTGACCAATAATTGCGGGCCAAGGCCCTGTCCAATAGAAGAAAGAGAATCAGCCCTAGTGTCACTAGTGGTTTTATCGTTGGCCGCAAAAGAAGGCTGAAAATCTTCTGGAAAGGAATCCACTGTTGAAGAATCATCTTGCTTAGATTCTTCGAATAATTCTTTTGGAATCTTCGCGGCTCTTGCGGCTGCTGTCTCAGGAACCTCAAATCGCTGTATCTTCTCTAAATCTTTCTGGAATTTGATTGACCTTGTTTCATATTGCGCCTGACTAATACGGCCAGCTTCTAAGTCCGCAAGAAGCTTTTTCTCATTTTCCTCATGGGCTTTTGCCGATGCTTCTTGTCTTTCTATTACCTTTCGCTGTTTGTCTACGTATTCTTGATTTAGTCTATCTGAATCTGCATAATGAAATTCCTTGTATTGCGCCATGCCCATTGTCCTAATATATTTACCGATTATAGACTTTGGACCATATTTTTGCGGATTCTTCAAGTAAGATAGATTACAAAGTTCAATCCATTTATGTTCAATGTACGGAACATCAAATTCTTTTAGAATCCATAGGAATGTATCAGGGTCTTTATTATCTATGTGCATACAAAGACAATCTTTACACATGTCATATCTGATACCACTAGGGGTTTTGAAGAAGTCTGTCTCTAGCTTGACTCGACCGCATTTTACGCATGCCATTTTTCCAACTGGAATAGTAATCACTCCTTTCTATATAAGAATACCCGCACTTAGGCGGGTATGTACTCTTTACTTCATATTTTTTGCGCTCCTACATTCCTTACAAACAGAATATAGGCCGTCTTGCGAAGAATTATTTTTACTGAAGAACATTAGATGTGCTAATTTCGTTTGGCCGCACTTATTACAGGTTTTCCATTTACCATAGGCTTTGTTTGTATAATACCACATTAGATAATTTTCCTTAGCCTTATCTGAGATTAGCTTTGGAATACGTTTTCGCCACAACGTTGAAATATATTGTTCATTATGTACTATTCCATTTTCCCTTTGTAGTCTGTCTTGAATTTCCTCATTTGATAGGCCATCTACCTTCCAAATAAGAATATCCCATAGAACAGGGAATTCTTCTTTAATTGCTTCCTCTGCGAGGTTTTCTAGGTCCAGTAGAAGGAAGTGCATATCAGAATAGAGGTCGTCCCAGCATTCCGTCTTTAGAGCTGAATAATAACATAGGAGGAATGATACATGCGCGGGATTGAATAGTGTGAGCATACCGGTTGATTGCGGCATACCGTCTTTATCGAAAGTGATTATTTCGTCTAATGGAATATGAGCCATATTGCGTACTTGAGCAGGTGTGCGGCCTTTGGCTGGAATACCTTTGAAGGATGCTTTGAGAATGTAAATTTGCTGCCAAGTCTCGATGATTTGACGCTTGAGTGAATATTTGGCGTATCCGTTAGCCTTATCGAATTGCTGCTTGAGAGAATCAATGATGTCTAGTTGGTCCTTGATTCCAGGAATGTTGCGAATATCCGAATCAGAGATTGGGTCCTTGTGGTCAAGCAGTTGATTTTTATCATTGCGGATAAGGCCGAATAAAGCATCTTCACCACCTTCAAGAGAGGAAACTAATTGCTCATAGGAAGTTTGACGCTTGCTGACTGTGATTTCACGATTCTTCGTGACGATTGGCTTTTCTTCCTTGTGCTCTCTCTTGGTTTGATTCTTGTCTGCGGTGAAGAGAATGTAGTCAGCTAGGTATCCTTTCTGTTGACTGGAGATACTTGGATTCTCTTCTACGATTGAGTTTACTAGTGCTATTCTTTCTTCAGTGGTTTTGAGGGAATAATCTAAATCTATCATCAGACTCCTAAGTGTCGAATTTTCAATATATGAGTATTATAACACAGGTAGGTGATGATTACAAGAGTTCTCTCAAAGAAAAATAAAAAATTGTCAAATATTTTTATGGGAAAATGCCCACCGAAAAATGATTAGGGAAAATTGTAGAAAATATAATTTGAAAATACTCAGAGTTTGGAAAATTGTGGAGGGTGCGCCCCATTTGTTCACCACGGTTGACAAAATCCCGAAAGTTACCCCCGGGTAACACAAACGACAAAAAAGGGGACACGTACACTTGTTCGTGTCCCCATGCGATGGGATCTAGGCTAGTAGGCCTGGGGCTGCTAGGCGTTTAGATAATCGGCGATGGTTTCAGCGGGCGCGTTCGCGTCAAGCGGTGCGCTTGCAAGCGCTGTGAAAAGTGCGGCCGCTTCGGGCTGTTCAAGTTGCAACCCTAGGAACATCATAGCCGATTGAACGTCCTCACACAAAGACAGGTTGAGAAGCTGAACGCCCTCATGCCCGCGCAAGTGGCGTAACTCCTTGCGCACAGGAATGAACGTTACGCGGCACTTGACGGCCCCGCCGCGCGTGGCGTAGTAGTCCCATTCGCGCGTGCAAGGAACGCCCATGTAAAGGATGCGCTTGCGGTCGGAAATAATCATTTCAATATCCCTCTCAGGCTCTCAGACCGTTTCTGACGACCTATGTTGGTTAGTTAGATAGGTGGGGCCAGCCTGGCGATTGACTGGCCCCGATGGGCTACTAGCGCGTCCTAAGCTAGGCGACCTAGGAACGCAAGCGCTACGCTATCTTCGAAGGAAAGCACCGCATCGATGAGTTCAAGTGATGCAAGATAAACCGCGCTTGTCACGTCTTCTTTCTCGAAGTCGATGCCACCACTAATAAAGTAAGTGGCATCATGGCTGATGATGGCGGTGCTATCATCATCAACGATGAGGGCCAGGTCGGCGTTCACCTTGATTTGCAAAGTAATGCCGTCAAAGTCAACGGTATACTGTGCAAGACTGAACGCAATGGCTTCGGCGATGTTCTGAGAAATGGCCTGATGTTTCATGATGAACCTACTTTCCGGCGCTTGTGCGCCTATCGTATCCCCGCGCTTGCGGGCCGTCTGGCCGTTCGGGTATTCCCTTGCGGCGTGGCTACAGTGTAGCACACAACCGGCGGACCGCGCAACCCCACGCTTGCGCCACGTCCACAACTTCTCCATTTGACGGTCCTGGCCTACTCTGCTACGGTCGGACAGTATGCCATGGGCATGCTATAGCCTAGTAGTTTGGTAGGTATTCTATTGCCTACTGGGTTACTAGGCTATGCCTATGCGAACATTTGTTCGCCCTCAATACCTACCGGTTTGGTAGGCTATCGATCGTTCTCGGACGAGAATAATGGCGCGTCAAAACGTCGTGCCGGCCCGCATACGCCCTCATGTTCTAAAACGGGCAGCCGCATACAGCAGCGCTCCATCGAACCCACATAATGCAAAGTTTTACAGAAATGAGCACTTGCATAACACGAAGCTGTGTGATAAAGTGGGCGTAGTCCAGTAGAGAGGAAGCTATTATGAAACTTTGGGAAGAACTGAAATATATCCACATCATGCGCCTGGTGCTTGATAACTTCAACGTTGGTGAGCGCTTCACTAACAGGGATGTGAAACGTCTGATTGAGCGCAACAATGAACGCGCTACTTGCCCTGCACTTCACAGTGCCAAAGAACGCTGCACCGAATGGATTAGCAACCATGCTTATAGCGGTATCGTTCTTGTGGCTGTGCGGCACGCTGAAGGCTATGGTGTGTTCAACGCTACGACTACAGAACTGTTACATTATGAACCTAACGACTATCAACCGCATGAATTACCTACTGGCAAGTCCTTCTCTGATAGATTCAAGGATGCGCCCTGGGTTGATATGGAACGCGAACAATTTGTTGTCAGTGAACAAACTATAGTCAATCACGATATTCTCTCTGATAGCTATATCAATCGCCGCCCTTATTTTGACTGTGATTCTACACTTACTGATTATGATATTGTTATCAACGAACCGTTCTATGGTAAGCGCTATGTGTTCTCTATCAAGGACAACGCTGAGCGCATTTACAACAACGTGTGGCGTAGTTACAAAGACGCTGTGCAAAGCTACATTGTTTGCAACGCGTTAGAGATGATGGAACACTTCGAACTCACCAAAGAGGAGTATGTAGAAATGGTGAATAACCTTGTAGAATAAAGAAAAGCCCTTGCGTTTAGCAGGGGCTTTTGACAATATAATCATGTCAGGTAATCCAAAAGAAAGAAGGAATAACATGGCTACTACTGCGGAGCTTGAAGAACTTGCTTATAACATTCTTTTCAACGAGAGCGGCAATGATGAAACTGCGGAACGTGTGAAACACTACTATGCGAACTGCTTGCGCTTTGACACGTGCGACCATATTATCGCCCGCGGCATGATTCACACGTACGAGGACGGATGGGACGATGGATTCCGAGACGGACGAGAATAATCACAAAGGCGGGCCGCATGGTTCGCCTTTTCTTATATCCTAATGTTTCGCCGTTTGCTTTGCAAACGCCGGGGAACGCTTTGCGTTCACCGACCAGGGCTAACCCTGAAAGTCCCCATATGACGGGGTAAAAATTATATCACACGAACGCTGAAAAATCAAGACTTGATTTTATATTTTCACAATCTCTACACAATTTTCCCGATACTAGTAGTTATGTATTTTGTGTGAATTATTAGAAATGAATTTGATTTATGTTCCTCAATATGGTATAATAGAACTGAATGTCAAAAACGAAAATCCATTTGTGAATTATTTTTGACGCGCAAGCGCGCCTTTGGCGAAAATCAAAATTGATTATTGATTCTGGGACTCAATTTTGTTATAATAGAAGTGAAATTCATTTTAGTATGTAGAAATTGTGAAGATTGAAATTCATTATTGACTTTGGTTCCCGCTTTGATTAGAATAGAAGTGAACCTATTTTTCTTGTTTACCCTGGCTAACTATGTTAGCTGGGGTTTACTTTTTTTACACCCACTTCCGTCTCCTGCAACAGGATTCCTAGCCTGCGGAGGATTGGCCTGCGGCCCATCGTATGTTCACTCACTCTTTCAATTCAACCATCTCCTTTTGACACTTATATATTACAACTTTTGAACGTGTGTAATGTGAGAATCCACAATCTACACAATCCGCACACAATGTTACGATTCTATCAATTAGTGTTACTAAAGTAACAGATTTGTAAAATCTTGTAAAATACTTGACTTATTCGAATAAAATATGCTATAATCAAAACATCACAAATGTGATATAGATGTTATGAAATAATTATATGAATAATAAAAAAGATATTGACAAACGATATTTTCTGTTACAGCGGGTTTCTGGAACAGGAAATATCGTCAAGACGAGCGAAGCGAAGTCACACAATGAACAAATGATTATCTAATAGAGAAAAGTAAACATAAGTAAACATTGTATATCATGTTTTGATTACCGTAGGGATACTATACACAAATGCGAAAATCCATTGTGTAGAAATTATGAAGCGTATTTACTCATGCTGCTAAAGTGGTATAGTTCTAAGTGTCAAGCGGAACAGGCAAAGGGCCTGGCGCATGGAATAGTAAGGATTGTACTATGAGCATGAACATTACTTGCGACCTGCTAAACAAGCTCATGGGGCTTGACGGCGAACAGCCGGACAACCACACCGAGAAATGGAAGCGCATGCGCAAGCACTTCAACTACCTCAACGACGAACAGTTTTCGGACATGTACCGCACTTGCTTTGATTCTAACGGTCTTGTGTGCGTTTCTTCTTTCAAGTATGATTATTCACATGCCACCATGATTGACGCATGCGTTCAAAATCTGTACGACAAGTACAATGGGCGTTTCGTTTCCTTGCCCGACCTCATGCGTAGCACGTGCATTCACTGGTCAAGGGTAAACGATGGCTCCTTCTACGAGCACGTCATGAAGGCTATGCGTGCGCTTGCTAACGATGGCAACTATGGCTTCGAATGTGTGCCCATGTATTCGAGCGGTAGGGCGCACGTTTACATGTTCCGCGCTATCTAACGTCACATAAGGCCCTATTTGTTTCTTTTGGGGTAAACACCCTATAATACAGTAAACAGGGCCTTATATCCGATTGTGTAAGCTCACAACATGAAAGAAGTCATATGAAAGCGATTTACTTTGACATGGATGGCACCCTTGCCGACATGTTCAACTATCCCGATTGGCTGCGTCTACTGCGTGCGGAGGACGTGCGACCCTACCGCGACTGTGACCCGATTGTAAACCTGGGTGAACTTGTCCCGATTCTCGAACAGTTGCGCAGTATTGGTATTCACGTTGGCGTGATTAGTTGGTTTTCTAAAGGCAGCTCTATCAGCTACGCAAAAGCCACACGCGCGGCCAAAATGGAATGGCTACAGAATCATGTTCATTTTGAGTTTGATTCTATCAAGATTTGCCGCTATGGAGCACCAAAACACAACTACGCAATGGATGATTCTATTCTCGTAGATGATAGCCCATTTTGTTTGAGCGCATGGACTAAAGGCCGCACGCTTGACGCTTCACAAGATTGGGTTAGTGAATTGCGGCACATTGTCAATAGTCTTTTGTCTGCTGGGTAAAATGGCATTGCATGGGCTGTTCGCTAACGCTCACATCCCTAGGCGTTTGCTTTTGCTAGCGCAAAAGCTACGCCATCCAAGAGGAAAAAGAAATTAGGACGATGGACGAAACCAGGAAATATAACTGTAAGGCCACACGATCGATTGAACGCAAAGCGTTCTAGGACGCTACAGCGTCCATTCTAAGCTATGGTTTTATGTTCCAAGGCATAGTTTATCGTCCTACTGCTAAATGCGGCCTTAGAATCGCTTTCACGCATTTGTGAAGGAATTGTGTGCCTAGTTCCTTTTCTCTACTGGGCGTGTTATCATTGCTTTAGCAACCAACCCAAAGGAGGAACGACATGAGCGAAAAGAACTGGGAGCGCGTGGGGCTGATTTTGTGTGGGATGATGCTAGCAATGACGATTCAGTGCATCATCACTAGGGGCTACATTTTGTAGCCCCTTTTTTATTTATTTATCTATTGACTTTAGTGCCCGTTTTAGTTATAATAGAAATGGCATCTAAAAAATTGTGAAGGAATTGTGTGCGCAACAAAATAAATGAAAATAGTTCTTGACTCTACTGGAACATGCGCGTATAGTAATAGTTATCAAAAGACGACAAGCAATTTTACCAGGAGGTAAGAAATGAGCGAATATCTGGACTTCCTTGAAGCCTGCGAGTATGAGGAACTCGCCAACCTCGCCACCGAGCAGGAGACTGCTCAACTTGTGCGCGATTGCCGCGCGGACCTGAACGCGCTCGATGCGTTCGAAGCGGATGCGGAACTGAACGGGTTCCGCGCCCGCTAGGGCTTTGATTGTGCGAGAGATGTGAAGAAAAAAATTCTCCCGCACAAGCCGCCAAGCACTTCTACGAAATGGCGGCACCGGCCACCCTCACGGGCGATACCTACAGGAACAACCTCGACCCGTGGTGCGCAGGGTATGAGCTGGTAAGCAGTGAAGTGATTCTCGAAAAATAGAAAAGCAGGGGTTGCGGCCCCTGCTTTTTTGTGTTATCATCTAATTGTTCCGAACGACAACGGCACACTACATAGCCTAGTTCAGCGAATTGCGGGACAATGTATTAGGCTTATTTTTTTATGTAAATTCTATGAAGATTCTGTTATAGAAAATTCGCAAGATTTTCGATTGAACCATTGCCCGCATATGATATAATAGTTCTGATTGCCTTTTTCTTCTACTGGAATTATGTAGGAATTATGTGCAAGAAAATATCCATTGACTACAACAACTAAAGCGCGTATAGTATTCATTGTCGATAGAGGAGCTACAGGAAGGGTAGTCATCATGAAATGGGTTGTCGTTAGCTTCGACGAGGATTCGAAGCTCTACACTGTACAGAACGAGAACGGGCGCACGTGCCGCGCCAACGCTGATTCCGTTGTGTATGGCGTGGAAGGTCGCAAGCTGAAAAGCATCCCGCGCTACACGGACGAGGTGCTGGGCGCTATTAGGATTTACTCTTTGTTTAGCGACAAGGACGTAAAGACCACCGAGTTCGGTACCAAGCTGCTCATGAAAGCCTATGGCTACAGTAGCGCAGACCTTGACACGCTGATTGGTTTCGCGAATGACAACCCAATGGTTGTCAATGACCTGGAATCGTATGCGAAGGTTGCGCGTGAAAAACTTCTCTATTCCGAAGATTCAGTGCTCTACAGGGCGCGTAACTTGTTTTGTAAGATTCTCAAAAGTGTGACGTTTGACGAGCTTACCGCTGGGGATGCCCATGAGTACATCCGTTCGCTGATTTATTTCATGAATTGTGATAGCTATTTCTATGGCAAAATTGATGAATTCGTTGATGATTATGACGCGACTATCAAAGCTGCGAAGGTTTTCAAACAGATGAACGGAATTGCATTTCATGGTATTGACGATGAAACCATCAAGCAACGCAAATATATCGCGTTTCCGTTCATGGCACAGTATCCCGACTTCGCTATAACGCTTGTAACAAAAACTTACATTGACGATTTAGTTACCGTGTTCAGCGCAGGTAACGCCCGTAGAGCGATTGAAGACTATGTTTCCAACTGTAAGGCTCTTGAGATTGAACCTTGCTTGAAGGGTAACATTTTGACATTGTTCGCTAGCACCGCCCGGTTGTATGAACAAAAGAAAGACGAACTGAAGGCGAAGGCGCTACACAAGATGGCGAAGCGTTATGAGTGGCTGGGCGAGTTCTCATGTAACGGAATGGGCGTAGTTATCTTTGAAACGCCGGAGGACTTCTCTACAGAAGGCGAGGTGCAACACAACTGTGTGAATCGCTATGGCTATCTTGACGAAATGGCAAACGGCGGTACGCTTATTTGCGGCGTTCGTAAACTTGATGACATTGATACGCCATTTATTACGTGCGAGGTTCGTTTGAGCAATGATGGCACAGCGGTAGGCGTTGCGCAATTCTATCGTACGTTCAACGAGCGCCCAAGCGCTCCAGAAGAGAGTGAGTTCTTGCGTGAATTCGCGGAGTTTATCCACAGTCACAATTAGAATAAAGGCCGCATTGCGCGGCCTTTTTCTTTTGTCTACTGGAAAATTGTTATTGACAACATGGCCCAAAGGTAGTAACATTGTAAATGTCAGGAACGGACGAACGGAAGGGGTTTGACATGACTACTTATCAGGTTGTTTGCGGTTCTGAAACTAACGGTATTTCTTGCTATGGCAATGACCACCTGGGCTATACTTACATCGTCCACATTGACGGCGAGGAAGTGGCCGAGGTGGAAGGCGAAGAGAACTACGCCGATGCTGCGGAAATCTTCGACCGCATGTTCTTCGGGGATAGGGATAGCTACCTTGACGAACTCGACGAGGTATTTCAAATTCAAAACGATTTGAAATATCCAGCCTAAAACAAAAAGCCCCTGAATCACCAGGGGCTTTTATAGTGGCCGCAAGTTACCAAAGGCTAACAAATGGGCCGGAAAAATTTTACCACGCACGAAGCCAGAAATCAAGACTTTTCATAAGAAATTCAAATTTTTTTCACAATTTTCCCGAATCCCGATAATAAACCACGGCTAACTTTTCCCGCGAACAAATGTTCGTGCGGAAAATGTGTCTAATATCTCATTGTAAAACCATTTTACCCCACCCCTATGAGAGTTGTCAAGTATTTTTTTGAAAAAAAACAGATAAAAATATAAAAAAATTCATTGTGAATATCTTGTAAATTGTATTGACCCTAAACCCATTTTATTATATAATGGAACTGATGCTCTAATTATTTTGTTAGCTAAAGCTAATTTTTCAATAGTTAGCCAAGGTTTACTTTTTTATAATGCACTCCCATTCTAATAATCATTCTACACTGGGGCGCACCAACTTGTCAATAGCTTACACACAATCAACATAATAGAGTTTTTGTGAAATAATTGTGTGTATTTTGTGGAGAGAAAAAGTCATCTATTCCTCATTATACTTACAGTATAGCACGCCCTTATGAGAGTTGTCAATAGGCTACACAGAAAAAATATATGTTTTCTCCAGTAGGAAGAAGTGAAGATTGTGTGCGGCAAATGTGGATTATTTATGTAGACACTTGACAATTAGATTATGAAGATGATGTGCCGCAAGTGTGTATTTTTTATTGTCAAGTCTTGACTTTTAGAAAATTTTATTTGTGCAGGATTCATGAACCAGACGTGCGGAAATTGTGTACGAACTAGACAAAATCGATTGTGTGTGATTCATGAAGATTAGGTTACAATGGCCGCACATGTATTGCTTTTCTCTACTGGATATGCATATCGAACAAACGTGCTATTGTGTAGGAAACGTGGAGACGACGAATTGTTACCCTAGGTAAACGGGTTCAGGGTGTATCATGGTTTCACCGGGTAAGGAAAAGGAGGAAACGCCCGGGGTGATTGTTGGGTAGCTTGATAATTGAATAGCGTGCGCAAAAAACTAGAATTGTATTTATTCACGAATAGTTAGGAATGAACTATATGTCTTCTCGCAAGTTTATTGTACTCGATACCGAGGGCGTGAACGATGGCAAGCCGAACGCGAACAACTTAGGCGCGAACGCCCTGGTGTATGATGTTGGGCTTGTTGTTGCTGATAGGGCGGGCAACGTGTATGACCGGTTTTCCATCGTGAACACGGATGTTTTCTATAAGGACAAACTTATGAAGACAGCTTACTATCATGATAAGCTGCCACAATATCATGAGGGAATCGGCGAATTGTGGGAACCTATGTCGTGGCTACAGATTGCAAACCTTATGCGCGACCTGGTGATGGATTATCAGGTGCGGGATGTGTGGGCTTATAACGTGAGTTATGACCAGGCGGCCACTAACTACACCACGGCCAAGGCATCGAACGGATTCCGTCGGTTCTTTGCGCCATATGGCACCCGGTATAGAGACATATGGGATTATACCGGTTCCACGTTATGCGCTACGCGAAAGTACGTGGAATGGTGCATCGAACACGGGTTTGTGAGCGCAAGCGGGAATCCGTCAACGAGCGCGGACACCGTAGGAAAATACCTACGCGGTTCTTTGTATTACGAAGAGCAGCATACAGCGTTATCAGATGCGGAAGATGAACTACGAATCTTGCTTGCTGCGTTCAAGCGCAAGCAAAAAGCGCGACAATCGCGCGGGCAAGGTTGGCGTGATGCTGCGAAAATTGCGAAAGAACTTGCGAAATAGTTCTTGCCACTTATCCCAAGGCCACTTATCCCAAGTTGTGATAAACTAGTCTACAGACGGGGAGGGAATCGGTAGTACCTCCCCACGCGAAACCAGGAGGTTTTACAATGGCTAAGATTACCGAACTCAACGCACTTGAAGCTGCCATTACCACGCTTGAAGGCGTGGATGGGTTCGACTCGGAAACGCTTGACAAGTTGCGCCATATGGCAGACAACCGCAAGAAAACCAGCGGGGCGAAAAACGCCTACGCAAATTCGAAGGCGGCGCAAGAGGTCCGCGAACGTGCGGCGGGCGTGCTTGGCTATCTGCTCAAGCAGACAGAACCGCGAACGAACCGCGAAATCGGTTCGACCGTACCGGGATTCTTGAATCCCGAAGGCAACGTTAGTCCCCGCCGTGTGGTCGCTGCGCTTACCAAGCTCAAGAAGCAGGGGCTTGTTGAAGAAGCCGGCAAGAACAAAGGGGGTTACGCGACCTACCAGGCCACGGATAAGGCCCGAGAGGAATGGGCCGCAAAGCAAAACCAGACCGACTAATGAACGGGGCCCCTACGGGGGCCCTTTTCCATGCCTAAGAGTTAGCCAAGGGTAACTTTAGATCCCGTAGGCCCATCTGAGCCATTCTAAGGCGTTCTAAACCCCTATTTTATGCCGCATGGAATAAGTACCCTAGAACGTGTAAGATAGGCCGTTAGAATGGCTTACAATGGCTCACAAGTGCATTTTAGAATTGAGAATCATTTTCGGAATTCGCTTTGCGTTGCTTGCGCAGTCGCTTACTTCCAAGAGGAAAAAGAATTGTACGGATATTGTGTATCCTATTGCAATCATGCGGCCTATGCCTTATTCTATACTTGCAACGATGCGAGGGGACTACATCCTCAATCGCGGGTCGTGAACTTCTAAGTGAACTTGCCTTTCGGTTACCCATGGCTAACTTTTGTGTGTAGATTTTATGTAGATATTGTAAACTATATTGACAAATCCCGTGAAATGTGGTAATGGTGGGTAACGCTCGCTCGCACCCGCATACGCCAATTTTTCATGGAAATGGGGTCCCGCAAAACACTCCCAGCTTTTTCCCGATACTCGCATACGCCCTTCTTTCATTACCATCATACGCTTTTTGTTTGTAGCGCTTAGCTCTTTCTGTATTGTTCTATACGCTCTATACGCATAACAATCACCTCTTTTATTTATATAACATATACGCTTTATTCATGTGAACATAGGAGTATTTCTTTTTTTATTTTTATATATACAAATGTAGTATATCATATTATTGATATAGGTGTCAAATTTAGTGTCGGGTTCCCGCAGTAAATATTGATATAGATATAAAAAAAGGACTCCCGTAGGAGTCCTTTTTATTTGTTCAATTGTATTACTTTGACTTACGCCTACTGAAACATATCTACTTACGTTTCTTAGCGAGGGTAAGCTCATAGGTATTATCCTTATACTTGAATCTTACCACTCTACAATCATCAACCATCTGAATCTCATAGACCGTATCTTCTGTTCTCCAGTAGTCAGACAGAAGCCAATCATAGATTTCACCTACAAGGAACAGCTTATCTGGGTCCTTCTTTTTCTTACACTTTACTTTAGGCTTATTACCTTTAGCCTTATCAGTAAGAGCGGCTACAGTATCATCATTGATATAACCTTCATCAGAGAGATACAGCTTACACGCTTCAAGAGTGCCGATTCCAAGAGAAGAAATCTGATTATCAATATATGATTGCGGAATATCGACTGTCTGCTCTTGACCCTTCTTATTCTCAAAGGTATACTTCATTAGTCCTCCTGGGCGATGCAGTAGGTAATGCGGCCACCCTTAGTCTCAGGCTCGATACGAACTACTACGTTCTCTTCAACCATCTTATTGAGATTGACAGAAGCCTTGCGTGGAGAACCACCGATTGCTTCTGCTACCTCGTTAGAGGTATAAGCGTGAGTTGGGTTGTCCGCAAGCAGAGTGGCAACTGCTGCACGATACTCAACCACTTCAGGATTAGGCTTATGAGGAGAGGACTTACGATTCTCAATCTGAGCAATCTTCTTATTACAGAACTCTACTACCTCAACATCGTCAGCCATGTTCAGCATGATGTGAGTGTACATTTCCTTCTGAGTCATAGTAGCCATATCGCTTTCCTTTCTTTTGGCCTTACAACTGTATTATAACATCTATTGGAAATAGCTGTCAAATAATTTATATTGCTTATCTCCAATAGGAGAAAGAAGATTGGTATGCTTACTATTACCTTTCCCCTTTCCGTGATATTATTATAGCATGCGGCCAACCCATGTGTAAATAATAAAATTGCGGTTCTGAAAGAATCCACAAAATGAAAAGGAAAATCAAAAACAAAAATGCTTATGATTGAAAATGAATTTTGTTTTTCAAAAATGAATTTTATTTTTTCAGAATTGAAAATTATTCCAGGATTCAAAAATGAAAATAAAATCTGATATAGAATTGAAAATTGTAATAGGGAATCATAAAAAATGCGGCTGGAGAAAGGTTATATAAGGCGGGTGTATTTGAGCCGCTCCCAAACTTCCTTTGGGATATTCATTTTTCAACAAGATTTTTACTCAAATAATCATTTTCTTTACTGACCTGGGGTTTTGTAATTCCATTTTTTCTATTATTATATTGAAAGGATTGTAGCCTAATAATCATTTTTATATTTTCGCTCCCAAATAAGCCAATTTTTCATTCAATTTTCTTTTATTTTTCATTATAAAAGACTTATTTTTAGGATTATCTTTACCAAATAATAATTTATTTTTAGCGTCCTCTTTGGCTAATGTCCCAGCACTCAACCTAGAACAAAGTTGCTCCAATGTCCAAACGCCTTCTTCTCCTTCATGAATATAGGTAAATAAATCTGGATTGCTCTCTTCTAAAACATCATCGTCATCTGCCATTTGCTGTGCCTGTTGCTGAGTAGGTTCTTTGTACTGATTGTCCCTTTGTCTCTTTTCTAAAGTTTTCATTTCTACATTCATAGGTCTTGTGTAAACTGCTTTTGTAAAATAAGATTTATAATTTTTCTTTTCTTTTATTCCTAATCTCAAAAAACCAAGAGATTCCAATGTGCTTATAGCATACATTATTTTTTGTCTACTGCTTTGATTGTTCTTCGCAAGCCCTAACTCTTCACACAAATAACTTATAGTAAATCCAAAGCCTTTTCTTCCTTGAACTTGTGTCCAATAATGATGTTGCCTATAAAGATATAAAAATAATTTTATTGTTATATTATTACAGTTATTATACATTGTTTTCAAGGTAGTATGCGGCAAAGAAACAGTAAATGCTTTTCTTGACATCTCTTTACCATTTTCATCTCTATCTTGAATATCGTTCAAAAAAATATAAGAATCACCTTCGTCTTTCAGCAGAAAAGAACGATGCTCTGATTCTGTCATTAGTTTCAAATCTCTATATATGGTAGCTTTACTTCCAAATAGCCTTATTTCTTTATTCTCAATTTTCCTTTTTTTATTTTCTTCTACCCTAACGGAATCTGTTCCTTTCTTTTTTGCTAATTCTGCTATAGGAATATCTTTTTTCATAATTATTCTTTTATTTTTTTCTTTATCGTAAACAGACTTATCAGCCATATAACAAATAAGATTGAATTTAGAATATTTGTTTTTCAATTCTGGATAAATTGTTGGAATAAAAACTTCTCTTTCTTGCATATATGTTATCCTGTTATCCTGTTATCTTTATAGCAGGTACATATAAGACTAAGTACGAGTACATATAAGAATGAGTACGAGTACATATAAGAAAATTTTTATCCATAACTGTCTCATATGTACTCGTACTACAGGTACATATAAGACTATTTATTTTCTTCATCTTTTGCTCCATATCTTTCTTTTGCTTCTGCTAAAGCAATAACAGAATCATTCATCAATCCTCTAATCATTTCAGAAAGATTATCATAAATAGTATCATCAATCATATTCATCCAATTATCTTTTTCTTCTGCTGTCACCTGCACAACTACACGACAATCGCGATGCGGCCCAAGCGTTTTAGTCATTATATTTTCTCCTTTTTATATTCTTACCTTACATTCTATATAACTATTATGGACATATCATTATGTACATTTGCCCAAAATAAAAATATTTTTGGGTGCTATTTTTTTACTAACTGCGTGCTATTTTTTTTATTTTTGGGGGTCATTTTTTATTGGACTAAGGGTCATTTTTTATTTTAAAGATGTAAAAAATGACCCCCAAAACGCAAATTAGGACCCCCAAAAATTTTCTATCAATTCCATAAAGACAATTC
>ERZ1034920.398-NODE-398-length-35514-cov-8.163541_pt1 | contig 35514 bp, 29 predicted proteins | sample MGYA00520688_ERZ1034920 | MGnify/ENA primary metagenome ERZ1034920 (study PRJEB33766, sample SAMN09781785) | gut metagenome | biome: gut microbiome | host: Homo sapiens | place: Madagascar | study: EMG produced TPA metagenomics assembly of the PRJNA485056 data set...
CGACACCCCGTCAAAGCCTGGTGATAACGCGGTCTGCGAGGCCCGCTTCGACGGCTTCCTCTGCTTCGAAATAGGTGTCGGATGCCGTAAGCTCGAAGACGCGCTCGATCGACATGCCGCTGTGCCGCGCGATGACGCCGGCCGTGATGTCGCGGATGCGCATGAGGTCGTCGGCCCGGGCTTTCACGGAAAGCGCGCTGCCGCCGGCGCCGGCGCCGATGAGCGGGTCGTGGATCATGACCCGGCTGTGCGGCAAGATTTCGCGCTCATCGCCGGCGATGAACAGCAGCGCTCCCATGCTTGCCGCCATGCCAAGGCAAACGGTGCGGATGGGGCAGCTCACGGCTTGCATGACGTCGTAAAGCGCCAGGCCGGACTGGACTTCGCCGCCCGGGCTGTTGATATAAAGCGTGATGGGCGCCTTGAGATCTTGACGCTGAAGATGAAGCAGGCCGCGGATGACGACGGCGCAGGATTCGGCATCCACCGAGGTCATAAGCTCGAGTTCGCGTTGGTCGAGCATCTCGTCGCGGATGTCGAAGCGATTGAGGCCTTCTGCGGTTTCGCGGATGATCTGAGGTTGATAGACGAATGCATATTCGCTCATGACGAGCTCCTTCCGAGGGTGAGACGTGACAACCTAGGACGCAACAAGGAAAGCGCAAATCGGCAGCAAGCTAGCATGAGCTACCACGCGCAGGGCGTCGCTTATAAGGTTGTGTGGGAAAATCCGATGCACGGCAGCTGCATCGGCAACTCCTATAGGCGCAAGGCCTATCTGCCAGGAGGCGGGTCTCGCGACCCTCGGGTGCTTAAGACAGTAGCATGCGTCAAAGCAACACGCAAGTGGGGAAATGAAAAAGTTTCGGGCCGCCGTCCGTGCCCAGTATTTACGTCCTCGCATCTGACACATTCTCACTGCAACGCCTGTGAACCTTCCCCTCCCCGTACTCCGAAAGCGGGGGCAATACAAGACTGCAATCGTTGAGCGGAATGGGGTACGCTGGCACCTGAGAACTGAAGCGGTCCCGCTGCCGCGGTACCGGTCGGTTCTCGTCACAAATCCCACGTGATGCGTCGTTGGACGCGGGGATGGGACGCATATTCGACCGAACGATCACCCGCCCAGTTGAACGCCAAGGTTGTATTGGAGCCGCCCTTCGGGGCTGCAACCTTGCCGATCATGAACAGGCGAAGCTGCATTGGAGCCGCCCGTAAGGGCTGTAGCTGCGTCTTTTCGAATCCGGGCTGGGGTTGATCATCTCGTTCACGGGGGTTTGCATTACCCCTTTCTCGGTCTGCGCAATGATTCGGAGGAATCTTGCGCTGCTCAGCTTGATCTGAACTGCGCCGCGTCGCTCAAACGTGGGGAAATCCAATATCACTTGCTGCGTTTTCGCAGTTCTCTTTCCAAAGGAGAATGTCATGGCTATTTCCACCGAGATCGTCGGGAAGACCTTTGGCCCGTTCGTGCGCGACTACACCTTCAAGGACCTTGAGATTTGCGCGCTTGGTTGCGGCGCCGGCTGGGACGGCCGCGTGGACCTGGAGTACGTCAACGAGGGCGACGCCAAGAACCCGGACCTGAAGGTTCTGCCCATCTTCGCCGTGCCACTGACCGTCAACGAGGAGATGACCACCACCCTCGACTACGGCTTCGACTACTCCGGCTCGCTGCACTACGGCATCGACGTGCATTTCCATGCGCCGTTCAAGATGAACGACCATATCGAGACGTTCGTCACCCAGGAGGCCATCTGGGACCGCGGCGAGGGTCGCGGCTCGCTGTCCAAGCAGGTCGGCAAGTCGTATTCCGCCGACGGCACCCATCTGTGCACGGTCGACACCTACGACTGCTGCATCTACGATGGCGGCTGGGGCGGCGAGCAGCCGCCGAGGGACTCCGTGGAGTATCCCGACCGCGAGCCCGATTTCACGTACGAGGAAACCTACGGCTACAACTGGCCGCTCGTGTATCGCCTGATGGGCGACTGGCATCAGCAGCACATCGACTGGTCCTACACCGAGCAGACCGGCCTTGAGCGCCCGATCGCCCACGGCGTCAGCAGCGCCGGCGTGGCCATGCGCCACGTCATCTCCCTGCTGTTCCCGGGCCATCCCGAGGCGATGACGCGCTTCAAGTGCCGCTTCACCTCCCCGGTGTTGCCGGGCGTGCGCCTGCGCACCATCGTGTGGAAGACCGCCGAGGGCGAAGCGAAGTTCCGCATGGTCAACGCCGATGCGCCCGACTCCAAGCCGTTCCTGAACCACGGCATCGTCGAGTGGGATCCCGCTCGCGCCTAGCGGTTTTGCGCCGCAGTCGGGCGACTGCTGGCTGAGCGACTGTGAACGAAATATGATGTGCAACGTGTGGCAGGGATGCGTCCCTGCCACACGTATTTTTGCCTGGCGTGTTGCCGGTAGCGCCAGGGCGTGTTATCGCGTCTGGTGCCAGCGCGCCCGTGCGTTCCTATCTCCTAATGCAAATGTCGGGCTATCGGGCGGCATCGATTCTGCCGATGAGAGAATTCGCCCACGCGATAGCGTCGCCGACTTCGGAAATCAGCTCGCCGCTTGGCAACTGGTCGGCGTAAGCGGTTTCCCATTCCGCACCTCCCGCAATAGTGGGAGGCCATGCTTGCATCTTGCGGTAGGCAAACAGTCTCATGCAGGTTTCGCGCACGTCGGAGTAATCGCCTTCGTATGCCTTGTCGAGCAGCTGCAAATCGATGAGGTCGTGAGCCCGCATGCTGCCGGGCGCGCTTGCGGCGTGCAGCTTCTAGGCGATTTGGTGTTGAAGAGCCATGACGGGAATCGGACCGAGCGGCGGAAGCCTCAGGCCTTCGAGGATGGCGTTGGCGTCTTCGGGCGAAACGAAGTCGGGCTCGTCTGCATCTCCAATCTCGTTGTGGTCTACTTCCAGGTCGACGGTCATCCATGGTTTGCCGTTGTACGACAGCTTCACCGAGAAGGGCTGCATCACATATTGCGGGGGAACGCCTTTGGGACGCGCCTGCCTCCCTTCGACCAGCGCGCCCGTGAAACCCTCTCATCCGGCCGCCAAAGAGCTGGCGAGCTGCTCGGAGAAGTCGTCCATGGCCGAGGCCCGCGCGATGTCGAGGTCGGTCGTGAAGCGCGTAGCCCCGTCGCCCAGGCGCATCTTGATGGCGCTACCTCCCTTGACGGAACCGTCCGGCAGCATTTGGGCGACGATCGCGTTTGCCACAATCGCTCGCTTGGCGACGAGATTCGGCTTCCCGACGAGCCTTTCGAGCGCGACGTCGAGGTTTCTCCTGCTGTTAGGCCGTTTTGCTGGCATCTGCGCCCTCCAGTTCCTTCTTCAATGAACGAAATTCTTGCTTGCTTACGAAACCTTGCCTTTTGGCGGTTTCGGCTGCTGCCAGAAGGCGTTCCGGCAGCGTCTTGCCTTTGCATGCGAGGATAGCGTCGTATGCGCTTTGGCACGGGATGCCGTCGTATATCGCTCCTGGCTCGATTCCGTCCACCCATTCCACCTTGAGGCTCTCTGGTAGTGCGCGACGGCAGCGGCGGGGAGTTGCCACGAACGTGCGGGTGGGGTTCGTGGGGGCTAGGCCGAGCATGGCGATGACGGATTCGCCGTAGAGCACGGCGTCGGGCCCGACGGACATGACCGCCCAGGCATACGCGTCGTTTTGCTCGGGGACCCACTGCGTGAGCTGGTAGAGGCCGTGGCCGACCTTCGTCACGCGCCCGCGCTTGGCATATTGCACGAGCTCGTTGTTGGTGATGCCCGCTCTGCGAGCCTGGGCGGAGGTGATCAGGCCGTGGTTGTCGGCTGCGATATCGAATATGTCTTCGTATTTCGTCATGGCAGGAGTATAACGAAAACATAATACTTTTGACAACAACTCACTGTCGGAAAGGGAAGGAGGTCGTCCGCAGGGCGCGTGCTTCCGCCTGAGCGTCTCTGCCTTGGTACTTGGCATGAGTGCCGGGGAAGCTTTTGCCGCGATTGTGTCTCAAATCGCGAGTTTTCCGAATGGCGAACGCGGTTGACTGTGTGACGATTCGCGCTTGGTGCAATGGATGTAGCGTTCGTTACATTTCGCGAGCGAAGTCGGGTGGGAAGTGGCTCCTCGGCCGCCAAGAAATTCGGAAAACTCGCAATCTGAGACACGAAACGCTGAAAACGTTCCTGACCCGTGCCTGTTGTGTCGGCGGTGCTCCTCTCCTCGCCTGGCGATGCCTTTGCGCGCGTTGCCTTCTTCTTTCCGTTACGGGTTTTGCTTGGTTGCGCGATTGCGGGCGCTGCGCGGCGTCGGCGCCTTCGCTAGTGTTGCGGCTGCTTTTCTTGCTGCGGGTTTGCGCAGCGCGCAACGCGGAACGCTACATGCTATGGACCGGACCCCTTCTTTCCTCCGCTAGGTTAACTCGGTTGTACAATGGGCGCGTTCTCGATATCGCTTGATGGAAGCGCGCGCGAAAGGACTTCGCTATGGATACGGACATCGCCATGGGCGTCGCTGCGGACATCGCTGTTGACACCGCCTCGGGCATTGCTACGGACGCTGCTATGGACCTGAAGCGGGCTATGCGGCAGCGGCACACTGTTCGGAAGTTCACGTCGGAGCCGCTTTCGGTTGAGTTGATCTCTCAGCTCAACGACCGCGTTCGCGCAAACAACGAGCGTCTCGGGCTGGCGATCTCGCTGAGGGTGGGCGACGAATCGGCGCTGCCCGGCGCGCTTAAGCTGTTCTTCGCCAAGGGCGTGCGTAACTACTTCGTGCTGGCCGGCAGCGACAGGCCCGGGCTTGACGAGGACCTCGGCTACGCGAGCGCCGACTTGATGCTTTTTGCGCAGGCGCTCGGGCTGAACACGTGGTGGATCGGCGGCACGTTCAGCCGCAAAAACGTCGAGCAGGCTGTGCCGGGGAAGAAGGTTATCGGCATCGTCGTCGTGGGCTTTGGCGCCACGCCGGGCACCGCGCACAAAAGCAAGACGGCCGCCGAGGTCAGCTCGTACGAGGGCCCGGAGCCGCAGTGGTTTGCGGACGGCGTGCAGGCGGCGCTTCTTGCCCCGACGGCGCTCAACAAGCAGTGCTTCCGAATCGCCGGCGCGGGCAACAAAGTCTCCATTACCGAAAACGGCGGCGCGTTCAGCGGCGCGGACATCGGCATCGTGAAGTACCACTTCGAGCTAGGTGCCGGCGACGCATTCGAGTGGGCGTAACCTGCCGCGTGTGACACCTGTGAAATCGGAGGAGATGAACATGGCGAAAATCGACACGGAAGAGCTGCGCGATTATCTGGAAGACTACTGCGGCACTGCGGCGTTTTCCGGGTTTCCCGCAGCGTTGCTCGATGTTGCGGATATCGATGACATGGATGGCCACGAACTCTGCGAGAAGGCGGAAGATCTCGGAATCGACCTGGAGCGATTCCGGGTTGACTAGTAGCTCGCGCGTGGGCCAAGCGGGCGCGTTGGCGTTAAGGCGCTGCGATCTTTGACGCGCAAGCGCGTAACAAGTTCTCAGCAAGAAGGCGATGCGGAACGGCCCGCATCGCCTTCTTTGCGTTGCCGGGAGCGGGAGCTCCGGGGAGCGATCGCGCCGGTGGGCGGGGAGGGGCGGACGGTTCGAGGACGTAGCGTTATGTGTCAGGGTTAGGGCGTGCATGTGGCTGTGTGGGTTTTTGGGCTATTTGTGCCACGAATCGACCGAAACGTTCCATTGAGCGCGCCGAGGGTGTCGACGGTCATGACGTCATCGCGCGAAGACGATTCGCCCGTAAGAACTTACCTGCAACGTGAAAGAGCTCCCGTACGGGAGCTCTTTCACAAATGCTGTTGGGAATCGATCGAGGCCATTAACCCATGTAGTTGACGGAGTCCTCTTCGATCTGCTTGCCGGTTTTGGCGTCGACCCAGCCGTCGGGCACCTCGGACTCGGCATCCGCGTGGCAATCGGTGCAGATGAGCACCGATGCGCGATGCGACTTATGGCAGTCGCTGCACGTGTACTTGTCGTGATGCCAGGAATGCGGGTTGCGCACCATGTCGCTGGTCATCTCGGTCAGGTCGGCCTTCGTCAGCGCCTGGCCCTCGCTGTTCACGTGGCAGCCGCTCTTCAGGCAGAACTGCTCGCCCGTGCCGGCATCGTTGCCGGAGTTCTGCATGAGCACTTCAAGGTTCGCCTCTTCAAGCGGGTAATAGTAGTCGCCCGTAAGGGTCGCCTGCACTTCACCGATCTGTTGGCTGATGATGGGTTCGTGGCACGAAAGGCAGTTCTGGCCCGCTTCCTTGTGGGACACGACCAGCATGGAGCTGCTGTTGGAGACCTGGTTGCCCCATTTGTCGGTGCCTGGGGCGCCGGCCTGCTGATCGTACGTTTCCACGTAGTTGTTCATGGGCGTATGGCAAAACGCGCTGCAGAAGCTGGGGCTGTTATGCCAGGTCCAAAAGCCCATGCCCGCCACGACGATGACCACGACCACGACGGCTACGATGGTGAACTTCTTATTCTTGGGCAGCTTCTGCTTGGGCGCGGAATCGTTGCGCTCTTCGCTCATTCGCTGACCTCCTCTTTGATATGGAATCCGGTTCGCGCAAGCGTTGCGTGAAGCCCCTGTCCGATTCGAATGATCGAAACTATAGGGAATCTAACGCGCGAAGGCATCACCCCCGATGGGGGAAAGAGGTGAAAGACTCGCATAACGCCTGGTGGGAGGCAGGTCAGCTTTCGTCAGCGCCTGGCCTTCGCTGTTCGTGTGGTAGCAGTGTGGCCGAGCAAGGTTGTTTGCGAATCGTCGTGGCGATGTCGCTGCTGGGAAATGCGGTCGCATAGCGTATGCCGGCTGCGCGTTTCCCCGCCAAGATTGAGAAACGGGCGGCTGAAGCGGCGGCTTCGGGCGCCCGCTGCGAATCGGGTGGAGCTGCGACGTTTACCGGTTTTCCCCGGTTGTGGCCAGGTCGATGAGCTCTTGGTGCGAATGGACCCCCAGCTTGGAGTAGATGTGCTTGATATGGCTCTTCGCCGTGTTGCGGCTGATGACCAGGTGGTCCATGATGTAGCGGCCGTTGCGCCCGTGGGCGAGCAGGCCGAACACCTCGCGCTCGCGCGTGGTGAGGCCGAACTGGTCGCTTAGGCGTGCGCAGTTCTCGTCAAGCTGGTCGGACGCAGGCGCTGCGGCAAGGGCTTCGCGGGCGGGTTCGTTCCCGACGCTCCTCCTACCTGCTGTGTCGCCGTTCGCGGTGGCCGTGAGCCCCTCGCCCTGGCCGCGCGCGGCAGACGCTTCCCCGGAAGCGCTCGGCGTTGCCCCATCGACTCCGCCCATAGCTGCACCATATTCGCCATACGCTCCATAACCATGCACCTGAGCAGGAGATTCCTTGCAAGCCGATCGTCCGGGCACGTGCCGGTCGGCTCCCTCTGCCTTGCTGCTCGGCGCCATCGAGGCGGCAAACGCCGCCACGTGGCCCGCCGCCGTCGCATCGGCAAACGCCGCCGCGTCGCCCGTCGCCGCGCGCTCGGCACTCTCGCCGCGCGCGAAACCGCCCACGACGCCCGCGGCCAGCGCCGCCGCGTCGCCCGCAGTCGGCGCCTTCCCATGCTCAACCAGGGACCCACCAGCAGGCTCGTCCTGCTCGCCCGAGTTGGGATGGCTGACCGCCGTGACCGACTCGATGGCGTCGGTGAAGCTGAAGGTGCGGAAGCCGCACCACAGGAACGCGAAGAACACGAACACCATGGTCAAGGCGAATCCGGTTGCCACGAAAAAATCGGTGTGCACGAAAGCATTGGTGATATGGCCGGAAACGGCCCCGATCAGCGTGCCTATGCTACTCATTATCTGCATCGCGCCCGCGGAAACCAGGTAGCCGTACACGTTGCGGCGCCCGATGGCCGCGACAACGGTCCAGGCAAGCACGTCGAAGCACTGCTCCCCGAAACGCAGCAGCGTGCTCGATGTGTTCGCGAATGTTCCGTTAAACGACAACGGCGTGGTCAAAAAGCCTGCCATGACGATGAGCACCGAAAGGGTGAACAGCACGTCTTCGCGTTTCTTTCCCCAGCTCAACAGCAGGAAAAGGAGCAGAAGCGCCAAAAGCGGCGTGTTCGCCAGCAGCGTCGGCGGGGCGCTGGCGACCTCGTTGAACGTCAAAGCGAATCCCGAAGCTGCCGAGAATAGCAGGATGCAAACGAAGACGCCATGGAATAGCGGGAGGAACGCGGTGGGGTCGGTCAGCTTCAGGTCGTCGACCGAATCGCCGGCGCTGGTGATGTCGAGCACGCGGCTTGCGGGTTTCGCAGCCCAAACCGCTACGATGATCTGCGCCGCCCCAAGCAGCAGGATGGCGTTGAGCGGCGTGCCGATGGCTCCCCTGAACAGGTCCAGGACGCTGAAGGTGAACAAACCCAATGCTATGGCGAAGCTGACCTGCTTACCGGATTCAAGCTGGAACAGGCATAATGCGAACAAACATAGAGTCAGGGCTCTTCCGGCGGATCGACAGAAGATGCCAAGCGAAAGTAGCGTGATGCTATGGGCGCTCAGCCCTGCGGCCACGCACGCCACGGCGGCAAGCGTGAACGCGCAAGCCAGCGTCACCAGCCCGCGCGCGCGGACGATTCGGGGTTTTCGGTATGCGATGGCGGTTATCGCTAGAAAGGTCGCCGTCGTCACAAGCGTGGATATCTCCCTGATCCACCCGTCGGCGGAGGCGACCAAGGGGTAAAGGTACCCGTTGGTCATCGAGCCCACCAGCTTTATGGCGGCGTACGCGAATGCGCATGCAAGCATGCCCGGCGTGAAGATGGACGAGATATCGTCTTTGGTGGATGCGATGCGCATGGGGCTCCTTCCTGCTTTCGGTTTCGTGCATTATACTCGCTTCGCACCATCGGTGAAACCGAAACAACCCTTCTCTCACCAGGGCAAACGTGATTCTTCACCCTATTGGGGTGGCAAATGGGGCGCAAAACCCCTCTTTTCGTTTCGCCCTCTTCGCAGAACTTCGCCCGGCGAGATGATGCCCCATGCGGGGTGGTGACGCTTTCGCGCCGTCTTCATATGATGCGGTTCAGCGTATTGCTTAAGGCCCGATCCGATTCGAACCCGTCGAGCGAAAACCGTACGCAAACCAATGGAGGGAATAGTATGAACGAACAGACTCGTGGGCTCAGCCGCCGCAGCTTCCTGACCGGCGCCGCCGGCATGGGCGCCCTGGCCGCACTGGGCCTGACCGGCTGCGCCGCCCCGAAGAACGCCGCCGAGCGCGCTGCCGATGTGGCCGCCATCAAGAACGGCAACGCCTCCGCCGGCGCTTCCGGCGTCGATTGGCTGGGCACCGCCCCGGAAATCGCCTCCGGTGACATCAATGAAACCGTCGAAACCGACGTGCTGGTCGTCGGCGCGGGCATGTCCGGCATCATGGCCGGTGCCACGCTGGCCGAGCTGGGCGCGAACTTCGTGATCGTGGAGAAGGGCGCTGAGTCCGCCGCCACTCATTACGACATCGGCGCCATCCATTCGCGCTGGCAGAAGGAGCAGGACCTCGACTTCGACGAGAGCCGTTGGATCAACGAGCATGCGCGTTACGCGTCCTTCAAAAACGACCAGTCCGTCCTGCGCACGTGGATCGAGAACTCCGGTGCCACCGTCGAGTGGATCGCCGACACGTACACGAAGCATTTCGGCCAGGAGTCCAAGGTCGTCGTAGACACCGAGAACGATAACGCCGGCGGCACTTCCTACTTCATCCCGCCCGAGTGCCATCACGTGTCCAACCCTGGCTTCGTGAACGAGCGCGGCCAGACCGAGCATGTCAAGGCCATGACGAAGGTCATCGAGGACGACGGCGGTCAGGTGTTGTACAGCCACGACCTGGTGAAGCTGGTGCAGGACCGCGACGGTGCCGTGACGGGCGCCATCTTCAAGGTGGAGAACGGGTACAAGCAGGTCAACGCGAAGAAGGGCGTTATCCTGGCTTGCGGCGGCTATGCTGCGAACGCCGACATGCTGCAGGCTCGCGACCCCGAGGCCGTGCGCTGCATCACGTCGCTGAACTACAACACGAACAACACCGGCGCCGGCATCAAGGCGGCGCTTTGGGCGGGCGCTGATATGGACGGTGTGGGCGCAACCATGGTGTTCGACCGTGGCATCGTCAAGCCCGGTCAGGACGCCGGCATGGACGAGTCTGGCAATTGGGCGACCAACGGCCAGTTCAACCTTGGCTCCCAGCCGTTCCTGAAGGTGGACCGCAACGGCGAGCGCATCGCCAACGAGTCCGCGAACTACGACGCCATCCCCTTCGCCGCCGCTTCGCATCCCGGCGGCGTGTGGTGCCAGGTGTTCGACGTGAACGCCCCTGCCGACGTTCAGATTTTCAAGACCCAGGGCTGCTCTGCCAACACGTGGAAGAGCACGCTGAAGGACAAGACCGTCGACGAGGCGTACAAGAAGCAGCTGGACGGCGGCCTGATGATGAAGGCCGACACGCTGGAGGAGCTTGCGGACAAGCTGGGCTTCGAGGGCGATGCCAAGAAGCAGTTCCTGGAGACCGTCGAGAACTACAACGCCATGTACGATGCGGGCGCCGATACGCAGTTCGGCAAGGAGGCTTATCGCCTGTCCGCCATTCGCAAGGCGCCGTTCTACGGTGCATGGTTTGGCGGCGCGCTGCTGACCACCATCGATGGCGTGCGCATCAACAAGCATTGCCAGGTCATCGACAAGGACCGCAAGCCCATCAAGGGTCTGTACGCCGTGGGCACCTGCTCCGGCAGCTATTATGCCGGCAACTACCCGGTGTACCTGGTGGGCAACTGCCTGGGCCGTCAGGTCACGTTCGGCCGGTACGCCGCTCGCCACGCTGCCGGCGACATCGCGTAAAGGCTGCTTGCTACGGCGGGGCGCTGACGGTTGCGACCGGCGGCGAGGCCCCGGAGCCGGTGACGCGGGTTCTGGGCGCCCCCGCTAGCTCACGCACACCACGTGCAGGATGTCGTCATCCACGGTGAATGCCACGTTAAGACCCGCGTATGCCAGGTGGTAGACGCGGGTCGGCTCATGTTTGCTGCCGGCGCGGCGCGGGTCCTGGCGCAGCACCTCCGTCAGGCCGGGCAGCTTGCCGGCGGGCACTTCGGCCTGCAGGTGTTCGGGAAAGTCCACGTCAAGCTCGTGCCAGGGCGCGTCCTCGATCCATCCGCCGCACGCGTCGGGATGGCAGTCGGCGAAGGGGATGTAGGGTTTGATGTCGTAGATGGGCGTGCCGTCGCGCAGGTCAGCGCCCAGCACGTGGATGACGGGGCCGGCGTCCGTGAGCTCCACGCGGTCGAGCTTCACGCACGTCAATCCGATGGGGTTCGGACGGAACGGGCTGCGCGTGGCGAACACGCCCACGCGCTCGGCGCCGCCCAGCCGCGGCGGCCGCACGGTAGGCGACCAGCGCGCAGACTTGGGGGAGGCGGCGGGTGCAGCCTCGCGCCCGCCCGTCGCAGCGCCCGCCCGCCCGTCGCCGGTGACATCGGCGATGCCTCCGCCGGGTTCGCCGTTCTCGAAACGCCAGAGCAGCCACAGATGCGAGAAGCTGTCGATCCCGGCAACGGCGCTGTTCAGCGCGTATTCCGGCTCGAACACGATACGTCCTTGCAAATGCGGCGCAAGGAAGCTGTTGCGGGGGATGCCGAACTTCTGCGGCAAATCGGTATGTATGTGAGCGATAGGTTTCATGCACGCTATTGTATCGCGGCGCGCTGCGCCCGGCCGCGCCGCTCGCCGAAGGGTTCGCGGCATTTGCGTTGGAATCTGCCGGCATTTACTACTATGAAAGTATCAAATGCGGCGCCTGGCGCTGCACTCGGCGAAGGAGGCATTCATGGCGGATTCGAAGCGGCTGTTGGCGGATGCGCTCACGGGCCTGATGGAATGCAAGCCGCTCGACCAGGTGCGCGTGGCCGAGATCGCCTCCGCGGCAGGCGTGAGCAAGCAGACGTTCTACCACCACTTCTCCGACAAATATCACCTGATGGAGTACTGTTTCCGCGACATGTTCGCCGCTCCCTTCGAGCGAATGGGGACGCTTGCGCCCTTCGACGAGTGCTATATCGAGTTTCTCCAGCAGTGCCATCAGCGCAAGACGTTTCTGCGCAACGCCTTTACCTCCCAGGACGTGAACAGCCTGTATCGCGTGATGCATCGTGCGCTGCGCGACGCGTTCGGTGCCCGCGTGCGCGTGCACGGCGTGCTCGATGAGGGGGAAGCGGGGTTTTGCCTGGACTTCTTCTCGAAAGGCTGCGCAGGCTGCACGCGTCATTGGTTCGACCAGGGCATGGATTTCGAGGATGCCGAGCTGGTAGGCCTCATCCGCCAGTGCATCCCCGTTGGGGTTGCGAGGTATTTCGAGTAGCTAGCCGCTCGGGCGTGAACAGGGGACGGAGGTGTGTTCGCATGATTGCCGCCGCCGGTCGACTTCTGGGCTGTTTTGCAGGTTTTGGCCCTTGTTTTCGCCTTGAAATCTCACTTCTGGGCGGTTTTCCGCGTCATTTTTCGCATTCGCCAAATAGGCGGCAAGAAAATCCCTGGTCAGGAAAATCCCAATAATGCGTTCATGTTTTCGCAGCCTGCAAAACCGCCCAGAAGTACCGGGGTCGCGGTTGGCGGGGGCGTAGATAAGCCCTCAGCACGAAATCACGCGCCGAGCAAGTTGACGTTACACATAAAACGTAAAGTAAGCCCTTTACAAAACAGCGCTTGAGTCCATTCCGCCATCAATTTGCGCTTCCTATAATCCTCCCTCGTAGGGTCGAGCGCGCATAGGGCGTTTGCTCGAAGCGCCCGCAAGGCTTCGCGTTTTCGCCGGGGCGTACGTGCCCGCCCGCTCCGAAGGGGGCTGCGCACCGCCGTGCCTAACCGCGTCGGCGACGCGGCAAAACAGCAGGCGGGTGCAAGAGAGGAAGGAACAACATGGACAAATCGGGAATCAGCCGCCGTAGCTTTCTGACCGGCGCCGCCGCCATCAGCGCGGCGCTTGCCGGCGCGGGCCTGACGGGCTGCGCTCCGAAGGTGGTCGGCGTCGCGGGCGGTGCCGCAGGCGCGGCCGGCTCGGGCAACGGCCAGACGATGGGCTTCGACGGCACGGGCGCCATGCCGTGGCTCGGTGAGGCGCCGACCATCTCCGACAGCGACGTGGCCGAGACGCTTGACGCCGACGTCGTGGTCGTGGGCCTTGGCTGCGCGGGCGTCCCCGCAACGCGCGCGGCTGCCGAAGCCGGCGCGAAGGTCATCGCCATCGAGGCATCCGCCCAGCTCAACAGCGTGGCCAGCGACATGGCAATCCTGGGCGGCGAGACCATGGCCAAGTGGGAGCGCGGCGACGGCTTCCTGGATAAGCACATGGTGGTCAACATGCACATGGAGGAGGGTAGCCACCACTCAAACTTCGGCATCATCAGCCGTTATTGCGACGAGTCGGGCAAGGCGCTCGACTGGTTCGTCAAGGGGTGCCCGGACATGTACATTGCGTCTGAAAGCTACGAGGAGGTCCCCGAGGCCAACCGCGCCCACTATATGTACCCGTACTTCTATCCCATGCTGGAGACGTACGACTACACGAAAGAGGACATGCCGTGCTACCCCACGTCCGTGGGCTTCTCCAGCCTGGCCACGGCCATGGCCGACAACCTCAAGCGCGCCCAGGAGGCCGGCGCCGAGGTTCGCTACAACACGAAGGGCGTGAAGCTCATCACGGCCGATGACGGCAGCATCGCGGGCATCTACGCGCAGGACACCAGCGCGGGCAAGTACCTGAAGATCAACGCGAAAAGCGTCATCCTGGCCACGGGCGACTACTTGGCCAACGAGGATATGATGAAGTACTTCGCCCCCGCGTGCGTCGAGAACGGCAACCAGATCCTGTCGCTGGACCTGGATGCGCAGGGCAACTACACCAACGTCGGCGATGGCCACAAGATGGGCGTGTGGGCAGGCGCGGTGGTGGAGCAGTGGCATGCGCCGATGATCCACCACATGGGCGGCGGCGCCGGCTCCGACGGCCGCGGCGTCATCGGCAACAACGGTTTTCTGTGGCTCAACCTGCGCGGCAAGCGCTTCATGAACGAGGATGTGCCTGGTCAGCAGCTCGAGAACCAGGTGGAGCTGCAGCCGCAGCGCACGGCCTACCAGTTCTTCGACAGCTCCTGGCCCGAGCAGCTCAAGTACTTCCCGGCCGCTCACGGCATCGCCTGCATCTACAAGGACGAGGCGATGCCCGACTGGACGCCGGCGGGCCTGAAGATCAACGTGCGCTGCCCGGCCGACATCGAGGCCGCCGTCGCCGAGGGCCGTTGCCTGAAGGCCGACACCATCGATGAGCTGCTGGCGAAGATCGACGGCATGAACGCTCAGGTGGCGAAGGAGTCCATCGAGCGCTACAACCAGCTGGCGAAGGCGGGCTCCGACGAGGACTTCGGCAAGAGCAGCCAGCGCATGTTCGCTCTGGAGAACGGCCCGTTCTACGCTGCCGAGTGCGGCGTGGCGCTCACGCTGGCGAACCTGGGCGGCTTGGAGTCCGACAGCGACTGCCACGTGTACAACACCGAGCGCGAGGTGATCTCCGGCCTGTACGTGGCCGGCGCCCCGCAGGGCGGCCGCTTCAACGTGCAGTACCCCATCTCGCTCAAGGGCCTGTCCGCCGGTATGTGCATGGTGTTCGGCAAGATCGCCGGCGAGAACGCCGCGGCGGGCAAGTAGGAGGCTGCCATGACCGATGAGAACAAGGCTGCGAAAACCGTTTCCGCAGATGAGAAGGTTGATAGCGCGAGTGCGGGTGCGGCTGGCGTCGACGCCGCGTGTGCAGCGGACGCGGCTGGCACAGCGGGCGCGACTCCGTCGCTCAAGCGCGGCCGCCGCAAGGTGACGGCGGTCGTTGCCACCGTGGCCGTGGTGCTGGTGGCGGCGGGAGCGGGCTTCATGGTCTGGCATGATTCGCCCAGTTTCTGCAACGCGATCTGCCACACGCCCATGGACGGCTATCTGACCACCTACGAGTCCACGCCGGGCGAGGCCGCCACGGACAAGTGGGGCAACCAGGTCGCCGACGCGTCCAGCATGTTGGCGCCGGTGCACGCCCAGGAGGACATCACGTGCGTGGGCTGCCACGTGCCGCAGATGTCCGAGCAGGTCACCGAGGGTTTGGGCTGGCTGACCGGCAGCTACAGCGTCGTGCAGACCGCTGATGAGCGCTTCGTGCCCGAGGAGAAGTCGCTGTCCGACCTGACCGCGGCGCGCGGCATCGCCAGCGAGGCGTTCTGCCTGAACTCGGGTTGCCACGTCAACGACGACGGCTCCGCCATGACGCGCGACGACCTGGTGGAGAAGACCAGCTACATGAAGCGCAACCCGCACGTGCAGGAGCACGGCGAGGTCGCCTGCAGCGAGTGCCACAAGGCGCACCGCGCATCCACCGTGTACTGTAGCAAGTGTCACAGCGACGCTACCATCCCCGATGGCTGGATCAGCTACAAGGAAGCCGAGGCCCTCGAGCCCACGGCAGTCGAGTAGGGAAGGGGCGCGCCCGCGAGCGTGCTGCGAGCCCACCCCGCTTGCAAGCCCCTGCCGGGAATCCCAGCAGGGGCTTTTTGCTGCCAGGTGAACAGGGGGGGGGCGTGAACAGGGGACGGAGGTGTGTTCACGCTAGCCCTTTGGGAGCGCGGCGCATCGCCGTGAACACACCTCCGTCCCCTGTTCACGCGCGTTCATCTTTGCCACCTAATCGTTACCGTGAGCGTTGCGATTTCTCCGGTAAACGGCGTGCTGTAGCGGTACACTGACAATAGCTGTAACGGTGCGGGCTTCGTCAGGGGAAACCGCAAAGCCCGCTCATGTGAAGGGGGTGCCGCCATGGCGGTCAATCGTTTCGTGCTCAACAACATCTCGTATCACGGTGCCGGTGCGATCGGGGAGATTCCCGGCGAAATCGCGCGCCGCGGCTTCGCGAAGGCGTTCGTGTGCTCCGACCCTGACCTGGTGAGATTCGGCGTCACGGGCAAGGTGACGGCTAAGCTCGACGAGGCCGGTATCCCGTGGGAGCTCTATGACCAGATCAAGCCCAACCCCACCATCAAGAACGTGCAGGACGGCGTGGCGGCGTTCAAGGCTTCCGGCGCCGACATGATCGTGGCCGTGGGCGGCGGCTCGGCCATGGACACCGCCAAGGGCATCGGCATCATCGCGGAGAACCCCGAGTTCGCCGACGTGGTCTCGCTCGAGGGCGTCGCGCCCACGAAGAACCACGCCACGTTCACCATCGCCGTCCCCACCACGGCGGGCACAGCGGCTGAGGTCACCATCAACTACGTCATCACCGACCCGGAGAAGGTGCGCAAGTTCGTGTGCGTCGACGTCAACGATATTCCCGACGTGGCGGTGGTCGACCCCGACATGATGGCCAGCATGCCGGCGGGCCTGACCGCGGCAACGGGCATGGACGCGCTCACGCACGCCATCGAGGGCTATACCACGAAGGGCGCGTGGGAGCTGTCCGACATGTTCCACCTGAAGGCCATCGAGCTGATCTCGAAGAACCTGCGCGCGGCGTACGCCGAGGCGAAGTCGGGCGAGCCGGGCGCCGGCCGCGAGGGCATGGCGCTTGGCCAGTATGTTGCCGGCATGGGCTTCTCCAACGTCGGTCTGGGCATCGACCACGCCATGGCGCACACGCTGTCGGCGCATTACGACACGCCGCACGGCGTGGCGTGCGCCATGCTGCTGCCGGTTGCCATGGAGTTCAACAAGCCGGTGTGCGCCGAGCGCCTGGTTGACGTGGCGCGCGCCATGGGCGTCGGCGTTGCGGGCATGAGTGCGGAAGCCGCCGCCGACGCGGCCATCGCCGCCGTGCGCCAGCTGTCCGCCGATGTGGAGATCCCGCATACCTGCAACGGTCTGGTGGCGGAAGACCTCGAGCAGCTGGCAACCGACGCCATGGCCGACGCCTGCTTCCCGGGCAATCCCCGCGAAGCCGACCACGCCCAGGTGGTCGACCTGTTCCGCAAGGTGATGGCGTAAGGTTGCGTTTCCGGGTGCGGCCTCATGGATAAGACTGCGCGCGAAGGGTCGTAAACGCAGGAGAGCGTGAGTACGCCGCCAAAGGGCCAGCAGTTTGAGCGACGGTAAGGGCCAGCAACTCGTTTCGAGTTGCTGGCCCTTTTTTGGCGGCGAAGCGGTGCGGGCGCCGATAGCGTTACGGAAGCATGCCGATTGCCGTGCGGGCGCCGATGACGTCACGGTGGTGCGTCGGGGGGGGGGTGCCGCTATGTGCTTGTTTGAGCTGTATGTTTGATATCGAGTCCGGTCTGGTGTTGCTTTGGGGTTTTGCGGCGCGGCGCGGGTTTTCGCTATGGGGCGTGTTAATTACCTGGGGAAGCCGTTCGTCGATGAGGTTATTTCGGCATTCTTGGGCGCAGGTGTGCGTTTGCTATGCTGAAGCCCCCCAATTGAAGGAGGCGACATGCGCAAGAACGGTAACATGCTTGAATGGGCAATAGAGGTTGCGGTGGTCGTTGCAATCGTGTTCTTGCTGATGGGAGCATGCTTTTGGGTAGTTCCGCATCTTCAGAAAACGGATCGCTCAGCGTCGCCTACGTTCTCGGTCTTTGACGCCGAAGATACACAATCGAAAAGGGGAAGCGTTCCGCAATCCGACGATATGGTTGGCGGTATCGACGATGTGGTCTTTCATGGTAAAGGGGTTGTGACGTCTTTGGACGCCGCCGCGCTCATTGCGTGTATTCGCATAACGTCAGAGGATTCTTATGGTCTTGAGCAGGGTGGAGAATATCGCTTCAATTTCGATGAGCGCTTCGAGCAGGTAAAGCTTACGCTCGATGGTGTCGATGTTGGCAGCGTTGTGGATTTTCGCTATCGAGCCATTACTTGCGACAAGGAAGGAACCCTCGTGGGCGAGTTCATTATGCTGGCGCTATAGGTTGCGGAAGGGTTTTGCGGTGCCGCTTGCGCTTGTGTGCTTGGGTGAACAGGGTGGTGCGGCGCTTCCGGGTTGTCTGTGGTGCTCGTGGCCGAAAATGCGAGAGATGCGCAACTGCGGGAGGGTTCGATTGGATACCCGGGTGCAGTTGGGCAGCAAATGCGGCGTTCAAGGTCGATTTCGCCGCATTGAGACCCGGATTCGGCTCCAATCCGGGTCGTGTCGGTGCAACGCTCGGTTTTTTTGTCCATCACGCGGTCTTTTACCAAGCGTGTTGCCCTCGAAGGGTCGCGTCCATCGGGCGAGATTAGCTTTGGGGTGCTCTTGCGTGCTTCAAAGCGCGGACAGCAAACGCGTCAGGCGAACGAGGGGCGTCGGGCGAACAGGGGACGGAGGTGTGTTCACGACAGCGCGTTGCGCTCCCGAAGGGTTAGCGTGAACACACCTCCGTCCCCTGTTCGCCGTCTGCGGCAACCGACAGCCGGCAACTTGCAGCTTTGCGAAGCAGATCACGCCCAGGTGGTCGACCTGTTCCGCAAGGTCATGGCGTAAGGTTGCTGGCGCTAGCCCCGAGCCGAGGCGCTGGTGCAAGACCAGAATGGCTGCGATAAAGGCATAACCTACTAGGGGTCGGCCCCGGAAAAACTCCGGGGCCGACCCCTTCTCGTTTGTTAACGATTCTCATGTGGGCCGCAGTGCATTTCGGTGGCCCTTGGGCGGATCGAAGCCGGGTTTGGCTTAGGCCTCGAACGGGTTGCCTTCGCCCTCGGGTTTCTGCTGGGCGGCTTGCGCTGCAAGGATGTCCGGGAGGATCGAGGAGGAACCCTCGAAGCCTGACGGGAGCAGGATGGTCGAAGCCTTGCCGGATTCGGCGAACGACCCCATCATCTCCACCCACTGGGTGTACGTGAACAGGTCGTTTGCCTCCTTGGCCGACACGCCCGAGGACTTGATCACGTCGAGCGATGCGGCGATGCCGTCGGCGATGGCCTTGCGCTGGTTCGCGATGCCGATGCCCGTCTGTTCCATGGCTTCGGCCTGGGCGCGCGCCGCCACGACGGTCTTGGTGCGCTCGGCCTCGGCAAGGGCCTTCGCCGCCTCCTGGTCGCGCTGCGCGGAGTTGATCGCGTTCATGGAGCGCTCGACGTCCTTCGGCAGCTCGATGTCGGTGATGAGCGTGGTGATGATGTCGTAGCCGTAGCCTGCCATGAGCTCCGTCACGGAATCCTTCACGTTTTGCGCGATGAGGTCCTTGTTGTCGAACACCTCGTCGAGCGTGTAGCCGGGGATGGCCGAGCGCAGCGCGTCGGCGATGTAGCTTTCCATCTGGTCGATGGGGTTGCTCAGGATGTAGTAGCTGCGGTAAACGCCCGACTGCTCGACGGTCTGGGCGGGCATCTGGTCGACGCGGAACTGGACCGAGACCGCCGTGCCGATGGTCACGTTGTCCTTTGTCTTGCCGTTGAGCGAGTAGCGCGCCTCTTGCGTGCGCAGGTTGACCTCGGCGGCGCGGCGCTCGATGATCGGGATCAGGAAGTGAAGGCCCGGCTGCACGATACGGTTGAACTTGCCGAGGCGCTCGATGATGGACGCCTCCTGCTGCCGCACGACGAACAGCATCGGCGAGCCAAGGGCCGCGGACCCGACGGCCGCAGCGATGAACAGGATGAGAAGGGTAAGTACGATCATGGTGCTTCCTTTCTGCTTGGATGAGCTGATTCTACCGGATAGGGGCGCCCGGCAACGTAAAATCTCGCGCACGTCTCGTTCGCGAATGCTTTATCCTGCCTGGTCGACCTGCTTTTGTACGAGCGCCGTGAGCTCTTTCTTGCTGTGCACGTCCAGCTTGGCGTAGATGCTGCGGGTGTGGGCTCGGATGGTGTAGATCGACACCACTTCGCGGTCGGCGATCTCTTGGGCGGTCCGGCCGCGCGCCAGGCCAAGGAACACCTCGGTTTCACGGGCGGACAGGCCCGCGGCACGCGCGACTTCCTCGCAAGCAAGCTTCCATCGGCCCGGTTGCCTAGCTGCGCCGATACCCGAAGCATCGTTCGCCGAGTCCGCGCCGCCCTCGTCCACGGGCAGCAGCATGCCGTTGATCTGCTTCTCGGAGAAGACGAACAGCACATCGATGAGCACAGCCACGCCGATCAGGGCGATGCTGGCCTTCATCGCGTTTTCCGAGATGTGCGACGCTTGATACGCCATGGCCAAAAGACTTGCCACCAGCGTGCCGCCCGACAGCGCCGCATTGCCGAACGCTACGATGCGCAGCGCGCCGCCGCGCCACTGATACACCAGGTAATACAGCATGGCCCACACCACCATGTTGTAGCACGTGCACACTACCCAGGCGCCCGACGCCACGGCGGGCGTGTTCAAGGAGAACATGGCGATGCACACGATGAGCACCGTCAGCGCACAGGCGGCAACGGAGTACATTTTGGCGAATCCGTCGCGTCGGGATTTCGCGAGCAGCACGGCGGCCATGATGGCGATCATGAGCGGGACCTCGATGAGCTGCGAAACCACGTTCGCGCCGATGGCGTACATAGGCGGCACGCTGATCAGCACATATGCGCGAATCAGCTCAAGCGCTGTGGAGCACAGGCCGATGGAGGCGAGCAGCACCCAGAATCTGCGCGTCAGCTTCACCGGAGTGGCGAGCACCTGCTTCTCGCCGCGCACGTCCTTGCGGCGTATGCAGAACAGCGCCGCCCCTATCACGGGCAGTGCGATGAACGCTACGACGGCGATCGGTTGCGGGCAGCCGTTCAACACGAAGTAGATGGCAATCGAAAATAGCGTGCATTCGGCCAGCCGGTAGAGCGCGCGGTGGGGCGGCAGCGTGCCGAACAGGGCGGCGGCGCGTACGAACAGCATGGTGGTGCCGATGCCTGAGAGCACGCAGCCGGAGTTGAACAGCACGGTGAGCGCGGAGTGGGGGACGGCTGCGCCCAGCACTTCGCTACGCGCGTTGCAGATGAGGAGCGTGCCCACAGCTGCCACAAGGCCGCCGATGAACGTGGTCCGGTTCTTCGCGACCCATTTGGAGAAGCGGTCGGCGAACAGCGCGACGAGCGACAGCGTGATGAAGCATGCCAGCAGGTGCACGAGCATGAGGTTCTCGGTGATGCTGCTGTTGTCGGTCTCGTGCAGCCAGAACGATCCGGAGAACGCGATGGTGTTCCACGCGATCCAGCAGCCCAGGCCCAGATACGTCAAGCTGGGCGCCTGCCGGTCGATGGACGCAAGCGCCGTCGAGAATCGCTCGGAAACGCTCGCGGTCGCCTTCCCTTGCGCGCGCTGGTTCTGCGTCGTGTCGTCCTGTTCGCGAATTGCCATATCCCCCCGATTCCCGATTGGCTTTCGTGTTGTTGACCGGAAGAAGGTGTGACGCCACCGGGCGAACAGGGGACGGAGGTGTGTTCACGTGTTAGGCCCTTGGGAACCCGAGATTCCGCCGTGAACACACCTCCGTCCCCTGTTCACGTGTCCCCTTCTTCGTCTACCTATTCTAAACCCCTACGTCCATATTCGACTAGTTAACAAGTGACCATACAGCGGTATCAACATCGTTAACTAGTGACGTAGCTGGGGTTTTGCGGAAAACGTAAGGTGGTGACCGTTCCGAGACGAGGGGGTCATCATGAATATCAAGAACAAGCCGCTGCCGAAGTTCGAGGTTCCGTCGAGCTACGAGAAGTATGCGGAAGGCGGCTATCTGATGGATGTGCGCGAACCCGAAGCCGACAGCTTCGGCGATCGCAAGCCTACCGTTGTCTCGAGCGCGGGCGCCGCAGCCGTCGACCCCGCCGCCATCGCGCAGGGTGCGGGCGCGGATGCCGAATACGAGCTTCCCGACGCGCCCACGTTCGCTGATCGCGTGAACGCGGTGGTCATGTGCGTCGGCTCGCAGAACGCGTTGCGCGAGGCCTTGTACAAGACGCTGGCGTTCTGTCAGCAACCCCATGAGTTCACCGAGGTCGAGGATTATATCGCCCAAACCGATGAGTTCGTCTACAGCCATATCATGCAGACGCCGTTCGCCATGATCCAGATGCTCGTCGACACCGGCGGCCTTGCGCAAACGCCGCTCGATAGCGAAGGCGACCCCATCGCCGACGAGCAGCTGGCGAGCTTTTCCGAAGACGAAGCCGACGACCTGATTTCCACGTACCGCATCCAGACCACCGACGCTGGCGTCGAAACCGTGCGTCTGCTGGCGCCCGAGCGCCGCATCGAAGCGCAGCTCTCCCTGCGCCCGCATCGCCGCGATACCTATTTCGCCGTGCTCGATTTTTGCATGCAGCCGCGCAAATTCCCGGAAATCGAGGCGCTCTTCAAGAACGTTCCCGGCCTGTCGCAAGACATCGTGGCCGACCATCACAAGCTTTCGCCCGATTTCTACGTCGACAAGCTTGACAAAGCCGGTGCACTCGTATGGCGCGGCGCCTGGGTTGCAACCGACGCGGGCAAGCGCATGCTGCAAGCCCACAAACGCGAACAGGCAACCGCATAACCGCATCCGCCGGCGAAGCGGCAGGTTGCGGGCGTGCTGGGAACTCCCGCTCGCCTGCCGATCGGCCCGCGGCTCCCCTGTTCGCCCCCGTTCACGTTCCCACCCGAAAAGCAATATGGCAGCAGGCGAAACCCGCTGCCTATCGCAATAGACGAGTAAGCAAGGATCAAAAGGAGGAGGAAGCTTTGTCTACGACTATGACACGTCGCTCGTTCATGAAGACGGCAGCGGTCACCGGCGCGGTCGGCGCGCTGGGGCTGGGCGCCGCCCACAACATGGCGCCGAGCGACAAGGCATGGGCCGACAACGACGTGCACGAGGTTCGCACGTCCTGCCGAGCCTGCATCGCGAACTGCGGCGTCATCGCCACGGTGAGCAACGGCCGCGTCATCAAGCTGAGGGGCGATTCCATCGACCCGATGTCGAAGGGACGCATGTGCCCGAAGGGCCTGTCGGGCATCCAGGCGCTGTATCACCCCAACCGCAACAAGTATCCCATGAAGCGCGTGGGCGCCAAGCCCGGCAACCAGTGGGAACGCATCAGCTGGGATGAGGCGGCGAAAACCGTGGCCCAGCACATGATCGACATGCGCGACAAGACCGGCAAGCACGGTCTTCTGTGCACCACGGGCGGCGGCGGCAACCCGCAGTTCTTCAGCCCGCCGCGTTTCCGCAACTTCTGGGGCGCGGGCAACGTGTTCGAGCCCGGCTGCGCGCAGTGCTACCTGCCGCGTAACTTCACCATGCCGCTGGTCAACGGCATCGGCGACACCTCGATCGCCGACTCCGGCTGCTCGGAGCTGTACAAGCCGGCCAAGTACGGCGGACTGACGGAAGTCTACGTCATCTGGGGCACCGGCCCGGCGTGGCATTCGCCTTCCACTTCCGGCCGCTGCGTGGCCGAGCTGCGCGAGAACGGCTGCAAGACCGTCGTCGTCGACCCGCGCTTCACCGCCGACGCTTCCAAGGCCGACGTGTGGCTGCCCATCAAGCCCGGCACCGACATGGCCATGATGCTCGGTTGGATGCACTACATCATCGAGAACAAGCTCCACGAGAAGATCCCCGGCTACGAGACCTTCTGCGAGCAGTGGACGAACCTTCCGTTCCTGGTGGACCCGCGCGACAACGTCAGCCTGCCGCCCGTTGCCGAGGACATCACGAAGGACGGTCAGCTGCTGCGCGCGTCGGCCGTGTTCGACGACGTCGACGCCACCAACGAGGGCTACGTGTACTTCGACACCGAGAAGGGCGAGGTCACGAAGGCGTTCGCCCTGGGCCCGGACAGCGACGGCACGTACCACCCGCAGATGTTCGGCACCGTGGACGTGAAGCTCAAGGACGGCTCCACCATCACGTGCAAGACCGCGTTCGAGGCGTACAAGGACCGTTGCGCCGACTTCGACTTGGACACCGTGGCCGAGATCACCGGCTGCAAGAAGGAGAAGATCATCGAGGCCATCGAGCTGTACTGCTCGAGCGCGCACGGTGGCATCTCCCTGGGTGTTGCTACCGACATGTACCCGGGTTCGGCGCAGGCCGCCATCGGCGCCGCGGCGCTCGATTGCATGACCGCGCACCTGTGGCACAGCGGCTGCCCGGCCAATAAGGTGGGCGGCCAGGGCTCGAAGGGCCTGACCAGCTGCGAGTCCACCATCTTCCCCTCCGGCTTCATCGGGGATACGAAGTACCAGTTCCAGACCAATGACGCCATCCTCGAACGTCTTGGCTACTGCGAGCACAAGGGCCTCGGCGGATGGATGCACTCCCACATCCCCACGGTGCTCTCCGCCGTGCTCACCGGCGAACCGTACCAGCCGAAGGTGTGGATCGAGCGCTCCGGCAACAAGATGGCCGCGCTGGGCAACTCCAGCTCCTGGGTCGACGCGTTCCCGAAGTTCGACCTGATCGTGCACGGCTACATGTACCCGACCAGCTTCACCACCGAGGCCGCCGACATCGTGTTCCCCGTGTGCGAGTGGCTGGAGAACGCGTTCGCGCAGAACCGCCTGAACGTCAACCTCATGCGCAAACCGGTGACGAACCTGTTCGAGGCAGCCGACGAGATCATGATGTGGGGCAAGATCGCCGAAGCCATGTCCGACCCCAGCTCGGAGCTCTATGACGCCAACATGGAGGCGTGCATGGACGACGAGAAGATCGGCAGCCCCATGGTGCCCGCGTACTGGAAGACCATCAACGAGTACTGGGATTGGGTTGCCCAGCAGGGCGGCGACAAGTCCGTCACCACCATGGAGCAGGCCATGGAGGCCTTCCCCGTGAAGTGGGCGGAGGACGACGAGTACTGGGGCGGCACGCAGTACGACGGATACTGCCAGGTCAACGCCGGTGCCGGCGTTGCGGGCAAGGTGGATCCGAGTATGGAAAGCTCCGGCGCCGATGACGGCAAGGTCGTCTACACCGGCTTCTCCACGGCGGCCCGCGACATCAAGGACAACCCGAAGAAGTGCGGTCCGTACGCCGACACCATGCTCTACCTGGGCCGTCACGGCAACGAGAAGTTCGACATGCCCGCCGCGGTGGTGGACTACAACCCCATGCCGTACTACTTCACGCCCGAGGATCAGTCCGAATACGGCGACGAGTACCCGCTGCGCCTGACCGAGGGCCGCATCCCGTACTTCCATCACGGCACGCTGCGCAACAACCCCTACCTGCGCGAGCTGTACCCGGCGCCCGAGCTGTGGATCAGCCCGGAGAACGCAGGCAAGTACGGCATCGTCGACGGCGACTGGGTGAACATCAAGAGCCCGCGCACCGACGGCAAGGACGTGTTCCGCGACATCACCACAGGTCTGTCCACCGATACGGTCATGGCAGGCGGCAAGGACGCGAAGTTCGGCCCGAGCGAGTTCGCTCCCGGCGAGGAGCTCACCGCCAACGGCCAGAGCGTCGTCAAGGACGGCATCTTCGCCGTGGCGCGCGTGACGAAGGGCATCGCGGAAGGCACCGTGTACATGGAGCGCTTCTGGAACCCCGAGTTTCTGGAGGACGGCTCCGACGGCCGCAAGTCCTGGACCACGGAGAACATGAACGTGCTGACGAAGAACACGGGCTACTTCAACCCCGAGTTCGGCACCTACACCCTGCGCGGCATCCACGTCAAGGTTGCCAAGGCGCAGCGCCCGGAGGGCATCTGGTACGAGCCGACCGACTTCGAACCCTGGATGCCTGAGCCCACGGAAAACACGGGAGGAGCGTTTTACACCAAATGAGCCGCAATTGCTTAGTTGTTGACCTGGATAAATGCATCGGCTGCCACGCGTGCGAGGTGGCCTGCAAGAACGAGAACGGCATCGTCTTGGGCGAGTACTGGAACCGCGTGCTGCAGATCGGCCCGCACGGCACCTTCCCCGACCTGGAGCAGTATTGGCTGCCAGTGCAGTGCCAGCAGTGCGAGGACGCGCCCTGCGTGCACGTGTGCCCGACCGGCGCGAGCTACCGCGACGCCGACGGCAAGGTGCTGGTGGACAAGGAGAAGTGCATCGGCTGCAAGTACTGCATGATGGCCTGCCCTTATGGCGTTCGTTCGTGGAACACCAAGGAGAAGGCCGTCGAGAAGTGCACCCTGTGCGGCCAGCTGACCAGCGCCGGCCAGGAGCCCGCGTGCGTGGCCGCGTGCTGCGCGAACGCCCGCTTCTATGGTGACCTGGACGACCCGAACTCCGACGTGTCAAAGGCCGTGGCGGCCGCCGACCCGGCAAGCCTGCACACCCTGCACGATGCCGGCAACAAGCCGCTGACGCGCTACATCCTGTCCGACAAGATCGCCACGTGGCACGACGTGGACGCCATCAAGCCGGCGTCCGACGCGCAGGACGCCGCGTGGTTCGCGAAGGAGGCGTAAGGCATGGAGATCCAATGGTCCCTGGTTTTGTTCACGGCCCTGACCGGCATGGGCGGCTGCATGTTCGCATGCGTCGCCGCCGATGAGTTCCTCGGTCGTGCGAAGGCCGCGGCGTTTCCCGCAGCTGTGGCGGCGCTGGTGATCGCGGTCGTTGGCGGTTTGGCTTCTGTGACGCACCTGTCGCACCCCGGCCGCATCATGGGCGCCCTGAGCCACCCGACGTCGGGCATCTTCACCGAGGCGCTGCTGGTGGGCTGCCTGTGCGTGTGCGTGGCGGTGTACCTAGTGCTGGTCAAGCGCGGTGCCGGCGCGTCCGCTCGCAAGGCCATCGCCGTCATCGGCGCGGTGTTCGGCGTGCTGCTGAGCTTCATGGCGGGCGAGTCCTACCTGATGGAGGCGCGTCCGAACTGGTGCAGCCAGCTGCTGCCGCTGGGCTACCTGCTCACTGCGGTGCCCGAGGGCATCGCCGCCTACCTGGTGGTCGTGGCCGCTAAGGCCAAGGGCGCCGACGTGGCGCCGTACGGCCGCGCGCTGCTGGTCGGCGGCATGCTGGCCGCGGTTGGCGCTGCCGCCTACGTGCTGTGGGCGGGTCCCGCCGACGGCGTGCAGTGGGCGCTGCTGGTTGTGGCGGTGCTGGGCGCCGGCGTGGTGCCGGCCGCTTGCGGCGCGCTGCTCGGTAAGAAGCCCGAGAGCCTGATGGCCATGGCTGGCGGCTCGCTGGCCTGCGCATTCGTGGGCGCGGTGTCCTACCGCTGCATCATGTGGCTGATCACGGTCCCGATCGCGAACCTGTTCCTGAACGTGCTGTAAGCGCAAGGCCGGGGGAGGGGATGCCCTTCCCCGGCCGCCTCGCGATGAATTCGCGGTTCGTATTCGCCTCTCCCCATCTCCCTCCCTTCCTCCGGCGAATGCGAACCGCGAGCGCATCGAGCGTGGCAACGGGCCGTGTCCGCGATGCGGCTAACGAAAATCGATACTCGGCTCTTGCGCACGGCTTGCCCGTTCGCGCGGGGCGGCAATGGACGTGAGCGCCCGAAGACAAGCGGGCGCTTCGGCAGAAAGGGGCGATCATGGCCGACGATAACGCGGCGAAGACGCAACAGGAAGAGCGCGATCAGCTGATTTCCCAGCTCATCGAGGTAAACGCCGGGCGTGCGGCGTACTACCGCATGCTGGGCGAGCTGTTCTTCCGCGAGCTGACGCAGGAACAGGTCGAGCATCTGGCGGGTATGGATTTCGCCGGAATGGACGGCGACGACGACCTCATCGCCGAGGGTTATAACGACATGCGCCGCTATCTTCGCCATGTGAATTCCGGCACGCGTCAGGCGCTGGCCTGCGATTACGCGCACACGTTCCTGGCGGCGGGGAATTACGAGACGTTCGCCGCCACGCCGTTCGAAAGCGTGTTCACCAGTCAGCTCGGGCTCATGATGCAGGAGGCGCGCGACGATGTCTACAAGATGTATTGCGAGCAGGGCATCCAGCCGCAGGCAGATTTGCATGTGCCCGAGGATCATGTGTCGTTCGAGTTCGAGTTTTTGGCGACGGTCATCGAGCGCACGAACGCCGCGCTCTTGACGGGCGATTTTGCGCGTGCTCAGGTGCTTGCCGAAACGGTCTCCGATTTTCACCGGTTGCATCAACTTAACTGGATCGACGATCTGTGCGATGCCGTGCTCGACGTGGCCGAGACCCGTTTCTATCGCGGAGTTGCGAAGGTGACGCGCGGGTTCGTGCATATGGAGACCGAGGTCGTCGCCGACGAGCTCGAGGTACTGCAAGGCCTGGCGGACAAGCAGGCTGCGTAGTGCGTTTCGCCTGATGAATCGGGCGGAAAGGGCCGTGGGGGTGCGGCCGTAAGACGAGAAAGGATAGGGTTATGGGCGATCAGCCGAGCATCACGCGTCGCGGGGTGTTGGTCGGCGCCGGCGCCGTGGCCGGTATGTTTGCGGTCGGCGGCGCGGCGTACGCGCTTGAAGGCGAGGATCGGGGTCTTTTGCGCCCTCCCGGCGCACAGGATGAGGCGCATTTCCGTGCTACTTGCTTGAAGTGCAACCGTTGCGAAACGGCCTGCCCGCAGCACTGTCTGCGCACGGGCGTCCTGGAAGACGGCCTGCTCAACTGGCGCACGCCCATCATGGATTTCCATCGCGGCGCGTGCGACTTTTGCGGGGTCTGCGAGGATGTGTGCCCGGCGGGTTCGATCGCGGGCGCGCATGATCCCGCGCAGGTCATCGGCATCGCGGTCGTCGACCGCGAGCGTTGCATTGCGTGGCTGCAGGGCGGCTGCCAGGTTTGCGTCGATACATGCCCGTACGGGGCCATCACGCTCGACGACGCGAATCGACCCGTTGTCGACCAGGCTAAATGCAACGGATGCGGCGCGTGCGAGAACGCATGCCCGTCGAACAGCTACCTCGCGTTCGCCGGCGGCACCGACCGCGGCATCAACGTGCGCGCAGCAGGGAAGGAGGCATAGGCGATGAGCGATAAGGAAAACAGCGCATCCAAAAAGCCCCGCTTCCGCACGGCGCGGGGCTGGGTTGCGTTCGCGTGCGTGGCGTTCGCGCTGGCGGGCATGGCGTTTCGCGTGGGAATCGGCACGCCCTCGGCGTTCGGCATTCAACAGATTTCGGCCATTTGCCCGTTGGGCGCCCTCGAGACCATGGCGGGCGCCAAGAGCGTTATGTTGCACCCGCTGCTGCTGTTCGTGCTGGTGGTGGTGCTGATCGCCCTGGTTGGCAAGGCGTTTTGCGCCTGGATGTGCCCCGTTCCGTGGCTGCAGAAGTTCTTCCGCCCGAGAAAGCATAGAGCGGCGAATGGCGGCGTAGGGCACGGCGTCTCGGCGAAGAGCGGGGCGGGGCATGGCGTTCCGGCTTCTCGCAACGACCCCGGTGCGGCTTCCGTCCAGGTGGAGCCGTCGGCTACCGCCTGCATTCCCTCCGCATGCGCGGCTTGCGCGGGCGCGGCGGCGTGCGCGAAGGCGCTGGCCCCGGTGGGAGGTGCGCGCGACGGCGTGCAGTTGGATAGCCGCCACGCGGTGCTGGTGGGAACGCTGGCCTCCGCGGCCGTGTTCGGCTTCCCGGTGTTTTGCCTGATCTGCCCGGTCGGCTTGACGTTCGCGACCATCATCGGGCTGTGGAACCTGGTGCAGTTCAACGAGCCATCTTGGGCGCTCATCATCTTCCCGATCATCCTGATCGCGGAGGTTACCGTGCTGCGCAAATGGTGCAGCAAGATCTGCCCGATCAGCGCGCTGGTCAGCCTGCTGTCGAACCTCAACGTCACGCTGCGACCGCGGGTCAAGGCCGATATATGCCTGCGTAGCCGCGGCGTGGATTGCCATGCATGCGTCGATGCCTGCCCCGAGCAGCTCGACCCGCATTCGGGCCGCATCCCCGAGTGCTCGAAATGCGGCAAGTGCGTGGAGGCCTGCCCGGCCAAGGCCATCAGCATCAAGCTGCTGAAGTAGTCGGCGGCCAGTTCGCCCTGCAAGTTCGCATTGCCCCGCGTGCTTCGCGGCGCATAGCTTGCGCTCGGCGGACGCGTTGGCGAACAGGCGGCGCGTATCCCCGCGCGCCTGCCGCTCCACCTGCTTTCGTCGGTTCCGTGAAAACGCTGCGCTGCGTGGGCCTGCTCCGTGGGGCGGCTTATCATGGAAGGCAGACGAGAGAAACATGCGCGGTCGCCGGATGGGAAAGCGCCGCGTTGATACGGGGGAATACATGCTGCTGAGCGAACTTGCGCGCGGACAGGCGGGCGTGGTCGAGGCTGTGCACGGCGAAGGTTCCGTTCGCCGTCATTTACTTGATATGGGGCTCACGCCCAATGCGGTGGTGACGCTGCAGAAGGCGGCTCCCATGGGCGATCCGATTCAGGTGATGGTGCGCGGCTACGAGCTGACGCTGCGTTTGAGCGAGGCCGACAACGTGCACGTCCGGGCGCTCGACCTGCAGGAGCGCCTCGACGCCCCGGCCGCCGACGCCGACGCCGCGCGCTCGCAGGTTGCCGGCACCGCCGCCGCACCCGCGGGACGCGCCGACCGTGCCCCGCTGCCGCACCCCGGCCTCGGCGAGTTCGGCCCGGCTGAGGAGGCCTATCGCGCCCATGCGCGCCGCGCCGCCGCGAAGACCGGCCCGCTCACCTTCGCGCTGGTGGGCAACCAGAACTGCGGCAAAACCACGCTGTTCAACCAGCTCACGGGCGCGAACCAGCACGTCGGCAACTTCCCGGGCGTCACGGTCGACCGCAAGGACGGCGCCATCCGCGGGCACGCCGAGGCCACCGTCACCGACCTGCCGGGCGTGTACTCGCTGTCGCCGTACTCCAACGAGGAGATAGTCACGCGCGACTTCCTGCTCGACGAAAAGCCCGACGGCATCATCAACATCGTCGACGGCACCAACATCGAGCGCAACCTGTACCTGACCATGCAGATCATGGAGCTGGGCATCCCCATGGTGCTGGCGCTCAACATGATGGACGAGGTCGAGGCAAACGGCGGCACCGTGCGCGTGAACGAGCTCGAGGCTGAGCTGGGCATCCCCGTGGTGCCCATTTCCGCGGCGAAAAACGAGGGCGTCGACGAGCTGGTCGACCACGCCCTGCACGTGGCGCGCTTCGACGAGGCGCCCGGCCGTATCGACTTCTGCCCCGCAAGCGCGCAAGAGCACGACCCGCTCGGCGCGGTGCACCGCTGCATCCACGCCACGGCGCACATCATCGAGCCGTACGCTGAGCAGGCGTCCGTCCCGGCGCGCTTCGCTGCCACGAAGATGGTTGAGGGCGACGAGCTGATCGCCCGCAAGCTCGACCTGCCGGAATCCGCCGTCTCATCGGTGCGCGAGCTGACGGCCGCCATGGAGGCCGACGCCGGCATGGACGCCGAGGCGGCGCTCGCCAACATGCGCTTTGCCTTCCTGGCGAACTTGTGCGCCAGCACCGTCGTCCGTCCGCATGAAAGCCGCGAACACAAGCGCAGCGTCTCCGTCGACAAGCTTCTGACCGGGCGTTATACCGGCATCCCGTGCTTTTTCGCCATCATGGCCGCGGTGTTCGTGCTCACGTTCAGCGTCGTGGGCGCCGCGCTTTCCGACCTGGTGGGCGCCGGCGTCGACGCAGCCCTCGAGGCGCTGGCCGCCGGCTGCGAGGCGTGGGGCCTCAATCCCGTGGCGCAATCGCTGCTGGTCGACGGCATCGGCGCCGGCGTGGGCGCGGTCATCGGCTTTTTGCCCACCATCGTCACGCTGTTCTTCTTCCTGTCCATCCTTGAGGACTCGGGCTACATGGCGCGCGTGGCGTTCGTCATGGACCGCCCCATGCGCAAGATCGGCCTGTCCGGACGCTCCATCGTGCCGCTGCTCATGGGGTTTGGCTGCTCGGTGCCGTCGATCATGGCCACGCGCACGTTGTCGAGCGAACGCGACCGCAAAATGACCACCATGCTGGTGCCGTTCATGAGCTGTAGCGCGAAACTGCCCATATATGCCCTGCTCGTGGGCGCGTTCTTCCCGCGCGCGCTGCAGCCGGTGGTCATGATCGGCTTGTATGCGTTCGGCGTGGCGGTGGGCATCTCGTTCGCGGCCGTGCTCAAACGCGCGCGTTTCCGCGGCCAGCCCGTGCCGTTCGTGATGGAGCTGCCGAACTACCGCCTGCCCGCCGCGAAAAGCGTGGCGCGTCTGGTATGGGATAAGGCGAAGGGCTTCGTGAAGAAGGCGTTCACCGTGGTGCTTGCCGCGTGCGTGGTCATCTGGTTTTTGCAGACGTTCGACGCGCGCCTGAACGTGGTCGACGACGTCGACGCCAGCCTGCTCGCGGGCATCGGCGGGCTGATCGCCCCGCTGTTCGCGCCGCTGGGCTTCGGCGACTGGCGCGCGGCAACGGCCCTCATGACGGGCTTCATGGCGAAGGAGAGCGTGGTATCCACGTTGACGCAGGTTATGGGCGAGGGCGTGGACCTGACCATGCTGTTCACGCCGGTGACGGCCATGGCGTTTCTGGCGTTCGTGCTGCTGTACACGCCGTGCGTGGCGGCCATCGCCACCGTGCGCAGCGAGCAGGGCGGCGCACGTGCGGCGCTCGAGATGGTGCTTTTGCAGTGCGGCATCGCCTGGGTGGTCTCGTTCGCGGTGTACCTTGCGGGCTCGCTGGTCACGGGCGGGATTGCGAACGCGTTCAGCCTGCCGGGCCTGGTCGCGGCCGCGGTTATCGCGGTGGGCATCGGCGTGTACCTGAAGCACCAGCGCACTGACGGCGAGCTGAAAGTAGGCTGCAAAACCTGCCCCGCCAGCTGCAAGAACTCCAGCGGCTGCTGTCATTAAGGCAGGGAAGCGGGTCGAGCTGCCGGCAGAGCGGCGGCTGGAGGCCTTCTCTCAAAGGGGTGCTGAGTTCTGGGCGGTTTTGCAGCTGCAAGGCGCTGATTTTGCCATGGTTTCGGAGTTCTGGACGGTTATTTCTCGAGAAATACGAACAAACGTACTAAATAGCCCCCCAGAACTCAGAGATAGCGTGAAAAATCGAGCATTCCAGCTGCAAAACCGCCCAGAACTTTAGCATGGCGAGTTTCCCATGCCCTAGCTACAAAAACGCCCCGCCTCCAGTGGAGACGGGGCGTTTTCGCGTGTTGGCGCGACGCGCTGCCAACACAGTCGCCGGCATCCGCCAGCAACAACCGCCTGCTACGCAGCCTTCACGTCGTCTAGCTCGCGGCCGGCGTTCGGGTCGTTGAACACGTCGGTATCCATGCGCCCGGCGCGCTTGGCCACGATGGTGGTGCACACGGCGTCGCCGGTGATGTTCACGGCGGTGCGCGTCATGTCCAGGATGCGGTCGATGCCCATGATCAGCGCGATGCCCTCAAGCGGCAAACCGACGGAGTTGAACACCATCGACAGCGTGATCAGGCCGACCGACGGGACGCCTGCCGTGCCGATCGACGCCAGCGTGGCGGTGGCGATGACGGTGGCGTACTCCACCGGTCCCAGCTGCACGCCGAACAGCTGCGCGGTGAACACCACGGCAACGCCCTGCATGATGGAGGTGCCGTCCATGTTGATGGTAGCGCCCAGCGGGATGGTGAACGACGAGATGCGGCGGTCGACGCCCATCTTCTTCTCCAGCGTCTCGATGTTCAACGGGATGGTGGCGTTCGACGTTGCGGTGGAGAACGCGAACATCATCACCGACACGAACTTCTTCAGGAACTTCACCGGGTTGATGCGCGCGAACACCGTCAGCAGCACCATGTACACCACCAGGCACTGCACGGCCAGCGCCAGCAAAACGCCCAGCATGTACTTCACCATGGGAAGGAACGCGTCGAAGCCGATGTTGGCGAACGTGCGCGCCAGCAGGCAGAACACGCCGATGGGGGCCACGTACATGACCATGGAGGTCATCTTCATCATGATGTCGTTGAACTGCTCGAAGAAGCGGTGCACTACCTCGACCTTGCGGCCCATGGTGGACAGGATGATGCCCACGAACAGCGCGAAAAAGATGATGGCCAGCATATCGCCCGAGGCCAGCGCCTGGATGGGGTTCTTCGGGATGATGTTGAGCAGGGTGTCGGTGAACGACACGTCGGTGTTGGCGCTGCCCGACAGGGTGGAGGTGTCGGATGCCACCATGCTGGACATGTCCACGCCGCGGCCGGGGTTGATCAGGTTGCCGATGGTCAGCGCCACGGTGACGGCCAGCGCGGTGGTGCACAGGTAGAACGCCAGCGTCTTCAGGCCGATGGTGCCGAGCGTCTTCGTGTCGCCGATGGACGACGCGCCGCACACGATGGAGCAGAACACCAGCGGCACGACGAGCATCTGCATCAGGCGGATGAAGCCCTGGCCGACAACGTAGAAGATGCCGTTGACGAACACGTCGTCGCGCACCGTGCCCGCGGGCACCAGGTAATGGAAGATGACGCCGCACAGAAGGCCCAGGCCCAGCGCGATGAGGATGGACCCCGTCAGGCCGATATGCAGGCGTTTGGGCTTTTCGCCCATGTTGATCTCGGTAGACACGCGCCCCTCCTATTCCTGCACGCCGCGGGCCAGCGCGGCAAGGTCATGCTCGGCGGCGAACGCCGCAAGGTCGTCTTCCCAGGTGGGGAACTCGTAGACGCCGGTGAGGCGGGCCATCATGTCGTCAAGCTCGATGCGGTAGCCCTGCCAGGGGTTGGCGGTGCCGCGCAGGTTGCCGGTAGGCTGGCCGGCAAGGGCGAACGCGCGCTCGAAGAACTCGAAGCGGCTGGTCACGCCCGTGCAGGCGGCATGGAAGGTGCCGAACTCGTCGGACTCCATGGCGGCGATGACGAACTTGGCGAACGTGTCCACCGACGTGGGGCAGGCGAACTGGTTGGCGGGCACGGGCACCGTTTTGCCCTGGGCGCTTGCCAGCAGCGCGCGACCGAGCAGGTCATCGGGGCGGGCGGTGTAGACCCAGCTGGAGCGCACGATGATGTGGTGCTGGTTCAGTTCGTTGACGAAGCGCTCGCCGGCCTGCTTGGACTTGCCGTACACGTGCGGCGGGTTCGTGGTGTCGAACTCATTGAACGCGTGGTCGGCGTTCTCGGGGAACAGGTCGTCGGTGGACAGGTGCACCATGGTGGCGCCGACGTTGTTGCTGGCGATGGCCAGGTTGCGCGCGCCAAGGGCGTTGACCTTGTAGGCCTTGTCGGGGTTCTCGTCGGCCTCGGTGCGGCTGGCAAGCGCCGCGCAGTTGATGACGAAGTCGGGGCGGTACGACTCGGCGAAGTTCAACACCTCGTGCAGGTTCGACACGTCGATCTCGATGTCGCTGGTCATGACCTTGTAGCGGCTGTGGTCCAGGAAATGCTCGATCGCCTGGCCCATTCGCCCCGCTGCGCCGGTGATCCACACGGTGTCCTGAGGACCCATTTTCATAGGGCGCCTCCTTCCGGATGTGCTGCGCGCGGCGCCTGCGGAAGGAGCGTCGCGCAAGGGGTAAGTGGTAAGCCTGCCTATTCTACCGCTCCCGAAGCCCCAGCGCAGCAGCCGTTTCCCAGTAAATCGCAATCGAACCACTGGGAAAAAGATCAAGCTGGCGAAGAGGGGGCGAATGAAGTGCGAAACAGGCTGAGGGGGCGAAGGGGGGGCGAACGCTTGGGCTCCGCTCCTCTCTAGTGCCGCGACCCTCGAG
>ERZ1034920.401-NODE-401-length-35433-cov-19.794816_pt1 | contig 35433 bp, 23 predicted proteins | sample MGYA00520688_ERZ1034920 | MGnify/ENA primary metagenome ERZ1034920 (study PRJEB33766, sample SAMN09781785) | gut metagenome | biome: gut microbiome | host: Homo sapiens | place: Madagascar | study: EMG produced TPA metagenomics assembly of the PRJNA485056 data...
AAAGTTTAAAAATATATTTAAAATTTACCGCATAGCTTTTATGACATCTAATAAAACAACTATCAAATTTTTTCATAGCATCGTCAAGCTTTATGTACTCCTCATAATTTTCTGAGTCTGTGTGATATGTAACTTTTCTTTTGTGACTTTCTAAGTAAATAATTCTACTTTTGTCAATAAAAGTGTCTTGTCCGTTAATTGAAATTTTGACAGAAGATGGTTTGCTGAATTTATAATAATTTATAATTTTATCAATGTAATAAAATAATTTATCTTTGTCTATAGGTTTTGTAAGAAGTCCCCATGGGTTAAAATCTATAAAAATATCCTGACAATACTCCGTGTATCCTGTGATAAAGATAACTGGTACTGTAAGAATTTGCTCACGGATTTTTCGGAGCATTTCAATTCCATTATCTTTTTCAACGCATATATCCATAATGATTGCATCCGGAATTTCATTTTTAAAAATTGATGTCTCCAAGTCATTAAGAAAGTTATATGACTTAATGAGTATTTGATTACCAAATTTTTTATTAATCACTGATCCTATGTAATCAGTGATTTTTTTATCATCATCACATACTGCAATTACCATATAGCTCACCTCATTACGAATTATAACATAGTATCTGACAAAAATATTGCTTATACCAAATAAAACGGCTGATTTTTGCATTATTTATGCTATTTATTACATTTATCTGTAAAATATAAAAACTGTATTGTATAATATTAATTGAAAAAATAAGGTAAAGAAACTTATTTTGTAAATGTTGTTTATGATGTAAATCTAAATTCAAATTATATTAAAGTCCAGCGGTGATATGTCAAGAGATAAAAGATTAAAAAAACATATATTTTTGCATATATCTCATAAAAGCAAAAAACACCCACCTAAACCCTGTCGACCAAATTTTTAAAAAATGAGCAGGGCTTTGCTCGTCAGCAAGCAGACCGAATCTACTTTGCCGGACAGTATAAGCGGTTGTCTTTCAGCAGACGAAAGACTAAACGCACAAATTTACGGGCAGTTAAAGCGTGAGCACGTTTGTGTTGGCATCTGTTTACCTCTTTGTATTTGAGGTGGTAGAAGTCGCTGTATTCCTTGTCGCATCTTACAAGAGAAAATGCAGCTTCACACAGATAATACTTTAAAAATCGATTGCCGGATGGAATGAGCCTTGTAACTTCGGCTTCTAAACCACCGGACTGGTATTGCTTCCAGGCAAGACCTGCATATTTGGCAAGTGCAGCCTGATTATCAAAACGATTGATATCACCAATTTCAGCCATGATACCGGCTGAATATACCGGACCGATACCCAGAATGGATATCAATACATTTGGTAAGAGTTCCATCTGGACCTTGATAGCTTTATCAAACTCTTTGATTTGAGATTCCAATGCCTTCATGGAGGTTATGGATATAGAAAGCACCTGATTGACAGACTCATTCACCGTTTTAGATAAACGGTAAGAACTGCGGGCAGCTTTCTGGATGGCTTTGGCTACTGCATCAGGATTTTGAAAACGATTTTTTCCTTTTTCAATGATGAAGTCAGTAAGCTCATGTAAGTCCATATTAGCAAGTGCTTCTGCAGAAGCAAATTCCTCATAGACAGCAAGTGCAGTGGCACTGAAGGTATTGCTGAATACCTTCTCCTGCGTCATGGTAGAATACTTCTTGAACAGAATATTCATAAATCGCTGTTTTTCTTTAATAAGATTCTGGACAGTGAAGAAACGTGCTCGTGTGAGGTTTCGGAGTGCTTGATAGCGATAATCTCCCGAATATACCTCTTTGTTGATTCTGCCAAAACGCAGGCAGTCAGCGATAACAAAAGAGTCCACATAATCATTCTTTGGCAAGTCATTGTAAGCATCTTGAAACCTCTTGACTTGCTTAGGATTGAGGACATGAATCCTACTGTTAAATGGTGCCAGAGTAGCATCTTCTCTTAAGAAGTACACCAGATTGTCTCCGTAAACAGAAGTCGCTTCAAGACCGATAAGAACCGTGTCAAGTGAATCTGAAGTCAAAGCAGAATAAATTCTTTTTACCAACTGAATAGAGCCTTCATGAGAGTTTGCAACAGAGAAGTTACTGTGCTTGTCCCCATTTGGAAGCATCATATAGACGATATTGGATTTGCTGCTTATATCAATACCGACGTAAAGAGTGTTCACGGTAATCACCTTCTTTCATGTGAATTTAAGTGTTCAATCGGCTTGGTAAAACCCATGATCATGGAGCATTGACACCCTCGCATATAAGAATCCGGCTTAAGATGGACAGATGCGAAACCATACTGCTAAATGGGCAGTCCATGTACTTAAGCAAACAGCCAGTCGGTTTGAAGTTAACTTCCATGTCAGGGGAACAGACTTATTTATGAAGTAACCACTATCGGTTCAACAAGGAGGAAAAGAACTATTACCTAATTGACACTAGGACAATTATACCATGGGCTTTACTAAGCCGATTAAACAATTTTAATTTAGTGATTCATTAACCAAGATACACATATTTGTGTATCTAAAAGATATTATACGAGGAGGGTTTATTATGGAAAAAAATCAATTAAGAACTATCGCATCAATACTACTTGCTTTTGCGATGATAATTGTTTCATTGACACCGACTTTTGCAATTGAGGCAAATGATGTAACTGAATCACCGTCGAAAGGACTCACAGTAACAGCCACCTCTAATCTCTTCCCTGAGAAGAAGGTTACACTTAGTCCTAATCAGAAGACAATTAAGGTTACATATGTACTCCAAACTCAAAGCAAGGATATGCTCGACTTTCAGTGGTCAATGAACTACGATTCAAGCGTACTTAAGCCAACAGAAAACTCAAATAAAACAACTTCTTTTGAATATTCTGATATATCTGCCGGTTCATATTCTTCATATTATTATAATAAAAGCAATCAAGGAGAAATTCTTGGCGGTGGCACAAACCTTAACCTCTATGACACATCATCAAAGGAGATTGTATTTGCTTCAGCCGAGTTTAATATAATAGATTCTTCGGCTATTGAAACAACAGTTGATCTCGATGTACAGGTACTTCGTCTTTCAAAGGTTGATCCTGACACAGAGTTCTCAATTTCAGAAGAAGTAGTAGAGATTACAAACTATGGTCTCAATCAGGAGAACTATGATATGTTCGTAACTGTTTGCAAGACAGATTCAGCTCCTGTTTCTTCAGAAGAAACAACAGTAGCTCCTACAACAGAAGAAGCTACAACAGAGCCTGCTCCTGCAGCAGATCCTATTTATGTAGTAGCCGGTTCAGAAGAATTTACCGGTCTTGAGTGGATTGGTGATCCTGTAGGCGGTGCTCAGAATGTTATGACAAAAGACGGCGACTTGTACACAAAGACATTCACTGCAGCTCCTGCAGGCAAAAACTATCAGGTTAAGGTTGTTAAGAATGTAGCTAACGGTACAAATCCTGAAACAGGTGAAACAGTTTGGGATCAGGGTTGGATCGGTACCAGCGAACAATACGATGATAACTTCACATTCGATGTAACAGATACTTGTGATGTAACAGTAACATTCAATCCTGCTACAAACGAAATTAATGTAACAGGTGACAGCGTTAAGGTTGTTACAGCGCTCGAAATTGAGTATATTACAGCAGTAGGTAACGGCTTCGAAGGCTGGCTCAACGGCGAGAATTGGAAAATTGACGCTGATTCAAACAAGTTGGAAATGTTTTCTGACAGAGTTTACAAGATTACATATAAGGGTGTAACATCGTCAGATTACTATGTATTTAAGTTTGCTGCTAACGGTTCATGGGCTGATAACTGGGGCCTTCTGGCAGAAGAGAAAGGTGCTCCTGTTGGCGAAAACTATGCTCTTACATACAACGGTGAGAATATGGTTCTCGATACAGTAGCTCTTGGTTATGAAGAGGGTACACTCTTAGATGTAACACTTACACTTGATCTTAGTGACTTTGACTATTCTACTAAGTTAGGAGCAAAGGCTAATATAAAAGTTGTACCTAACGATGACCATGAACACGAGTACGATGTGACTATTAAAACAAATGCAACATGTACAAAGGAGGGCTTACAAGAAAAAAAATGTAAAGTGTGTGGGTATAAATATAGTGAATCTATAAGCCCACTCGGTCATAACTATAAGGTAACGGTAATTAAGCCTACTTGTACAGAAAGAGGCTACATGCTTCATACTTGTTTAAGATGCGGTGATACTTATAAAGATAATTACGCACTTGCTTTGGACCATGTTTATGGTGAATGGTTAGTAAAATTAGACCCTACCTGCAATAGTAATGGTATTAAATACAGAGTGTGTGATGTTTGTTCTCATGAAGAACTGGCTGAAATTCCAGCTACAGGACATAATTATAATAGTAATATTATAAAGCCGACCTGTACAGAAAAAGGATATACAGTTTATAATTGTTCAAAATGTGGAGATACATATAAAGATAACTTTGTAAAGGCTTTAGGTCATGTATACGATGAGTGGCGAGTAAAATCTAAACCTGGTTGTACAAGTAAAGGACTTAAGTACAGGGTTTGCAGTGTTTGCTCAAATGAGGAAACTGCTGAAATACCCGCTATAGGTCATATTTATGATAATAATATAATAGAGCCTACTTGTACAGAAAAAGGGTATACAATACATACGTGCAGTGCTTGTGGTGATTCTTACAAGGATAGTTATATTGATGCCAAAGGTCATTCTTACGGTAAGTGGATAGTTGATGAAGCAGCAACTGTTCTTTCAAAGGGCAGCAAGCATCGTATTTGTACAGAATGTAGACACACTGAAACACAAACGATTGCTCAAGTTATAGTTGATATAAATACAGATAAAAACTACGGTCGTGCAAATTTCACTGTTGTTAATGCACAAACACTTGAACCAATAAAAAATGCCTGTATTTTTATTTCAACCGAAAAAGATGGTGAGAATACCTTTTCAACAGATTCAAATGGTAAGGTAAGCATAGTTTTACCGGTAGGAAAACAAACAATTTCTGTTTATGCAGACGGTTGTATTACTCGTAATACTAAGATAACTGTAAAATCGGGCATAAATGATATTCCGAAAATCGGTTTGAGCGAGAAACCAACATATGATGCAAAGATTACTTCAAAGCCAATGACTATTGAAGAAATAAAAGAAGCCGGTATAGATACTTCAGCTCCTGAAAATCAACATGTATATAAGTATGAATTAAAACTGGATTTTGATCCTGAAATAGACACATCAAGTATTATTTCATATTTTAATTCCAAAGGCGAATATTTAGGCGGATATTATGCAGGTAATTCAACAGGTAGCGGTGGAACAGCAGAACCTTCTGATCCAACATACAATCTTCATTATCATGTGGTAACAGGTGGAATATGGCATAGTTGGTGTAAGAGCATAGAGGTTGAAAAAGGTCAAAATGTTTCTCTTACATATCATCCGTACAGAGATGATGAGAACTATGTTTTTGATGGTTGGTATGAGGACAACTCTTTTACAAAGAAAATATATTCAACTCATATCAAGGATTATTCTACATATGTGTACGGTCGGTGGATATATGTAGGCGAAGGTGAGGAACAAAAGATATCAACAAATCCAGGTATAACCATTCCCACAAAAGACGAAGTAATAACAGTGTATCCGGTTTCTGAACACTTCTACCTTATAGTCAGAGGTGAGGTGAAATGGGTAAAAGAAATGTTTGATGTCGAAATGCTTGTTGTCAACAATTCGAATACAGATACCCTCGAGAATTTAACAGCTTCGTTGACATTGCCGAAAGGGCTCTCTTTGGCTGATATGAATGGTGAACAGCAAACTCTTGACAAGAAAATTGATAATATACCTGAAGGCAAAAGTGAATCAGTTCATTGGTATGTCAGAGGAGATGTAGCCGGAAGCTATAGTTTGGAAGCAAGATTAAAGGGTAAAATAATGCCTTTTGAAGAAGATATTGATGATACATTTGTTTCTGAAAATCAACTTCAGGTTTGGGCCGGTAATGCACTGAATTTGCATTTTGATTTTCCAAATGCAGCATATTACGGAGAAGATTATCCTATTACCATAACGCTTTCTAATGTTTCGGATAAGACATTATACAATATTAATCATATTGTTCAAATTGAACAAGGAATGGAAATCTATTATTCTGATGGAAGTAAAAAAGAGAAAATTGAGAAATCTTCTTGGAAATCAATTGGAGTAAGAGAATTTAATCCGGGTGATAAAATAATCATACAAACTTCAACTAATATTTTCTTTAAATCAGAGATAATGGAGAATAAATTGGAAAGTCTTGTTGGTATTGTCGATGGCGTTGAACAGCTTATTAATGCGTACAAGGCGGTAAAAACCGCAGTTGACGCAACAGAATCTTTAGTAAATTGTGTAAGCGGGTGTTCAAAAGCTTTAGATAATTTTGATTTTACTATTGCTACTGAATCAACTGAAAAGCTAAAGTTATTTAAGACTTTACATCAGAAGGTGTCCGGATTAATGTTATCCTACAGTACAAGCGGAAATAAAACTATTGATGCATCTGTCAAGCTTGCAAACACAGGCATAAACACATCTTTGAATGCGATTACCGATAATCCTGATGAATGGCTTAAAAACAATTCTGTTGATGATATAAAGTCATTGCTTACAAAAATAGATGCTTTGGAAAACTCAATATCTGAAAGCGGAGCAACTTCACGTAAGTTTGATATTTATGATTCAATTCGTACGGCAATATCAGCTATTCCCATTAGATTCGCATTAAGTAATGTGATAATGACCGAAGATGATAATAACACAACAAGTATTCCTTGGTCATATTCGGTATCACAATCATCAGCACAATACTTTGGTGTATCTAGTGTAAGCAAATATTTGACTTCCATAACGAAAGCAACTATGGGAGAGATATATGATGAGTCGATGCCGTGGTATTTGCAACTTATACCGGGACTGGATGATCCGTTTAATCAAGATGAAGCGATTGGTTACATTAAGGCGACCGAAAATGAAATAGCACAGTTCAAAGCCAAAGATGCAACCGGTGAGGTGATATTTAAGGCTTGGGTTGAATGTAATGAATCAATACAAAATATCAGTACTTTTGCTTCTGTACCGTTAAACAGTGCAAGTAACTTTGTACTTTCTTCGGATAATAAAAGTGCAACGGTAGGCATAAATGGAGTATTAACTTTTAAAGGTGATGGTATGATTTCTGTTAAACCATTGAGTCAGACCGGCGGTACTTTGTATATTGAAGATAGTGAAGGTAATCTTTATACCTATGTTATAGATGTTGTTGCACAGCATGAATGTACTGCAGGTGAACGAGAAACCGTAATAGCACCAACTAAGGATTATGATGGTTTTGCCGTTAAATGTTGCAAAGTATGTGGCGAGATAATGGAAATAGATAATCTGCAATTCGAAAATATCTGTAAAAATCATACATACGGTGAATGGAAAACTGAAACTAGTTCAACTTGCACACAATCCGGCATTGATACAAGAAGTTGTTCTGTGTGTGGAAAAATTGAGTATGAGTTTACTGATAAGAAGGAGCATAGTTGTAATGATTGGAAAATAACAAAGGCAGCTACTTGTCAAGACCAAGGAGAGAAACAATCCGTTTGTACAGAGTGTGGTGAAACAATTACTCGAAGTATAGAAAAAATACCGCATACAGATGGTAATTGGGAAGTAGTAAAAGAAGCAACAGCTTTTGAAGAAGGTTTGAAGAAATTGCATTGCAAAAATTGTGATGAGATTATCCAGTCTTCGATAATTCCTATGACAAAAGAAACCTTTGGCTATTCAAAGGATAGTCAGGATAGAATCCTTATGGGTATTCCAGAATGCATAACTCCTGAGATGCTTATAAAGCATTATGATAACATGGGGCTTGCGGTTAGAATTTCTGATTCAGAGGGGAATTTACCGGAGTATGTAGGAACTGGATGTAGAGTATTCTTCGATAATGCTGAGTATAGTGTAGTATTAAAAGGTGATACATCAGGTGATGGAGTGATTGATATTTTTGATTATTATGAAATACTCGATTATCTTAATGGTAAAGGAACATTGACAGGAAACTATTATAAGGCATCTCTCATCACTTCGGATGAACCAAGTATTTTTGATGCATACGCAATCATTGATTATATCAATGATTGCGGTGCATTAGAGCAGTAACTAGGAGGTCAATGATGAAAAAAATATTAGGATGTGCTTTATGCTTTTTTGTATTGATATCCTGCTTAACTTTTAATTCTGTCAATGCTTTAGATGATGTCTTTCCGTATGAAGTTTATTGTTCAAATAATCAACCATCTATTGGAAGTATAATAACAATAAGAGTGGCACTTACCGATTATAAAAATGCAACCAAAAAGATAAGAGGATTACAAATCGATATGACTAATATTGATAAATCTGTTTTTGAAGTTGTTGAGCACAAAACTTTGATTAACGAAACAAATGTTGCGTCGAATACAACTTCTTACTCAGAATCTAATAGTAGAGTGAGACTTGTATACGCAAAATCTGATGGAACGTTGGACGATGATGTATCAGATTTAATGGAAGTCAAAGTGAAAATTAAAGACACAGTTACAGTGAATGGCTCTATTTCTATTCCGATAACTCTGAAGATACAAACGGTTGATATCGGTGCCGCAGGCAGAATCACTCAAAAAACAGCATTAGATGTAAATTATCACCTAGGTGGGGGCGTTTTTAGTGCGGATATTCAATGGGGCAAAATGATGTTTGAATATACCGATGGAGTATGGAATCCAACTACTCACAAATATGAAAATGGCGGTTGGAATTGTAATGATGAAGACAATCTAATAAAGGTGTCAAATAATGGAAACATAGATATATCGGCAACATATGACTATGTGTCTAAGTACGAATATTCTAACATAGTCGGTACATTCAAAAACAGTGAAGACAAAGATATAAAAAGCTCTAAAATAAAGTCAGGGCAAGCATTGTCTGTTTATTTACAACTTTCCGGAAAACCTACAAAGGAGATAAATGAACAGAGTATCGGCACAGTGAAAATTGAACTTGATGAGGTAGTACAGCAATGATAGATTTATTAAAAAAGTATAAGGTTAGAATTATTATTTCAGTAGCTACCCTGGTGTCGGTTGTAGCAATTACTATCACAATAGTGACTCTTATAAACAATGAAAAAACAGTAATATCTCCTGACTTTGCACCTATTGAAAAGGAAACATATGCGGAAGTCTTAAACGACGAAGAAACAAGTAAATTAGAACAGCAAGAAGGAGGCGGTGCTGTATCACTTACATATTCAAAGGAAGTTACTGTCAATTTAAACGACAGGACTGCAGAATTACTATTTCAAAATCCTGCAAAATCTAATCAGAATATTGTTTTGCAAATAATGATAAAGGATACAGTAGTAGCACAATCAGGGTTAATAGAACCTGATTACGGAATAAAAAAGCTTGCTTTATTGGAAAATGTTGATTTACAAAAAGGTGAGTATGAAGGAAATTTCAATGTATTATACTATGACGCAAAAACAGGAGAAAAAGCAATTGTAAACACATCTATTCCTATAAGCGTTGTAGTCAAATAAAAGGAGGAAATTTAAGTATGAAAAAGTTTTTATCTGCAATGGTTGCACTGGCAATGACTGGGGCAATGTGTACGCCCGTTTTCGCTGAAACAGTGACAGAGAACGGTGGTGAGTCAGAAACCAGTGTAAAAGGAACCTATGTTGCTTCTGAAAATACACCAACTGTATACAGCGTTGATGTATCATGGGGTAGTATGGAATTTACATATACAGATGCTTATATTGGTGATTGGGATCCTACTACTCATAAGTATATTAACCCTGTGGAGGCTAAGTGGAGTTGTGATACAGATGCAAATAAGGTAACCGTAACTAACCATTCAAATGTTTCTATTACAGCGGATTTATCTTATTCACAAAGCGCTGATTATAAGACTGTAAAAGGTTTGTTTTCAGAGAAACAACTTACAATTCCATCTGCCGTTGGTACTGCAGTTTCATCGGCTCCAAATAATTCATCTAAGTTAAACTTAAGCGGAGATTTAAGTAAAGGTGCAAAAGATGTAGTTGTAGGTACAGTTACAGTATCCATAAAGTAGTTTTAGGAGGAAAAGTATGAAAAAGTATGTTATCTTTTTATTAGCAGGAATTATAATGAGTTCAGTAAGTATAACAGCTTTTGCTCAGACAAGTACGGGCGAAGATGTAGGTACGGATGTTAAAGCAAAATTTGTTGACGGTGTTGAGACACCCGAAGTGTGCAGTATTGATGTGTCATGGGGGTCAATGGAATTCACTTATTCAGAGTCAGGTAAAAAAACTTGGAATCCTAATACTCATGAGTATATATATGACACTGAATCCGGTTGGAGCGAGAATGGAAATGTTATAACAGTAACAAATCACTCAAACAGAGATGTAAATGTAAACTTTTCCTTTAATGCGATACCGGATTATGATAATAAAATCAGAGGTGTGTTTGATAAAACATCCTTTGTATTGAAAAATGCTGAAGGCACCAAAGTTAATGACGCTCCTAAAAATACGGCTACTTTAAAGCTGTCCGGTGTAATTGATAAAGAAATTAATGAGTACACAAAAGTTGGCAGTGTCACAATCACTTTGAATAATTAAGGTGAAATGATAAATGTCGAGAATACATAAAGTGGTTGTTGTAATCTTTTGCATTATAGCAATAGGTTCAATAGTAACTATGATTATAGTTTTAAATTCAGCTAAAAATAATGTTGATTATACGGATTTTATTCCACCTGAATTTGAACAAAATGCAGTTGACGGTGAGCCGGATGTTCCGGAAAATTTAGGATATTCACTTATGTCTTTAGATGATGAATATAATATATATGTTTGTGGTAAATTGAAGAATGAAGGCGGAAAAGTTGATGCTTATTTTACTTCGGATATTAACAATAATGTTTGGGTTAAACTTCAAATTATAAGTGGTACTGATGAAGTAATTGGCGAAACCGGGATAATAAAGCCGGGTCAATATGTAAAGTCAATTAAGTTGAAATATGTTCCTGATAAAGGAACTGAGGTAAAACTCAAAGTAATTGGCTATGAACCTGAAACATATCACAGTGGAGGTTCTGCTGAAATGAAAACTAAATTATATATTTCTTGAAGAGGGAGTGTTGCTTTTTGAAAAGGAATATAATAATGATGCTTATATGTTTTTTTGTATTCTTATCATCTTCATTTAATGTAAGCTCACTTTCAAGTATAGAGGATGTTAAGGCTAAAAAAAACAGCGATATATCATCAGGATTGTATTTAGAAGCATTTAATGACGGTGTTGCTAAAATTACCACCAAAAACAATGGACGGTTCATAGTGGAAAATGCATCTATTATTAACAGTTACGGCATTACTTTGTTGGTTAATGATATTTCCAAAAATGAAGAATCGTATAGTTGGATTAAGTCTAAAATCAAAAATGATAACAATATTTTAATTTTTGATTTTAGATATTTAGATTGTGAAGGAACAGAAATAGATGTAAGGGAAAAATCTTTAATCAAAATTCTAATTCCAAATATTTCAAAAAATGCGTTGATTTATTTCATTGATAAAAATGGTAATAAAGAATTTGTAGATTTTCAGTTTATTGACGGATACATTTCTTTTGAGTTTGATAAACAAGGATACTTGGCTATATCTGAGAAAACCAATTTATTACCGAGCAATCCTTCAAATGGCGAGTCAAAACACGATGAAAAACATAATGGTGTAAATGACGAGAAATTTAAACAACAAGGCAATGTTGGGGATAGCAATTATATCGTTACAGGTCAAAGGAATATATATCCAGTTATAACATTTATACTGGTAGTTTCACTGCTTGTTATGGCGGTGCTAATAAGAAAAATTCGAAAAAAATAAAATCCGCAAATTGCAATAGCAAGTTGAAACACTTTTTTAAGAATATCATCTTCAATGAAATAGATATTTGGGCTCTATGTCAATAGTTGGGGTAGCATTAAAACAGAATAATTGAAATTGACAAGTGGTGGTTGTTTAAACTGCCGCTTGTTTTGTATTGTTTTTTGCTGATTTGAGTGAGAACATATGTAGAATGCGGTTGCGGAAGCGGTTGAAATCTCTGTAACCATACGCATTTCTTTTTAAGACTTTAATTTTGTTGTTGCAGCCTTCAATAAAACCGTTTGTAAGCGGTGTAGTGAACGAATCGAGTATTCCTGTCAGCCAATTTTGCATTGTTTTCGCACATTTTACAAAGCGTGGAATGCCACAATCATAAGCGGAGTTAATCCAATCAGACATTGCCTTTCTGGCAGACTGCCTGTCTTGGCAATCAAGGATTTTGAGAAAATCTTCCTTGTAAAAGTGAGCCGTACACAGATTCGGTGAAGTATACAGCATAATATTTACCTGCTGTTTTTGTTCATCATTCAAATCATCAAATCTTTTTAACAATAGCTTTCTTGAATTTTTAAAATATCTGCGATGTGATTTGCTGAACTTCTTTTGTTCTTCCTTTCGTACACTCTCAAATGTGCACATAATCTGCCGTATCCAGTGGTATTTATCAACAATTTTGGTTGCGTTTTTGAACCAAACCGAACTGATATCTGAAAAAGTCCTCCACATATCGCTGACGAAGTATTCAACCTTATCTCGCTCAGATTTATCAAATTTTTTGAAGTATTTAGACAAACAATATTTGGTTCTTTTGGGCAGAATATCCAAAACTACCTTGTTCTCAGGATCGGTCAAAATACATTGATACTTTTCTTTGCCTGTATTGCTCTTGAATTCATCAATAGAAAGTGCTGTCGGCAGTTTTTTTAGTGAATATGAAACCAAATCAAATATTCTGATAACAGTCGGTAATGACAGATTTACTTCCTTAGCAACGCTTGTAAAAGATGCCTCACACCTTAATTTGTCGATAACATATGCAACTAATCTGTTTGTCATTCTGTGAAAACGGGGAAGAAAAGAATTCTTTTCATAAAACCGCTTTCCGCATGAGCAACTATATCTACGCTTTTTGAGGTGAATGAAAACAAACTTTCCGAAAGCCGGAATATCCTTGATAATCTGTTCTCGGTAATCGTGAATTTTGTCTGTATGATTTCCGCAGACGGGACATTTGTGAATTTTCCGCTCAAGTTTGCAGTAAATGTGAATAGTATCATCAATTTCTCGTTAATTCCCAAAGTAAGTTCCACAGTAGGAAAGAGGTGGAAGTTACTATGGGAAAAGTGTGGAAGTAAGTATGGAAAACGGGAGAAAAGCGTACAAAAAGGCGGGAAAACAGTCAAAATAAGTAAAAAATGGTATAGCAAACAAGCCTGAGACGAAAAATTCCCAGACTAAGTTCCACTGAGGTGGACTTTACTATAAAACTAAATTATCTTAAAAGTTTAGGAGATTTAACAACATCTTGCGGGTCAACAAAAGAGATACTGAAGACTGATGTGACACCAAAAAGTTAGACTTTATATAGCGTAGTAGTTTTATGACTGCTACGAGCCTGTAAAATAAAGTGTGCAAGTTATTTTTCTAACTTACACACTTTATATAGAATTTCCTGTCCGCAAAATGTTATTCACGCAAAGCGTGCATAACATTCCGCAGACAGGAAAGAAAAGTTGACACGGGGCAAATCAGAAAGCCTGATTACACCGCAGTCCGCTGTTTTGTTATTGCTTGGAGGATATTATTATTTACACAGAATTTTATGGGGTACCACACATGATTTGAGGCATTAACATAATTTTTTTATGACTTAAAAAAACTTACACACTTTTCTTGACAAAGCCAATGATTTATATATTAGCATTTCAGCCACCGTGAATTTATACGGTGGCTGTTTTGACGGTTACTTTTGAATAGTTAGTTATCTTACGAAACTATCTATTAAATTTACTACATACTTTTGAATCATTGTTGCGTCTTTTATATTTACAATGTTGTCATTATTAACATCAGCAATAATAAGTTGTTCGTCTGAAAGGTCAATGAGTTTAACACCGTATTGCATTACCAATGTAGCATCTTTAACATCAATCGTTTCGCTCATATCAATATCACCTATTGGGAGTTTGATTTGGAATGTTTTTTCAATTGTGCCGCTGTAATTTCCGATACCGTTGATAACGGCTGTGGCAGTACCTACAGAGTCATTGTTCTTAAATGTTACGGTATAATCCTTATCTTTAACAAGGGAAGTACCGTTGTTTTCGAGTACCATTTCAGGAACAACAGCTTTTCCGTAGTATGCACAATCCTGAATATCAATTTTAGAGATTTCGGAAATGTCGCAATTGATTATGTCGAACCGGCAAACTTTTCTGCCACTGTAATTACCCTTGCCTTTAATTACAACACTTCCGATACCTACATTCAAATTATTTTGATATTCAACCGTGTAATCAACATCTTTTTCAAGGGTAACATCGCCAATTTTAACAACAGCATTCGGTTCTATATCTTTACCCGTATATGTTGCCGAATCGGGAATTAAAACATCACAATTATTTAAATCTGCAGAATTTATTGTAAAGGTTTTTGTAATATATCCGACAAAATCGCCCTTACCGACTATTGTGTATGTATATTCGCCGGCATTTTTGGCAATGTATGCACCTGAAAGCGTGTAGTCAATTCCGCTGTACAAGGTATATCCGTTTACTTTTACAACAGGTTCAACTGTCTGCAATTTTCCGTTGTAAGTAAAACTTTCTGCCGTTACATCCGCATTGCTAATATCAATTTGTGTAATGCTTGCAACAAATTCATACGGAGAATCATATGCGGTTTTCGGGGTATAGGTAACGGATATATTACCGTTTGCATCTGCCCTTACCTGATCAACATACAGAATGTTATCATCAGATAAAAGTTTGTCGGCATTTTTATTCTTTAACGCATAGAAGTTATAAATACCGTTTGCATTATATCCGGCAAATTTTGATGTGTGCTGACCTGATGATGCACTGACCGATTCGGAAGATTTTTTTGCACTTTTCAACACATTAGTATGGTCATAAATTTGAATAGCAACAGGAGATGTTCTGTCAGTAGTTGTACCGTCACCGAGTTGTCCGTACCTATTGTAACCCCATGTATATACTGTACCGTCTTTTTTTAAGACTATAGTATGGCAATCATTTCCTGCACAACTTACCACATCATTCATTATTTTTATTGGATTACTGCTGTTGGTAGTTGTACCGTTACCAAGCTGCCCGTAATTATTGTATCCCCAGGTATATAATCCACCATCTTTTGAAATTACTGTTGTATAGTCGAATCCGAGTTTTACACTTTGAACATTGCTTGCTACTCTTTGTGGCATTCTTTTTTGTATAGATTCTCCATAAAAATTCATACTTCCGTCTCCTTTGGTTGTGCCATCACCAAGCTGTCCATATTTATTATATCCCCATGTGTACAAATTTCCATCATTTGTTATCGCTGCACTGTGATATCCTCCAAGGCCTATTAATTTAACATTTTTCATTATTTTTATTGGCACACTTCTTGGTGCACTTTTACTATCGTACATACCGTCACCAAGTTGTCCATATACATCAGATCCCCACATATATAGGTCGCCATCTTTTGTTATTGCAGCACTGTGACAACTTCCGAGACTGACCGACACTACATTGTCCATTATTTTCACAGGAGTGTATCTATTTGTAGTTGTACTGTCACCAAGTTGTCCACGAAAATTAGACCCCCACATATACAGACTACCGTCTTTTGTTACTGCCGCGCTGTGAGAACCTCCAAGACTGACCGATGCTACATTGTCCATTATTTTTACAGGAGTGTATCTATCTGTAGTTGTTCCATCACCGAGTTGTCCGTAATCGTTACTCCCCCACATATACAGACTGCCGTCTTTGGTTATAGCCGCACTATGCCAATCTCCAAGTGCAACAGATTTTATAGATTTTGCAGGAAGTGTTGTGGTTGAGTTGTTCACAAGTACGGGTGCATTCGTATTTTCATTTGTAGATACTCCAAGTTGTCCTTCTCCATTATATCCCCACATATATAAGTCGCCGTCTTTGGTAACTGCTGCTGAATGTGAACTGCCTGCCGCTATCTGTACTATTTCTCCGGTTGATTCAAAACTATAATTTCCGTTATCAGGTATAATACCGTGTTTTATACCACTTGAAGTTAACACATTAGTATGATCATAAATTTGAATAGCGACAGGAGATGTTCTGTCAGTAGTTGTACCGTCACCGAGTTGTCCGTAATTATTATAACCCCATGTATATACTGTACCGTCTTTTTTTAAGGCTATAATATGACTGCCTCCTCCTACACAACTTACAATATCATTCATTATTTTTATCGGATTACTGCTGTTTGTAGTTGTTCCGTTACCAAGCTGTCCATATTTATTGTATCCCCAGGTATATAATTCGCCGTCTTTTGAAATTACTGTGGTATGGCTGTATCCGAGTTCTACACTCTGAACATTGCTCGCTACTTTTAACGGCTTGTTTTTATTCACAGTTGTACCATCGCCGAGTTGTCCAGACGAGTTCTCCCCCCACATATAAAGGTTGCCATCTTTTGTTATTGCCGCACTGTGATAACCTCCAAGACTGACCGATACTACATCGTCCATTATTTTTGTAGGCTTAGATTTATCTAATGATGTACCATCGCCGAGTTGTCCGAAATCGTTCATACCCCACATATAAAGGCTACCATCTTTTGTTATTGCCGCACTGTGGTAATTTCCAAGACTGACCGACGCTACATTGTCCATTATTTTTACAGGAGTGTATCTATTTGTATTTGTTCCGTCACCGAGTTCTCCAGCATAATTACATCCCCACATATAGAGACTGCCGCCTTTCGTTATTATCGCACTGTGTTCACTTCCAAGACTAACCGATACTACATTATCCATTATTTTTACAGGAACATATCTATTTGTATTTGTTCCGTCACCGAGTTGTCCGAAATTATTATGTCCCCACATATATAGACTACCGTCTTTGGTTATTGCCGCACTATGTTCACTTCCAAGTGCAACAGATTTTACGGATTTTGCAGGAAGTGCCGTAGTTGAGTTGTTTACAAGTATAGGTGCATTCTTATTTTCACTTGTATATACCCCAAGTTCTCCGTGATAATTATATCCCCACATATATAAATTGCCGTCTTTGGTAACTGCTGCTGAATGTGAACCGCCTGCCGCTATCTGCACTACCTCTTCTACCAAACTAAAATCATAATCAGTATTACTTTGTGAATCGCCAAGCACAATTTCGGCTGTTGTTTCAGCATTGTTTACAGTTACGGTTGTTGACTTGGTTTGACCGTTGTATGATGCAGTGAATGTATGATTACCGTTTGGCAAATACATTGTAACTTCACCGTCAGAGTTTGTTTCGTTTATTCCATTGACAGTCGCACCGTTCACAGGATTTCCATTTGCTTCTCTGACGATAACGCTCACTCTGTATGCAATATAGGGGCAAGTTGAAAAACCAAAAGTATTATAATCAAGCGAATAGTAAATATCACATAACTTCCAAGTCTTAGTCAGCGAATATTGGAACTTGAATTTATCTAAATTTAAGAATTTTGCAGAAACTGACAAACCAACCTTACAATTAATTACACCTTTAAGACAGGCATTACAACTGTGTTTTAAACTTTCGGATTTATTGATATCCGCAAATTCAGCACTTAACTCAGGTCCGATTTTGCCTGAAATTTCGCCTTCTGCTACAACACCGAGTATGTTTATTTTTGCTGTAACTTGTAATCCGACAAACAGTTTTCCAGAAACTTTAAGTTCAGTATTAAGTTTTGGCGAATTACAGAGATTTTTAAAACCCTCACTGCTTGATACACTAAATCCAAACTGTGTTTCAAGTGTAGTACTTATAGTTAATTCAATTTCTCCCTCAAAAACTATTTCAGGTTCAATGGATATGTATAATCCCGGAATAGGTGAAGCACCATATTCTCCCAAACTAAAATTGTGTGAAAAAGCAGTTGCTGATACACTAATTTCCATACCAAGTGATTCATTAGATATGAGTTCGATATATTGGTACGCCATTGAAACATATACTTTGGCTGAAACGGAAATACCAAAATTAAAAGAGCCTGTTACCGAAACTTTGCTGTTAGGAGCATATTCAATAGAAAATGAGGTAGAGAAAGAAGCTGAAGCATCAATGTTGTTTAATGCCCGAGATTTTCTGCTTCCGTTAGTTGGATGTTCAACCTTTAAATTTTCACTTAAATTAGACTCATCATAAGTAAAATCAGATTTCTTTGCGGTGCTGTCAATTTTTACATAATCAAAAACATCGTCAAGATTTGCATCTTCACCTGTAATTGTGGCAGTAGTACCGTCTATGGTAATGCTTGCAACCTTGACTATAAGGGCATCACCGTTGCTGTAATCATATGAGAAAATATCGCCCTCGCTAAGAGAAGAAATACTATCGTCAATATTCTCAATTACATATGTCTTTGTTGTATCATCACTTTTAGTAACTTTGTTGGTTTCGCCGGACTCATCAACAAGCTTTACTTCATCCTTGTAAACCGCAAAGTTGTTGTCATCGTCATTGTCAAAATTAAGCACCTTGTTTTCTTCAAAATCATCTGTGGTTTTTGAAAGAAATTCCTGCATATCCTTGGTGTACATTGGGGAAGAATATGCGGTGCATAACGGTTTGTTTGTTGATGTGTCAATAAGATAACCTTTCACATAAAAATACTGTGGCATATCATTGGTATCTAAAATGACATTCTTTTCGGTTTCACCGTTGGTTACTTCTGTTGTACCCGTTGCAATAAGTGTATCACAACTTTCATTGTAGATAGCGACAAGCAATGTTGCGTCTGTAATAGTTTCAAAAGAAACAACGGCATTGTTGCCTGAAACAGTTACTGAGAAGACATTGTAGCCGTTATTATCTTCAGTCTCTTCGTTTTTGTCCGCAATTTCGTTTGCAAGCATTGTGCCTAACGAATTTGTTCCCGACACGCTGAGATTGTCCTGAACATTTGCATTTTGTGAATTGCTTTTTTCATCAGCCGAAACAGCCCCTGCACTTACGCTGAAAACTGAAAAAATGAGCGTAATAGCAAGAGTAATCGCAAAAAATTTACTGAATAATTGTTTGTTGTTCATAATATCCCCCTTAAATCAATGTTGTGTTAATATTATACAATAAATAAAATATATTTGCAATACTTTAATACAAATTGATACTTGCGGATGAATTGTTATAATTTAAAACATATTAGTGGTTCTTAGTGCTTTTAATAGATTAATACTCAGAACTTAACATAAAATCTGTTTTGAAGGTTACAATTTATCTAACAGAAAATACATAAAATAGCAATAAAATAGTTTGACTAATATATAATATTGTGTTAAAATTATGCGAAAAGGAGGGTGACAGCTCTATGGAGCAATATATGCCGATAGTGTGGATAGGCTTTGCAATATTCATGTTGCTTTGCGAAGGCTTTACAACACAGCTTGTGTCAATATGGTTCGTTCTCGGCTCGGTTTGTGCAGCCATAACAACTATATTCACAAGCGACATAACAATCCAGTCGGCGGTGTTCCTTGCAGTGTCACTTGTTTCGCTTATTGTGACACGACCGCTTGTAAAACGCTTTAAAAAGCGTAACAAAACAACGGGAACAAACGCAGACCGCCACATCGGTCAAGTCGGTTTTATGCTCACAGATTTAACCGATATTGACAAAACAGCACAGGCAAAGGTCGGTGCGGAAACATGGACGGTAAAGTCCGACAAAGCACCGCTTTTAAAAGGAACAAAAGTTAAGGTTCTCGCAATAGAAGGCGTCAAGCTCATCGTAGAACCAATATCAGAATGAGAGGTAAATAATGTTAGGACTTATTATTTTAGGAATTATCCTTTTAATTTTGCTTATAGTAATTGTAAGCAATGTCAAGGTAGTACCGCAGGCACACGCATATGTAATCGAAAGACTCGGAACATATCATGTAACTTGGTCAACAGGACTTCATGTAAAAATTCCGTTCATCGACAAAATCTCAAAGAAAGTTTCACTAAAAGAGCAAGTAATCGACTTCCCTCCACAACCCGTGATCACAAGAGATAACGTTACGATGCAGATTGACACGGTTGTGTATTTTGAAATTACCGATCCAAAGCTTTATACTTACGGTGTAGAAAGACCGCTCAGCGCCATTGAAAATCTTACTGCAACAACATTGCGTAATATCATCGGTGATCTTGAGCTTGATAACACACTAACATCCCGTGATACAATCAACGGTAAAATCAGAGTGATTCTTGACGAGGCAACCGACGCATGGGGCATTAAGGTAATCCGTGTTGAGCTTAAAAACATTCTTCCGCCCCGTGAAATTCAGGATGCGATGGAAAAGCAGATGAAGGCAGAGCGTGAGCGCCGTGCAAGAATTCTTGATGCAGAGGGTGAAAAACGCAGTCAGATTCTCGTTGCAGAGGGTATGAAGGAATCTGCAATTCTTAAAGCCGACGCTGTTAAGGAGCAGAAAATACGTGAGGCACAGGGTGAAGCTGAGGCTATTCTCACTGTTCAGAAAGCTAATGCCGACGCACTTAAAATGCTCAATGAGGCTTCTCCTACCGATAGAATTATTCAGCTTAAATCGCTTGAGGCATTCGGTAAAGCCGCTGACGGCAAGGCTACAAAGATTATCATTCCTTCAGATATTCAGGGACTTGCGGGTAATGTTACCGCAATTAAAGAACTCTGGAAAGATGATGTGCCAAAGGCATAAAGAATGTGAAATTTACGGCAATTTTTCGGGCACAGAATTCTGTGCCCGATTTGTTGCATAAAATTGTGGGGGATAGGAAATGCAATTTTTACTCGACCTGTTGTGGTACTTCGTAATTTTCTCGTTTTTTGGCTGGGTTGCGAGCAGTTTCCGTTCGCTTCTTCTTGAGAAAAAATTTAGTAACAACGGTTTTCTGACATCACCGTTTTGCCCTATGTATGGATTTTCGGCGGTTATTTGTTATACGGCACTAAAACCGTTTGAAAACAGCAAGCTGATTTTATTCATCGGTTCAACTCTGATATTATCTGCACTTATGGTTGTGGTCGGTGTGCTTGTAGAAAAAACTCTCAAATTCAAGCCATGGGATTTTTCTTCCTCAAAATTCAGCATAGGCAATTATATAACTTTTCCTTATGCACTTTTTCTCGGATTGCTCGGTATGCTGCTTGTCGGATTGATAATTCCGGTGCTTCGCACAGCCGTTGAAGCAATTCCTTTCTGGGTAAGTCTTATTCTTGTTCTTTGCTTCTGCGGAATTATTGCAATTGATTATGTTTTTTCAATGATAACAACAATCCGTCTGCTCAGAAGAATTGCAAAGCTTAAAAATTCTTCCGAGCTTATGGATAAAGGCGCAACAGAGGTTGAAATTCAGGAACTTGAAGAAAACTATAACCGACTTTTTACAGAAAATATTTTAAGAAAAAGACTTGCACACGCTTATCCCGATCTCACTCATATGGCTTATGTAAAGCAAATTAATGCTAAAATTGAGGAGATTAAGCAGGATAATATGAAAGAATATACACAAACCTTTGAAAGCAAAGAGGACAAGCCGTTTGCTTACGGATTCTGTTTTACGAAGCTTTTTTATCTGTTTGTGATCGGTTCTTTCATCGGCACGATTCTTGAAACAATATGGGCATTCTGCGTTGACGGACATTTTGAAATGCGTGTCGGTATGGTTTACGGTCCGTTTATTCCTGTTTACGGCGGAGGTGCGTGTTTTCTGACAGCCGCTTTGTATAAGCTTTACAAGCTTAATGATACGCTTGTTTTTGTGATAAGTGCTTTTGTCGGAGCAGGTTTTGAGTATTTCTGTTCGTGGTTGCAGGAGCAGATGTTCGGCACGGTTTCATGGGACTACAGTGACACCCCGTTTAACCTTGACGGCAGAACCAATCTTATGTATGCCCTTATCTGGGGATTCCTCGGTCTTGTCTGGGTGCGTTATCTGTATCCGTGGACAGCAAAGCTTATTGAAAAAATCCCTAAAAGAGCAGGAGCAATTATTACAACATTTCTGATTGTATTCATGGCATTCAACGGCTTTATGTCCGTAACAGCTACGGCAAGATGGACTCAGAGAACAGAGGGAGTACCTGCGTCAAACAGCTTTGAAGAATATCTCGATGAAAAATTCGATAATGAAAAGATGGAATTTCTTTTTCCGGGTATGAAAAAGGCTGCAGAGGCGGGAGTTACAACCGAGGGCATAATTTCCAACGAAAGACCGTATCTTGATGCTACAGATCCCGATAACGGCATGAAAATCGAACAGGGAAAAGATGTTTCCGAGATTAATTAATATCATGAAGTGGCTATGCTTTGCACAGTCACTTTTTGCTTTTTGACGGTATTTTAAAAATAATTTCGCCTGACTATTGAATTTTAACCGATTTTTTTATATAATTAATTAGTAATGCTTTATTTATGTCGATTCAAAGCATAAATTGGCATATTTGTCCTGACTTTGTCTGCCCACGGCACGGTTTTTGCGGCAATTTATCAAGTGGGCGGAAAGGCTATGAGTAATTATGAAAAAGGTTGCAATTATTATGGGCTCCGACAGTGATTTCCCCGTAGTATCAAAGGCTGTCAGTAAACTCAAAGAATTTGGCGTAGAGTATGAGGTTCATGTAATGAGCGCACACCGTACTCCCGATGCGGCAATTAAGTTTTCGGCAGAGGCTAAAAAGAACGGTTTTGGCGTAATCATTGCCGCAGCAGGTATGGCGGCACATCTCGCAGGTGTTCTTGCAGCAAAAACAACCCTTCCTGTGATAGGAATCCCATGTAAGTCGGCTCAGCTTGACGGTATGGATGCTCTTCTTGCAACAGTTATGATGCCTACAGGAATTCCGGTTGCAACAGTAGCAGTTGACGGTGCGGCTAACGCTGCAATTCTTGCCGTTGAAATGCTCGCACTTTCCGACGATTCTCTTGCAGAGAAGCTTGAAAATATGAAAGCTGATATGGAAAAAGGCGTTGCCGAAAAAGACAAGGCAATGCAGGCTAAGGTGGCAGAGCTTTGATTAAGAACTATGTAGATATTGACACAAAACTTGACAAAGTAAATGACGAGTGCGGTGTGTTCGGTATTTACCGTAATGATGACGATATCGATGTTGTTGCCGCCGCAAATGACGCACTCTACAGCCTTCAGCACAGGGGACAGCAGAGCGCAGGTATCACCGTGAATAAAGACGGTGAATTTACAACTGTCAAGGAACTCGGTATGGTGTCCGAGATTTTTACACCCAAAGCACTTGAAAAACTTCCAAACGGTAAGATTGCAGTCGGTCATGTCCGTTATACTTCATCAGAATCACTCGACCGTGCATCTAACCAACCGCTTGTTATGCGATATATTCAGGGTTCAATCGGTATTGCAAGCAACGGCTCAATTACAAACTTCAATGAAATAAGGCAGGAGCTTGAAACAGGCGGCGCTGTTTTTCAGTCCAATTCTAATGCTGAAATTATGGCTTATGTTATCGCAACCGAAAGATGTGTAACAGACACGCTTGAAGATGCTGTTCTTTCTTCAATGAGAAAGCTCAAGGGCGCTTACTCAACTGTAATTTGCGCACCGAGCCGTCTTATCGGCTTTCGTGATATGCACGGATTCCGTCCGCTCTGTATCGGCAAACTCAAAAACAGCTGGATTTTCACTTCCGAAAGCTGTGTTATCGACAGTCTCGGCGGTGAATTTGTCCGTGATGTTGAGCCGGGTGAAATGGTAGTAGTTGACGAAGAAGGCTTTCACAGCTACAAATTAAAGCTTTTGCCCGATAAAACATCTTTCTGCCTTTTTGAATATGTCTATATTGCAAGACCGGACAGCGTAATCAACGGTGTCTGCGTACATAATGCAAGATTCAAAGCCGGTGAACTTCTTTATGACGAGTTCCCGATTGAGGCGGATATGGTGTGCGGTGTTCCCGATTCGGGACTTATTGCCGCACAGGGTTATGCAAAGGCTTCGGGTATCCCGTTCAGCACAGGTTTTGTTAAAAATAAATATATCGGCAGAACAGTAGGTTCGGGTAAAGATAAAAAGAAAAGACTTCTCAGAACAAGGCTTACCGCTTTGAAGGCTAATGTTAAAGGCAAGAGAGTTGTTATTATTGATGACTCAATCGTCAGAGGCGAAACATCAAAGCATATCGTTCGTCTTATGCGTGAGGCAGGAGCTGCCGAGGTGCATATGCTCATCAGCTCGCCGCCGTTTGTATGTCCGTGCTACTTTGGTGTGGATATTCACGATAAAGAAAGTCTTATTGCAAACAAGTTGACAACAAGTGAAATCTGTGAATATATCGGTGCAGATTCACTTGGTTATCTCAGTATAAACAGTCTCAGAAAAATTGCTGAGGGTGCAAATATAGAATTCTGTGACGGTTGTTTCACGGGCAGCTACGACGCTGAAATTCCGAGAACAATCTTTGTAGATAAATACGCTAAAAAAATTAACAGAAAGTGACGGAGTGATTACAATGAACAACAGCTTTTCCGAAAGCTACAAAGCGGCAGGTGTTGATGTAACAGCAGGCTATAAGTCTGTAGAGCTTATGAAAAAGCATGTGGCACGCACAAAAATTGACGGTGTTATTTCAGGCATCGGCGGTTTCGGCGGACTTTTTGCCCCTGATTTCAAAGATATGGAAGAGCCTGTACTTGTCAGCGGTACTGACGGTGTAGGTACAAAAATCAAGCTTGCTTTTCTTCTTGACAAGCATGACACAATCGGTATTGATGCAGTTGCAATGTGCGTAAACGATGTAATTTGCTGTGGAGCAAAACCTCTTTTCTTCCTCGATTATATCGCAATCGGCAAGAACTATCCCGAAAAGGTAGCTGAAATTGTATCAGGCATTGCAGAAGGCTGTGTTCAGTCTGGTTGTGCTCTTATCGGCGGTGAAACTGCAGAGCATCCAGGTCTTATGCCTGTTGATGAATATGATGTTGCAGGTTTCAGCGTTGGTATTGCAGACAAGCCGAAGATGATTGACGGTTCAAAGCTTTGTGAGGGTGATGTACTTTTAGGACTCCGTTCTTCGGGTGTTCACTCAAACGGTTTTTCGCTTGTCAGAAAAATCTTTGATATCAATGAGGAAACAATCAATGCCGAGTATCCTGAGCTTGACAAAACTCTCGGTGAAACATTGCTCACTCCAACAAAAATTTATGTAAAACCTCTTCTCGCTCTTATGGATAAGGTTGATGTAAAGGCTGTTTCACACATCACGGGCGGCGGTTTCTATGAAAACATTCCCCGTATGCTTACAGACGGTCTTTCAGCCAAAATCAAAAAGGACAATATTCCTGTTCTTCCTATTTTCAAGCTTATGCAGAGAGTAGGTAATATCCCCGAGCACGATATGTTCAACACATTCAATATGGGTGTAGGTATGATAATCGCCGTTGCCAAGGAAGATGCAGACAAGGCTCTTGAGGTTCTTGCGGCTAACGGTGAAGACGCTGTTGTACTCGGTGAAGTAATCAGCGGTAATGACGGAGTAGTGTTTGAATAATGAAAAATATCGCAGTTCTTGTGTCAGGCGGCGGCACAAATCTTCAGGCACTTATTGACGCTCAGAACAGGGGAGAGATTAAAAACGGAAAAATCTCTCTTGTTGTGTCCTCAAATCCAAACGCTTATGCACTTGAAAGAGCAAAAAACAATTCGATTGCAACTGAGGTTATCAGAAGAAAAGACTATGACGAATTTGATGAGTATGATTCTGCTGTAACCGAGCTTTTGAAATCCAAGGATGTTGACCTTGTTGTTCTTGCCGGTTTTATGACTATTCTCGGAAAGCAGTTTATTTCTGCTTTTGAAAACAGAATAATCAATATCCACCCGTCGCTTATTCCGTCATTCTGCGGCGAGGGCTATTACGGACTCAGAGTTCATGAGGAGGCTCTTAACAGAGGCGTCAAGGTAACGGGTGCTACCGCACATTTTGTAAACGAAGTTTGCGACGGCGGTCCCATTATCATTCAGAAAGCCGTTGAAATTCAGAACGGTGACACACCCGAAATTCTTCAGAAAAGAGTTATGGAACAGGCTGAATGGAAGATTCTTCCAAGGGCGGTTTCGCTTTTCTGCGAAGATAAAATTATAGTAAAAGACAATAAAACCGAAATTCTTGACTAACGGAGGAAAAATATGAAACCTGTATCACTTTACAATGACATTGCTTCAACTTCATATCCGGGCAGAGGCATTGTAATCGGCAAAAGTGCAGACGGCTCAAAGGCTGTTATTGCATACTTCATTATGGGCAGAAGCGAAAACAGCAGAAACAGAGTGTTTGCAGAAACCGAGGACGGCATCAAAACTCAGGCTTTTGATCCGTCAAAGCTTGTTGATCCGTCACTTATCATCTATTCTCCCGTAAGAGTTCTCGGCAACAAAACTATCGTTACTAACGGTGACCAGACAGATACTGTTTATGATCTTATGAATGAAGGTCAGACATTTGAACAGTCACTCACAACAAGGGAATTTGAGCCTGACGGTCCTAACTACACTCCTCGAATTTCAGGTATCGTTGAGTGCGAAAACGGCAAGATGAACTATGCAATGTCAATTCTCAAAAGTGCAGACGGCAATCCCGATTGCTGCGAAAGATACACATTTACATATGACAAGCCGATAAACGGTCTTGGCAGATTCATTCACACATATATGAGTGACGGCAATCCGCTTCCGAGCTTCGAGGGTGAACCCACACTTGTAGAAATCGGTAACGATGATATTGACACATTTGCCGAGAAAATCTGGAATTCTCTCAATGAGGATAACAAGGTTTCACTTTTTGTACGCTATATTGACATTGCTTCAAATAAGGCAGAGTCAAGAATTATCAATAAAAACAAGTAATTTATTTTTCGGAAAGGATGAATCCAATGAACGAACTTGCTTTAAAATACGGCTGTAACCCGAATCAGAAGCCTTCGCGAATTTTCATGCAGGACGGTAAAGAGCTTCCTGTTGAGGTTCTCAACGGCAAACCCGGTTATATAAACTTTCTTGATGCATTCAACTCATGGCAGCTCGTAAAGGAACTCAAAGCGGCAACAGGTCTTCCTGCGGCTGCGTCATTCAAGCATGTAAGTCCTGCCGGTGCGGCAGTTGCAACTGAGCTTTCTGACACACTCAAGAAAATCTACTTTGTAGATGACCTTGAGCTTTCTCCGATTGCAAGCGCATATGCAATGGCAAGAGGTGCAGACAGAATGTCGTCATACGGTGACTGGGTAGCTCTTTCCGATACTTGCGATGTTCAGACTGCAATCCTCCTCAAGAGAGAGGTTTCTGACGGTATTATTGCTCCTGACTATACTCCCGAGGCTCTTGAAGTCCTCAAGTCAAAAAAGAAAGGCAATTATAATGTCGTAAAAATCGACCCGAACTATGTTCCTGCTCCTATTGAGCATAAGGATGTTTTCGGCATTACATTTGAACAGGGCAGAAATGAACTCAAAATTGACGAAGAAATGCTCCTTCAGAACATTGTAACAGATAATAAGAATCTTACAGAGGAAGCTAAGCGTGACCTTCTTGTTGCTCTTATTACTCTTAAATATACTCAGTCTAATTCTGTTTGCTACGCAAAGGGCGGTCAGGCAATCGGTGTAGGTGCAGGTCAGCAGTCAAGAATTCACTGCACAAGACTTGCAGGCAATAAGGCTGATATCTGGTATCTCAGACAGCATCCGAAGGTTATGAACCTTCCGTTTGTTGACAACATCCGCCGTCCTGACAGAGATAACACTATTGATGTTTACATCTCTGATGATTATGAGGATGTGCTTGCTGACGGTATATGGCAGCAGTTCTTCAAAACTAAGCCCGAACCTCTTACAAAGGAAGAAAAAAAGGCTTGGCTTGCAACATTTGACGGTGTTTCACTCGGTTCTGATGCATTCTTCCCATTCGGTGACAACATTGAAAGAGCAAAGCGTTCAGGTGTTAAGTTTGTTGCACAGCCCGGCGGTTCAATTCGTGATGATAATGTTATTGAAACCTGCAATAAGTACAATATGACAATGTCATTTACGGGTATTCGTCTTTTCCATCACTGATAGAGGTGCGGTTATGAAAATTTTAATGATTGGTTCGGGCGGCAGAGAGCACGCTTTAATTAAAAAGCTTCTTGAAAGTCCTAAATGCACAAAGCTTTATTGCGCTCCCGGTAACGGCGGTATTTCAAGAGATGCCGAGCTTGTTAATATCGGAGTTATGGATAAAGAAAATATGGTTAAGTTTGCAAAGGACAATGCAATTGACCTCGTTTTTGTAGCTCCTGATGATCCGCTTGCTGACGGTATGGTTGACGCTATGCAGGAGGCTGGAATCAGAGCATTCGGTCCTAATGCAAATGCCGCTATTATTGAGGCGTCAAAGGTTTTCTCAAAAAATCTTATGAAGAAATACGGCATACCTACTGCAAAGTATGAAGTATTCAATGACGCTCAGAAAGCAATTGACTATATAAAGAACGAAAATACCGCTCCCGTTGTTGTAAAAGCTGACGGTCTTGCACTCGGCAAGGGCGTAATTATTGCTCAATCTGTTGATGAGGCAATTGAAGCAGTCAAAGAAATTATGGAGGACAAGAAGTTTGGTGACTCAGGTAACAATATCGTTATCGAAGAGTTTCTTACAGGTCCCGAGGTTTCTGTTCTTGCATTTACAGATGGTAAGTGCGTAAAACCTATGGTCAGCTCAAAAGACCACAAGCGTGCTTTTGATAATGACGAAGGTCTTAACACAGGCGGTATGGGCACAATCAGCCCGAACCCGTATTATACAGACGAGATTGCCAAGGAATGTATGGATACAATCTTTATCCCTACAATTGAGGCGATGAATAAAGAGGGCAGACCTTTTAAGGGTTGTCTGTACTTTGGACTTATGATTACACCGAACGGTCCAAAGGTTATTGAATACAATGCCCGTTTCGGCGATCCTGAGGCTCAGGTTGTTCTTCCAAGACTTAAAACTGACCTTGTAGATATCTGCGAGGCTGTTATTGACGAAAAGCTTTCCGACCTTGACATTGAATGGGACAACGGCGCTGCGGCTTGTGTTGTTATGGCAAGCGGCGGATATCCTGTTTCATACAAAAAGGGTATAGAGATGTTCGGCCTTAATGATAACGGCGGTGTCGATGGTGCAATCGTTTATCATGCCGGCACAAAGTACGAAAACGGAAAGTTCTATACTAACGGCGGTCGAGTTCTCGGTGTTACTGCAACAGCGGATACACTTGACGAGGCACTTGAAAAGGCATATGCAGCAGTAGAAAAAATTTCCTTTGAAGGCGCTCATTACAGACACGATATCGGCAAAACTAAATAATATATTAAGAGCCACTCTTAACGAGCGGCTCTTTTTTCAGCCTGCATTTTTAATCTGCAGTCTTAATTTGTCAGAAATCATGGCAATGAATTCGCTGTTTGTGGGCTTACCTCTGTCGTTGTGAATTGTATATCCGAAATATGAGTTCAGAACATCAATGTCACCTCGATCCCATGCAACCTCAATTGCGTGTCTTATAGCTCTTTCAACCCGTGAAGAAGTTGTTTCGTACTTTTTGGCAACTGACGGATAGAGCTGTTTTGTCACGGCATTGATAATTTCAGGATGCTCAACAGACATAATGATTGAATCACGCAGATAGTGATAGCCTTTGATGTGAGCCGGAACTCCTATTTCATGGAGAATATCGGTCACTTTCATTTCAATTCCGAAAGCGTCGATAACTCTGCCTTTGCCAAAATTGTTTTTCTTGCTCAAATCCGACAAATCGCTGATAATGGTGCTTAATTCGGAAATGTTATACGGCTTCAACACAAAATATGATGCGCCCGAATTCATAATTTCACGCTCAAGAACAGTGCTGTGGAATGACGAATACACCATAAACACAGGCACTTTCGTGCTTTCTCGTGTAATGCTTCTCATAACACCGATTGCGTCAAGTCTTGTCATAAATGAATCCATCAGTACAACATCAGGACTTTCTCTTTTAATTTTATCGCACAATTCTTCTCCGTCTTTTGCACAGAAAATAACGGAAATATTCTTACTTTGTAAGATATTAAGATTTTCCTGCGTAAATTCAGAAGCGTCATCGGTTACGATTAGTTTTATTTTGTTGTTCATTGTGATTTCCCCCAGTAATTTTTGTTGTACTAATATTACCACAAAATGGTAAAGTTGGCAATACCTTCCATAAAACTTTTTTGAAAAATTGAGAAAAAAGTTTTATAATTTGCGTTACTAAATCAAAAATGAACAAACCATCATATATTTAGTGTTGATTATTGTAGCGATTTGCCATATATTGTGCAAACACACCGTAACCCTCTTTGGGATTATTCAGAAAAACATGGGTAACAGCACCAATAATTTTACCGTTTTGAACTATCGGACTGCCGCTCATACCCTGTACAATACCGCCGCAATTTTCGAGCAATCTACTGTCGGTTATTTTTATGACAAAATTTTCATTTGATGTCATATCACGGTTACATATTCTTTTGATTTCAATTTCATATTCCTGCGGCGTATCTCCGACAGGCGTTGTTACCATAACAGCCTTTCCTGTTTTTACCTCATCGTCATTTGCAATCAGATATTTCTTGTTCCTTTTATAATTTTCACTCGTTAAATCTCCGAAAATTCCTAAAGGGGAGTTTACGCTCAAATTACCAAACTTTACATCGGTAAAATATCCGCAGAAACTGCCGGCTTTACCGCAGACGCTTTTTTCAATGCCGCTGATTTCAGCCCGAACCGCTTCTCCCGATTTTAACGGTAACAAAGTAGCCGTGTCACAGTCGCATATTCCATGACCGAGTGCGGCAAAATAATTATTGCTGTCATCATAATAGGTCATAGTTCCGATGCCTGCACAGCTGTCACGAACCCACGCACCGAGGAGATATACTCCCACGGTATTTTTAATCGGCAAAACGGTTTTATTTTCGGTTTTGCCGTTTCTGTCAATTTCAACAGTAATTTCATTGCCGTTTGATTTTTCAATTTCAGACTTTAATTCTTCATTTGTGCTGATTTTTGTATTATTTACTTTCTTTATAATATCGTTTACTTTAAGTCCGCCGTCTTTTGCGGGGCAAACATATTTTTCACCGTCATAGTAGCTTTCAAGCTTGATTATCATTGCTCCGTTAGCATAAAATTTAACTCCGAAAGCCTCACCGCCAATGTAAACCTCATTTTTATCATCAGCGGCATGAGGCGAAAAAGTCGAAACAGTAAATAATAATGTGAAAATCAGGGCAACTGATATAATTTCTTTAAATTTTCGCAAAAAATTCACCTTCTTTCCGTTGCCTTTATTATGATTTGCATTTATAATATAGATTAGTGCGTTGATGAAAATATTAAAAATGTTACTGGCAGAGGATTTTCCGAAAAGGCGATAAACAGCCGTGCATTGTAAATTATTTTCTGAAATTATATCATTTTCTTATTATGAGGTATATATGGAAAACATAAATTCTAACCTTGTCGGTCTTACCGATTCCGATGTTCAAAAGCGTATAGATGAAGGAAAGGTAAATATTTCAACTAATATTAAAACCAAATCAATCAAAAGAATATTTTGTGACAACATTTTTACGCTTTTCAATCTTATAAATGTAATTTTGCTTGCGGCATTGATTTTTGTGGGTTCACACAAGAATATGCTTTTTATCGGTGTTGTTATCGCAAATATAATTATAGGTATAGTTCAGGAAATTCGTTCCAAAATAAGCGTTGACAAGCTGACTATTTTGTCTGAGAAAAAAATCAATGTTCTCAGAAACGGTAAAATTGCAGAAATAAGTAAAGATGAGATTGTTCTTGACGATATTCTTGTGCTTTCAAGAGGAAGCCAGATTCCTGCCGACTGCATTGTATGCGACGGCAACTGCAGAGTCAACGAAAGTTTGCTTACAGGCGAATCAAATCTCATTGAAAAAAATGTCGGAGATGAACTTCTCTCGGGCAGTTTTATTGCGGCAGGAAAATGCTATGCTCAGGCTGTAAAGGTCGGAGCCGATTGCTATGCCGCTAAGATAAATAACGAAGCCAAATATATTAAAAAAGTAAATTCTCAGATTATGGAGTCATTCAATTTCATTATCAAAATCTGTACATTTGTACTTTTTCCGATTGGCATTGCATTTTTTATTCGACAATTCACCCTGCCCGATGCAACATTGCAGTCTGCTGTAATCAGCACTGTTGCGTCACTTGTCGGTATGATTCCAAAGGGAATGATTCTTCTTACAAGCTCTGTTCTTGCAGTATCAATTATCAGGCTTTCATCCAAAAAGGTTCTTGTACAAGAAATGTATTGCATTGAAACACTTGCAAGAGTTGATGTGCTTTGTCTTGATAAAACGGGAACGCTTACAACAGACGAAATGACGGTAACAGGTGTTATTCCGTTTGGAGCTGATGAAAATAAAATTAAGAAAGCACTTTCTTCAATTGTAAAAGCGTCCGATGAACTGAATGCAACTTTATATGCACTGCGTGACTATTCGGATTCCGTTTCACCGTATGAGTGCAGTAAATTCTGCGATTTTTCCTCCGAAACAAAATGGTCGGGCGGTACATTTGAAAACGGCAAGACCTACATAGTCGGTGCGACTGAATGTATTTTAAAAAGCAGAGAAAAGTATTCCGAGGTGTATTCTGAGATTGAAAAGATAAATCAAACCGTCAGAATCCTTGTTCTTGCCGAAAGCGATAGTGAACCGGACAAAGACTCATTGCCTGATGATTTAAAACCGCTTGCACTCATTCTTATCAAGGATAAACTTCGTGATAATGTAAATGAAACGGTAAAATATTTTAAGGAACAGGGTGTCACCTTAAAGGTAATTTCAGGTGACAGCGTTAAAACTGTTAAAAATATTGCGCTTGACACAGGAATTGAGGGTGCAGAAAATGCAATCGATATGTCAACCGTGACAACAGATAAAGAGCTTGAAGATGCGGCAGAGCGTTGTAATGTGTTTGGCAGAGTAACTCCGGCTCAAAAGAAAAAGCTTGTGGTTGCCCTTAAAAAGCACGGACATTCGGTTGCTATGACAGGTGACGGCGTAAATGATGTTCTCGCACTCAAAGAGGCGGATTGCTCCGTAGCTATGGCGTCGGGCAGTGATGCCGCACGAAATGTGTCACAGCTTGTACTTGTTAATAATGACTTTGGCGCAATGCCAAGCGTTGTGGCAGAGGGCAGACGAACAATCAATAACCTTGAACGAAGCTCTGCACTCTATCTTGTAAAGACGATTTATTCGGTTATACTCTCAATTTTCTTCATATTCTTCCGCATAGGATATCCCTTTGAACCGATACAGCTTACGCTTGTCGGTGCATTAACGGTTGGATTGCCATCATTTGTTCTCGCACTTCAACCGAATAAAGATATAGTAAAAGGTAATTTCACCGTAAATATAATAGCAAGATCACTCCCAACAGCTTTTTGTATTTCGGCAGATACAATATTACTCGCAATTTTAAAGTATATGACAGATATGCCACAGGCACAGTTTTCAACTCTCTGCGTATATCTTACTGCATTTTCATGTATGCTGCTTGTAATCAGATTATCAATCCCGTTCAATCCGCTCAGAGCCGTTATGGTCATCGGATGTTCCGCAGGAATAATAATCGGTTCAATCTTCTTCGGCGGATTGTTCTCACTTGCACCGCTTACATTTGAAAACATCGTATTGCTTGTAATCTTTGCTGTAGGCACATTTGTTGTATTTAATATACTCTACAATATAGCACAGCACTATATAGAAAAATTTAAAAAGGAAAGTCATCTTAAACTGACTGCAAAAAGAAATGCAAATAAACAAAAACGCTGAAAAATTAATCAGACAACTGAATAATCAAGGCTATGAGGCTTTTATAGTGGGCGGTTGTGTTCGTGATTATCTTCTTGGTTTGACTCCGCATGATACAGATATTTGTACAAACGCATTGCCTGAGCAGACAAAAAAATGCTTTGAGGCTTATCATACCTTTGACACAGGTATCAAACACGGCACAATTTCCGTTGTATGCGGCGGTGAAGTCTATGAAATCACAACCTACCGTATTGACGGTGATTATTCCGATAACCGTCATCCGGACAGCGTAAGCTTTACACGAAACATAAACGAAGATTTGCAACGCCGTGACTTTACGGTAAATGCAATGGCATATAACGCTGAATACGGTCTTGTCGATCCATACGGCGGTAAAAATGACCTTAAAGATAAAATTATCCGTTGTGTCGGAAATCCCGATACACGCTTTAACGAGGATGCTCTGCGAATCTTGCGGGCATTACGCTTTGCCTCTGTTTACGAATTTTCAATTGAAGAGAACACATCAAAGTCTATATTTAAAAATGCAGACTTGCTAAAAAACATTGCAACAGAGCGTGTGATTTCGGAATTTCTAAAGCTCATCTGCGGTAAGAATGCCGTAAAAATTCTTGACGCTTACCGAGAAACGATTGCTGTTATTATCCCTGAAATTACCGTTATGTTCAATTTCAATCAGAACAACATTCATCATTCGTATGATTTATGGCAACATACCCTGACTGCGCTCGGTACAATTGAGCCGAATCCCATACTTCGTATGACAATGCTTCTGCATGACATCGGCAAGCCTTCTGTTAAAACTACTGACAACAGCGGTCAATCGCATTTTCAGGGACATCAGCTTGAAAGTAAAAAAATTGCAGACAAAATTCTGCACAGGCTAAGATTACCGTCTGATTTTATTAACAAAACTCTTCTGCTTATTGAATATCATGATGTCCGTTTTAACGGCAGTAAAAAGCTTATGAAAAAGGTTATGAATGTACTCGGTACAGACCTTACAAAGCAGTTGTTAGAGGTCGAACACGCCGATATATCTGCCCAGTCTGAATATCAGCGAGAAGAAAAGCTCGGATATCTTGAAACGGCTAAAACACACCTTAATGAAATAATCAAAGATAACGAATGTTTTAAGCTGAGTCAGCTTGATATCAATGGCAAAGATGTTTTAAACCTTGGCGTAAGAGAGGGAAGAGATGTCGGAAATATTCTCGATTATCTGCTAATGCTTGTAGTAGATGCAAATGTTCCAAACAAAAAATCAATACTCATATCAAAAGCCAAAGAATATATTTACGGTAATCAAATAAATAAGTAATT
>ERZ1034920.402-NODE-402-length-35362-cov-113.250659_pt1 | contig 35362 bp, 27 predicted proteins | sample MGYA00520688_ERZ1034920 | MGnify/ENA primary metagenome ERZ1034920 (study PRJEB33766, sample SAMN09781785) | gut metagenome | biome: gut microbiome | host: Homo sapiens | place: Madagascar | study: EMG produced TPA metagenomics assembly of the PRJNA485056 data...
ATTTTAACACAAAAAAGCTCTCAAAAATTTGGTGATGTCTTAGGAATCATGAGCAATCTAAAAGAATTACATATCACGGATACCAATCTCCGTTTGGAAAATCATATCGTAAAGGGCGGCATCTTGCCAAACAAGATCGCCGAACTGTCAAGAACAGTCAACGTGGTGGGCGAGACTGTGGTAGAAGGTCCTCTCTATGCCAGCAAACTCACCATCGAAGCTGCTCCTTTTGAAGTGAAAGGCGCCGTTTTTACACAGAAAGAGATTTACATCAATAATGATGTAGAAGGCAATGTAACCTTCAAAAAGGCTGTAGGCTCTGCCACATCTGTCGTAACAAGAGCCACCAGATGCAATACCACTTTCTGTTCTGACGTCAATGCCAAGAGCATCACGCTGACCAATGCCTTTGTGGCTGGCAGCTTGTATGGAGATGAAATCGAACTGGACAATTGTGTTGTCATCGGTGGAGTTTTCGCTACACAGTCACTGTCTGTCAAAAACTCCGTAGTGGGCACATTTATCTCTCCTTTTGTAGAAATGGACGGCATCATCCACCTCTTGCTTCCGTCAGTATTCAGCGTGGAAAGAGTGAACTACACACCTGCCAGTCACCTATATTCACTGGCTTTGGCAGATCTGGGGTCACTATACCGCCATCAGGAAGAAGCACCGGAAAGTGGAAAGATAGAGATTAACCTCGCTTCAGATGACTTGCGCACCACCCTGACTGATAATAACCAGCAACGTACTCTCCACAGTTATAGTGTAGTAGGTAAGGTTTTGGCAGCCGACCTGATAGACACGGACAAGTTCCAGAATCACTTCCTTTTGACTGCAGCAGCATTAGGTCCACAACTGTTGAAGACGTATGATTTGGGAATCGATAAGGAAGGCAATCCTGCCGTATTGACAGTAGATCGCATCCGCGAATTTTTCTTTGAAATACAGCAAGGAAAGATTAAGATAAAGGATCTTGATGGTTCATTCAGCATCGAGCAGTTTGCCAAGACGCTGTAAAGGCAAGAAGTTTTCTAAAAAAATAAGACAGAAAGAGAGAGTTGAAAAACAGTTTATTTTGTTCTCACCCCTCTCTTTCTTTATCTATTAGCGTCTGGTCAATTTTTCCCGTTTACCCCATACGCTCCACTTAAGCCTCATACAGTTTCATCGAGACCATACAGATCTGCAAAAGCAGCCACCACAGATTGGCAGCAGCCATAGCCCTGCATGAAATTTTCCACAGCCTGGTGCACACGAGCCTCCAGTTCAGGAGACAATATTTGATTTTCTTGATTCATATTTCCTAATTTATTTCACTTCCTCTATTCTTGCCAATTCCCATCCCTTGAATTGCATGATAATCTTGTGAAGTGTGGTACCTTGACGTAGCACCTCAACTCTTGGAGCCTCAGCATATCGCTTGATTTGCTCCACAGCATCACGCCACTGTTTCTCCGCTTTTGTCATAGACTTACCATCCTCGTCAAGAACATCCTTCAACTCTTCATCAAAAGAGTTCTTAGAAAGGACTTTGAGTTCCAAAATATAACTATGTTGGCTCGCATAATGCGTGTGGTCTGGCAAAAGAAAGAAATCACAATAACCATGATTCAACTCCAACTCTGGAGCCGTGATGTAATAATCGTTGAGATTCAAATAAGCCATAAAGAAGCCTTGTAAGTTGCGCTCAGCCTCAATACCATCACGCACTGAGGAAACCTTGGCATAAGCATCAGCCATAAAACGTAATCCTTCTTCCCAAGCACCATCATACGCCATATCGTAATAATAATCAGTCAACTTGTTGGTATCCACATACGATCTTGCCTGATACTCCTCCTCCAAATAACCATAATACTGCTTGCGTACATTATTATTAGGAATACCCAATATCAACTTCGACCCACGAGTACCCTTGATGGTAAGCATTCCATAATAGAACAGCAAACTTGGGAAGATCTCTGCCTTAGGTATCTGATAAGCAGAGAACTGTGGTTCAATATGGGCAACAATCTGTCCTTCTTCGGCAATTTTACGTATGATACCCTTACGCTCACCATCCAACTTATCAAATTGCAAAAGTTTCTTCATCTTGCCATAGTCGGTCTTGGTATTAGGGTCTATCATCTGTTCTGGAGCATGACCGTAATCCATGTAATTACGAAGATAGTAAAGCACCATATCACAATTAAACATCCTCACTTCCTTTTCCAATGCTTGTTTTGCAAAGCAATAGTTGTCATACCACGGCTTCATTTCCTCCACAATCTCCTCTACATTACTATCAGCAGGAATGCTTCCCATCTTTTTATAATAGGTAAACATCTCTATGACATCCTTGGTTGAGAAGCCCAGCATTTCGTCAAATTCCGGCTTGATAGAGATATTCCATCCTACATTATAACCACTTGTAACATCATCTAAAGTAACAGGACTAACTCCCATCATGAAGATACGCTCAAAATTTCCCTTAAACTTTTTGAAAACATCACGATAGAATCCATCGGCATGAGTAATTGCATGATATACTTTCTCACCATGTTCATTGAGGACAACGTTTGTAAAATTGTCATATTCATCGATGATAAGATAAAGTGGATATTCATGAGCCTTGGCAGCCTTGAAAACAAGTTCCAGTTTGTCAGCATAGTTGGTCTTAGACAAGATTTCATCTTTTTCTTCCTGATAATACTGAGCATATTGACGTACAAAAGCATCGAGATTGATACTTAAATAAGCATTGAATCGCTCCTCCAAAATATCAATTTTACCCGTGATTTGTGAAAAATCCAAGAACAGCACTTGATACTTTCCTTGCAAAGCAGTAGGATGCTGACCAATCCACAGGCTACCAAACAGTTTTTCAAACTTACTCTTTTGATTACAGTCATAGTAAGAATAGAGCATACTCAGAAATATGCTTTTCCCGAAACGACGAGGTCGGATGAAGAAAAGATTACGAGGCTGCTTCTCCAATTCAGGCAAAAACATCGTCTTATCGACATAATAGAGATTTTGCGTCATCACTTTAGCAAAATCTGCTACTCCATATGGTACTTGTTTTACTTGCTGCTCCATGATTCTATGATTTATTACAATAATAACATGTGCAAATTTATATAAAATTTTCGAATTATAAGCCAGTAAAATAAAAAACTTGAATGATTTCCCTCGAATTGTGCGAGATTAGCCTAATTTTCGAGAAATCAAGACCACAACTGCAAAATAGTTCCTACTAACGTGCTCTAAGCCACAAAAAAATATTATCTTTGAAGCAGTGTTCATTAACCGAGTTTTTAACTTCAAAAATGTAGGCATATGAAAGCTGTATGTGGTCTTGACGTGCACAAAGATAGTATTATTCTTTGTATTTTGCACAATTCTGGTGAATTATTTGAGCAAGTTTTCGGTGTTTTAACATTTCAACTGGAAGAAATGCGGAATTTGCTTCAAAAGCATCATGTTTCTGAGGTTTGTATGGAGAGTACCAGTATCTATTGGATACCAATATGGCGTGTGCTTTCTCCTCATTTTACTCTGCGTCTGGTAAATCCTTATTTCATCAAGCAACTTCCAGGTCATAAGAGCGATGTCAAGGATGCCCAGTGGATAGCTGAATGTACAATGAAGGAATTGGGTAGGGGAAGTTTCGTTCCTCCAGAGATTATCCAACAGCTTCGCCAGTACAACCGCCGAATTTTTGACCTCAATCGGAGATTGTCCGTAAGGTTTCCAAGGTAGACGGCGTACTCCAACGTAGCAATATTAGCCTCTTTGTCAGGTGTTGTCTCACAGGCAGAAACAGATGTACTGCGCCAGTTCCATGAGGAGATAGACATCGCCGAGAGCCACAGAAACGAATGCCAACAGCGGATGTTGGAGATATGCGAGAAGCATTTTCCAGAGGCGCTCAAACGCTTGCAGAAAATTCCAGGAATCAAGGAACGTGCCGCAACATCATTGATCGCAGAGATCGGAACGGATATGAGTAAGTTCGAAACGGCAAACCACCTTACCTCATGGAGTGGACTGAGACCAAGAAATGACGAGTCCAACAAGAAAATTAAGTCTCGCAAGATAACCCATGGCAACGTATATCTCCGTAACACCATCATTCAATGTACCTGGGCTGGCAGTCGTCAGAAAGACAGTTTCTTCTGTAGGTTCTCATATCACCAAACAATTGTGAGGAGAAAGAACAAAATGAAGGTGATTGTTGCTGTGGCGAGAAAGTTACTTGTCGCCATATGGCATGTCTTGCATGACAGGACAGATTATGTCGACTTCAAACCAGATCGTGAAGAGTCCGCAAACAACGGATGACCATGATATACCTTCCCTGATAAGGCTATTATCTTTGTGATGGGTTAGACCTCGTTTGCAAATTAACTTCATGTCATGGGAGGCTATGGAAGTCAGTATGAGTAAAACTCGAAGAAGAAAGTATATTGATAATCGCAGTTGCTATATTGGCAAGTGCAAGGGAGGTATGCGCCATTATTTACGAGGAAAAGGCAAACTCCCTTGTTTTAATTACCTTGTGCGAGGGAAATCATTTTCGTTTTATAGAGGAAAGATACGACTACTTGTTGAGAATAAAGAATGTTTCGTGTTAAAAGTTACGGAGAATACGAATAATATCCGTAACTTTTTACATTTTCATCAAACTTTGACCGTTTGACTTATAAGTCATTATGGCAATAAATGTACCCAAATAACAGATACATGTTTATGTACCTGCTATTGGGTTGTTTACATTTTACTTTTTGAATAAATTCTTGCCCCATCTAAAGGTATGGGTATAGCCAATAGATAGATATAGGGAAGACATGTTTAACTTAGAACAAGAATAAGTTCTTGTAAAATCCATATTGGATTTCGAGGTATAAGAATACTCACCACTCTTTCCTGATACACTTGGAGCAATTGTGTAACCGATCTTTAGTTCTAAATAAGAATTATTAGTGGTACGCAAAGATACACCTACAGCTGGAGCCACATAAAAAGCGACCTTTGATGGAGTACCAAGATTGTTTTCAAAAGACCTTGGACTTTCTACAGCCATATCCGATGATTCGCCTCCCAACAGATCACCATAAACGTTCGTGTCCCCACCATAAGAATAAAATCTTAAACCTGCATCCAAAGTAGCTATAGGAGATAAACGTGCATCCGTCAATCTATAATTACCACGTGCAAACAAACGAATAGCAGTCACATTTGTGTCGATATAATATGTACTATTATAGTTTTGACCGTCGTATCGATGATCAGAAAATTCTACGCCACCATCCTTGACTAACGAGAAATAATCAGCACCAAGACCAAGACCAAAACTAATATTTGGATTCAGTTTGTAAGTAGCAACAACACTTCCCAACGCTCCATACTTATAATCATCATTGCTATTGCCAACCTTCAATCCTCCTCCTTCAAAAGTAAGTTGGACGCCATTGTCACGTGTTGGCACCTGAAGCTTTCGTGGCTTACGGCTTGCAGATGTTGACTTATGAAAATTAAAGCCTGTACGAATGGTAAAGTCTCCACCACTGTTATTGCTACCTTTGGTCGCGAAGAAATGAGTATAACCCAATCCTAAAGTAAAGTCCACCGAATGTGACAACGGGATGTCTATTGTTGGCATAATCTGTGCCATCACAAAATTTGGCTTTGGTATAGTTACCCAATGTTTGCCATTCTTTACATTTTGGTCATCTGCCGTATTTATCACATAACCACTACGAACAAGAACACCAGGTGTTATACCGTTAGGCTTCAATGGAAAATGTAACTTAAAGTCTGCAGTTATTGGAATCATAACTTTTCCACCTTCATTTGTAGGAACAAAAGCCCCCGTACCAATACCCAAATAGAAGTTCTTGTTGATACGCTTTCCTATTCCCAATTCGGCAGAAATAATTCCATCGCTTCCACCTTTGGTTGGAATAAGATAACCAGGATTAATACTGAAATCTATTCCTCGATGCCCTCCATTATCTGTGCTTCCTTGTTCATCATTATTTTGTGCGCCAACGGAAAGGCTCAAAAGCGAAAGACATACAAAAACAAAAAGATTCTTCTTCATGTAAAAAAAATAAAAAAGGCGGAACCGTTCGTGGCTTGTTTAATTCCAGGTACCGCCAAGTGACCTAACTCAACAACAAGCACAGAACGGCTCACGCCCTAAGAGCGTGAACCTTCAATCTGCTTGTTCTCGTTGAGTGAATATTGGCGGTATTCGGAATTAGAGAACAAGAGCTAAAAGCTCAATATCCAAAAAGTTCAGAACGGAAACGCCGAGTTAAAAATATGAGGCTTTAGCCTCTGTTCTTTGTCTCAGTTAGATTGACGATTCCTTGAATCGGACAAATCCTTAGCGTTTCTTTTTTATTATTTCTGTTTCTTATTTATTCTATTTAAATGGTTTGACAATCAGTAAACTATGCACCTCTGACTGTAAAAGTCACCCTCTACATTACAGAATGCGGTGCAAATATAATAAAAATAAATGAGGAATTGCCAAAAAATAACGAAAAACTGATAGATTCCTGCCAAAAACTTGTTTATGACCAGTTAATTGACTTCTTTTTTATCTCTTTTCTTTAGACGCTCATTTATTAATCATTCTTAGAGACAGAACTATCACTTTAGCAAGTTTCTGCCACCCGTATCTTCGAGAATTTTCATTTGCAGGATGACTACCTGACCATGCCAACTGCTTTTGTTCATCGGCTTTAAGTCGTTGGAACTCACGAACAAAGTACAACTTAAACTCTACAGAAACCCATGACGCAAATTCGAACACTATGCCAGAAATGGCACAAGTTCCACTATATCGCCCAGAAATTACTTTCATTCCAAGTGCATTAGTGGATTTCACCCATTTTGTAGGTGATATCGTGAAAGAATTCAATCCAGCTTTCTTTCTAAATCCATCGAATTCGAGGGGGGTGCAATTGATTAATACAATTAATCCTAATGCAAGTAATCAAAAGTACAAGAAAGAACTATAAAATATGGAATCAAACGAGAGTATTTTCAATTTTACAAATACGCATGAAAAGAGCAAGCTATTAGCGCAAGCAGCTGTCAATGCTACTTGCACTTTGGCGATATTCAAAAATAGCTTCGCAATCAAGACCTTCCCAAAGTTCAAAGGAAGGTCTTGTTTAGCGTTGCATAATTATCTATTCCGTCACCCACTTCGTGATGTTCCGTTCTTCTTTCACACTGAAGTTGATGCCCACTTTCACTATCTTCTTGCCACTCATGGCAAAGGCATCTGCATAGCGGTTGGCGTTGATTTGGGCGAGAGCGTCCTCAGCCGTCTTGTCAAACTTCAGTTCCATGACGAAGATACGGTCGGCGGTTTCGAGCGTGATGTCTGTCCTGCCCTTAGCCGTATGCTGCTCCACCACAATGCGATAGTCGGTGAGCAGGGCGAAGACAAGATACATCAGTTGCTGGTAATGACCCTCATACTGCGTGTTGTCGCAATAAGGAACGGTGGCAAGGAAAGTCTTGAGCAACTCCAAGGCTCCATCGATGTCTCCCTTTCTAATGAGAACAGACATCTGGGCGATGGCAACCTTTCCCTTAGGAGAACGGCGAGAAAGATAGTTAGGCAAGAGACTCTTGAACAAGCCCACACGTATCTCCTTGTTCGGGATACCCAACTCGTAGAGTTCCGATTCCTCGTCAAAGCCCTTGATGGTGACATACCCACTCTGATAGAGCAATGGCACTATCGACTCCATCTCTTCGGTCGGTGCATCGAAATCGGTAACGTCAGCCAATTCCTTCTCGCCGATGTCTATAGGAGAGACATCAAACTTGCGCATCATCTCTATCAAGAAGGTCGGCGTGCCCGATGCAAACCAGTAGGCACCCACTTTCATGCGAGAGAAACAGTTCAGCAAACTAAATGGATTGAAGACATCTGGTGAAGGCCATGTAAAATGATAACCATCATAATTGTCTTTGAGCTTCTGTATGGCTGCCTCTCTTGACAAATCCATTTTTTCCGCCAAACAATCAATGTCCTCCGTCATTTCCGACAGCAACTCATCCTTGGTAATACCACAAACACCAGCATAAGCCTCGTCCATGCTGATGTTCGAGATATTATTCAGCTCGCTGAAGATGCTCAACTGCGAGAACTTGGTGATTCCTGTCAAGAATACGAAACGAAGTAATGGCTCGCAATCTTTCAACGGACTATAGAAATTGCGCATGATGGTGCGAAGACGATTCAACTTTTCATCATCGTGAACCACATCCAGCAATGGAGCATCATACTCATCTATGAGAATGACCACCTGCTTGCCAGTTTGCTCATGCGCTTTCTGAATCAAGTCGGTGAGACGATTGTTTGCGCCTTCTCGATGTTCTTTGATGCCAAATTTCTTCTCTTGGTCTTCCAACTGATAGCCCAAGTAAAGTTTCAGTTCTTCTTCCTCCTGATGCTTTCCACCAGCCATACTGAAATGCAGCACTGGATATTCCGTCCATTCCTTCTCCAGTTTCTCTATCGCCAAGCCTTCGAACAACTCTTTCTTGCCCTCGAAATAGCTTTTGAGCGTAGAGACGAGAAGAGACTTTCCGAATCGTCGTGGGCGACTCAGAAAGATATATGTGTCACTAGTATGTGTCATACGATACACATACTCCGTCTTATCGACATAGAATCTGTCTTCCTTACGGATTCTTTCGAATGTCTGAATGCCTATCGGATATAATTTTCTTGCCATAACTCCGCCTTTCTTCTTATTTTTGTGCAAATTTAAGCAAAAACTATGAAAGAACAAAATTTACGCAAAAGTATTTTGCGCCTGCCATATAAATCCACTAATCCTCATACAGCTTCATCGTATCTTGCCTGGTGAAGGCAAGTTCCTTGTAGAAATCACGGAGATAAGCGGATACCTCTGCCTTGTCATCGGATGAGACGAAAAGATTGTCGCCCAGTTGATGTTCCAAGAACGTCAGACCATCAGACAACGACTCGATTTCTCCCTCATAATCTCTGCCCTCATCCGGGCTCTTACGAATGCGATGATACTTGATGTCTTCAGCAAGCGCATTCTTCATCTCCACCAGTTTCTCTGCCAAAGGAGCAAAAAGAGCACGGATCACAATAGTACGGATGGCATCCCTTTCCTCCGGTTCCTGCCAGAGACAATGATAGATAGGAAGCAAGTCGCAGCAATCAACCTCTTCCCTGTCCTGCATGAAAGCAGAAGTACGGAGCAGACGGGCAATATTCTTCCAGCGACGATCGCTCACGTAGATATTCCTGCGCTCAGCAGCCTCATCCACATTCACGGCTCTCAAGGATTTACGAATGACGGAAATGACATCCAGCACCTCCTCCTTTACACCTATCTTATTGATATTCTCCGACCATTCCGCATACTCTTCTGTAGTAATAGCATTTGAATTCTTCACTCTTCGTTCTTCACTCTTCACCTCCAAGAGCATCGCCCTGAAATTCGATTCCTTCTTAATCGGACGACTCTCAATGCGAATGACAAATCGGTCCCAGAGAGCCTCCAAGCCCTCGCCCTTTGCCGGCAACTCATTGCTGGCAGCCACGAGAAGTTTCAGCGGAAGGTGCATCTCCCGATTACCATTGCGGAACAGTTTTTCATTGATCACCGTGAGAAGCGTATTCTGAATAGCAGGCCCCGCCTTCCAGATTTCATCCAGAAAGACCACATCAGCAGTAGGCAGATAACCATCCACCGCACGCTCATAAGTATCAGAAGACTTTAATTTCTGAATACTCACAGGACCGAATATTTCATCAGGAGTAGAGAAACGCGACATCAGGTACTCAAAACTATGAGCATCTCTGAAAGCAGTCTTCAACTGACGGGCCACCATACTCTTCGCTACTCCAGGAGGACCTAAAAGAATAACGCTCTCGCCTGCCAGAGCGGCAAGGAGCGAGAGCGAAATTTCAGTATCTTTTTCATATATGCCCCGGTTCATTTCCTGGAGCAAAAGTTTAAATCTTTCCAGCATGCAATTACTTTACGTTGCCCACCTTAATCAAGTACTCAGCAATCTGCACAGCATTCAGGGCAGCACCCTTACGGATCTGGTCGCCAGTGAGCCACAAAGTATTGCCGTTGTCATCAGCCAAATCCTTGCGGATACGACCTACATAGACATCATCCTTACCAGCGCTCTCCAAAGGCATTGGATAAACGTAGTTCTGAGCATCATCCTTCACAGTAACGCCTGGAGCAGCCTCCAGAGCCTTGCGGATATCCTCTACAGCCAATGGCTTCTCTGTCTCAAACCATACACTCTCTGAGTGAGAACGGAGAGAAGAAACACGCACACAAGTAGCACTTGTACGAACATCAGAGTGCATGATCTTGCGAGTCTCGTTATACATCTTCATCTCCTCCTTGGTGTAATCATTTGGAGTCATCTTGTCAATCTGAGGAATGACATTGTAAGCCAACTGATGAGGGAACTTATTGATATGATCAGTCTTACCTGTCTCAATGATGTCCTTATACTGCTGCTCAAGTTCAGCCATAGCTGCAGCACCAGCACCGGAAGCACTCTGGTAAGAAGAGATATGAATCTTCTTGATATGACTCAAGTCATCGATAGGCTTCAAAACCACTACCATCATAATAGTAGTACAGTTAGGGTTGGCGATGATATTACGAGGGCGGTTCAGCGCATCCTCAGCATTCACCTCAGGCACAACCAGAGGCACATCGTCGCACATACGGAATGCACTTGAGTTATCTATCATGACAGCACCATACTTAGTAATGGTCTCAGCAAATTCCTCAGAAGTACCACCACCAGCAGATGTGAAAGCAATATCGACATCTTTAAAGTCATCGTTATGCTGCAAAAGTTTGACCTCATAGTCCTTTCCCTTGAAGTTGTATTTTCGTCCAGCAGAACGCTCAGAACCAAACAACACCAAATCATCCATTGGGAAATTTCTCTCTGCAAGGATGCGCAAGAATTCCTGACCTACTGCGCCACTTGCACCAACAATTGCTACTTTCATAATCGAATCTTTTTAATTTAAAAGTTGTTATAAGTGTGAACTTGGAAACGAGAAACTGCAAAAAAATGCATATTATCTCAAATCCGCTGCAAAGTTAAGACTTTTTCTGTTAAACCAAGCATATTTTTGCAAGAATTGTTGCTTTTTGCTGCATTTTTCTCATTTTTACTTACATTTCTATCAACAAGCCTGCATTTTTACTAAAAAAACATGCATTTCTATGGTTTTAAGGGGCTATACGTCACGTTTTCATCATGGTGGCATATAGACCCTTGTCCTGTCACATGAAAAAAGTAATCTCTAACTTTTTCAGAAACTTTTCCCAAAAAGCTCTTGCGGGTTTGGAAATAAAGTCGTAACTTTGCGCTGTAGATTTTAAAACAGATGGTTATGAAGTACTTAGATCCTAAGGCAGACCTCACGTTCAAGAAGATATTCGGCAATCACCCTAAAAGACTGATCAGCCTTCTGAACGCACTCCTGCCACTCAGCGAAGAGGAGCAGATACACGAAATCAAGTATCTGCCAACAGAACTTGTGCCCCAGCTCGAAGGGGGCAAGAACACCATTGTGGATGTACTCTGCACCGATGTCAGAGGCAGGAAGTTCTGCGTGGAAATGCAGATGGAATGGTCTGAAGCCTTCCAGCAGCGAGTACTGTTCAATGCATCCAAGCTCTATGTGAGTCAGGCTAAAAAGGGAGGAAAATACAGCGAACTCCAACCCGTATATTCTCTCAACCTGATAAATGATATCTTTGCGCATGATACTCCGGATTTCATCCACAACTACCGCATCGTGCACGATAAGGACAGTAATAAGGTAATCGAAGGCTTGCATTTCACCTTCATAGAACTCCCGAAGTTCACTCCACATTCCATTGCCGACAAGCGCATGATGGTCTTGTGGCTCCGTTTCCTCACGGAAATCAATTCCAATACGAAGGAGATTCCTGCCGACCTGCTTAATGATCCGGAAATAGGAAAAGCCGTAGAAGAACTGGAGATTTCCGGTTTCACTGATGCCGAACTATGGGCCTACGACAAATTCTGGGATTCCGTAAGCGTTGAAAGAACCCTCATAGATGACAGCTACCAGAAGGGTAAGGAAGAGGGAATTGCTGAAGGCATGGAAAAGGGTAAGACTGAAGGCAAACATGAGGCCAACACAGAAACAGCACAACGATTGCTGGCAATGGGACTTTCTGCCGAACAGGTTGCCAAAGCTACCCAGCTGCCTTTGGAAATCATTAAGAATCTAAGCAATTCATAAAAAATACAATAGCGGAGATGTAGATTTCTAATATCACCATATAATCAAGGGTCTATACGCCACCTTGTCATCGTGGCATATAGACCCTTGTCCTGTCACATAAAAAACGCAATCTCTAAACTTTTTCAGAAACTTTTCCCAGAAAGCTCTTGCGGGTTTGGAAATAAAGTCGTAACTTTGCGGTAGCATTTTAATATAGTTGATTATGAAGCAGGTAGAAGAAAGATATATCAGCTTGCTGACCGACTTCGGTTTCAAGCGAATTTTTGGAACAGCAATGAACAAGGATTTGCTCATTTGCTTCCTCAACAGCTTGTTTAATGGCAAACAGGTTGTGAAGGACGTGTCGTATCTGAACCCGGAGCATGTGGGAGATGTCTATACCGACCGCAGAGCCATCTTTGATGTATATTGCGAGGGCGAAAACGGCGAGAAGTTCATCGTAGAAATGCAGAATGCCTACCAGACGTATTTCAAGGATCGCGCCCTTTTCTACTCAACCTTCCCTATCCGTGAACAGGCACCCAAGGGGAATGACTGGGATTTCAAACTCAATCATATCTATACCGTTGCCCTGCTCAACTTCAGCATGAACGAGGATGCATTCGACAAGGAGAAAATCCGCCATCATGTGCAGTTGTGCGACACAGCTACCCACAAAGTATTTTACGACAAACTCGAATATATCTATGTAGAGATTTCCAAGTTCAACAAACCCCTGGAACAACTGGATACGCTCTACGAGAAGTGGCTCTATGCACTGAAGAACCTCTATAAGCTTACCCAGCGCCCGAAAGAACTGTGCGACAAGGTCTTCGATCGCCTCTTTGAGGAAGCCGAAATAGCCAAGTTTACTCCGCAGGAAATGAGGGAGTATGAAGCTAGTAAGAAGGCATATCGGGATATCAAGAACTCTATTGATACGGCAAAACAAGAAGGGCTTGCTGAAGGTATAGAAATAGGCATGAAGAAAGGCATGGAAAAGGGTAAGACTGAAGGCAAACATGAAGCCAACACAGAAACAGCACAACGATTGCTGGCAATGGGACTTTCTGCCGAACAGGTTGCCAAAGCTACCCAGCTGCCTTTGGAAATCATTAAGAATCTAAGCAATTCATAAAAAATACAATAGCGGAGATGTAGATTTCTAATATCACCATATAATCAAGGGTCTATACGCCACCTTGTCATCGTGGCATATAGACCCTTGTCGTTTCCCGTGAAGTGCGGGTGAAAGCCCCCGATGCGTATGAGTGCCACGATAAAGACATTGATGAGCATGAATATAAAACATGCAAACTAAAAGAGAAATAATACCCTTAGATACCACTAAGAAAATAATTCTCCGTAATTTTGTATGGTCAATTCAAAAAAACGACGTATCTTTGCACTCACAAACAAAAATAGAATGTCTATGCTGAACTTAACACATTACTTCCCGATAACCGACCCTACGTTGATCTTCTTCGTAGTGCTGCTCATCGTTCTCTTTGCCCCTATCATTATGGGTAAACTGCGTATTCCACACATCATTGGCATGGTGTTGGCAGGAATCGTTGTCGGCAAGTATGGACTGAATATCCTGGAACGAGACTCCTCCTTCGAACTGTTTGGAAAGGTGGGCCTCTACTACATCATGTTCCTCGCTGCCTTGGAGATGGACATGGAAGGTATGAAGAAAAACAAGTCGCGACTACTCATCTATGGCTTGCTTACCTGCTTCATACCGTTTACGCTGACCTATTTCATGAGCATCCACCTGCTCCACTACTCCACCAAGGCCTCGCTCCTCCTCAGCTGTATCATGGCTTCCAATACGCTGATAGCCTACCCGATAGTTTCGAGATACGGATTGCAGCAGAAACCGAGTGTCACGCTGAGTGTCGGGTCCAGTATGCTTTCGCTTCTGATAGCGTTGGTCATCTTAGCAGGTCTCGTTGCCTCGTTTGGCGAGCATGATGGCGTACTCTTCTGGGTGTTCTTCGCCGCCAAGTTTGCAGCCTATTGCGGTTTTATGATATTCCTCATTCCCCGTCTTACCCGCTGGTTTCTGCGCCGCTACAGTGATGCCGTCATGCAGTTCATCTTCGTCATGGCGATGCTTTTCATGAGTGCTGCCTTGTCCCAGATAGTAGGCATCGAGGGCGTGTTCGGAGCTTTCTTTGCCGGACTCATCCTCAACAGATACATTCCCCACGTATCTCCGCTCATGAACCGCTTGGAGTTTATCGGCAATGCCCTTTTCATCCCTTATTTCCTGATAGGAGTAGGCATGCTCATCAATGTCAACCTGCTCTTCCAGGGCGGTCATATCCTCTGGGTAATCTTCTGCATCGTCTTTTTCGGAACGTTAGGCAAAGCCATAGCAGCCTATGCAGCATGCCTCGGTTTCCGCCTTCCGCTTTCCTCAGGTCACATGATGTTTGGACTCACCTCTGCCCACGCTGCCGGCAGTATCGCCATGGTCATGGTCGGAATGAATATCCTCATCGGCCCCAACACTTATCTGGTGAATGATGACATGCTCAATGGCGTGGTCATCATGATCCTCTTTACCTGCATCATCTCCTCGCTCCTCACCGACTGGTCGTCTCAGAAGATTATCCTCCGAGACAAGGAATTGCCAGAAGCTGAAGACGAGAAGAAAGGCAATGACGAGAAGATTCTCATCCCTGTGAGATACCCAGAATATGCCGACAGCCTGATGGAGTTGGCACTCTTAGTGAGAAATCAGAAACTGAACCGGGGACTGGTTTGTCTGAACGTGGTTTACGATGATAAGGACATGCGATACAATCAGGAACAGGGCAGACAACTGCTCGACCATTGCAGCCAATTAGCAGCAGCTACCGATGTGATGACCCAGACGCAGGTTCGTATTGCGGCCAACATAGCCAATGGCATCAAACATGCTTTCAACGAGTTCCAATGCTCAGAGATTATCATCGGTATGCACATGCATCCGGAGCGTTCTCCGAAATTCTGGGGCGAATTCCATCAGAGCCTTTTCAACGGTTTGAGCCGACAGATCATCATGGCTCGCGTCATACAACCATTGAATACAATACGCAGAATCCAAGTAGCCGTGCCATCACGAGCAGAGTTTGAACCAGGCTTTTATCGCTGGCTTGAACGCCTCAGCCGAATGGCAGGAAATCTCGACTGTCGTATCCAGTTTCATGGTCGCACCGAAACCTTGGCGCTCATCAATGAGTACATACAGAACCGCCATCATGAAGTGCGTGCCGACTATGCCTTGATGAACCATTGGAACGAAATGCCACAGTTGGCAGCCCAGATTTCCAACGACCACATGTTGGTTGTAATTACTGCCCGCAAGGGAACTGTATCCTACAAGACAGCCCTGGAACGTCTGCCAGAGGAAATCACCCGCTTCTTCTCGGGCACCAATCTGATGATTATCTTCCCAGACCAGTATGGCGATTCATCCGGTGATCAACTTACCTTCGCAGAGCCACAGCACCAGGAGGAAATCAGTGCTTACGAGGCATTCAGTCAATGGATCAGAAAGAAAATGAGACGGTAAAATAGGGAACTAATTCCTTCTTCACGTCGAAGCAAGGACAGGCCTTGGCGGAAAACTCGTTGTGGCCGTGGATGGTGGCGTGAGGGAATTCCTCCTTCAGCTGACCGATGAGATCCAGCAGGGCAGCCTTCTGTTCTATGGTACGGGTGTCTTTCGGTTTGCCATCCTTGGATAAACCGCCGATGTAACAGATGCCGATGCTGATAGCATTATGCCCCTTGCAGTGGGCTCCGATTTCTGACAAAGAACGGCCTACGTGAATGTCGCCGTTGCGGTAGATGACGAAGTGATAACCGATCTTTCTGAAACCGCGCGCTCTGTGCCAGCGGTCGATGTCGGCAACTGTGTAGTCCTTATCTTCTTTGGTAGCACTACAATGAATGATGATTTCCTTGATAATACGCATATTGTTATGAATTAAATTTTAGAAAACATATACAGAACTCAGGGGGATTTTATTCAAACCAATGTCCTGAATAATCAGCCTGATCTCTTCACCTTTCCCTATAGCTCCTTCCAATACCTTATAGAGATCAAGGTAGCAATCTAATGTATGAAGCAACAGACCTGCTGGACCAGCCTTCCCGATGATGATGCTACCATGTTTCAGCGTGAAAGCCCCATTGCCAGGCATGAAGAACGGGATGCGAGATGCAGTCTTTATAGGGCGGGCGTCTATCTTTCTAATCACAGGAACATTGATAAGCTCCTTATCAATCGGAGATTCCATCCACCCCTTCCTGTAATTTTTGTTAAACATGATTTCAACCTTGTATTCACCGGCAGGCAAATGGCGAGTAGGATGCTCTAATGTTCTATACACAAGTATCCCTTCTACGAGTATAGTGCCCATTAAGCCCCAGGGAGTACCAATTTGACGATATAAATTTATTTCCATGATTTTAAAATTTTGAAAGTGATATTCGGGGGAAGTGAATCCCCCGAAAACGATTTTGACCAGAAATTACCATGACCTTAATGACCACTTTTATATTGTAGCAGTTATTTTTTGGTAATGCTTGTCTTTCAGTATAACTATCAATCCCTGCTTTCGCCAGTTCTTCAGCATTTGTCTTGCCGTCTCATTCGTTACGCTGGCTCCCTTCATGGCAATGCTTTGCTGTAGAGCCTGTTCAAACGTGAAGTTGGTATCCAAGCGTTCAAAGATAGAATCATTCTTGCCACGATGGGAACGTTCGGAAATAACAGAACGACTGCGATATGTTTTGGAAGTGAATGCTTCCTCTATGCGCTGACGGAAGTAATAGAGCGCATTATCCAACTGATAATCGGCTAAGGTGTCGAACACAGTAAGCATGGTAGGGGTCTGCGTCTTGACGATCATGTCTCGCCATAACTGCGGATCTTCCTTCAACCGCTTCTCTGCTCCGTTCAGTCCATGCTTCTGAATCAGCTGCTCTGCCACTTTGCAGAGCATGATGCAAGTCATCATTCTCATGGTGGTAGGACAGATACGGAATCGCTGACGGGCTTTCACCATATCGTCATTCTTCATGGTCTCCATTCGTATCTGCTCCAGCCAATCACGACCTTTCTGTTCCAGTTTAGGCAGTTCCACTTCGCCACTCATCAGAGGCAGAAGATGGGCTACCATCTGGATGCGCTCTTTCTGACGTTCTGTCAGCACATGAAGATTGTCGGTGAGCGGCGTGAAGGTATTATCAGGAGTTCGAGCCACGATGATACGACTTTGGAAACCATCCGTATAATTGCTGACCACTCGGTAAAGTGCATCAGGCGTTCCGCACATCACCACGTTCCACAACAGATGTTCGATGTGAACATTCACCGCATCCGCACTTCTTGCCTCTCGTTCATAGCTCGTTCCGTCGTATGCCTGACGGAGCATCACAGAGAAGTCGCTCATGGCTGATTTCCATTTCTGTGCCACGGTATCGGCCTCAGGGGTAAATGAGAAGGCGTGCTTGCCCTCGGTGTTAGCCAGACGTTCTGCGAGATTGGCCACAGTATTGTTCAGCGTCAGACATCTTACAGGGAGTTTCGGCTCTTCCGGCTGCTCCTTCTTGTTCTTTGCCGCACGCTTCTTGGCTCTCCATTCATCCTCTTTCTGCTGATACATTTTATCCATGTCCTTCACTTCTTTCAGCCAGGAATCCACCACAGGGTCAATGCTTCCCTTGCCAGAGGCAAAATCACCAGCAATGTAGGAAATGAGGTTGAGAGAGTTCATTTTACTATGCACAGACACTTTCACTCCAGTAGCCAACGCACCGATGATTGGGCAGATGGCAGAGATAACAGGCATAGCCAAGAATGGACCAACTGCATCAACAGATTCCTTGACACCCAGCGGCAACTTAGGCAGAGCATTATAGTAAAACTGGTCATCCTGCGCATTGATTTCATCAAGTGCATTGATGAAAGCTTCATCGTCTTCATCCGTTCCTCCAGACGCAGCCTTTTTCAACTTCTCCTGTCGGATGGCAGCCAATACGTCTTTCAGGCGTTTCGGCATTTGCGTGATTTTCTCACTGAGTGCCGAGTTAATGCAAGCCATCTTCTCCTGATCAGGGAAACCATCGTAGCAAGGAATCACCTGAGCCATCAGATTACGGTCGAAACCACAGATATGACGGAGATTAACGGCAAGCTCGAAAGTCAATGTGTTGCGATTGGATTTCACGGGTTCCTGACCGTCATTATACATCTGCCACCATTTGGCGATGATGTCGGAATAAGGAATTCCGAGATATTTGAGATCAGATGGGGCTGAAACTTTGGGAGTTCCAGCAGATGAATTTGAAGTTCCACTCTTTGCAGCTGCAACTGCTGAAGTAGCTACCTTTTCTTTCTTGCCAGCAGCCGAAGCGTTTCCGCCAAAAGCCGTAGCAGGGGCATTCTGTATCGGATTTTCCCAAGGCTTATAGTGCTTGTTCGCCTTATGAGCACCTTCTGGCAGTTCCTCCTGCCCATACTTCTCTCGTTCCTCCAAAACCTTTGCTTCAGCTGCCACAGCAGCCTCGTCATAAGCATCCTGAAAGAGATGCGGAGAGAGGAAAAGCAAGTCTTCATCATCCGAAGTGGTGGTAAAGTAAACCCGGTTGATGTCGTGAGCCGACGTATCCATTTCACATTTCAGCATGGTAGCAATCCTCACCTGATTCTCCAAGATGGTCTTGCCCTTATCACGCTCAAACACCGCATGACCGCCCTGCCTTGCGCTCCTCTCCAACATCAGAAGTCCGTATTTACTCGGCTCCTTCAGCAGCAATTTGGCAGCCTTGGCAAAAGCCTCCGGCTCATCCATATCAAAGCCGAAAGCCTGGCTTGGCAATTTCATGCCTTTCACTACACCATTGGGATAATGCCCGGAATAATTAAACTGCACCAGTCTGCGTTTCGCAGCATCGCTTCCGGCACGAGCCTGACGCAAATTTGCCTTCTGCTCTTTGCTTCCACGCAGCTGCTTGTATTCCTCTTCCGAGGTGATGGGACGGGCAACCTTGTGCCCATTCTCCACCTTAATTAAATAACAGCTCATTCTGTTTCGTTCTTCATGTTTTAGTTCTACAATGTTTATTTAGTTTCTACAATGTTTAAAAATATTTATCGCATAAACAAACTTACTGCTTCAACTGTAGCTCTACTACGGCATTGGCAGCCTCTCTTGCTTCCTTTACGAGCGCCTTGCCGATATTGACCCCCTCGTCACTATACACTTTGAGGGTAAGCTGCACGGCATTGTCCTTCGTCTTGCTCACACGTCCGTGAGCCAATTTCTTGATAAGTTTAGACTGAGAGCGCGGCTTCGCTTTCGCAACGAAATCGAATGTGCCGTCACTCAACTGCTGGGCAACGCCCTGTGAACGGAACCCAGGCACTTGGTCTCTCACGCCCTGCTGGTCAGGTGTAAAGAGAAAACACTTTCTCTCGTCATAGAAAGCCACACCACCCAACTGTACATGATTGCAACCGTTATTCTGTTGCACCTGCTCGCAACCATTATTCTGCTGGTTGCAGTTTTTAGAATTATCTTTGTTCATATCTGAATTGAAAATTACGAGGAGAAACATCAGGAATGTTGCGCGCTTTACTTAAGAAAATCCTCCGTCCGTTCCAACTCAGATTAATAACTATAGAATTTCCGCAATATATGCGAAGCTCTTTTTACCTTTTACTTTTTTACTTTTTTACCTTTAAAAAGCCTTTTTACTTTTTTACCTTTAAAATGTCCGTAACGAGAATATCCTGATAAACCTGACCATTGTGCTCATGGGTAGTAAAGCGGAGCGTAACAGCCACCAAATCGCCAGGATAGAATTTGCACTGAGCCGCATTCCCCAACATTGCCGCAGCGTACTGGTTCTCATACTTGCCGCCCATCTCTTGGAGAACGATGTTGCACTTCATCATCTGTCCGTTCTCACTTTTCTGACTCTGCACAGCGAAGGGCTCGCCCTGCTGCACCACTCTCATGATTTGAGTATTCATATTATAAAGTAGTCGGAAGTTGTTTCAAGATCACCAAACCATTTCGGCGTTGTCTTGTTTCTTCGACGCTGCAAAAGTACTGCGAAAACAAGGGCAAAACAATGCTTTTCCCACAGCTTCCCCGAAAAACCCACGTTTTTGGGAAAAATCGGGCATTTCTTGGGAAAAATAAAAAGCCTACACGCTCAGCTGGGAAAAACAAGAAAAAATCGCATAATATTAACAAAAAGGCAAGAAAATACCCTCATTTTCCTGCAAGCCTTCCCCCACACTTTTCCCGATAAACTGCTGTATTTGGGAAAAATCGGGGCTTTCTTGGGAAAAATCGAGGCATTATTGGGAAAAATCCCATGTTTCTTGGGAAAATGGTAATTTAGTAAAAAATATAGTCCATGCCCCACACGCCCTGAAGGGGCAGAAGCTCCTAGCCCAGGGCAATCGCCCTGGGTAAACCAGCAATCAGCCATACGCCCTGTAAGGGCAAAAACTTAAAAAAATCATCTTTCATTCTACATTTTAACACTCCAAATATTTATAATTCGAAAAAAAATGCTTATTTTTGCAATGTTAATAAGGAAATATAAATACGCATAATGAAGCGCAAATAAAGAAAGCTGTTTATACTAGAGCCATCTTCTTCTGATATTTCTTTTTAACATTCGCATTGTTTGGGCAGAATACCGTCCTTTACCACTTTGACTAGATACTCTAGAAGAATTGCGATTATTCATACCATGAGACTCTCCCTCTGAAATATCAGATGTCATGATTATTACTCCAAAAATCAAAAGCGAAGCTATGGTTGAAACTATGATACCCCCCAATTCTATTAGTAACATAGGAACATCTAGCTCACATAAAATAAATACGGACAAAATAAAACAGAGTAACCATAATTGGTAGAATCCTTTGTTTCTATAGAAGGCAAAGAATCTATCTGTCTTTTTCACCTTTATAGGAAGACCAGTCTCTTTCTTATTCATAATTCTTTACTTTTAATAGTTTTATATCTTCTTCTTTGATATGAATGTATTTCGGAAGTGAATAACTTTCTTGATACAATATGTAGTATTCACTAAATTCATTTGAAAAGATTGGCTTTATCGCCATAACATTTTCGGTTTCCTCATTAGTCGATACTCCATGCAATTGTATATACTGAAAGCCGCAATCCCTACATGTATATAAGTCCGCCTTTCCCCATTTTTCTGAGTGGTATTCTCCCTCATATTCAAAATAATGAGGTCCCCCACTGCACTTTTCCCACTTATCGTGATTATCCACGAAAGTGAGTGTAAGCCAAGTTAGCCCTGCAACAAACAAGAGAACTACGACAAAAACTAATCTATCCTTCATAATCTTATCTTAATTTACGATTTGTAACTTCTACTTATTATAACTAGAACTTTTGCAAGTAAGTTCGACACACAATAAAAAAGGCAGAACCACTTGCAAAATCATGTTAATAATAGCTCAGAATACTTTATTCCTTAACAGGTTCAAGCAACATAACTAATTCCGATTCAGCAATGTCACATTTATCGAATAAGTATCGCAAACAGCGGAGTTTGCTTCTATTATCCATTGAAGTCCACAAATATTTATGAGGTGCTAATTTTGTACAATATCTATCATCAGCATTCTTCTCAGACCAGAAAAAGCCCTCTTTATCATAAAGACTATCAACAACATCTGCATGTTGTTCCATGACCACCTTTACCACTGTCAAGAGCATATCCTTCCATGTAGTTTCCGTATAGTCACGACCCCAAAAACGGAAACCTGTCAAAACTCTATTTGTAGGAGAGAATGTTTCTTCATCCAATGATACTTCATCAATCGGTTTTGCCAAAGGCTTGAAAGTCGGCTTTGGCAATGGATAGAGGCGCAGGAATGTGTTCACGATTTTTTCACTTCTCTTTTGCAGTTCCTCTTCACTCCACTTTTCACATTTCGTCACCCACTTGGTCAGGCGATATTTAGAATCCTTATATCCAGGGCAAACTACATCACCATTGTTCTTGCCGTCACGTTTTGTTTCAAAGGCCTTATTGCTTAATTCACTATTAATACCTGTAAGAGTTAAGTTGGCAAAAGTATGTAGATATTTCTCTTGAATCTCTTCATAGTTGTCGCCCAGCATATTCTTCCATTCACCATTGAGGGTTTGCGGCATTATATGTTCTATCGTTGCATCTTTCTTTTTCATATCTGCCGCAACATCATTGTATTCACCAGGTACAGAATTTTCCAATCGTTCAAAAAGGAATATCTGAAAAGGCTTCAACATGTGATAAGCATCACGGGTTTGAATTGCTGTTACAAACTGCACATCTCTTGGCAATTGGTAATTACCATCTCGGCGCATGATATGATAGGCAAGAATATCTGAGTAAGAACATGTTAACGGAACACTGGCAGACAGGTATTCATCCATACTTTTCAGCACATCCTTATGAAGTGCACAGAAAACCTGTGTCAAAGCATTACCAGGCATATTGCAAATGATTCGTCTTGCCAAATAATTTTCTACAACGTCAATCACCTTATCTATTTCATCATAGGATAAATTATTCGTTGCCGCATACTTCAAGAACTGAATAAAGAAAACATTGGTTACATCCGATTCTATATTGCAAATATGGCGCATTTTTGCCGACAATTTGCTTGTTTCCATCTGAGCTTCCGTAACTTGCTGGTAATAGCGGGCATAATCCAACATCTCCACCATTTCCAGTTTCCTATCGTGCCCGTCCATATACTTTTTCCACTCAAAATAGATGTTAGAAAGACGAACAGGGCGCTGTAACTGTTGCTTTATAGTTAAATAGTCTCGAAGGAATTTTGTCGGATTATTTTCTGTTGCAGACTCAATCTTCTGCCAATAATTTTTAAAGCACAACTGTTGCTCTTCTGCTGTCAAAGACATCAGAAGGTAATTTCTTATTTTATCTGCTTCTGTAAGAGCCAGACCTGTTGAATTTAAACTTTCAAAGATAAGCTGCGCATCATCATCAGCATCCAACTCTATAGAAATAATCTGAAGATGCTCAACAGCATCAAGCAAATTATCAAATGTAAGTTGTTGCGGCTTTCTTGTCAGCTTATCATAGAAATGGCGGAAATTACGGGTAATCTTTGAATCCTCATCCAATTCATCTTCACCATTGAAGATCTTGTCATAAGCAATTCTGTCGTTTTCAATAGGAACAAGTTTTATCTTGCGCTCTGAATTGCAATATTTCGCATTCAAGAACAAATCATAAGCTTCATCCTTGCGGCTCTCGTTGGAGATTTCAAGCAATCCGTCATTAACAGCTTTGATTCCAGCAAGAAGCAGAAGAGAGATTGTTGTCAAACGCTGCTGCCCATCAATGACGAGACGACTGAAGCCGGTCCCTGCTACAGATGTTACTATGGAACCGAAAAAATGGGATGTTCGACCTGAGTGAATCAACTTAACTAAATCACTCAACAACTGGTCACAATTATCTTGTAACCAGTCGTAATTACGCTGGTAAACCGGAATCACAAATTGAATTTGTTGTCCACAGATAAACTCATTTAATGGCTTAGCATATCCTTTCATATATTTAATGTTTAAATGCTGTACAAAAAGTAATATATTTCACATTTCTAGACCTCAACACAGATCGGAAGATGGTCACTCATCCTATTGGACTCCTCCCAGGAATATAGTTTATAGTCTTTAACTTCTGTATTTGTAAAAGCATAGTCTAGGAAGAAGGTACAATTACCTTTGCCGGTATGGTCGTAGGTAAATCGGCTTTCCTTACCTATCTCTTCATGTAGGAAGGTATGATGAGCTGATTTCAGCCCATTTTCCTCAAACCATGTAAACACTTTCGGAGATTCTTTTCTTTGAAAACTATTAGGGTTAGAGATTACATTATAATCACCTATCACCACAGTCTTATATTTGTTGATATATGGCTTGTAGTATTCCAGGATGTCCAAAAGGATAGAGATATAAGAACCACTAGTTATTCCCTTGCGAACTGTTGGCCATACAGCAAGTAGAAGATACTCATCATCAAAAATAACCGGAATAGCATAGTGCAGATTCTCATTGTACCAGTCTGGTAACACTATCTTGTGATTATCAGGGCAGATAACCCCCAAACCCTTATAGTCGAAGTCACCCGTCCAGAAGAAGGAGTAGCCTTCAGGAACTGCGATGTTATCAGCATTGCTACACTCTGGCACAACATAGGCATCTATGCCTTTTTGTCCTAAGAGCCAGTCAATCTTTTCCTGCTTGCTCCACGAAATGTTATAAGATAGTATTTTCATTATTCCATCATTTTAAAGTTGTCTATTCAGTTTATTGTGAACCTGTAAAAAAGCTCACCACAAAGGTAACTATTTTTTTCAATAATCGACTTAGTTTAGTAAATAAAATGCGCCATAAAGGGACGTCTTAATATTTTTAAGCACAAATGGGGTTAAAGGTTGTACTTCTCATATAACCATCCCTTTTCGCCAGCTTATAATACAGATCCTGGGCGGTATGATAATCGGGATCGGAGCCTTCAAGCCACTCCGAGAAATGGTGGTTGTGGTTCTTCTGCGTTTCCTGCTTGCGAGACGACTCCACAACGCACTACTTTCCCCAATATCTTTCAGCCATAGGCTGCAACCTTTCCTTTATTACTTCCATAACAGTCTTGAAATCAAGAGTTTCTTTCCATTGAATCTTTTTCAGAAATGCTTTCCAGCGAACTATACGTGCTGCGTCTGTCGCAAAACTTTCTGTAAACAACTGCAATTCGGGATTGTATGTAAGCCCTCTATTATCGAAAGTCGCCTTAATCGCATCATATAAAGTGTCATCAGACAAGTCTCTCTTTGTCAGGAGTTGGTAACAGTCGAAGAAATCTTTCATGCGACTGTTGAGCACATCTCGGTCTATCATCGTATGGAATTTCTCGGCAACAACAGTCTCCAAGGAATATGCCTGTATGTTCACAGATGGAATGTCAGGCAAAAGCAAAGGGAAGTCAATAGTTGTTGGATATGGAGTTACAACATCACCAAAGCCAATGTCAACAGACATGTTGTAAGCGATAGTATCCATGTGGGCCGTAAAGTAAAATCTGGTGCCAGGATACTTCTTTTCAACAGTTATAGGCTCCAACTTAATGCTGTTAACATCAAACGATACTCCATCCTCATCGCATACAATGCCCAAAATTTCCTGGAACACATGCGCAAGGAAATCCCTATCACGGCTAATTCTATCTGCCATGAAATCAACATCTACTGTAGGACGTGCCTCAAGTCCGTTCATAGCATAAAGCAAAGAGCCACCTTTCAGCAAAAAATTGTCCTTATATTGGCTTACAGATACTCTGTAAAGCAACCTCTCGTTGAAATATCTTGCCAAGAGATACATATATTTATAGCCTGTCTCATTCATCAGATTGAGCAAGCGGGTCTTAACAGACTTACCGTAGTTTTTCTTTCCCATCTTATTCTATTGCTATTTCAAGATAATTTTTCAATGTATTGAATACCCTGAGGCGTTTGGCGTAATCCTGCAAACGACTGAGATTGCGATTGGGCTTTCTCAAATAAGAACGAATCACTTCTGCACAAACATCCAGCCCCAATTTGTTTCTGTATTTCACTGCATCACAAACACTTCGCTCCAAGTCGGTTATGTGAACATGAAAACCGGATATTTCTGCTTCCATAATGCCAAACTCCAGATTCTCCTTCTTCCAATAATACAATTCTATCGGAAGCGTTTCAGGAATCTCTACTTTCCTTTTATTGGCGATGGCAATGCAAAAAGCTGGTGGAACAGTTGTCGAAAGCTGATGATAAGCCCAGGCATTGTATAGACACACAATACCTTTAGGGACAATCCGCTCCACATCTATCATTGTATTCAGCAGGGCTTCTGGAACAGCATAAATACCCTGGCGCAACTTGATCAAGTCGCCACGTTCCTTAGCTCTCAACAATCGCTTATACTCTGCCATATGAGGAATATCAGTAGTAGAGATTGTGCCTCCTAGTGCTTCCACTTTACAAACTATATTGTCCATATCACATTTATATTAATATCATTTTCGCTGCAAAAATACAATATTTTTTTGAAAAGCGGCAATATTCTACGGAATATTTTCAAAAATGCCGTAGAATCTTACCAGCATTATCCTTGTTTTATACCCAGGGACGATAATTATCTCTAAATCTTCCTCTCTACTTTCCAATATCACCCCCCAACACCAAAACTTCTCATCAATTCCTCCCTTTTCTCCAGCTTATAATACAGCTCCTGGGCGGTATGATAATCGGGGCCGGAGCCTTCAAGCCACTCCGAAAAGTGGTGGTTGTGGTTCTTCTTGGTTTCCTGCTTGCGGAACGAGTCTACCACACATTTCTTCTCTGCATCAGGAAACATCTGGTTCATGCGGGCGGCAAAGGCATTTTTGTCCTGATCATCACGCACCATGTGGAACGTATATTTCATCAGACACCATACTATATACCATTTCTGCTGCGTATCAATATTGCCCTTAATCCAGAACTTCAATTTATTCTCCAACTTCACAGGATCTACCCAGTTCACAAAGAACGGATCACTCTGGCGCTCATACTCATCAGCCTTAGCAATCTCATCCTCCCACATCTTATACTCACCTAAATACTTAAACAGGTTTTCAAACTCCTGGGGAGAAGCTTTTTCCTTAGAAAGAATATAGACAAATTCCTCCATATCCTCCTCATCCTGAATGTAGTTATCGTTCCAGTAAGCACACAATTTATAATTACCATAAGCTCCCATGGTATCATCCAAAACCTTGCGCAGAGATTCCGTGTTATAACCGATTCTTCTACTCTCCAGGTGGTGCTTCTTAACTCTTGCCACATGATGAAGATGCTCGGAAAGAAAAGACTCGTCAAACATTCGTTTGATATGGCGATAGATGATGCAACCCTCGTGATGAGAGCGCTTTAGTCTCGTTTGATAGATTGACAAAACATCCTTACTAATCTGGTCCATCAAACGCAGGCATTCCTTCACAGACATTGTCAAGCCCATAGAAATATAGTTTTCATTGCAGGGCTTAAACAGAGAAAAGGTAACAGGGGTTATCAGGTTCTCGTTCATCTCACATTGATTGAAAATCTCCTCGGCATCAGGAATCTGTTCATAGTTCTCCAAATCCGGAAAGAAGTTCAGATGCTTTCGGGCTATCACCTGAAATTCACGAAAAATAGGTTCTAATGACTCCGTGAAAATCTGCATGATCTCGTCGTCATAACATTTATAAATCGAGATATAAACTTTTTTATGGAGTGAATGAACGGTTTCCAGAAAATCGGTAAGATATTCAGTCAAGGTTTGATAAATACAAAAATAGTGTGTGAGTCTATTATGCTTGACGGCAAACCATTTAGAGTCGTCTATAACATGTTGAAGCTCCTTACATAAAATTTCTATTTCTCTCTTAAATAGGTTTACATCAGTTATGGTAATAGGAATGTATTTCCTCACTCCTGTCGCCTCGTCCATTACGAGCAAATCGTCTTCAGTTTTAATTTGTAGAAGGTCATTGTAATCGCAATAGTATTTGGGTAGTTGTTCTATCGCCATTGTATTGCTTTTAGTATGAATTAATTTACAAAAAGCGGCGTGAGAGTCCCTGTAAGCACCGGTATTCTGGCACCTGCAAGAGCCTTCGACAAGGTACAAACAAGTACTGCCCACGCCGTGGAGGAGTGGACGCCTTGCTGTCACCGTCTTCTTGTCGATTTTTCTTGAATTTGCAGGTTCTGAATACCGTAGAAGTGCAGTTATTCAGCGTCTATTGGATGATTATGTTGTTATTTTCTTTACTTTCTGTTTCTTAATCTAAAATTTTAAAGGGTTTATAATACATTTTCTTCCTGATCTGCCCAGTGGTCGCATTGCCGCATCACGGTTTCCAATGCCTTTTCTGCTCCCTCAGGCGGATACTTATACTTCTTGAGCAGTCGCTTCACCATCACACGCATCTTGGCTCTTGCCGACTCTTTGCGGTTCCAGTCGATGGTGCGGTTGCGGTGCAGTACCTCTGTCAGTTCCTTGGTGAGCGCCACAAACTCCTCGTCAGAGTAAGCCTGTCTGACTCCTTCCGGTGTGGAGAGTGCATCATAGAATGCCTTCTCTTCAGGCGAAAGTCCTAAGCTGTTGCCCTCTTCCTCTGCCTTCTTGAATTGCTGCGCCATCTTCAGCAACTCCTCTATCACTTCCTCGTTGGTGAGCAAGCCTTTCAGGTAGTTGGAGAGACTCTGGCTGAGCATATCAGAGAAGAGGTCGCTCTGTATCACGTTGGTTTTCTGCTGCTGCTTGATTTTCTCCTTCATCAGTTTGGTGAGCAGTTCCACAGCGAGATTGCGCTCCTTCATGTTCTTCACCTCCTTGATGAAAGCTTCGTCGAAGAGCGAGAACTCTATCTGGCGGTCGCAGAAGAGATTGATCACTCCGTCGCTCTTCACGCTCTGCCTCAGCAGTTCACCTATACGCTCATTGATTTCATGTCGGCTCACCTTGCCCTTCTGTGCTAATTTGAGCATCATCACGCGCAGCGCATCCATATAGCACACCTCCGCTTTCTGCTGCTCATCGAGGAGCGAACGGCAAAGGGTGGTGGCATTATGCAGCTGGGCACTGTGCTCCATGAAGTTCTTCTTGCGCTGAACCATGGCTGGAGAACTCAGGAAGTTGGCACCGCCCGTGATGGCTGAAGCCCGCTTCACATTGTCCTGCTCGAAGAATCCGTGGTAGTCGAAACCATGCAACTGGTCACGGCAGATTTCCATCTCTTCCTTCCATTTCACCTTGGCGGTCTTGGCGATGTCGGGGTCTCCGAAGCGACGGCGGTCTCGGTTGGTGTACTGCTGCATGGCATTCTTCAATGCCTGCGCAATACCTACGTAATCCACTATCAGCCCACCTTCCTTCTTCTCGCCATCCTCGGTCTGGAACACTCGGTTCACCCGGGCTATGGCTTGCATCAGGTTGTGGCCGCTCATCGGCTTATACACATACATGGTGGCAAGCGATGGAACGTCAAATCCCGTCAGCCACATATCTCTCACGATGGCTATCTTCATCGGGTCGTCGTTGTCCTTGAACTTGCGTGCCAGCTCCTTCTTGTAGGCTTCGTTGCCTATAATCGGTTGCCAGTCGGCAGGGTCTTGGTTCGAACCGCTCATCACCACTTTCACTTTCTCCGTCCAGTCTGGTCGAAGTTCAAGTATCTTGCGGTAGATTTTGATGGCGATAGGTCGGGTGAGCGCCACGATCATGGCCTTACCGGTGAGTATCTGCGCTCGGTTTTCCTCGTAGTGCCGGATGATGTCCTTTACCAAGGTGTCGATGGTGGCATCTTCGCCCAAGATTACTTCCAGTCGGCTATGCTCCTGCTTTGCCCTCCTGATCTGTTCCTCTGTAGCTCCATCTTCCTCCAACTTGTCAAACTCATCATTCAGCAGTTGCATCGTCTCCTCGTCCAGATTGAGGTTGACCACCCTACTCTCGTAGAATACGGGGCGTGTGGCTCCATCATCCACTGCCTGACTCATGTCATATACGTCGATGTAGTTGCCGAAAACCTCCTCCGTATCTCGGTCTCGGTCGCTGATAGGCGTACCTGTAAATCCGATAAACGAGGCACCTGGCAGGGCTTCTCTCATCTTCCGGCTGAATCCCTTCTTCATCGTCAGGCTCTTGGCATCCCAGTGCTCATCGCCGTATTGCGAGCGGTGCGCCTCGTCGGTCATCACGATGATGTTGCGACGGGTGGAGAGTGCTTCATCGCCTTCATCAAACTTCTGAATGGTGGTGAAGATGATGCCGCCACTCTTGCGCCCCTGCAGCAGATGACCTAAGTCTTCACGGCTCTGGGCGTTCACGGGTTCCTGACGGAGGAAGTCCTTGCAGCGGCAGAACTGACCGTAGAGCTGATTGTCGAGGTCCTTGCGGTCGGTCACCACTACGATGGTTACTTCGGGCAGTCGCTGCACCAACTGGTGGGCATAGAACACCATGGAGAGGCTCTTGCCCGAACCCTGCGTGTGCCAGAACACACCGATTTTTCCATTGCCTTCCACCGCCGTGCGAGTCCTTTGCAGGGCTTTGCCTACGGCATAGTATTGATGGTAGGCGGTCAGAATCTTGGCATATTTGCCCTGGTTCTTGTCGAAGCAGATGAAGTTCTGCAGGATGTCGAGCAACCTTTCCTGCTGGAACATTCCGAGGAAGAAAGTACGGTAGTCGGCCATGAGAGTTGACTCATACGCCCCGTCCACGGTTTTCCATTCCATGTAGCGGTCTTGCTTGGCGGTGATGGTTCCGGCACGAGTTTCGCTCATGTCGCTGATCACGTTGAAAGCATTGTAGCTGAAGAGGCTCGGCACGCTCTGCTGATAGTTTTTGATCTGCCTGAAAGCATCGTCGATGGAAGCATCTTCGGAAGTGGCGCTTTTCAGTTCCACCACCACGAGAGGCAATCCATTGACCATCACCACCATATCGCAGCGCTTGCTCTTATATTCCTCCACACGCCATTGGTTCACTACCTTGAAGAGGTTTCTTTCAGGATGGTCGAAGTCGATGAGCCGCATCAGGACCGTCCGTTCTTCTCCGTCCTGAGTATATCCCACCTCCATGCCGTTCTGCATCCACAGGGTAAACTGCTCGTTGTTTTGTTCTAAAGTACCGATATGAATGTCTGTGATTTTCTTGATTCCATCATCCATTAAATCGGCTGGCAGTTCGGGATTGAGTCGTCGCATAGAGGCAACCAAATCGGCACGATAGAAAGGCTCCTTGATGTCGCGTTCCACATCGTACCCGCATTCATACGCATAGCCCAGTTCGTCTCTGAACAGGGCGATGAGCGTTTGCTCGTATGCGTCTTCGGTGAATTTCTTGTCGTCTGCCATTATCTTATATTTTTATATTTTCGTCTCGTTATTCCTTATTCCGGAGTCGCTTTTTCAAGTAGCTCCAACATCAGGAGAAGTTTTTTCGTTTCTTGAGGAGTTCAGAGAGTTCAGCTTCTTTTTTTAGCTTTATTGACTGCCATACCCCCGCTTGTTCCTCATAAAAATTCAAATCTGCTTCAGCAGGAATCAAAACAGGTTCATTTTCAAATCCGTTCGTGATGCCCTGATCATATTTAGATTTCCAAGCATAATAAACATAATGACTGAACTGGTAAGAAGTTTCCAATACCTTGTCGAGGTTGATATTCTCGGTCTTTTGCTTATATGCCTTCAGCAAGTCGGTAAAGGTTCCTACTATCCATCCTTCCGGTATCATTCCCAATTCACTTTGCACAAAGCTCTCATCCTTGTAAGGATTGAGGTCCACGAAACAAAAGTTGAATTCGTCTTGTTTCAGTTTCTCCAGATCAGCAATGACCTGTTTGATCATTTTAATCTTACATTCGAGCAAATTCTTTTGCTCGAATAATTTTTCAATGTCTTTATTTCTGTTTCCCATAATTTGTTGTTATTATTATGTTTATTATTATTTTCTTTTTCTTTCCGTTCCTCCCAGATTGCTATTCCGGGACTTCTATCTCGCCCGACATTAAGCGAGGGAGAAGGGTGTCGCGGAGAAGGGAGAGGTGGGTGTTCTCCTTTTCCAACATGAACATCTTTGCATAAAGAGTTTCAAGTTGATTGGAAATTCCTTCAACATCACTATTATACGGCACACGTATTTGAGATAAATCTTCATAGTTTCCCTGCGGAAATGTGCCAGAACGTGTTTCAGTTTTTAACGTAAATTCTTTCCAAACATTATCACTTATAATATATTGGTATAATAATATACTTGTGATTAAAGATGGATTATTCCTTATTATCATCAACTGAGTAGAGGCAAGATAATCATTAGCATCAAAATTACAATATGCCCAATGTCTGTTTCTCGGACGTACTTGCGAATAAAGAATATCCCCCTTTTGGAATCTCTTTTTGAAGTGTCCTTTTAGATTTTTATTTGGACTATAATTATGATGATTGAAATACCCTTCAGTTACATCACTGCTGTTAATCAATACAACCTTCTCAGCATCTGTCTTTTCGTAATTAGTTACATTCAAAGACAATTCACCTATGGTTACGTCATCAGAACACTCTGATAACCAATTCTTGAAAATAGCCTGCGCCATCTCCTCCAAATCAGCATTGATTTTGTTGTTCAACTCTATCTTGCGGTCGAGAGAAGAAAGGATGGAGGCAATGCGGCGCTGGTCGGCAAGTGACGGCAACTTAATATCTATTAATCTAAATGTAGATGTTGCTCTTGCTAAAGCTGGTACCCCGACTTGCGAGGCATTTGCAAGTATCTTATACTGTCCTTCTCTTGTGTGAAAATAATAAACGAGATATTGAACATCAACAAGATCTGGTTTACAACGAAAGCGGAATTGACTTTGTGATATTACATACCTATCATATTTAGAATCCGAAGGTACATAAACTATCTGCCCCAACGTGCCGCGATGAGTTACTATTATATCTCCTCTATGTGCATTGCATTTATTCAAGGAATCTGCCTTCTCTTCTGTTAAATAGCCAAAACTATTTTCTTGAAGTTTGAATCCTTGCAAATTCGAGCCATTGAGAATAGGGATTCCTTTGTTTACATAGAATTCCTTTTTGACGTCAGAACCAAAGGGCCCCATGGAGATTTCATCTATAACATCATCCATTTTATAATGCTTCCACTCCATCCTACTTCCTCCTTAATTTCTTTTGCAAACAACTTTCATGGATAAAATACTCCCTTTCAGCAATACTCATCGGAAATTTAGAGTTGCTTTCTATAGCCTCATATTCATCCTGCAAGTCTTGCAGCTGCTGTTTCTTCTGCTTACGATAAATCATAACAGAAACCACGATAGAGACTATAGAAGCCACTACCGCCAACAAAGAGAAAAGCCCAGAATATTCATTTAAAAACTCCATACTTTACACCTCCCATCCAATTTTCTTCAACAGCATTCTGATCTCCTCTTCCTGCTTCTTGCTTTCCTCAAACAGTTGCTTCAGCTCTCCGGTGAGATTCGTCATTTTCTCCTCAAATGGCACTCCGTCGCCTTCGTCTTCGGCGATTCCTACGTATCTGCCAGGAGTCAGGATGAAGTCCTGGGCAGCAATCTGCTCGGTGGTGCACACGGCACAGAAGCCCTTTTCATCCTCCAAGGTTCCCTGTTGGAAAGCATGGAAGGTGTCAGAGATTTTCTTAATATCCGTATCTGGCATCAACTCACGCAACTTACGAGTCACCATGGAGCCTAAGTTGCGGGCATCGATAAACACGGTCTTGCCCTTCTGCGCCTTGTTGCGGCTGATAAACCAAAGGCTTACAGGAATGCCCGTGCTGTAGAACAGCTGTGAAGGCAAAACCACGATTCCTTCTATCAGGTCGGCTTCGATAATGGCTTGGCGAATCTGTCCCTCGCCACCACTCTGACTCGAAAGCGCACCATTCGCCAGGACCAAACCTATCTTTCCGTTAGGTGCCAAATGGTGAATCATGTGCTGCATCCACGCAAAGTTGGCGTTGCCAGCTGGTGGCAAACCAAACTGCCAGCGCACATCTTCCTGAAGCGCACTCTGTCCCCAGTCGCTGAGGTTGAAAGGAGGATTGGCAAGAATGTAATCTGCCTTCAGCGTAGGGTGCTGGTCATCATAGAAAGTGTCGGCAAAGACATTGCCCAGGTTCGCATCCAAGCCACGGATGGCAAGGTTCATGTGCGCCATCTTCCACGTATCAGGGTTGGCCTCCTGACCATAGATACTGATCTTGCGCAGGTTTCCCTTGTGGCGCTCTATAAACTTGGCGCTCTGCACAAACATACCGCCCGAACCGCAGCAAGGGTCATAGACTCTGCCCTCGTAAGGTTCAAGGATTTCTACCAGCGTGCGCACAATGCAGGACGGCGTATAGAACTCGCCGCCATTCTTGCCCTCCAAGGAAGCAAACTGCTGCAAACAGTATTCGTAGGTTCTGCCCAAGAGGTCCTTCTCATCGCCAGCATCATGCATTTCTATATTTGTAAAGAGATCCACCACATCACCCAAGCGGCGCTTATCCAGCTCCTGACGGGCGAAATTCTTAGGCAGGATTCCCTTCAGTCTTTCGTTTTCACGCTCGATGGCAGTCAGCGCATCATCTATCACCACACCGATTTCGGGCAGGTGGGCAGCAGCACTAATCTTGCTCCAACGAGCCTCAGCAGGCACGAAGAAGATGTTCTCGGCAGTGTATTCATCCTTATCTTCCGGGTCGGCATATTCGTCGCCCTGCAGCTCCTGAAACTTCTGTTCGAAGCGGTCGCTGATGTATTTCAGAAAGATGAGTCCGAGCACCACGCCCTCGTATTGTGAAGCGCTCAGGTTGCCCCTCAGAATGTCGGCAGCCTTCCAGATTTTCTCTTCAAAACCTATGCTGATGGTATCTTGTTTTTTTGCCATTTTCTATCTATTTATATTATAATAAGGTATATAGTATCTATTTGAGAGCTAAAAATTTCCTGCTCCCACGCTAAAAAAACGCATTAGAAAGCCATTTTTAGTGATTTTTTCTTCATTTCCCTGCATTTGCTCCTCAGAAAATGAAGAAATCTGAAAACACGAAAAGGGCGAATACCAGCGCCTGAAACACGCTGATATTCGCCCTTCGATATACACATAAATACTGGAGAGTAATTTTGACGGCTCAAAATTACCCCCCCCTTAATGCGCTGAGTACCAAATGGTTATACATATATCTTATCGATTAATTTTCTATTTTAAGTCTTAGATTGCATGGGGATTTCCCCACTAAGCATTTATAAGAAACAAAGGTATAAAAATATAAGGGAAACACCAAATTTAATTACTTTATTTAACGGAAAAGTTATTTTTGAGGCTATTTTTGCGATTTAAACCCCTCGAAAATGGCGAAAAAATGAAGCAGAAATGCAAAAACAAGTACCCCAAAA
>ERZ1034920.403-NODE-403-length-35351-cov-16.851116_pt1 | contig 35351 bp, 45 predicted proteins | sample MGYA00520688_ERZ1034920 | MGnify/ENA primary metagenome ERZ1034920 (study PRJEB33766, sample SAMN09781785) | gut metagenome | biome: gut microbiome | host: Homo sapiens | place: Madagascar | study: EMG produced TPA metagenomics assembly of the PRJNA485056 data...
CTAAGTATTAGGCGGCTGGTATAATTGCCAAGTTCCTGATGGCTGGTAGGAAGACACAGCGCAGCCGGGAACCGATAAAAAAGATCTTGCGTACCATGTTTGGCTCGGGGAGAGCCGGACACGCAAGATGTGTATGCCTTTCGGGGCGGGTAAAGTCTGCTATGTAAGGCCAAGGGGTGGGGGCTGGTAGCAAAACGAAAGGAAGTGAGCGTGTGGCTGGCGGAGCGCCAAGAAAGTGGAAAAGCGTAAAGGCGATGCAAGAAGCCATTGACGCTTACTTTGAGAGCTGCAAAGGAACACCGCTTATGATTGATGGCGATGTTGCCACAGATAAATACGGAAGGCCGATTATTTTAGATGAAAAGCCGCCGACGGTAACAGGGCTGGCGCTGTCGCTTGGGTTTACAGGGCGGCAGGCGCTGATTGATTATCAGGGGAGACCGGAGTTCGCGGACACGGTTACGCGCGCGAAGTCCCGCTGCGAGGAATACGCCGAATCCCGGCTGTACGATAAGGACGGTGCCAATGGCGCGAAATTCTCGCTTGGCTGCAATTTCGGCTGGAGGGCTACGGAAGAAAAGGCGGAGACGGCGGCAGGCGGCATTGTGCTGCTGCCTGCGGTGATGGATACGCCAAAACCTCCGGAGGATAAGACGTGACAGGCCAGACGGTGATCTGGCAGCCGCAGCCGAAACAGGCTGCGTTTATGAGCCGGTTTGAGGATGAGGCACTGTATGGCGGCGCTGCCGGAGGCGGCAAAAGCGACGCACTGGTGATGGAGGCCCTGCGGCAGGTGGACATTCCCTATTACCGTGGGTTGATCGTACGGCGGACCTATCCACAGCTGGAGGATCTGATCGGCAAGACGCTGCGGCTGTATCCAAGCATCTATCCGGGTGCGAAGTACAACGACAGCAAGCACGTCTGGAAATTCCCTTCGGGAGCCGTGGTGATCTTCGGCTCCCTGCCGCACGTCAAGGACAAGTACAACTACCAGGGCAAGCCGTATGACTTCATCGGCTTTGACGAGCTGACGCAGTTTCCCTATGAGCTGTATGACTACCTGACGCACTCGCGAAACCGGCCCAACGGCCCGGGGACCCGCGTTTATTCCCGCGCCACGGCGAACCCCGGCGGCGTGGGGCATGGGTGGGTCAAGGAAATGTTTATCACGGCGGCTCCGCCCATGCAGACGGTGTGGAAGCAGGTCAAGGTGCAGACGCCTGACGGGATGCAGTCCAAGTGGAAGTCCTCGGTGTTCGTGCCGTCCACGGTGTTTGACAATCAGGCACTGCTGGACAATGACCCGGACTACATATACCGGCTGGCCAGTATGCCGGAAGCGGAGCGGAATGCCCTGCTGTACGGAGACTGGGACAGTTTCTCCGGACAGGTGTTCACAGAGTGGCGGAATGACCGGGCGCATTACAGAGACCATATCAAGACCCATGTCATTGAACCCTTCCGTATCCCGGAAAACTGGAATGTGTGGCGGGCGATGGACTGGGGCTATACGCGGCCCTTCTCCGTGGGCTGGTACGCCGTGGATCAGGACAGGCGGCTTTACCGCATCCGGGAGCTGTACGGCTGCACGGGCACACCCAACGAGGGCGTGAAGTGGACGCCGGACCATGTGGCGGATGAGATCCGCCGGATTGAGCGGGAGGACCCCAATTTACAGGGGCGGACGGTGCGGGGCGTGGCAGACCCGGCCATCTTCGGCAACAGTGGCACGGAGAGCGTGGCGGCGGTGATGGAGCGCAAGGGCGTGTTTTGGGAGGCAGGACAGCATGACCGTCTGAACGGCAAGATGCAGATCCACAACCGGCTGGCCTTTGACGGGCAGGGTATCCCCATGCTGTATGTGTTCGACACCTGCAAGCATTTCATCCGGACGGTGCCGAATCTGGTATACAGCGAGACGGACGTTGAGGACGTGGACACCGACGGCGAGGACCATATTTATGACGAGTGCCGGTATATGTGCATGGAATACCCGGTGGCGCAGACCATTCGGGTTCCGGCGGCGGTGAAGCCGTACAGCCCTCTGGACGCGGACGAGCCGGAGGACCGGGATTACGCATGGTTCCGGAAATACTGATGGAGGACGTATGAACAGACCGAACTTATTCAATAAGGCAATGGGCATGGGGTTTGGCAGTCTCATGCCTCAGCTGCAGCTGCAGCCGCAGCCCGCAGGGCAGATGGCTACCGGGGATGCAATCAAAGTTGACGATATCCGCAAGGCGGCGGAGACGGTGCGGAAGTACAAGGACGGCAAGAGCCTGCTGGAAAACCGTTTGAAAGAGGATGAGCTGTGGTATCGGGTGCGGCACTGGGAAGCGGTGCGGAAGAAGTTCAACCCGGATGTGCCGGAGCCGTCCTCCGCATGGCTGTTCAACGCCATTACCAACAAACACGCCGACGCGATGGACAACTACCCGGAGCCGAACGTGCTGCCGAGAGAGGCGGGAGACCAGCAGGAGGCCAAGAAGCTGTCCTCCATTCTCCCCTGCGTCATGGAGGCGGCGGAGTTTGAGGATGTGTATTCAGATGCCTGGTGGGGCAAGCTGAAACACGGCACCGGCGCGTATTTTATCGGGTGGGACCCGGAGAAGGAAAACGGGCTGGGTGACATTGATATTCACGATCTCGACCTGCTGGACGTTTACTGGGAGCCGGGGATCAAGGACATTCAGCAGAGCCGGAACCTGTTTATCGCAGGCGTGGCGGAGACGGCGGATCTGGAAGCCCAGTTCCCCCAGTACAAGGGCAAGCTGGAAACGGCAACCCCGGATGACTACGCCTACTCCTACGATCCCAACGTGGACTGGACGGGGAAGTGTCTGGTGTGGGACTGGTACTACAAGAAGAAGGACCTGACCGGGAAGACACTGCTGCATTACTGCAAGTTCTCCGGAGACTGCATCCTGTATGCCAGTGAGAATGACGCAAACTATGCTGAGCGCGGCTATTATGACCACGGCCTGTATCCGGTGGTATTCGACACCATGTTCCCGGAAGCGGGGACGCCGTACGGCTTCGGCATGATCGCCATCTGCAAGAACCCCCAGCTTTACATCGACAAGCTGGGGCAGAACATTCTGGAGCGCAGTCTGCTGGGTACCAAAACCAGGTACATTGCATCTTCGCAGGCGGGTATCAATGAAGATGAGTTGAAAGACGCTTCCTGCGCCATCGTGCACAGTGAGCTGCCGAGACTGGACAGCGAGCATTTGCAGCCCATCGTGCCGCCTTCGCTGGAAGGAAACTACATCGACGTCTATCAGCTAAAAGTGGACGAAATGAAGGAGACCAGCGCCAACCGGGACATGAACAATGGCGGCACCTCCGGCGTGACGGCGGCAGCGGCTATTGCAGCCCTGCAGGAGTCTGGCAATAAGGTGAGCCGTGATATGATTCAGGGAAGCTACCGATCATACCGGAAGGTATGTTCTCTGGTGATCGAGCTGATCCGGCAGTTTTATACGGAGACCCGCACCTTCCGCATTTTAGGCGAGGGCGGGCAGATGGAGTTTGTGGACTTCAACAACGCCGGGATGCAGGACCAGCCGGTGGCGATGCCGGGAAATACGGCGCAGATGTTCCGACGTCCCGTGTTCGACTTGAAAATCAAACCACAGAAGCGCAGCCCCTTCACCATTGAAGCCCAGTATGAGCGGGCAAAGGAGCTGTACGGACTTGGATTCTTCAATCCGGAGAACGCCCAGCAGAGCATCATTGCCTTGTCCATGATGGACTTTGAGGGCAAGGAGCAGATCCTGCAGCAGGTACAGCAGGGGCAGACGCTGTTGAATGTGGTGCAGCAGCTCCAACAGCAGCTGGCCATGTTCCAGGCGGCGGCAGGCATGAGCGTGGAGCAGCCGGGATACCAGAACCAGACCGGACAGGGCGGCGGACCGACCATTGCACAGGCCCGTCAGGACGCCATCAGCGCCAACAAGAAGAGCTACGGCGAACGGTTGGCTGAGAGGAGCAGGGCATGACCCGTGTATACGCCAGCAGACAGGGAGATCGGTTCCGGCTGGAATGCCGGGGCCATGCCGGGTACGCGGAGAGCGGGAAGGACGTGGTATGCGCCGCCGTCTCCGCGATCTGCCAGACGCTTTACCTCTGGTGCAAAAACACCGGCGGCGTGACGGTAGAGGATGAGACCATGGGACCGGGCGTATTCATGCTGACGGCCAGAGGCCCCTGCGGGGAGCCGTGGAAGGCAGCTGTGCTGGGGCTGATGAGTTTAGAGGCGGGATACCCCGCCCATATACGGGTGGATGCCCAAAAATTTGATTTGTGTTTCAAGCCGCAGACGCGGCAAGAATGATAAAGGAGCAAGCGTATGAAACACTTTTTTGTCAAGGCGATGTGCCTGTTTCTGTTTGACGGCGGCGCTTCCGGGGCGTTCGGCGGAGCAGGAGAGGGCGGAGCCGAGACGGGCGGGACCAATGGCGGGCCTGACGTCGCCCAGCAGGCCAAGACGGGCGAGGTAGTCTACGGAAAGCAGACTGCGGCTCCTGACGCCGGGGAGCAGAACCAACGCGCATCCTTCAAGGATTTGATCAACGGTGACTATAAGGCGGACTTCGACGCCGAGGTACAGCGAATCGTAGGCGAACGGCTGAAAAAGGTAAAGGATCAGGGCCGCATCGTGGCGGATCAGGGCAAGGCGCTGAACGCACAGCAACCCATTCTGGACGCTCTGTCTCTTCGCTACGGTACGGCACCCGGCGACATTGAAGCCCTGCGGTCGGCGGTGGATCGGGACAATTCTCTCTGGGAAAAGGCTGCGGAGGAAGCCGGTATGAGCGTGGAGCAGTACCGGCAGTATCAGCAGATGCAGCAGGAGAACGCACGGCTGAGAGCAGCGCAGGAGGACTATTACGCCCGTCAGCGCAGCGAACAGCAGCTGCGCTCGTGGATGGATCAGGCGGAAGCCATGAAGCAGGACCCCCTGCTGGCAGACTTCGACCTGCCTACCGAGATCAACACCAATCCCGATTTCCTCGCCTTGCTGCAAAGAGGCGTCAGCGTGGAGCAGGCATACAAGGTCCTGCACATGGATGACTTTCTCAGCAAGGCCACGGCACAGGCGGAGAAGACCGTAACGGACAATATCCGCGCCAGAGGGGCAAGACCGCAGGAGAACGGAGCCGCGCCCAAGAGCGCCGTTGTTGTGAAGGATGATGTTTCCAAGCTGACCCCGGCAGACCGGGCGGAGATCGCCAGAAGGGCTGCGATGGGGGAAACCATCACTTTTAACTGACAACAAGGAGGCTACTCTATGAACACTCTGTTTATGTTCCCTATGTTCGTGCAGATCTTCGCGGACATGAAGACTAACACCACTACCCAGACGGGCGAGGGTAAGGACCTGTCTGCGGAGATGAAGACTTATTACTCCGACTATCTGATCGATCTGGCAGAACCGGAGCTGGTGCATGACCAGTTTGGCCAGAAGCACCCCATCCCCAAGAACGGCGGCAAGACCATTGAGTTCCGCCAGTATGACCCCCTGCCTGAGATGACCACCGCTTTGACGGAAGGCGTGACCCCCGACGGCCAGAGCCTGAACGTGAAGAAGCTGGAGGCCACCGTGAAGCAGTACGGCGGCTATGTCACCCTGTCCGATATGCTGATTCTGGCAGCCATCGACAACAACGTGGTGCAGGCCACCAAGCTGATCGCCTCTCAGGCCGGTCGCACGCTGGACACCATTACCCGCGACATTCTGAACGCCGGTACTATTGTCCAGTATGCCGACGGCTCTGTGACTGCCCGCGCCAATTTGGTGGGCGGCAGCGCCACCGAAAGCGAGAACAACTATCTGACTGTGGACGCCATCAAGCAGGCTGTGCGCACCCTGGAGGCCCAGGATGCTCCCAAGATCAACGGTTATTACGTGGGCATCATCCACCCCAACGTGAAGTATGACCTGATGAAGGACCCTGACTGGAAGACCCCTCACGAGTATGTGGACACCGCCAACGTCTACAAAAACGAGATCGGTGAGCTGTACGGCGTCCGCTTCGTGCAGTCCAGCCGCGCCAAGGTGTGGAAGGACGCTGCCAAGAACAAAGCCACCGGCACGGAGGTAGCCAACAAGCGTGACGTGTACTCCACTCTGATTCTTGCGGATGACGCCTACGGTATTACCGATATCTCCGGCGGCGGTCTGCAGCACATCGTCAAGCAGCTGGGCAGCGCCGGTTCCGGCGATCCTCTGGATCAGCGGGCTACCGTTGGCTGGAAAGCCACCAAGACGGCGGAAATTCTGGTGCAGCAGTACATGGTACGTATTGAGACCACTGCCAGCGCCTGATAGGAGGACAGTATGAGCGAAGCTAAGAAAATAACGGACCCTAATGAGGAGCTGGTAGAGTATACCGCGCCTCTCATGGGCCGCACGGATTCCCGCGATATTATTGTGGGGGTCAACGGTGAGATCATCCGCATTATGCGTGGTGAGACTGTGCAGATCAAGCGGAAGTTCCTGCTGGTGCTGCAGAACGCAGAGAAACAGGAAATGGAAGCCTACAAGGCACAGATGGCGGCGCAGAAGAACAGCGCCAAGGCTTTGGCCGATATGTAACCCGATGCGGGCAGACGGTTTCCTGCCGTTTGCCCGCATTTTCTATGGAGGGCGTATGAATCGCATTATTTCACTGTCCGTTGAGGACATGTATATCAAATATACTGGGGAAGCGTTCGGAGCCACCGGCTCCCACAATGCCGTGACCCTGCGGATGACATTCGGCCCTGCATGGGAAGGCACCGCCAAGACGGCGTATTTCACCGATGCGCTGGGGAACACTTCCGTGGCGCTGGTGCTGGGGCTGGACACGCTGGTGGATGGAGCCTATGAAGTGGACGTGCCGTCCGAGGCGCTGAAAACCGCAGGCGTGGCGACAATTACTATCAAGGGCGTACTGGTATCCGGAGAGACCACCACAAAGGCCATCACTACGGCGGCGGGGCATTTCCGGGTATTGGATTCCGAGCTGCCGGACAGCGCCGGGAACGCCGGGACCATCACACCCAGCGACAAGGACCAGTTGCAGGCGGAGATCGCGGGCATGGAGGCACTGTTTATCGCCGCAAAAGCGGCGGCAGAAGCAGCAGCGGCCAACGCAAAGGCCAGTGAAACGGCAGCGGCTGGGTCTGTCTCTCAGGCGAATGCGGCAGCTGCTGCAGCAGCAGATAGTGTAAAACGGGCAGCGGAACAGATCCCATTAGCACAGGCAGAAGTGAAAAAAGCGGAAGATGCGGCGGCGAGATCCGAGGCGGCATGGACGGGATTGCAAAAAACGGATGTTTACGCGGTCACAGTCCCGTATACCAATGGTGCGAAAGCAATCAAGGAGCAGGTGGACGATCATTTTTACGTGCGCTTTGAAATCCCAAAGGGGGAGCCGGGAAGAAACGGAGCCGTTGTTTCGGCAAACGGGCTGTATGCGTTTCAGGTTAATTCCAACGGGCACCTAATCTTGACGTATACGGGAGATACACCGCCTAATTTTACGATCAACGAGGCCGGACACCTGATTTTAACACTATAAGGAGGACGAACAAATGCCCGAATTGGATTTGGGAAATGTGAAAGGACCACAGGGCAAAAGTGCTTATCAGAGCGCTTTAGATGCCGGTTATTCCGGTTCGGAGGAAGCGTTTAACACAGCAATGGCGAAGGCACCTGACGCGGTGCTTTACATGGCCCAGAACCTTACCGACGCGCAGAAGGCGCAGGCGAGGGGGAATATCAACGCCGCTCCCGGCGGGTTTGGGTTGGGTGGCATAGTTGCCACAATCCCAGCAAATGCTAATCTTAATGATTATATTCGGACTGGCTTTTTTGGTAATGGGAACACATCCGTTATTAGAACTTGGATCAATACTCCTGCCAATTGGCCCGCAAACGAAGCGATTCTTGAGGTATATGCCTTGGGGAATTATGCGATTCAGCGCATTTCGGCAGTGACAACCAAAGTGTCTGCTCAGCGCTCGCAACTAAACAATGTGTGGGCTGAGTGGGAATGGATCAACCCTCCCATGCAGCTCGGCGTCGAATACCGCACCACGGGGAGGTATTTGGGCAGGCCGGTTTACTGCAAACTGGTCGATTTCGGAAATCTGCCTAATAATACGTATAAGGATGTTGCACATGGCATTAGCAACCTACAAAGGGCTATATCCGTATCCGGCGAATCGAATGGTGACAATCTAATTGGTAATAGGTATATAACGTATGTCCATATTGACTCCACAAACATCAGTATCAAAACCAATGCTGACAGGTCTGGTGTAAGTGCAACCGTTTTAATCAAATATACCAAAACCACGGATTGACTATGGACTATTGCGTGATATGCGGGGCTGTTGTGCCGGAGGGGCGGTGGGTTTGCCCCATCTGCGAGAGACAGTGGCCTGAGTTTTAACCTACGCAAAAGCAAGCCGGAACTACCCTAAAAACTGCAACTTTTTAAGGGGGTGTAGAATGGAAATTTTACAAATTGTATTAACTGCCGCCACCGGCTCCGGTGTGACTGCTATCATCCTCGCGCTCCTCCAGCGGAAGTGGACAAAAGACGATAAGCGGGACGCCATCGTAGACGCACTCAAGGTGCTGCTGATCGACCGGGTGCGCTATCTGGGCCAGAAGTACATCTCCGACGGAAGCGTCAGCCTGTCGGACAGGGAAACGCTGGACGAGATGCACCAGGCGTACAAATCCCTTGGCGGCAACGGACACCTGAAAATTATCATGTCCGAGGTTGGGGGACTCCCAATCCGGAAAGAGTGAAAGGAGAACACTATGGAAAACATCAAGAAACGGCTGGGCAATCTGCTTGCGGTGAAGTCTCTGGTGACCATCACCCTGACGGTGATCTTCGCGGTGCTGGCCCTGCGGGGTGACATTACCGGGACGGAGTTTCTCACCATTTTTACCACGGTGATCGCGTTTTATTTCGGCACCCAGCGGGTGGCCGAGGACAAAAACGGTTGAAACTTCAACCGAAAATTTAAGGAGGTACATCCCATGAAAAAGAAATATGCAGAGATCATCAACGAGGGCAAGGCCACCGGCAAGACCATCGAGGCCATCAACGCCGAACTGGAAGCGGCTGGTGCCAACTTTTACCTTGCCCCGGACGGTCGGCCTGCCGGATGGTCGGAGGACGAAATGCGGGAGGGTTTCGTCCCCGCCGAGAAGGAGCCGGAGGACGCGAAGCACCTCCATGACGTCATGCGCTACGATACCGAGAAGGCCGGGGAGACCCTGCGCATCCAGTGCGCCGAGGGCGTGTATGACGTCACGTGGGACGTCTACGGCCACCCGGAGAAGGCAGTGAGAGTCCATGGTTGATACATTTGACTGCGCAAGAGCGCAGATCTACTACAACACCGGCAAGCTGACCCCGGCGCAGATCAAGGCTAAGACCGGCTGCACTCACATCATCAACGGCTATCTGTTTAACGGTAAGTTTCAGCCGGTGGGCTGGACGGTGATCGACGGCAAGGTCATCAGCCGGGACAAATACCAGGACTGGGGCTTGTCCATCGGCAGTGACGGGGTCCCGAAGATGCTGACGGACCGGGGAGGATCGTTCCTCTCCGGCGTCCCCATCCTCAAGGGCGGCTCCAAGTTGTACCGGGAGCTGACGCCGGACGTGGCCCGGTCTGCCGCACGGACGGCGGTAGGCTGGCTTGCCAACGGCAAGGTGGTGCTGTGGTGCGACAAGGCCAGCCTGACCCGGGAGCATCTCCAAAACAAGCTGCTGGGTCTGGGCGTGGTGGACGCCCTCATGCTGGACGGCGGCGGCTCCACGCAGGGTATCTTCCCCGGCGGAAAGGTAGTCAGCAGCCGGAAGGTGCCCACGCTGCTGCTGTTCTGGGAGCGGTCGGCCAAGGTAGAAGATCAAGCCCTCGTATGGGGCGAGGCTCACGGCCTGCTGACAGAGGCCAACGCCGGGGAGACCGTGACCCGGGCGGACATGGTCCGGGCGCTGTATCAGATCTGGGGGGGATAACCATGGTTGAGATCCACGCTTACAGCAAAGCCGCCTCCGGGGGCAAGCAGCTGTCCGCCCATTTCAAGGTGCGGGAGTTTGCGTGTGGAGACGGATCTGACGCCGTCCTGGTGGCTCCCCGGCTGGTGATGGTGCTGGAGACTATCCGCACCCACTTCGGGACGGCGGTGACGATCAATAGCGGCTATCGCACGCCGCAGTACAATACCAAGGTCGGCGGCGTGGCCCACAGCCAGCACTGCTACGGCACGGCGGCTGACATTGTGGTGCGGGGCAAGACCCCGGCGCAGGTAGCGGCTTATGCGCGGCAGCTCATGCCCGACTGGGGCGGCGTGGGGGTATACAGTCAGAAGGGCTTTACGCACATTGATGTGAGAGAGGTCAAATCTGACTGGGAGGGGTAAGGAGACACTATGAACAAAACCATTTCAGAGGTCATCGCCCAGACGCAGGCGGTACGGCCTGACCTCTACACGGACGAACAGATCACCGGCTGGCTCTCTGAATTGGACGGGCAGTTGAGCGTGGAGCTGCTGAAAACGGACCCGGTAGCCTATTCGTGGCCGGAGGACGCCGGAACAGAGCTGCTGGTGCCCCATCCGTATGACCGCCTGTATCACCTGTATGTGATCGCTATGATCGATTTGTACAACCGGGAAACAGACCTGTACACCAATGACATGGCCGTGTTCAACAGCGCTATGCAGGAATACCGGAGCTATTACCGGCGGACGAACCGACCGGCAGCGGACGGGAATTGGTTCAAGACCATGTAAGGAGGGGCTATGTATCTTCCAAACCTTAAATACGCAGAGCAGAAAACGAAACAGCAGATCGTAGAGTTTTTGGGGATCAATTTCTCCGACAACTTTACGGACGGCAATTTTTCTGCCTGCCGGAACCTCTCTACCCGCAGGTATCCCTATCTGTCTACACGGCTGCGGCGGCTGCCGGTGGGGGACTATGTGTCCCCTACCGCCGTGACCGCATGGAATAAGCTGGTGGTGGTGGACGGAACGAGCCTGATTTATGACGGAAAGTCGGTTGGCACGGTGACGGCGGGAGAAAAGCAGTTTGCCGTGGTCAACACAAAGCTGGTGATCTGGCCGGACAAGAAATATCTGGACCTGAACACGTCCACGCTGCACGAGCTGGGAGCCAGTGCAGAAAAGGCCAACGCCGTTGTGACCACCGACAGCATCACTATGACGGGGGCAGGGCTTTCCTCCAAATTCTCTGCCGGGGACGGAATCACGATCTCCGGCTGCACCACAAAAAAGGAAAACAACAAGGATATCGTCATCAAAGCCGTGGATGGAGACAAGCTGACATTTTCCGCAAACGCACTGGCGGCTTGCACGGAAGCGGGCACTATGAAAATCGAGCGGAAGATCCCGGATCTGGACTTTATCTGTGAGAGTGAGAACCGGCTTTGGGGCGTGAGCAACGCCAACAAGACCATTTACGCGTCCTCTTTGGGCGATCCGAAAAACTTTTTCGTGTATCAGGGGATCTCCACGGATTCCTACGCGCTGGCGGTTGGCTCTGCCGGGAATTTTACCGGATGCTGCAAGCTGAGTTCTTCCGTGCTTTTCTGGAAGGAAAACCTGTTGCACAAGATTTTGGGCAGCTACCCTGCGGAATACGCCCTCTATACCTCGGACATTACCGGGGTACAGGAGGGGAGCTTCAAGAGTATGCAGGTCATCAATGACGTTCTCTTTTATAAGGGGCCGGACGGCGTGTACGCCTATTCCGGCGGTACGCCGTCGCTGGTATCCCAGACGTTCGGAGCCAAGCGGTTTACGAATGCCGTCAGCGGGACGGACGGCAAGAATTACTATATGTCCGCCAAAAGCGGCGGCGTGTGGCACCTTCTGGTGTATGACACCCAGCAGGGAGTATGGCTGGAAGAGGATGACACGGAGGCGCTGGATTTCTGCCGGTACAACAGCTTTCTTTATATGCTGTCCTCCGACGGGTCCCTGTGGTCGCTGGATGCGGACACGGGCAGCGAGGTCGTTGACTGGAGCGCCACGTTTACGCCCTTCTACGAGACCATGGAGGGGAAGAAGGTATATTCCTCTCTGTATCTCCGGTTTGAGCTGGGAGAGAAGGCGTGGATGCAGGCGGAGGTACGGTGTGACAACGGAAAATGGGAGAAGATCGGGAGCCTTCACGGCAAAGGCCCGCAGTTTCTCCCGGTACGGCCAAGACGGTGTGACAAATACGAGGTACGGCTGTCCGGGCAGGGTGCGTGCGCGATCCTTGGTATGATCCGGCGGTTCCGGGTGGGTTCGGAGGTGTAGCATGGCGATTTTTGACAAGGAATTGAACCATCTGGACCCGCAGGACGCTGCCGGGAGCCTGCGGACGCTGGAAAACTACATCTCCTATATGCGGGAGCGATTGGAGTTCAACAATTCCAATCTCACCCGCACCCTGTCCTCGGCGGGAACCAGTACGGCGGAAATGGTGCTGATCGTGGCGGCGCTGCAGAACAACGTACAGGCCATGCAGTCCAGCGTCACGGCGATGCAGGGGCAGATCACCACCTTGGAAACAACGGTATCCGGGCTGAATAACAGCATACAGACATTGAGCCAGACCATGACGGCGCTGCAATCCTCTGTGGGCACTCTGCAATCGGACGTCGCCACGCTTAAAACCACCGTGCAGAACATCGACAAGCGCGTCACTGCGCTGGAAGCAAAAGGAGGGACCACCTGATGGCAGGGTACTATGACAAAAACAAAGGCTACTCCAAGGAATTGCAGCGGACAGACCTGTCCGCCTCGGAGCGAAATCGGCTGACGCAGGAGCGGCAGAACAAGATCAATGACAAATACGGAGGCAAGGAGCCGAACATGATCGGCTCTAATAAGACGTATTCTCAGACCTACGGCGGCGGAAGCTCCAGCGGGAACAGCAAAGGGACATATTGGGGTGTAGAGTATGACCGCAGTAACGGCGGCGGTATTTACGGTGTGCCGACCAGCAATTCTCAGCAGAAGAATTACAAGCAGGGCGGCGTGACCTATCAAGTAGGCGCAGATATGAGCAGACGTCCTGATCTGGCTGGCGGGTATGCGGTGTCCAACGGCTATACCGTGTTTTACGATAAAGACGGGTATGCCACGAAAGCGTCTAAGGGTGCGATCGATTACACTCCCCACCAGGACATCAACGCCGGGAACGGCAGTTATGGCAAAAACGGCGCATGGACTGATAATGAGATGCTGTCGGCGGCTGACCGTCAAAAGATCGCAGATATCCGGGCGCAGATGCAGGCAGGAAAGATCACCGGAGACCAGGCAAACCAGGCGGCAAACGCCATCCGCGCCGGGTACGGCTATACCATCGACAAAAACGGCTATGTGACAGACAACGGAGCCTTATCCCGCGTGAATGACAGGCGGGCGCAGTTAGGGCTTTCCACCAATCCGGAGGACGCTTCGACAGGGTATTACCGCTATCTGATGGGTACGGATACATCCCCGCTGGCACAGGCAGCGGGACTGGTGAAGTCTTACGACGAGTTTAACGGCACATACACTCCCACAGACGTTCTGCATGGGCTGGTCAATAACGGATTCAACACCAGCGACGCCGGGAGGCCGAGCTTTGACTATACCTACGATTCCGAAATGCGGGCGCTGATCGATCAGATCCTCAACAGTAATCTGGCGGACTGGAAACAGGGAGATCAGTATGCTGCCCTGCGTGACCAGTACGCGGCCAACGGCCAGATGAGCATGGCTGATCTTCTGGGCCAGGTGTCCTCCCGCACCGGCGGTCTGGCATCCTCCTACGCGGCCAGTGTTGCCAATCAGGAATACAACGATTGGATGAGCAAGCTGGAGCAGGCTGCCAGAGAAATGTATCAGCAGGACCGCAGCGACAAGCTGAACAGTCTGGGCATGCTGAGCGACGCCTATGACCGTGAATACGGCGAGTACGGAGACAAGCTGAACCAGTGGAACACGGATCGGAATTTTGCTTATCAGCAGGCGCAGGACGCGCTTGCCAACCAGTGGAAGCAGAAGGAATGGGACTACAACATGTCTCAGGATGAGTGGAACAAGGCGGCGCAGCAGGCAGATATGATGGCGTCCTACGGTGATTTCTCCGGCTACAAGGCGCTTGGCTACACCGACAGCCAGATTAACCAGATGCGGCAGGCGTATCAGATCGCGCAGACGGCAAAGGCGAAGAGCGGACGCAGTGGGAGCAGTGGAGGAAAGAAAAGCGGGGATAGCGGCATGAAACTGAGCGTTGCAAAGGACAATGCCAAACAGGGTATTTTCACGCAGGATGTTCTGGATGCGTTCCATAAAAACGGGTACAGCGATGAGTATCTGGAAAGCGCCTATGGATATGAACGGCCCAGCGCTGCCGGTTCAGGCAATGTCCCCAGTTTTGGCGATTTGAAGCGTTCGATTCAAACGCTGGTTGCACAGGGAAGTGGAGACAGAGCGTACCAGCTGTACAGCCAGTATTTTAACAGCTTGAGCAGCAAGCAGCAGGAAGAGTTAAACCGCATGCTGGGCGCATAGGAGGCGGAACATGGCACAAAAACTGGATCGGTCTTATTTCGGGGATTCTTCCCGCAGCACGACAAACCGCACCACGGAACGGCAAAAAGAAAGCGCGTCCAGTTCGGGAGGAACCGTACAGAAACTGGATCGCAGTTATTTCAATAAGCCGAAGGTCGCCACCACTACGGGGGCCTCTCCACAGAAGAAACCTGCGTCCGCTGCGGGGGCCTCTCCGCAAAAGAAAACTGCGCCTGCGACGGCTCCTGCGAAGAAGCAGAGCGGCACCCAAACACCGTGGCAGAGCCAATTTGGCCCAAATGCGCAGACAAGCGCAGGGTTCCAAAGGGATATTGATGACCTGAATGCGAAGGCGCTTGCGATTTCCCGCGAAAAAGATAAGCTAAGTTCTTTAAAAGATTTTGCTAAAAATTCAAAGAAAATTGCAGATCTCAGCAAACAGTCTTTTGAATTATCCAAGCAGATTGCAGATCTTGAAAAGAAGCGGGACGCAAAAAAAGCGGAAGAGGACCAGGCACTCATAGATTCTGGCGAGTACCGAAAAGCCAATCTAAAAGATATTTTTGTCAATTCTGCCAAGCAGGGCTATTACAACTCTCTCTATGGTGCGGAAAGCTATAAGAGCATGAGCGGGCGGAAAAACGACAAAGAGAAATACGCAAATATTCTTGATAGCGATGATTACAAATTTGTTCCGCAGGGCAAAATCGCCAGTGCTATATCTGGAGCGGCAGGCCTTTTGGGGCAACAGGTCTACCAGACAACTAATCCGACTGCGTTGGCGATGGGCGCAACAGCAGCGGCGGGCGCTGCAATCGCTGGGCAGGCAGGTCCTCAGGCCCTCGTGCCAGAAGAGGTTCTCACGGTTCCAAGCGCTTTTGTAACAGGTTTGAAAATTGCATCGGCAGAAAAGAACTATGAGATTGAAGCTGGACTTGCGTATAACGAAATGCTGGAAAACGGTGTTTCTGAAAAAACGGCGCGAAATGTGGCGGCAATCGTTGGCGGCGTAAATGCTGGTTTAGAAGCATTACAGTTGGATGAATTGGCGAAAAGCGTACAGATCTTGAAAAATAACCCACTTACCGGGGAAGCGTCCAAAAGGTTGTCACAATACCTGATTGAAAAGGGTTTGTCGCTTGGTAATGAGACGCTGCAGGAGGTTTTACAGGAAGGTAGCACGATTGCCGGTGCGCAGATTGCTAATAAAATTGATAAGGGAGAGTGGGCCTATTCCGGAGGAGAGGTCGCAGATCGCTTAAAAGACACGGCAGTATCGTCTGCACTGTCTTTTGGGATCGCCGGTCTTCCGTCTACTGCGATCGACAGCACCAACATTTACCGCGCAGGGAAGCGGTCGCAACAGCTTGCCCAGCGGGCCGCACAGCAGGGCGTTCAGGAGGGTACACGTACCGCCCCCGCACAAACGAACGTACAGACCCAGCAAGAGGGCGCACAGAGGGCCATTCAGGAAGCCGCTCAGCGGCAAACAGTGAGCAATCCCGTTTCCATGGAGGAACAGGTCTTGCGGCAGCGAGAAGCCGCCGTGCAGAAAACCTTTACCGGTATTGCAGACAAGCTGGGGGACAGCGGCAGAAAGACGTTTCAGACGGCGTATCAGGGGACGGACCGCGTGAACTACACTGGAGAATTTCTGCGGGCGTATCACGCAGGCATGACCAACCAGAAGAACCCAAACAGCACCAGAGCGGTATCCTTTGCGGCGTATGCGGCAGGGCAGAATGACGCGGCAGCGTCTCTTGCAAGAGAGAAGCGGGCGGCGCAGTTTGCCAAGACCGCCGGAACGGACAGCGGCCTTGTGTTCGACGATTATGTTTCCCGTGAAATGGACAGTGCTGTTGCCGACGAGGTAAACACCGTGGCAAAGGCATTGGGCGTTCGGGTGCAGATGAAAGATCAGGTACTGGGCGGGCAGGCCAACGGCCAGATCAACGGCAGCGACGTTCTGATTGCCAAGGACGCAGCAGACCCGGCTTTGCAGGTGGTCGGCCATGAATGGACGCACCGGGTGCAGGAACTGGCTCCGGAGCAGTACCGGGCGTTCCGGGACGCTGTCACCAGTATGCCGGACGTGCAGGAAGCGGCGAACATCCTGCTTGACCAGTACAACCGGGCGGGCGTTGAAACCAGCTACGAACAGGCATTGGACGAGGCTACCGCCAACTATGCTGGGGAAATGATCGCCAACAGCGACGTGCTGGGCGATTTTATACAGAAGCACAGCGGAAACCGGACGCTGCTACAAAAGCTGCGGGACGCCATCCACGAGATCGTGAGCAAGCTGACCGGCAGAGCCAAGCGGCAGGCCCAGACGGTGGAGGGCAAGCTGCAGGCGGCATTTGAAGCGGCCAGCAAGCAGGTGGAAAGTCTGAACAGCAAAAACACCGCCACGGAGGGCGGCGAGGCGAGATATTCCCTGAATGAAGATTTCGCCAGACAGTTTGATGATTGGGTAAATGACAGGGATGAAAAAGGCAACCTGAAAACCGGCGGTTACTTCAAAGTTGGTACGACTTCTGAGGCTTTAAAGTCTATCGGGGTTAACGATTATCAGATCTATTGGGATCAGAGCAAAATTGCAAAAATCCTGTCCAAGCATCCAGAAATGACAGCGGATGTCATTAAAAATGTGCCGCAGATTTTAGAGCATCCCATTTTAGTCATGCAATCCCAGACCGTGGCGAATCGTATCACGATTTACGGAGAAGTAATGGATGCAGAGGGTTCCCCCGTATTGGTTGCATTGGAATTGCGCCCGCAGGATAAGCGGGGAGAGATCCTTGATTTCGCCAAAATCGCAAGCGCATATGGCAAGCGAAACGCACAAAACGCGATCAATACTTCTGAAATCTTATACGTTGATCCAAACAAAAAAAGAACCGATGCTTGGTTAGAGGCCCTACGGCTCCAATTGCCATCGGGGTTAACCAAGTATGGTTCTATTGGTAGAGTAACATATGTGAACCGGGATGTCAATGGGAATCTTTCCTTTGGAGAGGGCAGCGGAAAGACTGCCATGCAGGAGGCCTTTGAAAAGGCGAAAGAAAAGACCAGATATTCCCTGAAAACCGACAGCCAGGGCCGGGAACTGACGAAACAGCAGCAGGAGTATTTTGCAGATAGCAAGGTGCGGGATAATGAGGGCCGCCTCATGCCTGTGTATCATGCGACATACGATACATTCACTGTATTTGACCGCAGTAAATTAGGCGCAATAACAGACGGGAACGCCACAGATGAAAACTGGGCCGCAACCAGTCACATCGGCTTTTGGTTCAATACGGAAGATTTGAGCCGAAAAGCGGGGCTGGGCAATCGGGCTGAACATGTCTATTTGAACATTACAGCCCCCTATCATGCTGGCACCCTGGAATCTTTGGCGGCGCAGATGTACGAATATGAGGGGACCTCCACAGAGAAAGGGGAAGCCTTTGCAGGCTGGCTGCGGGATGAGGGCTATGACGGTGTAGCCATTAAAGATGATGAATTTGGCGGCACCAGTTATATTGCTTTAGAGCCGGAGCAGATCAAGCAGGTCACCAATCAGAATCCAACCAGCAATCCGGACATTCGCTATTCCCTGAAAGATTACAGCGATGCGGAGCAGCGGGACCACCGGAAAAAGGCAATCGCGTTTTTCGGCAAGACCTACAACTGGAATGAAACCGGCTACCTCACCCCGGCAGGGACAAAACTGGACTTTTCCGGGCGGCACGAGGGCGGCCCGGGCGGATATCGGACCGTAGACCATCGGGATATTCGGGACGCCATCAGCGAGGATTACGGCGGGGATGATTATTCTGGTTCTATGGTGCAGTTCATGAGCGAGGGCAACATCCGTATTTCCCCGGAAAGCGGCGGCATCAACCTCTCTGTGGAGCCGACAAAATCCCAAATGGACGCATTGTCAGACTTTATCGGTAAAAACCGGGGCGAAGTCATTCTTGATCTGGACACCCCGGATGGGCAGACAGTTTCCAGCACGGAGTACCCCAGGGGGACCCATTCCAGCAAAGTGCTGAATGACATTAAAGCATATTTCAAAGACGGGACAACACCTCGCGTTTCGGATATATCGCAGTTCTTATCGTTGAAAGGCACGGAGAACGCGCAGGAGATCGCGGCGCTGAAACGGGAGAATGAGAGCCTGAAAGAGCGGGTGGAGTATTGGAAGGGCCAGACCAGACGGTCTCAGGGCGTGACCACCGACCGGAAATCCGTTCAGAAGGCGGCGGATGCGCTGGTAAAGGACTACGGCGCGGAGATCAGCGGCAGCGACATTGCCGGAGACCTGCAAAGCCTGTATGACTACATTGCCAGCGGCAGGGACGGCAAGGACGAGCTGACCTATGCAGAGGCGCGGAGACGGTCTGATGCCATTGCGGAGCGGATCGCGGAAAGCGCCGTGGAGGTGGACGACTGGGCATACAAGGAATACGCCGGTCTGCGAAAGTATCTGAAAGACACCAAGCTGACGCTGACGGAAGCGGATGCCGCCGAGATCACGGACTTCAACGAGTTCCGCAAGAGCTTGTTCGGCAAGCTGAAAATCAACAAGGGCGAACACACCAACGTTGACCAGATCTATTCCGAGCTGTCCAGCCAGTACCCGGAGTTTTTCAACGAGGCACAGGATACCAACATCTCCGACCAGATGCAGCGGATCGCGGACGTGGCGAACCGGCTGTACAGGGTGACGGAGTACAACCCCTTTGAAGGCTATATGGGGCAGGCCGTGGCGTCTATCTCCAATGACATTATGGACCGGTTCTTTGACCTGCCCCAGACGAAAAAGACCTTTGCGGACCGGGCAGCGGAGCAGGTGCAGGAAGCCAGATTTCAGGGCAGACAGGCGGCAAATGACGCTTTTTTGGCCGGTCAGATGGCCCAGGGCAGACAGGACGCAAAGCGGTTAAGAAGCACGGCGCAGGCGTTGGCAAAGGAACGGACCCGGCGTGCAGAGCAGGTGCAGGCGTTGAAGGAGCGTTACCGGGAGAAGGACGTGACCCGGCGGGATAATCAGAAGCGGAGAGAGCTGCGGGCTAAGATCGTTCGCCATGCCAGCGCATTGTCCCAAAAGCTGCTGCGGCCCACGGACAACCAGCACATTCCGGAGGATATGCGCTCCGCCGTAGCAAAGGTGCTGGAAAGCATCAATCAGGAGAGCAGCCCCAATGCACGGTCCTTTACGCTGGACCCCGTGACGAAGGAACGCATTTACAAGGAACCGGGCACGCCGACGAACCGGACGGTGGCGTTCCAGAATTTGAAGGAGCAGTATCAGAAGATCGCCCAGGATGGCGATATGGTGGTGGACCCGTCTCTTCTGGGCGGCGACGATGTGACCGGTGGATTCAGCGAGGTCATCAAGATGGGCGACACCCGCCTTGCGGATCTGACCACGGAGCAGTTGAAAACCATGTGGAACGTGCTGAAATCCGTGGAGCATTCCGTGACCACGGCAGGCAAGACGCTGGCGTCGGAAAAATTCGCGACCACCAAGCAGTTTGCCGATGCGCTCCGCATGGACGGCATGACCCGGCGGAGGAAACTGGGGAACAACGTAGCGATCAGTCTGGAAACGCCTTATACATTCTTCGCCCACTTCGGCCAGACCGGCAAGGACATTTACCGGATGCTGCGGAACGCGCAGGACCATCAGGAGATCATGGCGCGGGATGTGGCGGAGAAGGTTCACCAGATTCTGGGCGACGCAAAAACCGGCATCCGTGAAAACGCGGTGACGTCCATGAATGAGGAAGTCCACCATTTTACCACAACGGAAGGCCATGAGCTGGATCTGACCACGGCACAGGCCATGGAGCTGTATCTTCTGAGCGAACGCAAGCAGGCGGAGGACCACCTGCTGAAAGGCGGCATCGTGCAGCCGGAGATCAAGATCCCCGGCAAGACCAAGATCCCCAGAGGAACGGACGTGATCCATCTTTCCGCAGAGGATATTCAGTCCATTGTGAGGGTTTTGACCCCGGAGCAGATCAGGATCGCGGACGGTTTGCAGAAGCTGACCACCGGTGTTCTTGCCAACTACGGCAACGAGGCCAGCATGAAAGCCTACGGCTATAAGAAATTCACGGAGCAGGACTACTGGCCCATCAAATCCGCAAAGGAAGCACTGCACAGCTCGCAGGAGAAGGACAGCGGGAATGTGCGCTCCATTAAGAATATCGGCATGGCGCAGGCCGTAAAGCCCAACGCGGCGACGCCGTTGAGCATCCGAGGGGTGTTTGACACCTTTGCAGACCACGCTTCTGACATGATCGACTATGCGGCGTGGCTATGCCCCATGGAGGATGCGAACCGGTTGTACAACTTCCAGTTCCGGGACAGTGAAGGCAATCTCGTTCAGACCGTAAAGGGCTTCCTGGAAGAGAAGGGCGGACAGGGATCTCAGCAGTACTGGCAGAAGTTAATGGGCGACATCCAGAACGGCATCAAGACCAAGGATTTTGAACCTCTTACGGATAAATTCGCAAGAGGGATCGGAAGCTTTAAGGGCGCTGCCGTTGGCGCGAACGTGCGTGTGGTCATCCAGCAGCCGACCGCCTTTTTCCGGGCATCCGCCGTATTGGCCCCTGCTGATATGGCAAGAGGACTGATTGGCGGCGTGACGAAGGGAAACGGATGGGAAAAGGCTTTGACGCATTCCCCTATTGCCATGCGGAAGGATGTGGGCAGCTTTGACATTTCCTCCCCCTACACCCTGAATGACCGTTTTTACGGCAAGGAGGGCATCGCCAACAAGATCAATGACAAGGCTGGCGCTCCCGCAGGGAAAGCGGACGCCGTTACCTGGGGCGCTCTCTGGAACGCCTGCGAGTGGCAGGTGAAGCGGGATAGACCAAATTTGCGGGCTGGCAGCAGCGAGTTTTACAGTGCAGTCAATGAAGTGTTCACCAACATGATCGACCAGACGCAGGTGGTAGACGGCATTTTGCAGCGTTCCAACATCATGCGCGGCAAGAGCGACCTTGCCAAGCAGGCGACCTCGTTCATGGGCGAACCCATCATGAGCCTAAACGTGTTCATGAGGGCATGGGACAATATGCGCTATGAAGAGAACCCTGCCAAGCGGAGCAAGGCCATTAAAACCGTTGGACGTGCGGCAGCTGCTTTGCTGGTTACGGACGTAGTTAACGCTCTGGCCCAGAGCATCGCAGACGCAGGGCGTGACGATGATCCGGACAAGGATTATTGGGAAAAGTTCCTGACGGCACTGACCGGCATTACCGGCGGCGAGAAGACCACCAAGGAGCTGCTGCAGCATATCGTTTTGGAAGGGAACCTTGGGAGCAACATCAACAAGCTGGGAAGCATCCCATTTGTGAAGGATATTCTTTCCCTGACGCAGGGGTACAGCGTATCCCGAACGGACATGCAGGTGTTTTCTGACATTGTATCTGCCTCTAAAGATTTCACCGCAAGCATGGGCGGCAGCGGCAAAAAGACCAGAGAAGAAGCGCTGACAAATATGTTTGCAGCCTGTTCTAAACTTTTCGGCCTTCCGGTGGCCAACATCAAGCGGGACGCAATGGCGGCAGTCCGGACGGCTGTCCAAGCTACCGGCAGCGTGGCGCTGGAATATGAGTTTGAGAAATTCACATACAATATTTACAGCACCGCAAACAAAAGCCGGTACCTGAATTTGGCGTTCAAGGCGCTGGAGCAGGGCGACCTGACCACCTATGAACACATCCGCAAAGAGCTAAAAGACTTCATGGCGCTGGACAACAGCTCCGTTGACAGCAGTATGCGGAGCAAGCTGGACAAGGAACGGGAAAACGATGAGGATTTCAGGCTCCCGGACGCGGCTGCAAGTCTGATTGGTGCGAAAGACCGGTACGGCACCGGCGAGGGCGAGGACAAATTTACGGAAAACGATCTCAGCTCCGATGGCTACATCGTATACAGCCGCAGGAAGTCCGAGCTTTACAGCTCCATGGAATCCGGGTTGGAGGACAGCCAGGTGTTCAGGGTCTTCACTGACGAGCAGAAGGACAAGGCCCTGTCCAGCGCGGAGACCTACGCCAAAAAGACAGCACTGCACGAGACGGACAAAACCTACGAGATCACGGACAAGTGGGTGTTGAATGCGCAGGAGGCACAGAAGAAGTACGGCATTAAGCCGGAAATTTATGTGGCGCTGAAAACGCAGGTGTCCGATCTGGAAAGCGTCAAGGACAGAAACGGGGAGACGATCCCCAACAGCAAAGGGCTGCTGATCATGCAGGCGGTGTACAATATGCCCGGTTTGAGTGAGAAGCAGCGGAACGCGCTTTTTGAGTATCTGGGGGTAGGCAAAAGCATCCGGCATTACAACAAGGCGCTCGTAAACGAGAAAGTTCGGAAAAACGCCCGTTTGGCCGGGAAATAACGAAAGGAGATGTGAGGCGGCGGAAACGCCCACGGGATATCCCGTTCTGCAAGCTGAAACTGCGAGCATGAACAGTGAGCATAAGGCGCTGCGGGCCATGCTATCCGGCATGGCCCCCAAGCGGGCAGAGCAGGCCGTCCGGCTGGTTGGCCTACCGGCTGACGAAGAGACGGCGGTGCTGGCGGTGGACGTCCACGGCCAGAGCTGTCTGCAAGCGGCGGCGCTGCTCCACGTCAGCGTAGACGGCCTCGCCAAGATCCGGCGAAGGGCCTACGCAAAAATAGCGGATGATATGCAGGGATAGAGAGAAGCCGTGTCCGATTCGGACACGGCTCTTTATTTTTCTTCATTTTGCTTTTTCTTGCGCTGCGCCAAGATGCGGTCTTTATTTTTGGCGTAATATGCGGCCTGATATGCCCGCCTTGCTTCCTGGTTCTTCTTGCGCTGTGCCAAGATGTAGTCTTTATTTTTTGCGTAATAAGCGGCTTGATATGCCCGCCTTGCTTCCGAATATTCCCGCTGCTCAGCGGAAGCCTTTATCTGCCCCAACTGACGCTTTTTCGCGCATTCTCGGCATAACCTTGCGGCCCCGCTCTTTTTGACAAATGGTCTCCCACACTCTGGGCATTGCCCGATGACCGACAACAAGTCCTGCTCCAGATCCTTAATGACCTCCGGCGTCAGCTTGATCGGGGCGGGCGGGCTATCCTTATCCAACCTGTCTACGGTTGGCGGTGATGCCTGTTTCCCACGTCTAAAGTCTGTATTGCCACGATTCCATTTTAACCTGAGCCTGTCGCACTCGTCGGAGCACGTGATCCGCGGGGTACCCGGCGGCACAGGCTTCCCACAGATCACACAAACTTTCTGACCGCTCCGTGAGCGCTGAGACCGCTCCTCATAAAAATTGTTCTCAGCGTTCCACTGTTTAGATGCCATGCGATCCTGCTGTCGTACCGCATCGTCCGCACACTCCGGGCAATACCGCTGCCGACCGGATTTGACTACATACTCTTTACCGCAGACGGTGCAGTGGTCGATGCTTCCCAATGGCCTGTCCACCCCGTTTTTCCTGTATCGCGCGGCTGCTTCTTTTTGGCGCACGGTCCGGCAGCTTGGGCAGTACCAAGCCCGAGGGCCACCGTCAAAAATTGCACCGCACTCATGGCACGTTCTGGGCCGGATCGTGGTTGCTCTGCCAGCGGCAACGCAATTATCACATAAGGTCTGCTCGTTTTTGGCCGTGTTAAACAGTTTCCCGCATTTTAAGCATTTTTTTAGCCGCATCTCACACCATTCTCCGGATATCGACGCCCAGCGCATCGGCTATGGCGATCAGGTTTCTGGCGGTGAGATTACCGGCCTCCGCCTCGCCCAGCTCCACTCGCTGGATTTGGCGGATATTGACCCCGGACGCCTCCGCCAACTCTGCCTGCGTCATGCCCGCCATTCGGCGGGACCATTCCAGTTTGGTGATGGGCCGGTTGTGGCAGTCCCGGCCATAGTTGACCAGAGAGCAGGCGGTACAGTCACCGTCTGCCCGCTGGCAGTCTGCGTATTTTTTTCGCATCGTTAACCTTCTCCTTTAGCAGATAACCTTAACAACTTTGGCGTCGCGGATGATGATCTCGCCGTCGTCCTCGCCATACTCAGCCTCATTGCCGCAGATGATAGCGACATGGTCGCCAAAGTACTGATTAACGCCCAGACGATCCAGCTTGCAGGCGCAGATGCCGTCCAGCTCAACGCCGGTATCGTCACCGTTGTCCCAGACATGGGAGAGATGCTCGATCGCGCCAAGCTCAAACTCCTGCTCCTGTACGCGGACGCCGACAAACTCGTAATCCCAGCTCAGATCCATCTCCTCGGCAATATTTTTAATGTTCTCAATCATCTCGGCGTTCATCGTCATTTTCGTATCCTCCTGGGGTGTTCCCCTCTCTTGTTTACATGCTTAGTATACGCTAATATTAGCGTAAAGTCAAGAGGAAAAGGCGAAAAATCCAAAATATTTTTAAGGCAGTTTAAGGGCAGAATACAGGCAGTTTCCGGGCAGTTTGACTGTCCGGATTTTTTGTATCATTGGGATAGGAAAAGGAGGTGCGCTATGAATTATTTTGCAAATCCCTATCAGGGGTACGGTAGCCCCTACGGATACCCCTCTGCGGCCCCGCAGGGCGCCGCAGGAGCGCCCCAGGCGTTTGGTGGACAAGTTACCCGGGTCAACGGCCGGAACGGCGCTGACGCCTTCCGGATGGCCCCCAACAGCTCCATTCTGCTGATGGACGAGAATGACCCCATCGTGTGGCTCAAGCAGACAGACGGAGCAGGCTACGCCACGGTGACACCCTACACGGTGACGCCGTATCAGGTAGCGGCCCCGGTGGACATGGCCGGACTGGAAACCCGTGTGAAAAGATTGGAGGAGATGCTGAGTGGCAAACCCGATGATGCAGATGCTCCGGGGAAGCGGAAGCAGAAGGCCGAATAATCCCATCGCCATGATGGCGGAGTTCCGGAAGTTCGCGGCCAACATGACGCCACAGCGGGCGCAGCAGCAGGTTGAAAAGCTGCTGGCGGACGGAACCATGTCTCAGGATCAGTTCCAGCAGCTCCAGCAGCAGGCCAAAGACTTCATGGCATTTCTTGGTAAATAGGCCGGTGCGCAACGGCTTGTTTTAAATTTCGAAAGGAGATCAGATATGGATAACTATACTTTGAGCGATCTCGCAGCCGTCACCCGTGACAATGACGGCGCAGGCACCAGCGGTGCCTGGTGGATCATCATCCTGTTCCTGTTTGTCCTCATGAGCGGCGGCGGTGGCTTCGGCTTCGGCTCCCGGCAGGGTGAGTTCGGCCAGTACGCCACGGCGGCTAGCCAGCAGGACATCCTGTTTGGCCAGCACTTTGGCCGGATCGATGACCGCCTGACCAACATCGGCAACGGCATCTGTAATCTCGGCTACGAGATGCAGGGCAGCATCGGCGGTCTTGGCAAGGAGATGATGCAGGCCCAGAACGGCACCAACATGGCCATCATGCAGACCGGCAACAACATTCAGGCTCAGATGGCGGAGTGCTGCTGCACCACCCAGCGGGCGCTGGACGGCATCAACGCCAACATTGACGCCAAGTTCGCGGCTCTGGAAAAGAGCCAGCTTGAGGGTCGGATCGCGCAGTTGGAGCAGGCCAACAACCAGCTCTACATGCGTGAGCAGTTGTGCGGCGTAGTGCGGTATCCCACCGGCTACACCTACAACGCCGGTCCCTCTCCCTTCTGCGGCTGCAACAACGGCTGTGGCGGCAACATCTAAGCAGCTATTTCCGGATCGGAAATAGTTCAGGCCCTTCTGGCCGGGTTACGGGCGGGGCCAGTGCTCCGCCCATTTATTATTAGGAGGTTATTTATATGAGCTGCAAATCTTTGATTTACGCCGCGATGCAGACCCCGACCGCCGTTGCGGTGAATGGCATTATCCCTCTGGGAACCATCGTCCGGCGCTACGGATGCAACTGCAATCTGAACGGAAACGGGATCGCCATCAACGGGCAGGGCTACTACGATGTGGACGTGTCTGTTGAAGCCGTACCCGACGCCGCCGGAACGGTGACGGTTCAGCTTTTGAAGGACGGCGTTGCCGTCCCCGGCGCAACTGCTGCCGCTACGGTGGCGGCTGTTGCTAATACCGTGACGCTGGCATTTCCTGCGACCGTCCGGCTGGGCTGCTGCTCTACCGGCTCCGTGCTGACTCTGCTGCTGACCGGCGCGGCTTCCACCGTCAACAACGTTGCCGCACGGGTTGAGAAAATCTGAGGTGGACTATGGGCATGAATAAAGACCAGATCGCGGAATATCTGGAAAAGCTGGAACACAGTATTTCTGAGTATATGCGGATGCCAGCCAGCGAACGGTCCGCCTGCGCGATCCGTGGGATGCTGGAATGCTGGTCTGCGCTTGCCGCCATGAAAGACTGCACCCGCACGTCTGACGGGTTTACAGAACAGGATGCGACGGCGTGGTCTGCAATGCTCCGAAACGAGGACGGTACCATCGGTCCCCATTGGGGCGTTGATCAGACTACCGCTGTTGCGGAAAGTATGGGAATGACCTGGGAAAAGGTTTCCCGGCCCTGCTGGTGGATCACCATGAACATGATGTATTCCGATTATTCCGGCGTGGCTGAGAAATACGGCGTGTCCATTGCGGAGTTTTACGCAGATATGGCAAGGGCATTTCTGATGGACAAGGACGGTCCGGGAGCAAAGAAAAAGCTGGCGGCGTATTACCACGGGATCGTGGAACATGAATAAATTACAGATGAAATTACAGATGGCGGATAAAAAACGTTGATATTTAAGCAAATATAAGCGAAAATACAGGGGTTCAATTCCCCTCGGCTCCACCAAATGAGAAAACCGAGAAGCCTCAATGGTTTCTCGGTTTTTCTTTTATTTTCAACGGTTTCAGCGATTTTAAAAATCACAACGCTTGTAAAAAAATTACACGAAAAGACGCTATCTGCAAATCAAATTACAGATGAATTACAGATGAAATGCGCAAAAATTAAGAGAGATGTAGCAGCTCTTCAAAGCGCTGGTCAATCTCTTCGGAATACTTTTTCTGTTCTTCCTGAATGGTATGCTGGTAGACGGTTTTCAGCATATTGTCTGTGGCGTGGCCCATGCGTTCCTGAGCGTATTTATTAGGGACGCCGACTGCCAGCATGACAGAGGCGTTCATATGCCGCAGATCGTGAAAGCGGAAGTGAGGAACCCCGGCCTTCTTGCACACGCGCTCAAAGCCGTTATACATGGCGTGACCGGACAGGTTTACAATGTGTTCTTTGGAATGATCCTGTGCCTGAATTAGCGCGGCGAGATATGGGGGCAGATGCAGGGTGCGGGTTCCACTGAACGTTTTTGTCCCTTTTTCGACAGGGCCAGCTTCGCCCTGGACGATAGCCCGTTTGACGGAAATATATTCGCCGTCGATATCTTCCCATTTCAGGCCCCGTATTTCAGAAGCACGTAAGCCCATCCAGACGGCCAGCATGATCGGCAGCTCGTATTTTGTGCCTTTTGCCGCGTCAAATATGGCGGACAGATCTGCTTCGGTTGGGATCGATATTTCCGTTTTCACCTTTTGAGGAAGGGTGGTGCGGAGAACCATTTCCGGGCGGTAGGCTCCGATAACGGCGCTTAACAGGCCGTGAGCGTTGGAGACGGTTTTTGGTTTCTTCCCTTGCTTGGCAAGCTGGTTCACCCACCGCTGCACCTGTTCCTGTGTGAGGTTGGACAGCGGATACCCAGCGATAGGCTCAAGTAAATTCTTCTGGATGCGTCTGTATCCGGCGATGGTGGCCGGGGACAGGACGGCGCTTTTGCTGTCGATGTAGCGGTCCAGCGCCTGCGTGACGGATAACGATTGGCTGAACTGCGCGGCTTTGGCCCCTGACTTGATGGCGGCAGCTTCCTTTTCCGCGTCCCGCTTGGTCGGAGCCGTGATAGACAAGCGCTTGCCGCCCACCATGACATTCACGTACCATGAGCCGGACGGCAGCTTCACCGCCTTTGGTATTTTCATATTATCCCCTCCAAAAGCCGTAATTGGCGCAACGAATATCTACCCACACGCACCAGACGAAGAGACCGACGATCAATAGCGACAAACCGAGTATGATCCACCTGTATAGTTTTATGGAATGACGTAGGTTATTCAGCTCCGTCTCCATCAGGCCGATGGTATGCCGCTTATTTTCAAGGCGGTGTTCCAGCCCATCCTTTTCCGCCTGCAAGGTTTCTTCCGTGGCGGTACAGTGATCGCCAATATCAAAAAATGCGTCCAAAGACACCCCCAGTGCCGCACAGATACCAGCTGTGGTATAAAGGGCTGGGGATTTGGACGCATGGGCGAAGAAATTATTAACGGTGGAGAGGGGGACGCCGGAAGCGTCGGAGATGTCCTGAGCCGTCATGCCGAGGGCGGCTCTTTTTTCGCGGCATAAGTCCTGGATCGTCAAAAAAATCGGCCTCCTATATTAAGTTTGTAAGATATGGGCAGCGATAATACACAATTTCGTTCGGCAGCATACTGCCAGTTCCCCACATTTGGTCATTGCGCTGCCAAACCTGTTTCTGCTACGCTTACATCACGGCAAGCCCACCCCAGCTTGCTGCCCCCGGCTCCGCCGCTTGTTGCAGAGGCGGCGGGGCGGGGGAAGTTAGATTATTATATTTTAGACGGGATTATAACAGCTGTCGCAAAGCCAATTACATATTGGAAAAAAGATGACCAACTAAAGTTGCGAGACATGAACGTCCCTGCTATTGCCATAGCCCAAAGGGCTGCTATGACAATTTTAACGGTTAACGCACACTTTGAAGAACCAGAGACAACTGCGGAAGAGTAAACTCCAGCTACTACCGCACTTGTTGAAGGAATTGTGATTATTGCCCATCCTGCATCTGACGGATAAAAAAGCAATGACCCCAGAATAGGAACGTGCCCCAACATCATTATAATCCAGCTGCAAAGACAGAGAACTGCTATAAATACAGCTGCGCCCAAAATGACTCCACCCAAAAAACGCACTATCTTCATAAAAGCCTCCAGAAGAGTTGTCTGGCAAAGAACCCAGTGTTTATGGCTTACTTTATTTTGGCGGATTGCATTTACTGCAAGCGGTGTATCCGCTTTTCTTGGCCTCTCTCAACGATATTTGGAATGCCTTACTTTTTGATAAATGGTCGCAGCCTTTTTCATGATACCGACTGCCGGAAGGCGTTACATAGACCTTTACGCCGGAAGAATTTGAAGCGGAATATTTGCTCTTTGTATCCGCAATGCCTTGCTCATACCCTGCCGTTTCACCTTTTTGATACATGCTTTTCCCGTTGTAATAGCAGAATACAGATAGTCCAATACAACAGATAGCTAATATGGCGGCAACAAACGAAAGCCAAGCTCGTTTTGATTTATGTGATTCAGGTTGACACAAATAGAACGGGCCAAGCTTCTCGTTTTCTGTTTTATAACGTAGCCACAGATAATGCCGATATTGTGGCACATTCATCCCAAAATTTTCGACGCATTTTTGCAATTCATCATCATTTAAGGATAATTCATGCGCAATTTGCTGTATTTGCAATAACGTATATTTTTCTTCCATATATTCCTCACAATAACGGATGCAATGCTTTTTTGAAAATGCGGATTGAAAGTTAGAACAGAACGTGATATGCTTAAAACATGAATCGAACGAATGTACGAACGAAAGGAGCGCGGAACATGGACGACGCAGCAATCGAACGGCTGGTGACGTTATGGAAGCACCTGCCACCGGAGGAACAGCTTACATATCTGAATCAGCTGGAACGTGCAGCTGCTGCGCTTTCTGTTCCAGATACGCAATCTCGCGTTCCAGAAAATCAGGAGGAAGCTTTGCAGCAATAGCTCTAAGCCTCCGCTCCAAATCGCTCTTGGCCTGCGGGCCGGGGGCGTTTTCTTTTTCCCCGGTAAGGACCCGCTCCACCGACACGCCGAAGTAATCGGCGATTTTTTTTGCGGTTTCCGATGTTATTTGGCGTGCTGGATTATCCCGGAGTTTTGTCATCAGGCTTTTGCTGATACCAAGGTCAACACACATCTTTCCACCCTTGATCCCCTTTTCGGTACAGAGCGATGTGATATTTTCATATAAAGTGCCCAATAGGAAACCCTCGCTTTTGTGCATGACTACAAAAGTACCTTAAAAGCAGAATTTCGGCTTGCAAAGTTTCCTGAAAGGTACTAAAATACAAGCATAGACATTCCCTACAAGGTACTTATTCTGTTTGGTGGTACTTTCATTATAAGTACTTTCTGGGGAACTGTCAAGGACTTTTGTGAAAGGAGGACGGGATGGACGAACGAATTGAGTGGGGACCTCGCAAGCGGTACGCATACGAAGCGGCCAAGCAGACAGGCCTTTGCGGAGACAACGCAAAGGATGCCGCACGGTTTCAGCTTTTCTGGCAGGTGTATCTGGATATGTCCAGTGACTTTGAAGCCGCGCAGCAGATTTACACACTGTCACTGCTTGATGATGAGCGTGAGAAGCGAGCTGATGACTGCGCTTACTATCGAAAGAACAATCGTTATAATGCGATCCTTCTTACGCTCTGCTTTCTCATTGGCGCGGCGGGCGGCATCATCGCGCGCCTGCTGTAAGGCTTCGGTTCCCTTTGGGGTGAGCTTATAGCAACCAGAGGATGCGGACAGAAGTCCGGAGCCTGACAGGTACATCAGCAGATGGCGGGACAGCGTTAAATCGTAAGTTTTCTGCAAGGCGGACAGGATATCTGTTTCTGCGGAGCGTGGGTGCGCGGCGATGTATTCCAGCACGGTATGGGCGTGATCGGAAACTGTGGTCATAATAACCCTCCTTTTCCGACAGGATACCGCAAAAGTTCCAAAAAGTAAACGAGAAAGGAGACAGAGAGCGTGTTTTACGAGCACATGAAGGCAGTATGCAAGAAAAAGCACACCAGCCCGTCGGCGGTGTGTCTGGCGCTGGGGATGAGCAAGAGCAACGTGACCAACTGGAAGAATGGCGGCTGGCCCCGGTTGGACGTGGTGATGGAAATGGCGAAGGTGCTGAACGTTCCTCCGGCACGGCTGATCCCGAAGGAGGACAAATGAGTGCAAAAAATGCCCCGTCCGGTGGGTCAGACCGGGCGGAGCGTAAGCAGAACAAAGGGAGTTGTTCTTGTGCTGAGTATAGCACAGGGGAAAGGAAAAAGCAATGCCGAAGGTGAAATTAAATCGGGACATCAAGAAGGAGCAGGTGGAATACCGCCGGAACCTGATTGAGAGCAAATATCATTCCCGTGGCTATCGGGCGCAGACCGAGGTAGAACGCGCGCTGGGCGTTAAGCAGGGATGGTTGAGCCGCCGGTTACGCGGGGACGGCATCAGTTTGGATGATCTGAACCGCATCGACAATCTGCTTCAATTTGAAGCATCGGAATTCGCAAGGTTAGTGAGGTGCCGATAATGGACTGGAACCTGTTTTTTATGATCCTGGGCGTGGCCTACGCGGCCACTTGGGTATTCAAGGTTGTAGATTTCATCGAAGGAGGGAATCCGCATGAGAAAGCATGAACGGCGCACCAGAGAGCAGCGGAAGGCGGACGCCTCCGCATGGATGGGCTTTATGAGTTTTCTGGCCCTGCTGCTGATCGCCATTGCGTACATGGTGGTGAGCGCACGATGAACAGAAAGAACCGGAATGAGCGCCATCCGCTGGATCTCTGCCCGGTGTGCGGCATGGACAGCGGTGAGCGTGTGCAGTCCACGGACGCACCGTTTAAGCACTATGTACGGTGTTCCACCTGCGGTGCTATCACAGCGGGTTACGCCCAGCAATCCAACGCCACGAAAGCGTGGAAGAGAGGGGATGCGTGGAAATGAAAATCTATCCGGTGTGCGCGAGATGTTCCATCACTATGAACCCCAATGCGTTTGACGATGTGGCTCCGGGGTTTTTGATCAACGGCGAGTGCTACTGCCCGGAGTGCGCGAAGGATTGGCTCAAGGATGAGGTTGACAGCGATCCGGAAGCCGTGGCACGGGCCATGGGGATCGCGATCATCGACATCCCGGAGGACTGATATGACGCAGTGTGAAAAGATCCTGGCTTACTTGGATGAGCACGGAAGCATTACCACAATGGAGGGTATGAGCAAACTGCGCATCGCCAACTTTACGGCACGGATCTCCGACCTGCGGAAGGCTGGCGTTGAGCTGACGAAGGAAACGGTCATCAAGAAGAACAAAGACGGTGAGACAATCGCCTATGGAGTTTACAGGAGGGCAAATGGGCAATAGCTGTTTATTTTACACGCGGGCGACCGTGGATATCAATTTCCCGGAGGGGCATGTGTGCTGCGCACTGTGCCCTCTACTGGAAACCTATTCCCGGCTCCAATGCCGGAGAACGGGAGAGTACCTGCTTGATTCAAAGGGGCGCGGGATGTATTGCCCGCTAATTATGGAGGATGAACATGGAGAATCTGGTGATTTATGAGCGGGTTCGGCAGGTGCCTGAGGCTGCCAAGCGGGCTATTCAAGCGGGGCGGTTGAAGGGTAAGACCGATATCAACCCCATGTGGCGCATCAAGGCGCTGACGGAGCAGTTCGGCCCCTGCGGAATCGGTTGGAAGTATGTTATCACGGACAAGCGGTTGGAGCAGGGAGCCAACAACGAGGTTGCCGCATTTCTGGACATCGATCTGTTTGTCAAGGTAGACGGGGCGTGGTCGGAAGCTATCCCCGGCACCGGCGGCAGCGCCTTTGTAGCAAGCGAGCGGAACGGGCTGTATACCTCGGACGAATGCTTTAAGATGGCCCTCACGGACGCAATTTCCGTGGCCTGCAAGGCACTTGGCTTTGGTGCGGATGTGTATTGGGATAAGGACAGTACCAAGTATGACCGCGGCGCAGAACCCCAGCAGCGGCCCCAGAAAGCGGCCATTCCGCCCCAGCAGAAGCCGGGATATAGATTACCTCCGCAGGGTGACGCTACCGTGATCTGTGAGCGCTGCGGCGGTCAGGTGATGGACTACTTTGACGGCAGAGCCACGGTGAAGGCGGCGCGTCTGGCGGCGAGAGCGAAAGAACTGTACGGCCATGCGCTGTGCGAGAAGTGCGTAGCCGAGGCCAAGGAGGCCAACGATGCAGCAGGTTAACGCTACATCGTTCCGCTGGACGATGGATGCCGCAGGAGACTGGCTGTGCATCCAGACCAACAAGGCACGACAGGTGCTTGACAGCCTGAAAGAGGGCAAAGCATATGATGTGGAGATCAAGGAACACCGGGAGAAGCGGAGCCTCGACGCGAATGCGTACTTCTGGGTTCTGGTTGACCGGCTGGCTGAAAAGCTGCGGATTCCCAAAACGGAAATCTACCGACGGTATATCCGAGAGATCGGCGGCAATCATGAAATGGTCTGCGTGATCGATTCAGCCGTAGACAAACTACGGCGCGGGTGGGAACACAATGGGCTTGGCTGGCAGACGGATACCATGCCCAGCAAGATTCCCGGCTGCACCAACATGATTTTGTACTACGGCTCCAGCACTTACAACACCCGGCAAATGTCGCATTTGATCGATATGGCGGTGCAGGACTGCGCGGATCAGGGCATTGAGACCCTGCCTCCGTACAAGCTGGCAGGGATGATGGAGGAATGGGGCCGATGAGCAAGAGCATCATGCAAGACCGCCGGGAGTGCTACCTGACCAGCTTTACAGAGCGGTTGGCAAAGCACCACGTCTACGGCGGAGGTAGACGGCAGCTATCCGAGAAATGGGGCTGCTGGGTGTATCTTCGCGCCGACTGGCACAACATGGCCGACTACGGCGTTCACGGCAAGAATGGCCACGAGCTGGACTTGCGCTTGAAACGCGAGTGTCAGCAGCGGTTTGAAGAACTGTATGGCCATGAGAAATTCATGGAAGTTTTCAAAAAAAATTATTTGGGGGAATGAATATGCTGAACAGAATTATTGTGATGGGCCGGATGACCCGTGACCCTGAATTGCGCCGCACTAACAGCGGCACGGCGGTGGCATCCTGCACCGTGGCGGTTGACCGGGATTTCAAGTCCCAGTCCGGCGAGAAGGAAACGGATTTCATCGATGTGGTGGCATGGCGCAACACCGCCGAATTTGTAAGCAAGTATTTCTCTAAGGGCCGTATGGCCGTGGTGGAGGGTCGCTTGCAGCTCCGTGACTGGACGGACAAGGAGGGCAACAAACGCCGCACCGCCGAGATCGTGGCCGACAGCGTGTACTTCGGCGATTCCAAGCGGGACGGCGGTGACAACTCCGGTTATGCATCGGCTCCTTCCGGTGGGTTTAACGAGATCGAGGATGATGGAGACCTTCCATTTTAAGCAACAACGTTGCCGTGTGTATCCAAAGAGTGATGACGGGCGGATGCAAGCAAGCCGCAGCACGATCACCAGATGTACCCGGCAAAAGAAAAAGCCTCCCCCCACACCCCCCCCCTAAAAAGAAAATATATATATTTCTCTTAGGGGGGGGTATATAACTACCTGAGTATTACAGGAGTACTACATGAGTAGAGAAGAAATACAGAAGCTGTTTAACTTGATAGAAACCCTCTATCCCAGTGCCAAAAAGAATCCACGTACCCCCGCAGTGATAGAAGCCTGGGCGCTGGTATTGGAACCGTGGGCCTATGAGGACGCGAAACAGGCGGTGATCCTACGGGCACGGGAGAACCGGTTCCCGCCGGACGCATCCGAACTGGTCCCTTACCTGCCCAAACCGGAA
>ERZ1034920.404-NODE-404-length-35349-cov-6.171559_pt1 | contig 35349 bp, 26 predicted proteins | sample MGYA00520688_ERZ1034920 | MGnify/ENA primary metagenome ERZ1034920 (study PRJEB33766, sample SAMN09781785) | gut metagenome | biome: gut microbiome | host: Homo sapiens | place: Madagascar | study: EMG produced TPA metagenomics assembly of the PRJNA485056 data set...
GTGGGACGGTGGTGCCTTTGCTGGTGCGCGGCGCGCTGGGACGCGCCGGGCCTGCCTGGGTGGGGCGGGCGCCGAGGGGGGTGCTAGTCGGCGAGCTTCAGGGCCTTCTTGATGGGGACGTAGAGGGCCTGGACGATGATGGCGTTGAAGGCGCCGGTCATGGCGACGACGGGGGCCATGACCATGATGAGCTGCGGGTTGCGCTGGACAAAGCAGGCAAAGATGACGGCGTAGATGAGGCCGGAGATGCAGGTGACCACAAAGGTGCCGACGAGGGGCAGGACCTTCTTGGCGCCGCCGTTGCCCAGGGCGGAGACCAGCAGCGCCATGACCACGGCGGCGACGGGCTCGGCGATGAGGTCGGGGCCCTTGACGGAGGCGGTGATCTGGATCACCACGCCGGCGAGAAGGCCGAGGACGGCGGCCTGCCCGACCTTGGGCCTGATGATGAGGGTCTCAAGGCAGAAGGCCGCGATGATGAACTCGGGCGAGAGGATGCCGCCGGTGAGGCCCGAGAAGAACTTGCTGACGGTCATGTTGAGCACGAAGCCGGCAGCCAGGAGGATGGCGTAGAGGGTGAGGGCTTTGAGGTCGAGCTTGCCGTGGTCGACGGTGGTGACGGTGCGAGCCTGCTGGGCATTGGCGTTCTGGGACATGGCGTTTCTCCTTTGCGAGGGGTGGTTGCACGAAAAAAGGGGCTCCCGGTCAAACCGGGAGCCCCTTGACTTCGCGTGACTATGGGTACGCGACAAGACTCACGATCGACCGACCGAGTTCAGGTTGCGCCACCACCAGTTGTTGTTCATGGACTTGAACATGTTGGCGCTCCCTTCTGGATACTCGGTAAAAAGGCCGTGTGCCTTTGCGTTGGTTGGGAATATACGCGCGTCTTTGGCGGCGGCGCAAGCCTCATTTGGTAAACGGTTTGTTTCGCTGAGGCGCGGTTTGGCGAGAAGGTCGGGAGGAGTCGGACTTGCCGGCCGGGAATTACTTCACAAACTTAACGCTTACGAAGCGCGCGCGTTTCTGGTTACCATGGCTCACGCTGCGCTGGCTCCGGCCTGTCTGCCATTGGGCGGCGGCAGGTCGTCGAGACAGGACTTCGATCATAAGGAGTTGTTTTACTTTATGCCCAAGAACAAGCGTGAGAGCCTTCTGTTCACCTTTATCATGTGCTTCCTCATGGTGCTTTGGATGAGCATCTACAACGTGGCACGCCAGTATGACCACATGGGGGCCGACGTGATTGCTGCTGCCTGGATTGGCTTCCCGCCTGCGTACGTCTTTGCCATGCTGTGCGACTGGTTTGTTGCCAGCCCGCTGGCCAAGGGCTTTGCCTTCAAGTACCTGGTGACCCCGGGCAAGAGCAGCCCGCGCGCCATGACGCTTGCGGTCTCCACCTGCATGGTCTTCCCGATGGTCATCATCATGTCGCTCTACGGTGCCTTTGAGGGCGCCTTTCACGCCGGCACCCTTGCCGTCGTGCCCATGGCCTGGCTGACCAACATTCCCTGGAACTTCATCATGGCCCTGCCGTGGAACCTGCTGGTTGCCGGCCCCATCGCCCGCTTCCTGTTCCGTCGCGCCTTCCCCGAGGGGACGGTGCTCGCCCAGCCCCAGGCGTAAGGGTGCGCGTGCGCTTCTCGCCTGGCAGAGCGTGGCCGGCGGGGGCGTCTGACAACCCAAGATGTGTGCAAACGGCGCACTTGTTGACAACTCAACAAGTGCGCCGTTACTGTATGCTGCGACGGAACGCGGTCAGGGGAGGCACGCATGCAGGAGGAGAGTCGTTTTGAGGACTTCGTGGGCCTCATTGGCGCCATAGACAAGGAGATCCAGCGCATCAAGACGGCGGAGCTCGCCCGCTTTGGCCTGCGCGCCTCTGACCTGATGGTCGTCTACTACCTGGAGAAGAACCCCGAGGGGCTGACGGGCGCCGACCTTGCCCGCCTGGCCGACGTGGACCGCGCCGCCGTGAGCCGTACGGTCACGCGCCTTGCCGCCGACGGCTTTGTGGAGGTGGGGGAGGAGTCCACGCGCTACCGCGCCCCCATCCGCCTCACCGAGAAGGGCTATGCGGCAATGGCCGAGGTCAACGGGCTCATCTCGCAGATCGTGCGGCAGGCGGGCGGCGGCCTCTTGGACGAGCAGCGCCGGGCGCTCTACGCCTCGTTGGAGTCCGTCCTGGGGCAGCTGAGGGTCATCGCCCGGTAAGGTGGGGCGTGGCCGCGGCCGTGTGGCCGGCGAGGGCGGGCGCTTCTCGCATATATCAAAACCAAAATAAAAAAGGAGATGCCATGAAGACGCGCATCATCACCGACTCTGCCTCGGACATCCTGGAGGGCGAGTACGAAAACCTCACGGTGCTCCCGCTCTCCATCACGTTTGGAACCGTCACGTACCTGGACGGCGTCGACCTCACGCACGAGCGCTTCTACGAGCTGCTGGTTGAGGAGGACGAGCTTCCCAAGACGGGGCAGGTCAACCCCTATGCCTTTGGCCAGGTGCTTGACGAGGTACACGCGGCGGGCCAGGAGGCCGTGGTGATCACGCTCTCCTCCAAGCTCTCCGGCACGCACCAGAGCGCCATCACCGCGGCCGCGCAGGCCAAGGGGGTCGTGCGCGTGGTTGACAGCCTGAACGTCTGCGTGGGCGAGCGCGTGCTGGTGGAGTGCGCCCTGCGCCTTGCCGAGAAGGGCCTGGGTGCCGTGGAGATCGCGGACCAGATCTGCGCCCTGCGTGACCACGTCTGCGTGGTGGGCCTGCTCGATACCCTCGAGTACCTGCGTCGCGGCGGACGCATTTCCGCGGCCGCCGGAGCCGTGGGCGAGCTTCTCTCCATCAAGCCGGTCATTTCCGTCCATGATGGCGAGGTTGCCCTGCTGGGCAAGGCCCGCGGGTCAAAGAACGGCCGCAACCTCCTGAACCAGCAGGTCGAGGCCGCGGGCGGCATTGACTTTGGCATGCCGATTGCCCTGGGCTACACGGGACTTTCCGACAAGCTGCTTCGCAAGTACGTGGCGGACAGCCGCGCCATCTGGGAGAAGGGCTTTCCCGCAGGTGACCTGCCCATCCACTCCGTGGGCGCCACCATTGGCACCCACGTTGGCCCTGGCGCCATCGCCCTGGCGTTCTTCCGCAAGGCATAGGGGGTCTGGAGGCCGAGCGTTCTCGGAATACTGTACAAAATAACGACCCCGCGTCCTTCTCGGCTGCGTTTTCGCAGGTGAGAAGTGCACGGGGTCGTTATTTTGTACGCTGTTGAGATGAGCGCCGGCGGCGCGCGCTACGCGTGGGGCGTCACGGCCTTCTTGTGGTACCGGCTCTCAAAGCGCAGGGCGTAGAGGGCCAGCAGCGCCACGGCGCCAGCCGTGATGGGGGCGCCTGCCAGGGCGGGCACGTTATAGGCGGCTCCGGAGTTGAGGACCGCCTGGCCAATCTGGGCGCCCACGGCGTTTCCGCCGTTGAAGGCCACCTGCACGCACGCGGAGCCGATCATCTCGCCACCGCCCTGGCCCACCTCGACCATGGCGAGCTGCTGGGGGCTGGACGGGAAGAACAGGCCGCAGCAGCACAGGACCATGAGCGCGGCGGAGTTGGCAAGGGAGCCCGAGAACGCGTAGATGAGCAGCATGGCCACGCAGGCGATGCCCTGGCCGATGGCGGAGGCCCAGCCCGGGGTGAGCCTGTCTCCGGCGCGTCCGCCCAGCTGGGAGCCGACGATCATGCCCAGGCCGGCCAGCACCAGCAGGGCCGGCAGCATCGTGGCGCTCCAGCCGCCGACAGTCTCGAGCCAGGGGGAGACGTAGCTCCACCAGCAGAAGATCCCCGTGTTGCCCAGGAAGACCGCACCCAGCACGATCCAGGGGCCGGGCTTGCCTAGGAAGCGGAACTGCCCGGCCAGGCCGGCGTCCGCCACGGCCTCGATCTGCGGCACGAGCCTCCAGATGAGCAGGAGCGAGCAGAGCGCCCAGATGGCCACGAAGACAAACGCGGCGCGCCAGCTCACCATGCCGGCCAGCAGCGTTCCGAAGGGCACGCCGATGGTGTTGGCCAACGTCTGCCCCAGGACCATGACGGCAACCGCGCGGCCCTCCTGACCCTTGTCGGCCATGGCGCGCGCGGCGATGGTGGCGGTGCCAAAGAAGGCACCGTGCGGCATGCCGGAGATGAAGCGCGCCACGGTGAGCATGCCGGCGCTGGGTGCGAGCGCGGCCATGGCATTGCCCACGAAGCACAGCAGCATGAAGGCCATAAGCAGGCGCTTGGGGGCAATGCTGTGGCCAAACACCAGGATGAGGGTGCCAAAGCAGACGCCGATGGCGTAGGCGGAGATGAAGCCGCCGGCCTCGGGCACTGTGACGCCCACGCCCGCGGCGACGTTGGTGATGATGCCCATGAGCACGAACTCCGCAAAGCCCAAGGCAAACGCGCCGGCGGCCAGCGCGATCAGGCCCTTCTTCATGCGTGATACCTCCAGACGCGGCCGTCCGCCGACCGCAAGTGTGTAATTTGCCCGTGACAGTATACGGGCATCTAAACTCGATTCAACGAAAGACTGGTTGCTGCCATGTTGCGACGCAGCCACGCGTCGTTAGGGAGGTTCTCGCCATGCCCTACATAGAGTTCGCAGACGTCGTGCGCGCCTACGGGGCCGGCTCGGCCCTGGTTCACGCCTTGGACGGCGCCAGCTTTGCCGTGGAGAAGGGCGAGCTCGCCGTCATCCTGGGCCAGTCCGGCGCGGGCAAGACCACGGCGCTCAACATCCTGGGCGGCATGGACCGCGCCACGTCCGGCCGCGTGGTGGTGGGCGGGCGCGACGTGAGCCACGCCACCGAGGACGAGCTGGTCATGTACAGGCGCGAGGACGTGGGCTTTGTCTTTCAGTTCTACAACCTGGTGCCCAACCTCACCGCGCTTGAGAACGTGGAACTGGCGGCCCAGATCTGCCCGGACTCGCTGGACGCCGAGGAGACGCTTTCCAAGGTGGGCCTGGCAGACCGCCTGGCAAACTTCCCGGCCCAGCTCTCTGGCGGCGAGCAGCAGCGCGTCTCCATTGCGCGGGCCCTGGCAAAGAACCCAAAGATCCTGCTCTGCGACGAGCCCACGGGTGCGCTTGACTACCAGACGGGCAAGCAGATCCTGCAGCTCCTGCAGGACACCTGCCGCAGGGACGGCATCACGGTCATCATCGTCACGCACAACGCGGCCCTGGCAGACATGGCCGACCGCCTCATCCGCTTCAAGAGCGGCCGCGTGACCCAGATGAGCGTGAACCCCAGCCCCGTGCCCATCGCGCAGATAGAGTGGTAGGTGGGAGCTTGAAGCCTGCAAAGCCCACATCGGCCCCGCGCTCCGCCTTTGGCGTCGGCGTCCTGCGCACCGTGCGCGGGAGCCTCAAGCGCTTTGTGGCGCTGGCCACCATCTGCGCCCTGGGCGTGACCATGATCTGCGGCCTCAAGGTGGCCTGCATAGACCTGCGCGCCTCCGCCGACGCCTTCTTTGACGCCCAGGACCTCTTTGACCTGCGCATCCAGTCCACGCTCGGCCTGACCGATGACGATGTGGACGCCTTGGCGGCCATCGACGGCGTGGAGGCGGCCGAGGGCGGCTGGGTGGAGACCTGCTACACCACCGTGGGCTCCTCGTCCGAGAAGGTGGACGTCAAGGCCCTGAGCCCCTCCGGCATGAACCAGCCCCACGTGCTTGACGGCCATCTGCCGGTGACGTCTGACCAGGTGGCCGTGACCAGGCGCTTCCTGGACGAGAGCGGTCTTTCCCTGGGCGACGAGGTCACCTTCCGCGGCGCCTCCGATGGCGAGAAGGACGCGGACGCGGGCGAAGAGGACGCCACCGCGGACGCCTCCTCGACCGCGGTCTTTTCTCGCCAGACGTACACCATCTGCGGCGTGGTGCTTGACCCCACCGACATCAACGCGGGCAACGGCACGATGTCGTTCCGGGCGAGCGGAGGCTCCCAGTACGCGTTCTTCGTACTGCCCTCCGCAGTGACCACGGACGTGTATACGGCCGTCTACCTGCGCGTCGATGGCGCGGAGAGCCCCCTGTGCTACTCGGCTGCCTACGAGGAGGCCGTGGACGACGTCAAGGCTCGCGTGGAGGCCATTAAGTCCGAGCGCGAGGAGGCCCGCCGCCAGGGCATCCTGGACGACGCCAGCTCTCAGATAGACTCCGCCGAGAAGGACGCGCTCGCGCAGCTGGGCGACGCGGCCGCCCAGCTGGACGACGCGCAGGCGCAGCTCGACTCCGGGGCCGCCGAGCTCGCGGACGGTCGCGCCCAGCTTGACGCCAAGTCCGCAGACGCCGCCTCGCAGCTTGACGCGGCACAGGCCCAGCTCGATGCCAGCCGCGCGGAGCTTGTCGCCAACCAACGGCAGGTCACGGACGGTCTGAACCAGATTGCCGCGGGCCTGGGCTGCGACGTCGACGGCATTGGCGACGCCCTGGCTGCCAGGCGCTCCCAGCTCTCTGAGGCAAGGGGGCAGATCAAGGCAAGCGCCCAGATGCTGTCCTCGCTCATGGGCGACGAGTGGCCCGCCGAGGCGTGGTCTCGCCTGGAGGGCGCCCAGACGCCCGAGGAGGCCCGCGCCGCGGCGGCAGACGTCAACGCCGTCCTGACGCCCTTTGCGAGCGAGGCCCAGGCCGCCATCGACGACCTGGTCTCCGTCGTGGAGTCCGACGAGTTCCAACAGCTCAGGGACACCTACGAGAACCTCCCGCAGTGGCTGCGCGACCGCGTTGACGCCGCCGTGGCCCAGGCTCCCGCCACGGTGCAGAAGCTCCTGCGCGCCATCCTGGAGATGCCCACCGACCAGATGGCCTCCCAGCTGCGCGACCTGCGCTCCCAGGTGGGGCAGCTCTCGGGGCTGGCCGACGGCATGGTGCAGATCGTGGAAGGGCAGGCCCAGCTCGACGAGGCCGAGGCGGGCTGGAGGCGGCTCGTGGCGGCCCAGGCCCAACTTGATGCCGCGGCCGCGCAGCTCGCAGACGGCCAGTCCGAGCTTGACGCCCAGCGCGCAAGCGCCCAGTCCCAGCTCGACGATGCCGCGCGCCAGCTCGCGGATAGCGAGGCCCAGCTTGCCGACGGCCGCTCCGAGCTTGAGGAGGGCCGCGCCACCTACGAGCGCGAGCGTGCGGACGCCCTGGCCAAGATAGCCGAGGCCCGCGGCCGCCTCTCGGACGTGGACGAGGCCACCTGGTACGTCCAGACGCGCGACGCCCTCTCCAGTTACTCCTCCGTTGAGTCCGACGCCTCCTCCATCGAGGCCATCGGCACCGTCATCCCCATCGTGTTCTTCGTGGTGGCGGTGCTCATCAGCCTCACCACCATGACTCGCATGGTGGAGGAGGAGCGCGGGCTCATCGGCCTCTACAAGGCGTTGGGCTATTCTCGCCGGCGGATCCTCTCCAAGTACGTGCTGTATGCGGGAGCGGCCTGCCTTGCGGGCGGCCTGGTGGGCAACCTCTTGGGCTTTGTGGTGCTGCCGCTCATCCTCTTCACCATCTTCCAGACCATGTACGCCCTGCCGGCCTTCCTGCTGCAGTTTGACGTGGCCTACGCCGTGGGCTCCGTGGCCCTGTTTGCCCTTGGCATTGTGGGGGCGACGGCGCTGACCTGCCGCCGGGAGCTTGCCGAGCAGCCTGCCGCCCTCATGCGCCCCAAGGCCCCCAAGGCCGGAAGCCGCATCCTACTGGAGCGCGTGCGCCCGCTGTGGCGCCGTCTCTCCTTCCTCAACAAGGTCACGGCCAGGAACATCTTCCGCTACAAGCGCCGCTTCCTCATGACGGTCTTTGGCATCGCGGGATGCACGGCCCTTCTGGTCTGCGGCTTTGGCATCAGGGACACGGTGCTCTCGCTCTCCTCCAGGCAGTACGGCCAGGAGGGCGTCAGCCGCTATGACCTCATGCTCGTGACCTCCGCGGCGGACCTTGAGGGTGTGGCGCAGGACCTTGACGCGGACGCGCAGGTCCAGAGCTTCCTGCCGGTCTCCGTTGACTCCGTCACGGTGAGCCATGGGGACGCCGCCGAGTCCATGCAGGTCTACGTGGTGCCCGACGGCCTTGACCTCTCGGGTTACGTGAGCCTGACCGACGATGCCGGCAATGCCATTGACCTGGCCTCCGTTGGCACCGTCATCACCAAGAACGCCGAGCAGGTCCTGGGCTTCTCCGCGGGCCAGGAGGTTCACGTCCAGGACTCCTCCCTTGCGGAGGCCGACGTGCCCGTGGCGGCCATCTGCCAGAACTACCTGGGCAACTCCCTCTTCATGACCGAGTCCGCCTACCGTGAGGCCTTTGGCACGGAGCCGCAGCTCAACGGGCTTCTCGTCAGCCTGGGCGGCACGGATGCCCAGAAGATCGCGCTCTCCGAGCGGCTCTCGACCGACTCCCGGACGCTCTCCGTGGTCTCCACGACAAAGCTGGTGGAGGACTTCTCCAGCGCGTTCACGCTCATCAACACCGTGGTCTACGTGGTCATCGTGCTTGCGGCGGCGCTCTCGTTTACCGTGGTGTTCACGCTCTCCAACACCAACATCTCCGAGCGGGAGCGGGAGCTCGCCACCATCAAGGTGCTGGGCTTCAAGAGGCCCGAGGTCCATCGCTACATCAACAAGGAGACGCTCATCCTCACGGGCCTGGGCGTGGCCGTAGGCCTTCCCGCGGGCTACGCGCTCGCGCGCAGCCTCACGTGGATCCTCAAGATGCCCTCGCTCTACTTTGACACGCTGGTGGCCTGGCCCAGCTACGTGCTGGCGGCCGTCCTGGCCTTTGCCTTCACCCTGCTCGTCAACGCCTTGACCAACCGCGCCCTTGACCGCGTCGACATGGTGGGCGCCCTCAAGTCCGCCGAATGATACGAAGTTGACAAAGGGACAGTCCCTTTGTCAACTTTTGCGGGGAAGTTGCGAAGGAGTGGCAGGGGCGCACGCGCTTCTCGACGGATGCTAGAATGCGGGCTGTAACACGTGCGCCGTGACTGACGGGTAAACGCGGGAGACCGCGGTGGAGCAGCGCGCGAACACATGCCGACCGTCTGGGCAAGCCGCGCTCTCTGCCGAGGGTGGCTTGCCTTTTGCGTCTTTTGGCCCTTCTGGCAGGCACCCCCTCGCCCTCGGCGAGCGCACGGCTCACGTCGAAGGGATGTCACATGCAAGACCTGACCGAGCTCCTGCGCAACAACCCCTACCCCGGCCGCGGCATCGTGGTGGGCAAGGACTGCGTCTACTACTGGATCATGGGGCGCAGCGCCAACAGCAGGAACCGCGTCTTCGTGCCCACCGAGGACGGCATTCGCACCGAGGCGCACGACCCGGCCCTCCTGGAGGACCCGAGCCTCATCATCTACCACCCCGTCCGCACCATGGGAGACGCCCTGGTGGTGACCAACGGGGACCAGACCGACACCATCGTCGGCGCCGGCGACTTCCGCCGCGGCTGCATGGCCCGCGAGTTCGAGCCGGACGCCCCCAACTTCACTCCTCGCATCAGCGCCGTCGTCAACGCCGACGGCAGCTTTGAGATCTCCATCCTCAAGCACCAGGACAACGGTCGCTGCCTGCGCGAGTTCTTCTGCTACGAGGGCGCCGTCGAGGGCTGCGGCTACTTCATCTCCACCTACCAGGGAGACGGCAACCCGCTGCCCACCTTTGCCGGCGAGCCCGTCGAGGTGAGCCTGCCCGCCCCCGAGGAGGTCTGGGCCGCCCTCGACGCCGACAACAAGGTCTCCCTCTACGCCAACGTGGCCGGCAAGGTCACCCTCTTCAACAAGAACCTCGGCGACTGAGAAAAAGGGACAGCCCCCTTTTCTCATTCCCAACGTCAGAAAGGCGAGAAGCGCATGGCAAGCGAGCTCGAGCTCAAGTACGGATGCAACCCCAACCAGAAGCCGTCCCGCATCTACATGAAGGACGGCTCCGAGCTGCCCGTGAAGGTCCTCTCCGGCAAGCCCGGCTACATCAACTTCCTGGACGCCCTCAACTCCTGGCAGCTCGTGCGCGAGCTCAAGGAGGCCACCGGCCTTCCCGCCGCCGCGTCCTTCAAGCACGTGAGCCCCGCCGGCGCCGCCGTGGGCCTGCCCCTGTCCGACATTGACCGCCAGATTTACTTCGTCGATGACGAGGGCCCGCTCACGCCCATCGCCTGCGCCTACATCCGCGCCCGCGGCGCCGACCGCATGAGCTCCTACGGCGACTGGGCCGCCCTCTCCGACGTCTGCGACGAGCGCACCGCCCTCTACATCAAGCACGAGGTATCCGACGGCATCATCGCCCCCGGCTACACCCCCGAGGCGCTGGCCATCCTGTCCGCCAAGAAGGGTGGCAAGTACAACGTGGTCCAGATTGACCCGGACTACGTCTGCCCGGCCACCGAGACCAAGGACGTCTTTGGCATCACCTTCGAGCAGGGGCACAACTTCTTCCGCATCGACCGCGACCTGCTCGCCGACGTGGTGACGGCCAACAAGGACATCCCCGAGTCTGCGCAGATCGACATGATCGTGAGCCTCATCACGCTCAAGTACACGCAGTCCAACTCCGTCTGCTACGTCAAGAACGGCCAGGCCATCGGCGTGGGCGCCGGTCAGCAGAGCCGCGTCCACTGCACGCGCCTTGCCGGCAACAAGGCCGATACCTGGTACCTGCGCCAGCACCCCAAGGTGCTGGGCCTGCAGTTTGTCGACGGTATCCGCCGCGCCAACAGGGACAACGCCATCGACGTCTACATCTCCGACGAGCACGACGACGTTCTGGCCGAGGGCGAGTGGCAGAAGTGGTTTGCCGTCAAGCCCGAGGTCCTCACCCGCGAGGAGAAGGCCGCCTGGATTGCCACCCAGACCGGCGTGACCCTGGGCTCCGACGCCTTCTTCCCCTTTGGCGACAACGTCGAGCGCGCCCACAAGTCAGGCGTGACCTACATTGCCGAGCCCGGCGGCTCCATCCGCGACGACAACGTCATCGAGACCGCCGACAAGTACGGCATGGCCATGGCCTTCACCCACATGAGGCTCTTCCACCACTAGGACGCAGGCGCGTGCCATCTGGAGCCAAAAACCTCACAGGTAGTCTCTTTCAAAAAGAACTTCTCGCCAGCTAGCAGGTCTTTTGCTGGCGAGAAGTTCTTGAAGAAACGCTATCTGTGAGGTTTTGCCTTGGCTTTGGCCCTGGCGTGGCCCGCTGGCCCCGCTACAGCGCGAGGATGCCCAGGTGCTCCAGGAGGATCTTGGTTCCGATGAGGATGAGCACCACGCCGCCCACGATGCTGGCGGGCTTCTCGTAGCGGGAGCCAAAGAAGTTGCCCACGAAGACGCCTGCGATGCTGAAGGCAAAGGTGGTGACGCCGATCAGTGCCACGGAAGGCACGATGTCCACGGAGAGCGCCGCGAAGGAGATTCCCACCGCAAGGGCGTCGATGGACGTGGCAATGGCCAGGATGAAGAACTCTCCCAGGTCGATGCGGTCGGCGGGCTTGCCGTCGCCTTCGCCTGCGTCCTCGTGGAAGGCCTCCCAGAGCATCTTGCCGCCAATGACGGCCAGCAGCACGAAGGCCACCCAGTGATCGATAGGACCGATGATGCCCAAAAACTGGCTGCCGAGCGCCCAGCCGATGAGTGGCATGAGCGCCTGGAACCCGCCGAAGAACAGGGCCAGCACCACGGCGACCTTGAGGTTGACCTCCTTCATGCCCAGGCCCTTGCAGATGGACACGGCAAACGCGTCCATGGAGAGGCCCACTGCAATGAGCAGCAGCTCAACAAGACCCATCTTGACTCCTCTCTTGGCGGGACCCCTCCCGCCACGTTGCGCCCCGATGGTCGGCGCACATAAAAAACGAGGCTCGCGACAGGCCATCCCCATGGTCCGCCGCGAGTCTCGTTGATTAAGATGCACCAGGCGCAAGCCAGTGTGTTGGCAGCATCGCGGCCTTTGGCGGCCGCCACTACTCCCTCGCCAGGAGAGAGATGCTACCACAACTGCTGTCAGCGCCCGCATGTTACCGCCCGGGAAACAAGCGCTTCTCGCCTTGTACTTTAGTTTGCTAAAGCGTATAGTCAGCGACGTCATCACTTTAGCGTGCTAAAGCGCCCGGCGAGAAGAGCCCGGGCGCAGGGGAGGAGACCCACCATGAAGCTCAACATGAACCGCCGCGAGTTCCTTGCGGCCTTTGGCACTATCGCCGCGTCCGCCGTCCTGGCCGGCTGCGGCGGCAAGACCGCAACCACCACCGGCGCGCCCTCCGACGCCGCCTCCACCCCGGCGCCCTCCGGCGACGACAAGTCCGCCGCTTCCACCATGAAGCTCATCGTGGGCTTTGACTCCGCCTACCCTCCCTACGGCTACGTGGGCGATGACGGCTCCTACACCGGTTTTGACCTGGAGCTTGCCCAGGAGGTCGGCAAGCGCGTGGGCTGGGAGGTCCAGCTCGAGCCCATCGACTGGGACGCCAAGGACACCCTGATGAACTCCGGCGCCATCAACTGCATCTGGAACGGATTCACCATCGAGGGTCGCGAGAACGACTACACCTTCTCGGAGCCGTACATGCTCAACGCCCAGGTCGTGGTGGTCAAGAAGGGCTCCGGCATCTCCGACCTGGCGGGCCTTGCCGGCAAGGCCGTCATCACCCAGACCGACTCCGCCGCCTACGACGTGCTGGCAGGCGAGGACGCCGCCCAGGCCGACGTCGCCGCCGCGTTTGCCAGCCTGGAGACCATCGGCGACTACAACACCGCCTTCATGCAGCTTGAGACCGGCGCCGTTGACGCCGTTGCCTGCGACCTCTCCATCGCCGCCTACCAGCTGGCCGCCAAGCCCGACGCCTACGAGCAGCTCTCCGAGCAGCTCTCCAGCGAGCACTACGCCGTGGGCTTCAAGAAGGGCGACGAGGCCAGCGCCACCCAGGTGACCGACACCCTCAAGGCCATGGACAAGGACGGCTTTGTGAAGGACCTCTGCAAAAAGTACGCCGACCAGGGCATGGACTACGCCAATTGGTGCCTTGCCTAAGGCTTTGACCTGCTGATCTTCTGGGGCGTCGCCGCCGTTTGGGCGACGGTGCCCTGCCGCTTGAGAGGAGCGCGCGTGGACTTCCTGACCATGACGGGCATGCTGGGCAACGGGTTTCTCGTCAGCTTCCAGATTTTTGCCCTGACGCTTCTGGGGTCGCTTCCCCTGGGCATGCTCGTCGCCTTCGCGCGCATGAGCCGCTTCAAGCCGCTGGCCCTTCTGGCGCGCTTCTACATCTCCGTCATGCGCGGCACCCCGCTCATGCTACAGATGTTTGCGATCTACTTCATGCCGTACTACGTGTTTGGCATCAACCTCACCACCGACAGCAAGTGGCAGGCCACCATCGTGGCGTTCATCGTCAACTACGCGGCCTACTTTGCCGAGATCTACCGCTCGGGCATCCAGTCCATTCCGCGTGGCCAGTACGAGGCCGCCGAGGTCCTGGGCTACTCCTCCACGCAGACGTTCTGCCGCATCGTGCTGCCGCAGGTGGCCAAGCGCATCCTGCCGTCCATCACCAACGAGGTCATCACTCTGGTCAAGGACACCTCCCTTGCGTTCTCCATCGGCGTCATCGAGATGTTCAGCGTGGCCAAGCAGCTGGTTGCCTCTCAGGTCAGCATGATGCCCTTCGCCATTGCGGCCGCGTTCTACTGGGTCTTCAACCTGCTCATCGACATGCTGGCCGGGCGCCTTGAGCGTCGTCTTGACTACTACCACGACTAGGGGAGTGCCATGTCTTCAAACCAGAACCCGGTGGTCGCGGTCGACCACGTGCAGAAGAGCTTTGGCGAGGTCAAGGTCCTGAGGGACATCTCCCTTGCCGTCAACCCCGGCGAGGTGGTGGCCATCATCGGCCCGTCCGGCGGTGGAAAGTCCACGCTGCTGCGCTGTATGACGCTGCTCGAGCGCGTGGACGCGGGCGACCTCACCTATGGCGACCTGACCTGCGCCAAAGATGGCACCTACGGCGACAAGGCCCTTCTGGCCCAGGCTCGCCAGCGCTTTGGCCTGGTCTTTCAGAACTACAACCTGTTTCCGCACTTCTCGGTGCTAAGAAACGTCATGGACGCGCCGATCTGCGTGCAGAAGCGCGACCGTGCGGAGGTGGAGGAGCAGGCGCGGGCCCTGCTGGCCAAGATGGGCCTTGTGGGCAACGAGGACAAGGTGCCCTGCCAGCTCTCCGGCGGCCAGCAGCAGCGTGCGAGCATTGCCCGTGCGCTTGCCATGAACCCGCAGGTCATGTTCTTTGACGAGCCCACGAGCGCCCTTGACCCCGAGCTCACGGCCGAGGTCCTGAAGGTTATCAAGGGGCTTGCCGCCGAGAACATGACCATGGTCATCGTCACCCACGAGATGGGCTTTGCGCGCGACGTTGCGGACCGCATCGTCTTCATGGACGGCGGCGTCATCGTGGAGCAAGGGCCCGCCGAGCAGGTCATCGACCATCCGCGCGAGGAGCGCACCCGCGCATTTCTCGCCCAGCGCGGCGCGTAGGAGGGGCCCTCAATACGCTTCTACAGGCACGCCTCGGCGATGCGGCTCTTGAGCTCGTCGATGCCCTGGCCGGTCTCGGAGGACGTGACGATCATACGGTCGCGCGGCACGCCCAGCTGGCGGCTGAGAAGCGCGGCCTGTTGGTCCTGCTTGCCGCGGCTGAGCTTGTCGGCCTTGGTGAGGACCACCAGGAAGGGCAGGCCCTGCTCCTTGAGGAAGCCGATCATCTCGAGGTCGAGCTTCTGGGCCTCGTGGCGGATGTCCACCAGCGAGAGCACCACGTTGAAGCTGCGCTCCTGGTCAAAGTAGCCGCTGATGAGGTTGGCCCAGCGCTCGCGCTCCTTCATGGAGACCTTGGCATAGCCGTACCCGGGCAGGTCCACAAAGCGGATGCCGTCGACCTCAAAGAAGTTGATGTTGGCGGTCTTGCCGGGCGTGGCCGAGACCTTCACCAGGTTCTTGCGGCCAAAGACCTTGTTGAGCAGGGAGGACTTGCCCACGTTGGAGCGGCCGGCCACGGCGACCTCGGGCGTGGTGGGCTCGGGAAGCTGCTCGACGGTGCCGTACGAGGCCTCAAAGCGGGCGAGCTGGTAGTTGATGAGGGCCATGCGTGTCCTTCCTGCGGTCTGCGCGATGCTGCAGGTCATTGTACCTGCGGCGCGCATTTCTCGACAAAAGCCGCGCAAGTTGGGAGGGCGGGGGCGGCGTTTCCTGTTGACTGCAGAAATCGACCATACCCATCCGCCGACTCGGCCATTAACCAACTGGGCTTTTGTCGCCAGGCTGAACGGTTGGATATGGTTGGCCTATGCCGGTATGGGGAGAAGGGCGTCCAGGTGGAAGACGTCACCCTGGACCTTGCAGACCAAGGACCCGCCCAGCCCCTCGGCGATCATCCGCATGCTGCGGGTGCCAAATCCGTGGTTGGCCTCGTCGGCCTTGCGGGTCTGGGGCAGCCCTTCCCCGCCGAAGCTCACCTGGCCGTCGAAGTAGTTCTCCACGTGGACCGAGACCATGTCGCCCGTGCGGCGCACTACCAGGCCGATGCTGCGACGCTCGGGGTCGTCCAGGCGCTCGACTGCCTCTATGGCGTTGTCCAGGGCGTTCCCGAAGAACGAGTAGAGGTCGGTGGGCTCCACGAAGTCCAGCGCCCGCCCGTCGGCGATGCAGGAGAGCGTGATGCCGTGCTTCTCGCAGTAGAGGCTCTTCTCGGTGAGGATGGTGTCGAGGGCGTCGTTTCCGCTCTTGACCACGGAGTCGTAGACGCCCACCTCGCGGCTGATCTCGTCCAGAACGCGGCCGTCCACCGCGGCGCCGCCGCTGGCCAGCGCGCGGATCTGGTGCTTGAGGTCGTGGCACTTGATGTTGATGGCCTCGATGTTCTCCCTGCTCATCTGGTACTGCTTGGCCTCGGTGGCGCGCAGCCGCTCGATGGCCGCCATGTTGAGCTGGAGGCGCCGGTTGTAGACAATCTCAAACACCGAGTACATGATGTACACGCAAAGCAGCAGGTAGACGGTGCCGAGCGTGTTGGCGTCATAGGCAGGCACCCCAAGGCTCGGCACGCAGACGTCCTTCACCACCACGTCCAGCACCATATTGACCACAATGACCAGGGCGGTCACCAGGACCATGACAGGGTCGTCTATCTGCAGCAGGCCGTTTTTCTCAACGCGCCTAACAAAGACCAGGTAGACGGCCGCATACACAAGCAGCGAGAAGAGCCAAAATCGCGCGGCACCCTCCGGGAGCGGGGGAGGGTAGCTCGCCATGGGCCAGAGCCCGCTGAAGGTCCGCTCCACCGCGGACGAGAGGTTCTCCAGCGAGTAGGCCATGGAGCAGCAGAAGACGGAGGTCCACAGCGGGCAGTCGTAGACCAGCCGCTGCATAAAGACCGCAACCGCCAGCTCTCCCACGAGGGTCAGGATGCCCACGAGGAGCGAGAGGTCGTCCGTGAGCGTGGGGTACATGGAGAACCCAAGCGTCACCGCAACTCCGGCCACCACGGCCACGGCCGCAAGGACCAGGGCTGCGCGCACTCCTGCCGGCTCCCTTCGGGGTAGCGTCCGCGAGAAGAGCCAGACGGCCAGGACCAGTTTGGCGATGGAGCTGGCCGCCACGAACGCGCCGGTGAAGGTCATCAGATGCTCCCGCCGAGGAAGCTCGTGATGGTGGCCACGGCCTCGCGCTTGCGGGAGCGGCTGAAGTAGAGCACCTCGCCGCCGTGCATGACCAGCTCCCCGCCGCGGACGGCGCGCACGCGGTTCATGTTGACCAGGCAGCTGTTGGAGATGCGCACGAAGGGCCCGCCCTCCACCTCCTGCTCAAAGGCCACGAGGCTGCCGTAGACCACGAGCGGCTCCCCCTCGCCGACCAGGTGGTACGAGAGGTCGTGCTTGCTGACCTCCACGTACTCGATGTCAGAGAGCGCGACCACGCGCATGCCGTCGCGTGTGCCGATGGCGATGCTGCGGCTGCCGTTGCGGCGGATGCGCCGCATGGCCTTGTCCATGCGCATGCGGAAGTTGAAGTACGTCACCGGCTTGACGATGAAGTCTAGCGCGTCCACCTCGTAGCCCTTGACGGCGTACTGGGCCAGGTTGGTCACAAAGATGATGGGTGTCTCGGAATCGTAGGTGCGCATGAGCTGCGCCGCCTCCATGCCGTTGATTCCCGGCATCTGGATGTCCATGAAGACCAAGTCAAAGTGCTGGTGGGTCATCTCGAAGTCCATGGCGTTGCCAAAGCGCGTGACCACCAGGTCGAGGCCCTTCTCGTCCGCGTAGCGGGCAACAAACGACGCCAGGACGCCGGCGGCCTCCGGCTCGTCCTCGACGAGTGCGATGTTAGGCATAGCTCTCCTCTCCCTTAGAGACGCATGTTAGCAATCTTTGGGAAGGCGGTTCTTCTGGCAGGTGCCCGTTCTACCGTCTGTGCCTGCGCAAATGCCAACCGTGCGGCAAAAGCGACCGACCGTGCGGCAACGTGTTTCAGCCGCCTTCCCGCTGGCTTAACTGAAGCTTAAAGAGCGGGCGCAAAGGCCTGCCGGGAAGAGCAAGGGAGAAAACCATGAGAGACATCACGCGCAGGGGCTTCATCGCCGGTAGCGCCATCGCCGCTGGCCTGGTGGGCCTCGCTGGCTGCAACGCCGGCACCGGTTCTGCCGCAGACCCGCTGGCCGCGCCCGCCGAGGACAAGTACCCCATCGACCCCGACAAGGACGACGTCAAGGCCAAGTGGGCCTCCGAGCAGACCCGTGACGGCTGGTACAAGGTCACCAACGAGGACGGCGGCGCCGAGCTGGGCGTCATGGACGAGGCCAAGATCATCCAGGTCGACGGCTACGCCTTCCGCGACGCCAACGGCAACGGCAAGCTGGACCTCTACGAGGACTGGCGCCAGCCGGCCGGCGTGCGCGCCAAGGCCCTGGCAGACGAGCTGTCCGCCGACGAGATCATCCCGCTCATGTGGCACAACGGCATGATGAGCACCGCGGCGCCCTTGGATGACGACTCCGTTGCCACCCTCAAGGAGGGCATGCGCGCCGGCGTCTCCCGCGCCATGGCCGATCAGGACAACTACGCGGGCGCCATCGCGTGGATCAACGCCGTCCAGGAGTGGTGCGAGAAGAACGACCCGCACGGCATCCCGTACATGAACTCCACCGACCCCTACCAGATCTACGACATCCCCGACAACCACTGCCTGGTGTCCTCCTTCGACGCTGACCTGTGGAAGAAGTCCGGCCGCTTCACTGGCCGCGCCTGGCGTGCCACTGGCGCCCGCGTCAACCTTGGACCCCAGGTTGACATTGGCTCCAACATCGTCTGGACGCGCCTGGGCGGCTCCATCTGCGAGGACCCCGCCTCCAACCGCGACCTCTGCAAGAGCTTTGGCGGCGGCATGCAGTCCACTTGGGGCGATGACGCCTGCACTGACGACAAGGGTTGGGGCAAGGACTCCGTCGCCATCATGCTCAAGCACTATGTGGGCGCCGGCGCCGTCGAGGGCGGCCGCAACGACCACAACGACGCGGGCAAGTACGACGTCTTCCCGGGCGACAACTTCAACGCCCACCTCATCCCGTTCCTGGATGGCGGCCTGCATCTTGACTCCAAGACCGGCCAGATGGCGGCCGTCATGCCCAACTACGGCATCGCCTACACCGACGACGAGTCCCTCGGCCCTATCTGGGGCGGCGCCTACAACAAGCGCAACCTGGGCATCCTTCGCAACGCCGGCTGGGACGGCATGATCACCACCGACTGGCAGATCCTGCGCGCCACCGACTTTGGCGACCGCGCTCACGGTGTCAAGGACCTCACCGAGCCCGAGCGCTTCGACAAGCTGCTCGAGGCCACCGTCGACCAGGTCGGCGGCGACTGGGCTCCCGAGATTGGCATGGAGGGCTACAAGCTCTACGAGAAGGACCATGGCGAGGACGAGGCCCTGGCGCGTGTGCGCGACTCCGCCCGCCGCATCTTCACGGTGATGAACCAGGTCCAGCTCTTCGACAACCCCTACTCCGACCGCGAGTACGCCAAGGAGGTGCTGTCCGACCAGGCGGCCTTCGACTTTGGCCAGGAGTGCTCCAACAAGTCCATCGTCATGCTCAAGAACAAGGATGGCGTCATCTCCAAGGATGGCATCAAGGGCAAGCCCAAGTGCTACATCCCGCAGAAGTTCGTCTCCGGCGGCATGTTCGGCGGCGGCACCGCCCACTTTGAGCTGGCCATCGACGAGGACGTTGCCAACGAGCTCTTTGACGTGGTGACCGACACCGTGGGCGAGCCCACCGGCAAGCAGATGGCCTTTGGCCCCATGGCGGCCCCTGCCTCCGACGACCCGGTCTACCAGGCCTCCGACGTCGTGCGTGCCACGCCCGAACAGATCGCCGAGTGTCAGTACGCCGTGCTTCTCATTGCCTCCCCGTCCACTGGCGCCGGCGAGCCTGGCGGCGGCATGTTCGGAGCCGCCCCGGCAGACACCCCCGCCGACGAGAAGTACCTGCCCATCTCCCTGCAGTACCGCCCCTACACCGCCGACACCGCCCGCGATCCCTCGCTTGCCGGCGACGTCATCAACGGTCAGAAGGAGAACCGCAGCTACAAGGGCAAGTCCGTCACGGCCAGCAACGAGAGCGACCTTGACCTGGTGCTCAACACCCGTGCGGCCCTGCCTGCGGATGCCAAGCTGATCCTCATCGTGGAGGCCACCAACAACGCCCAGTGCTTCCATGAGATCGAGCCCTCCGCCGACGCCATCCTGTGGTCCTGGGCAAGCAGCGGCCGTGCCTTCGGTCCCGCCTATGGCCGCATCCTCAAGGGCGAGGTCGAGCCCTCCGCGCTTCTGCCGTGCCAGATGCCTAAGAGCATGGAGGACGTCGAGGCGTCCCTGGAGGACGTGCCTCGCGACGTCGAATGCTACACCGACTCCGAGGGCAACACCTACGAGTTTGGCTATGGCCTCAACTGGAGCGGAGTCATCGAGGACGAGCGCACCAAGACCTACCGCGCCAACCCGCTGACCAACCCCGAGACCGAGGTCAAGCCGGGCGAGTGGAAGTAGCTCCGCGCACTTCTCGCCAGCCTCTGATCTGACAGCTCCTCCTGCCTTGCGCCGCCCCGACTCTTCCCCGGGGCGGCGCTTTTCCGTGCGTCCGCTTGGCGCCCGGCGGCTTCCGGCCGTGCGGCAAAACGCGCGGAACGTGCGGGATGCCCTCACCGAACGGGCACCTGGTCCTTAAATCGGTCACAGTACCATTCGCGCCAAGTCACACCAAGGGAGAAGGACATGGCAAACGTAACCAGAAGGAACTTCCTGCAGGCAACGGCCGTCACCGCCGGCCTCATGGGCCTGGCCGGCTGCAACGCAGGCCCCGGCTCCGGCTCCGCGGCCGACCCGCTCGCCGCGCCCGCGGCCGACAGGTACCCCATCGACCCGGACGGCGAGAAGGTCGAGGCCAAGTGGTCCAGCGAGACCAGCCGCAAGGACAAGTGGACCCGCGTGACCAACCCCGACGGCGGCGCCGAGCTGGGCGTCATGGACACCGCAAAAATCATCCAGGTGGACGGCTACGCGTTCAAGGACTTGAACGGCAACGGCAAGCTGGACCTCTACGAGGACTGGCGCCAGAGCCCGGAGGACCGCGCAAAGGCCCTCGCCGAGTCCATGAGCGCCGAGGAGATTCTGCCGCTCATGTGGCACAACGGCTGCACCTCCACCACCGCCCCGCTCAACGACGATGACGCTGCCAGCCTGAAGGCCGGCATGCGCGCCGGCGTCTCTCGCGCCCAGGCCGCACCCGACAACTACGTCGAGGCCGTCAACTGGATCAACGCCGTCCAGGAGGAGTGCGAGAAGAGCGCCTACGGCATCCCGTACCTCAACTCCACCGACCAGTACCAGAACTTCGAGATTCCCGACAACGACGGCCTGGTGGCGTCCATGGACATGGACCTCATCCGCCGCGCCGCCAAGGTCCAGGCCAAGGTCTGGCGCGCCACGGGCGTCCGCTGCCTGCTCGGGCCCCAGATCGACATCTCGACCAACCCCACCTACTGCCGCTATAGCGGATCTGCCTCCGAGGACCCGGCGCTCAACCGCGACTTTGCCCGCGCCTTCATCACCGGCCTGCAGTCAACCTTCGGCGACGACGCCTGCACCGATGACCAGGGCTGGGGCAAGGACTCCATCCTCGGCATGGCCAAGCACTACTGTGGCGCCGGCGCCGTGGAGGGCGGCCGCAACGACCACTCCGACGGCGGCAAGTACGACGTCTTCCCGGGCGACAACTTCAAGGCGCACCTCGTCCCGTTCCTGGACGGCGCGCTCAACCTGGGCTCCAAGACTGGCGCCACGGCCTCGATCATGCCCAACTACGGCATTGCCTACGACCAGGACCAGAAGTACGGCGAGAACGTGGGCGGCGGCTTCTCCGAGATGCGCACCAGCTACCTGCGCAACGCTGGCTGGGACGGCATGGTGACCACCGACTGGCAGATCACGGGAGACTCTGAGCCCGGCGCCATGATGAAGAACCGCGTCTGGGGCGTCGAGGACCTCACGCCCGACGAGCGCCAGCTCAAGGGTCTGAAGGCCGGAGACGACCAGTTTGGCGGTGAGTTTGACGTGGAGAACCTCACCAAGGCCTACAAGAGCCTCGAGGCCGAGGTCGGCGCCGACGAGGCCCTGGCCCGCGTGCGCGACTCCGCCCGCCGCATCTTCACCTGCATGAACTACGTCGACCTCTTCGACCAGCCCTACTCCGACCGCGAGGAGGCCCAGGCTCTCTTTGAGGACGGGGCCAACACCGCCCTGGGCGTCGAGGCCGCCGAGAAGTCCATCGTCATGCTCAAGAACAAGGGCAACGTCATCTCCAAGGCCGGCCTGGGCGACAAGCCCCGCTGCTACATCCCGCAGGCCCTCGTGGGCGGCGGCATGTTCTCCACGACGCCGGCCAAGTTTCAGCTGGCCATCGACGAGGACGTCGCCAACAAGTTCTTTGACGTCCTGACCGACACCGTGGGCGAGCCCACCGGCAAGGCCATGGGCGGCTTCCCGGGCATGCCTGTCGACGAGAACGCCTCAAGCGACCCCGTCTACCAGGCCTCCGATGCCAAGATGCCCTCCGACGAGGAGCTCGCCCAGTGCAAGTACGCCATCCTGGTCGTGGACTGCCCCACCGGCGAGTCCTCCCTCACCACCAACGAGGACGGCACCGTGACCTGCACGCCCGCCTCGCTGCAGTACCGCCCCTACACCGCCGACGGCGACAACGTCCGCCGCGAGTCCATCGCCGGCAACGTCATGGGCTCCGCCAACGGCACCGTCTGGGACTCCCAGTCCGGCGGTGTCAAGGAGAACCGCAGCCACTACGGCCAGACCACCGTCTGCGGCAACGAGAGCGACCTTGACCGCGTCATCGAGGTTAGGAGCAAGCTGGCCGACGATGCCAAGCTCATCCTCGTGGTCCAGGCCACCCACCCCATGTGCTTCCACGAGATCGAGCCTTACGCCGATGTCATCCTGGTCCACTTCGAGATGTCCCAGGGCGTGAACGGCGTGGCCCTGGCAAACATCGTGACCGGCCAGACCGAGCCCTCCGGCCTGCTTCCCAGCCAGCAGCCCAAGGACATGTCCGAGGTCGAGGGCCAGGACGAGGACGTCCCGCGCGACATGGTGCCCTACACCGACTCCGAGGGCAATGCGTACGACTTTGCCTTCGGCCTCAACTGGAGTGGCAAGATCTCCGATGAGCGCACCAAGACCTATGGCGCCGCGGCCCTGACCGAGCCCGAGACCAAGGTCGTTGCAAGCTAGGAATGCACTTCGTGCCGCCAGCCTGACGGCCTGCGAGAAGATTGCCCCTCTGCCGTGCGCTTCTCGTTAAATAAGGTCAAGCAAAGTGGCCCGGGGCGTCTGACGCGCTCCGGGCTCCCAAGACCCTCCGACCAAAAGGGAGAAGAACATGATTAAGCAGAAGGCACTCGTCCTCGCCGTCGTCGCGGCTCTCGCCATGCCGCTCGCCGCCTGTGGCAACTCCGGCAGCTCCACCGGCACCGACACCAAGTCCGAGACCACGACCACCCAGTCCAGCTCCTCGTCCTCCGACTCCAAGACCAAGGACGCCTCCTACTACGCCGGCCAGTGGCGCGGCTCCGTGGAGACCACCGGCCAGACCGTCTACGGCACCGCCGGTGGCACCGAGCCGATGCTCGACGTCTTCCTCAACGAGGACGGCACCGCCGAGACCAAGCCCTGCAAGAACCACGAGGACCTGCTGACCGCCACGGGCACCTGGACCCTTGACGGCGACACCGTCACCCTCGAGTTCGACGGCAAGACCATCACCATGACCATCGAGAACGACAACGCCATGTCCGCCGACCCCACCCAGTTCGGCATCGACGGCTTCGACTCCATCGAGTTCGCCCTGTACTAAGGCCTTGCCCCACCGCAAAAAAAGCGCCCGGCGAGAAGCAAACACTTCTCGCCGGGCGCTCTTCTGTTTGCCGCGGCCCTACTCTGCGGGCAGCAACGCGTTGAGGTAGAAGACGCCGTCGTTGGTGCCCACGTGGAGGGTGCCGCCGTAGCGCTCGACGGTGCCGCGCATGCTGCGGACGCCAAAGCCGTGGTTGGCGTCGTCACCCTTGCTGCTGCGGGGCAGGTCGCCGTCAAACTGCGGCTCCACGGCATAGAAGTTCTCCACGCTCACGGCCACCATGGCGCCGTGCCGCGCCACGTTGAGCGATATGTTGCGCCGCTCCGGGTCCTCTATGGCACGCGTGGCCTCGATGGCGTTGTCCAGGGCGTTTCCAAAGAAGGAGTAGATGTCGGAGGGGGCAACAAAGCCCAGCGCCGCGCCGTCGGCGATGCACGAGAGGGTGATGCCCTCCTGCGAGCACGCAAGGCTCTTCTCGGTGAGTATGGTGTCCAGGGCCTCGTTGCCGGTCTCGACCACCGAGTCGTACACGTTGACCTCGCGCGCGATGTCGCGCAACGCCTCGCGGTTCACCACGTCCCCCTCGTCGGCAAAGTGGCGGATCTGATGACGGATGTCGTGGCACTTGATGTTGATGGCGTCGATGTTCTCCTTGGAGAGGCGATACTGGCGCTGGCGCTCGGCCAGCAGGCGCTCGGTCTCGGCCTTCTCGTTGCTCATGCGGCGCGCGTAGAGGATCTCGTACTCGGCAAAGAGCACGAAGGCGCAGAGCACCGAGTGCACCATGCGCAGCAGGATGAGGCTGGTGTATTTGATGCTTCCCCAGGACAGGCTCTTGATGAGGATGTCAAAGTTGATGATGACGAGCACCACCACCAGAAACATCGCCAGCATGGACTTGTCGCCCACGCCCGCGAGGCCGTTGCGGTCGATCTGGCGGACAAAGGACAGGTAGCCGACGACGTAGACCACCAGCGGGATGCCAAACCCCAGGATGTTCGACCACGGCTCGGGCAGCTCTCCGCTGGAGCGGTGCGAGGCCAGGATGGCGCAGAGCACCTCCAGGCCGCTCGCCAGGTTCTGCAGGGTGTAGCCGGCGGTGGCGCAGAAGATGGCCGGCCAGGGGCCCGTGTCGTACACCCACATGATGAGCAGCGCGTATATGGCCAGAAGCACCGTGAAGACCGCCGATGACTCCGTGATGCCCAGGCCGCGCACGACCCCTGTTGCCACGGGGGCCACGCACAGCACGAAGAGCGCCAGGATGGCTACGGCGCCGCGCAGCTTGGTGTCGGGCCGGTGGGGGAGGCGGTGGGCCAGCATGAAGACGGGGATGGTCAGAGTCACCACGATCTGGATGGCCCAGCGGGCTGAGAGTAGGCCCGCCAGCGCCCTGGCCACGCTCATCGGCGGCCGCCCAGGTAGTCGGTGACCTTGTCGACTACCTCCTTCTTGTGCGTGCGAGAAATGCGCAGCAGGTCGCCGTTGGCCATCTGGACCTCGGCGTTTCTCACCAGGGAGATCTTGTCCATGTTGGCAAGGCAGCTCTTTGAGACGCGCACCACGGGCGCCTCGGCGAGCTCCTCCTCGAGCTGGACGAGGGACCCGCGCGCCTCCAGCGGCTCCTCGTTCTCTATGTGGTAGGTCGGGCGGTGCTTGGTGACCTCGACGTAGATGATGGAGCGCAGCGGCACCACGCGCACGCCGTCCTCGGTGGGAACGGCCACGGAGCGCCCGGCGTTTGCGCCTATTGCGCGCAGCGCGCGGTCGAGGCTGAGCGAGAGACCACCGTAGCTCACCGGCTTGACGATGAAGCCCAGGGCGCCCACCTCGTAGCCCTTGACGGCGTACTTGGCCAGGTTGGTAACAAAGATGATGGGGATGGTCTCGTCGTAGGTGCGAAGCAGCCCCGCCGCCTCCATGCCGTTGATGCCGGGCATCTCAATGTCCAGCAGGCAGAGGTCGTAGTGGCCCTTGTCGGATAGCATCTCCATGGCCGAGGAGTGCCAGGTCACCTTGAACTCCACGCCGTGCTGCTTTCCGTAGCGCGTCAGCAGGTCCGTCAGGTGCCGGGCCTCCTGCGCCTCGTCCTCGACGACGAGCGTGCGATACATGCTGCCTCCTCCTGTAGCCGCGCGCGACCGTTGCCCGCGCACGCGCGTTTCTCCCCACACAACAGGTTACCTTTGCCGCATACCACCGGGCAATGTTGCCGTCTGCGGCAAATATCGACCGTTCGCCGCCGCCGTTCGCGGCTTGGTGCTGTCTTTTGTGCCATCGGCATGCATCTTTGTGACAAATGTTAGCGCCCGGTTAACTCCGCATTTTAAGTTCAGCTCAAGCAAAGCGAGGTCAGCGGGGCAGTTTCACTCGCTGGCGAGCAAAGCGCAGAAGGTTGCCCAAAAGGGCAAGGGAAACCCGCCTCTACCTGCGGCGGGTTTGGGAGAAAGAGGTAGGTATGAAGAAGCAGATGCTCGTCGTCGGCGCTCTTGCCATGGCGCTCAGCATGCCCCTGGTGGCGTGCGGCAACGCTTCCAACGGCACCAGCTCCAACAGCGGCACCACCACCGCCACCGAGCAGAAGTCCGACTCCAAGTCCGACTCCAAGAGCGACTTCGACGCCAACAAGGTCTACGCCGGCCAGTGGCGTGGTTCCGTCGAGATGACCGGCCAGACCGTCTACGGCACCGCCGGCGGCTTCGAGCCGATGCTCGACGTCAACATCTCCGATGACGGCACCTGCACCGTCGTGCCGCTCGAGGCCCACGCCGACCTGCTGAGCGACAAGGGCACCTGGGAGGGCACCGCTGAGAAGCTGACCCTTCACCTCGAGAAGGCCGGCGACATCGAGCTGACCGTCTCTGGCAAGAACAGCCTCGAGGGCGACGCCCACGCCTTTGACATCGCCGACTTCGACACCATCCAGTTCGACTTCTACGGCTAGGCCGGATGCCGGCTTGCCCGGCGTTCGTTTTTGTTGAGTGGAGGGGCGGCCGCAATAAGGGGCGGCCGTCCCCTCGGGAAGAGCACTCTTACAGAACGGAGAAAGACATGAAGAACGTCACTCGTAGGGGTTTCCTCGCAGGCTCCGCCCTGACCGCAGGCCTCGTCGGCCTGGCCGGCTGCAACGCCGGTGGCGCCGCAGCCTCCGACCCGCTTGCCGCGCCTGCCGCCGACAAGTACCCCATCGAGCCCGATAAGGACGACGTCAAGGCCAAGTGGGCCTCCGAGGAGGTCCGTGACGGCTGGACCAAGGTCACCAACGAGGACGGCGGCGCCGTCCTGGGCGTCATGGACGCCTCCAAGATCATCCAGGTCGACGGCTACGCGTTCAAGGACCTCAACGGCGACGGCAAGCTGGACCTCTACGAGGACTGGCGCCAGCCCGTTGACGAGCGCGCCAAGGCCCTCGCCCAGATGATGAGCGCCGACGACCTGTTCCCGCTCCTGTGGGCGGGCGGCACCCAGTCCAGCTCCACCACCACCGACACCTCCGCCATGGACTACATCGAGGCCGGCTCCCGCGCGGGCGTCTCTCGCCTCCAGAGCTCCATCAAGTCCTACGCCACCGACGTCGAGTGGATCAACAAGGTCCAGGAGACCTGCGAGAAGAGCGCGTACGGCATCCCGTACCTCAACTACTCCGATCCCTACGTCCTCTTTGGCGTGCCGTCCTCCATCGGCCTGTCCACCATCATGGACAAGGACGTCTGGCGCAAGGCCGGCATGTGGCAGGCCCGCGCGTGGCGTGCCACGGGCGTCCGCTGCGACCTCGGCCCCCAGATCGACGTCTACTCCAACCCCATCGGCACCCGTACCTCCGGCTCCGTGTCTGAGGACCCGGCGCTGAACCGCGACTTCGCTGCTGCCTTCGGCGGCGGCATGCAGTCCACCTGGGGCGACGACGAGGCCACCGACGACAAGGGCTGGGGCGACCAGTCCTGCGCCGTGATGCTCAAGCACTTCGTGGGCGAGGGCTCCAACGAGGGCGGCCGTGACGACCACTCCGACTCCGGCAAGTGGAACGTCTTCCCCGGCGGCAACTTCGACGCGCACCTGGTGCCGTTCCTGGACGGCGGCATGCACCTGGACTCCAAGACCGAGCAGATGGCCGCCGTCATGCCCTGCTACGGCATCGCCTACGATCCCAATGACCCCGACGGCCTGGGCGAGCACGTGGGCTCCGCGTACTCCAAGCACAACATCTCCATCCTGCGCAACACCGGCTGGGACGGCATGATCTGCACCGACTGGATGATCCTCGACGGCATCCAGCACGGCATGAAGGACAAGACCGTCCCCGAGCGCTACGCCAAGCTGATGAACAACACCATCTCCCAGCACGGCGGCTCCTTCCAGCCCGACGTGGCCAAGGAGGCCTATGACCTCATGGCCAAGGAGGACGGTGAGGACAAGGCCCTGGAGACCCTGCGCGAGAACGCCCGCCGCATCTTCAAGGTCATGCTCAACGTCCAGCTCTTCGAGCAGCCCTACTCCGACCGCTCCGAGGCCAAGGCCATCCTGGAGAACAAGGACGCCGCCGCCTTTGGCGCCGACGCCTCCGACAAGGCCGTCGTCATGCTCAAGAACTCCGGCAACGTCATCGCCAAGGACGGCATGAAGGACAAGCCCAAGGTCTACATTCCGCAGAAGTTCACCGCCGCTTCCAAGAGCCTCTTCGGTGGTGCCCAGCCCGCCACCATCGCCCCGTGCTTTGGCGCCAAGCTCGAGAACGAGTACTGGGAGACCGTGACCGACCACGTGGCGGAGTCCGCCGACCCCTCCGAGGCCGACATCACCCGCCTCACCGCCGAGGAGCTGGCCGACTGCAAGTACGCCATCGTCAAGGTCAACAACCCCAAGGATGCCTACCAGGGCGTCCAGGGCGGCCCGAGTTTCATGACCGTCGTCATGGGCACCGAGCCGGAGCCCGGCCCCTACTGGAAGCCGCTGTCCCTGCAGTATCGTCCATTCACCGCCGACCAGGACTACGTGCGCAAGGAGTCCCTCAACCCGGTGGACGAGCTCGGCGAGCTCCAGAACCGCTCCGTCTATGGCGCCAGCACCTACGCCACCAACGAGAGCGACCTTGACCTCGTCCTCGACGTCAAGAGCCGCCTGCCCGAGGGTTGCAAGCTCATCCTCGTCGTGGACGCCGACCGCCCGATGTGCTTCCACGAGATCGAGCCGTCCGTCGACGCCATCGTCTTCGCCTTCAAGGGCGTCTCCGAGGAGGCCTACGCTCGCGTGATCTCCGGCACCGTCGAGCCCTCCGGCCTGCTCTCCTTCCAGATGCCCAAGGACATGCAGACCGTCTTCGAGCAGGAGGAGGACGTGCCGCGCGACATGGATCCCTATGTCGACGCCGACGGCAACTCCTACGACTTCTGCTTCGGCCTCAACTGGTCTGGCGTCATCGACGACGAGCGCACCAAGACCTACAAGGCCGCCCCACTCACGAAGCCCGAGAAGGAAGAGGTCAAGGCTGACGCCTAGTCCGCTCTTCTCGCTTCTCCCCGCCGGCTCCCTCGGGGGCCGGCGCCCCTTTTCCGGCTGCGTGCCGCCGAGTCGTGACCGCTGCAATTCGTGCCACGTTAGAGGCTAGTCACGCGATAGTTCACCCAAAGGCGGGCTGCCTTGGTTGAATTAGGGTCGGACGAGGGATGCGGAGACAGACTCCGCAGACCGTACGGAACCACCAAGCGTGCTCCCCTTCGAAGGCCCGCCCACCGTCCAACCTCCTGCGGCGGCGAGCGGGCCTTCTTCTTTGGGAGAGAGGAAGGAAACCCAGAAATGGCAAAGGCAAAGAAGCCCATTACCAGGCGTGCGTTCGTTGGCAACGCGGCCGTCTCCGCGGGCCTGCTCGGCATTACGGCAGCCGCAAACGTGGGCACCAACATGTTCCGCTCGCTGCTTGACCACTACCTGGGCGGCCGTCCGTCCACCGTCGAGCACGTCGAGGGTTCCGAGAGCTGGGACACCGACTACTACGACGCCCAGTACCGTGGCCGCACCCAGGCCACCGCTGCCGCCAACGAGATCGTCGACGAGATCTTGGGCGAGGGCGCCGTCCTGCTGAAGAACAACGGCGCTCTACCGCTGGCCGCCGGCACCGAGGTCTCCCTGCTGGGCCGCTACGCCGCCGACCCCATCTATGGCGGCGCCGGCTCCGGCACCGTTGACGCCAACGCCTGCGTGAACATGCACGACGGCATTGCCGCCGCCGGCCTCAACATCAACGAGACCGCCTTCGGCTGGATTAACGACAACTACTCCAACTACCCCAAGGCCGACATCACCATGGACGACCCGTCCACGGCCACCTACTACATCGGCGAGATTCCCTTCTCCGCGTACAGCGGCGAGGCACAGGCCTCCATCGCCGGCACCACCGCCCTGGTGGTCATCGGCCGTGGCGGCGGCGAGGGCGGCGACCTCTCCCGCGACCTGCTGGGCGACCTGAACTCCGGCGTCTCCAAGAACTTTACGCCCAACGACGAGACCTCCAACTACGAGGAGGGCCAGCACGAGCTGGAGCTCACCGTCGAGGAGAAGAGCGTCATCGCGGCGGCCAAGGCCTCCTGCGACAAGACCATCGTCATCGTCAACGCCTCCACCCCCATGGAGCTTGGCCCGCTCATGAGCGGCGAGTACGAGGCCGACGCCATCCTGTGCGTGGGCTCCCTGGGCGCCACCGGCTCCACCGCCGTGGGCAAGCTGCTGACCGGCGAGTACAACCCCTCCGGCCGCACCACCGACATCTGGCCCGCCGATTTCACCGCCGACCCGACCTTCGGCAACTTTGGCGGCAAGCACTACACTGACGTCTCCGGCTTCTACGAGAAGAACTACAACAACGTCGCCTCCGAGGGCACCGCGTACTTCGTGGAGTACAAGGAAGGCGTCTACATGGGCTACCGCTACTACGAGACCGCGGCGGCCGAGGCCGAGGCTGGCAACTACGCTGGCTTTGACTACGACAGCGCCGTCGTGTTCCCGTTTGGCTACGGCCTCTCCTACACCACCTTCACGCAGACGCTCGACTCCGTCGACGCCTCCGGCGACAAGGTGACCGTGACCGCCACCGTCACCAACTTCGGCTCGGTCGAGGGCAAGGACGTCGTCGAGGTCTACTACAGCGCCCCGTACACCAAGGGCGGCATCGAGAAGCCCGCCGTGGTTCTCGCCGGCTTTGCCAAGACGTCCGCGCTTGCCGCTGGCGCCTCCGAGACCGTGAAGGTCGAGTTCCCCGTCCGCCAGATGGCCTCCTGGAGCTCCGAGAAGGGCGCCTACGTCCTGGACGGCGGCGACTACGTCATCTCCCTGCGCACCGACTCCCACACCGTGGTCGACCAGCAGACCGTCAGCGTCACCGAGAAGACCTTCGACACCGACGAGGTCACCGGCACCAAGCTCCAGAACCAGTTTGCCGACCTGACCGAGTACATGGAGAAGAACTGCAAGGGCGAGATGCTCTCTCGCTCCGACTTCAAGGGAACCTTCCCCAAGCCCGCCGAGGACAAGGACTCCGCCGACTGCGGCATCACCGTCGCCGAGTACAACTGGAAGGACCACGAGGACTCCGCGGCCACCATGCCCACCACCGGCGCCTCCAACGGCCTCTCCCTCATTGACATGCGCGGCAAGGACTACGACGACGAGGCCTGGGACACCCTGCTTGACCAGCTCTCCGTTGACGAGATGACCGGCATGCTCAACGACTGCGCCTACAACACCGGCGCCGTCGAGTCCATCTCCAAGCCCGAGACCTCCGAGCCCGACGGCCCCGCCGGCTTCACCTCCCTCACCGGCCCCACCGGCAACTGCGCCTACTGCTCCGAGTTCATCATGGCCCAGACCTGGAACGTCGAGCTCATGGAGCGCATGGGCGAGATGGTGGGCCAGGAGGCCCTGGCCTCTGGCTACAACGGCTGGTACGCCCCGGCGTTCAACACGCACCGCAGCCCGTTTGCCGGCCGCAACTTTGAGTACTACTCCGAGGACCCGCTGCTGGGCGGCAAGATCGGCTCTGCCGTGGTCTCCGGCGCTGCCACCAACGGTTGCTACGCCATGATCAAGCACTTTGCCCTCAACGACCAGGAGTCCTACCGCGTCCAGCACGTCATGACCTGGGCCACCGAGCAGGCCTGCCGCGAGATCTACCTGCGCCAGTTCGAGATTCCGGTGAAGGAGGCCACCTGCGAGATCAAGTACATCTCCGACGAGCAGGGCACCATCTCCACCAAGAAGATGAACGCCTGCACCGCGGCTATGAGCTCCTTCAACTTCGTGGGCACCGAGTGGTCCGGTGGTCGCAAGAGCCTGTGCACCAACGTCCTGCGTGACGAGTGGGGCTTCCGTGGCTGCGTCATCACCGACTTCAACCTCTACGGCTACATGGACAAGAACGCCGCCCTGGCCGGCGGCACCGACCTTCAGCTCACCTACTCCGCGATGACGCCCGCCTTCGAGGGCACCAACACCGCCACCGTGGTGAGCCAGCTGCGCGAGTCCATGCACCACGCGCTCTACACCATCGTCAACTCCAACGCCATGCAGGGCATGGCCCCGGGCTCCAAGGTCAATTACGGCATTGCCCCGTGGCAGATGGGCGTCTGGGGTGGCAGCGCCGCCCTCGTCGCGCTGGCCGGCTTCTTTGGCTACCGCGCCTACAAGGCTCGTCGCACGCTCAACGAGCAGAAGGCTGCCGGCACCGACGCTCCGGCAGAGGCCAAGGACGAGGCTCCCGTCGAGTAGCGGCGAGACGCTGAGGGCCTGAGCCCGACATAGCCTCCCAGACGCGGGGCGGCGAGAAGTTCGCGCTTCTCGCCGCCCCTCGTTGCGTTTGACGGGTGGCTGGAGCGAGCGGTCGGATAAACTCCGTTACCCACGGACGTTTTGGGTGGGCAAACGTCCGTGGGTAACGGAGTTTGCCGCTGGGCGATTGGCGAGCGGCGGTTTGACTGTCACGGGGCTGAATAGGCGACAAACGGGGAACCATCCTCCTCACCGGACGCGGGGAGGCGATGGCACATGGGGCAAAAGGTTGATTTGAGGTTGGCGGCTCTGCTCGATGAGGCAGAGACAAGGATGTCTTGCCTTGTGCCGGCAAACGATGCCGACCGGAAGGCTCTGGACCGTCGTAAGCCGGCCGAGATCATTTGCCCCCGACCGGGTCTCTATGCGAGAAGGGCAAAGTGGGAATTGCTGAAGCGACATCCCGACATCCGCGCGCTCATGGTGGTGAGGGGTCTGGCGACGCAGCATCCAGACTGGGTATTTGCGCACGTTTCCGCCGCGCTTGCCCATGGGCTGCAGGTTTCCGGCCGTTCGCTTGGAAAGATACATCTTGCAACCAACCAAACAGCCCACACGGAAAGCTCGGGTAAGATTGTGCGGCACTGCGTTCCAGATGAGGAGCTTGCTGAGTGCGTGAGCGTGGGCGGCATTCGCGTTACCTCGTTGCTGCGGACTGCCTTTGACTGCATGAGGTCGCTTCCCGCGGACGAGGCCCTTGTGGTGGCTGACTCGCTCTTGAGAAAGACCGGACGCACGGCTTGGTGGCTGGTCAGGACAATCAAGGACGCGTATTGCGGTTGGCGAGGCATCGGCCGTGCACTTGCGGTTGCAAGGTTCGCCGATGGCCGGAGCGAGAACGGCGGGGAGTCCATGGCCCGGGCGGCAATAATCAGGCAGGGGCTGGAGGTGCCGGTTCTGCAGCAGTGGTTCTTCGACCCTGTGGAGGGATTGGGGCGGCGCGTGGACTTTGCTTGGTACAACGAGGCCGGAGAGCTCGTTGCCATTGGCGAGCTGGACGGGGCATGTAAGCTTGAGGATGCGGACAAGGTCGGAAAGGGCGGCGCGACCGAGGTGCTCTCTGCGGAGAGAAGAAGGGAGTCTCGCCTGACCTTCTCCAAGGTGCCAGTCGTGCGCTTTACGTTTGCGGAGGCAACGAGAGACGGCTATCTGAGGCGTCTGCTTACGACTGCCGGGGTTCCCATGAGGGAGCCTGGAGCGGTGTGGGCACGCGTGAGGCGCATGGGAACCGAGGAGCGCCCGGTTATGGTCTACGACCGAGTGGCATAGGGTGTGGGGTGTTGCGGAGTCAAGCGAGCAAACTCCGTTGCTGACGGACATTTTGGGCGGGCAAACGTCCGTGGACAACGGAGTTTGAAGGTCGGCTATGTGAATGGAGGCGCTATGGCTGGCGAGAAGGGCGGGGTTCTCCGGGAGTTCTGTGCGGAGAACCTGGAGAGGGTTCCGTCGGCGCTTGATGCGGGCGCGGGCAGGATCGAGCTGTGCGACAACCTTGCCGTGGGCGGGACGACGCCGAGCCTGGGCGTGATAGAGGCGGCGGTTGACCTGTGCCATGCGCGTGGGGCACGGGTGATGTGCATGATTCGCCCGCGAGGCGGCGGCTTTGAGTATTCGCCGGCGGAGGCAGAGATCATGGCTCGCGACCTGAGCTGCGCCGCCGAGGCAGGCGTCGACGGGGCGGTCTTTGGCTGCCTGCGGGACGGCGGGTTTGACCGCCCGCTGATGGGCAGACTCGTGGAACAGGCCCATGCCGCGGGACTTGAGGTGACCATGCACATGGCCTTTGACGAGCTGGATGCCGTTGCCCAGCGGGTGGCCATCGAGGAGCTGGCGGCCCTTGGCGTGGAGCGGGTGCTCACGCACGGCGGTTCGGCGGGCGTGCCCATCGAGAAGACCCTGCCGTACCTCAAGGAGATCGTGTCCTGGGCCAACGGCCGCCTTACCGTGCTTCCGGGTGGGGGCGTGACCCACAAAAACGCCGAGCTCGTGGCTGGCGAGCTCGGCGTAAGCGAGGTTCATGGAACGAGGGTCGTGCCCCTGGCCTAGCCAAGGCCCGCGGCGAGCCAGCCGGGCTGGTCGGAGCTGACGACGCGTGCGCAAGAATAGGCGTCCTCAAGCGAGACATGTCCTGTGACCTGCGCGGCATTGCCGGAAAGGTCAACCACGAGCGCATCGTTCTTGCCGGGGAGAAGGACGCGGACCTCGTTCGCCACAGCGTCATAGGCCAGGGTCATCGTGCGGGGGTTTCTCGCCAGGCGCTGGGCCAGGCGGCGCAGGTCCATGCTGTTGGCGGCAAGGAGGGCGTCAATCACCGTCTGGACGGACGGGGCCTCGCCGTAGCTGGCCGCACGAGCGCAGGCGTTGGTGGAGAAGCACGCGAGCTCCCAGGCAATGTCTCCGTCGCGCGGCTCCAGGACGGCGCAGATGGGCTCGCCTTCGGGCGAGAGCAGGCCGGTGTCAAAGGCGGCGCTGGAGCCATCGTCCGTCACGGCAAGGCGGCCCTGCAGACGCTCGCGGTGGAAGGTCATGGCGAGGTAGTCCTTGAGGACATGCAGGTCAGAGCCCCAGTTCTCCGGCTCAGCCATTGCGGCCAGATTTGCCAGGAGCCTGTCCCAGCTGCCAAGGACGGCGTAGCGGGCGAGCTCGTCCTCCGGGCTGGTGGCCGCGGCGGCGTCCTCGTCCGAGGCAAAGGCGCGCCAGGCTCCCTCCACGCGGCGAGAAAGGCCCTCCAGGCCCACGGTCTCCGGGGCGTCGCCCGTGACCTCGGCGAGCGTCCAGTGCTTGCCCGCCTGCGCGCGGGCCGTGCGACGCAGCGTCACCGTGACGGGGGAGCCGTCGGCGCGCTGGTAGCGCAGGGGGAAGGTCACGTTGCTGCGCGTGCCCTCCAGGGCGTGGGTGGAGCGGGCCAGGCGGAAGTCCTCCTCGAGCGTGGCCATGGGGTCAACGTCTGCGGGAAGCAGCTGGTAGAGGGTGCTGAGCTGCTCGTCAGGACAGCGGACGTCGGCATAGAAGTCCTGGGGCAGGTCCGCGTGCGCGCGCTCGGGGCGTGCTGGCGCGGGGGCC